>Ga0074193_1002820_pt1 | contig 14557 bp, 13 predicted proteins | sample EPASupsiteHSE605_FD_64523 | JGI IMG/M metagenome (GOLD analysis project Ga0074193, IMG submission 64523) | Bioremediated contaminated groundwater from EPA Superfund site, New Mexico - Sample HSE6-05 | ecosystem: Environmental > Aquatic > Deep subsurface > Groundwater > Contaminated ... | reverse complement strand
AGAAGGGTGCTCTTATGTTGTCTATTTTGCTGGAGGATTTGCTTTATATTGAGTCGGCTGATAATTATGTTGTTATTCATTATACTACTAATGGTAAGACTAAGACGTATCTGCTCCGGAATAGTCTTAAGAATCTGGAGTTTTTGCTGAGGAGGTCGCCTGTTGCTCGTTGTCATAGGTCGTTTCTTGTGAATTTTAACAGGGTTAAGGTTATTAGGAGGACCAAGGAGGGGTTGGTGCTGGAGATTGATGAGGCGAATACGCCTGATATTCCGGTGTCTAAGAGCTTTCAGGAGGTTGTGAGCAGCAAATTCCTGAGTGAATCGTAACAGCAGCAGCAACAGGACTGGTGGGCAAATTGTGTTTTGTTTCCAGTTATGTTATAGAGCTTGGAGACACGTGTTCCGGGTTTACGTTACTTCACTTTCTTAGTCATTTTGCATCTATTTTTTTGCTTGGCATGTAATTGCCTTCATGGTCTGTGCACCGCGTTTACCCACTTTGCGTTCGTTCCGCTAAAAAACAGAGGCAAAACCGAGATTATGCGGGTGTGAACGGCTACCGGTTTTGCTTCCTGTTTTTTATACGCTTCTCTCACTGAGTGGGTACCCAAACGCTCCATGCAACGACCATTCAGACAATTACATTACCAATATTTAAGATGCAAAATGACATTAAAGCAAGGTAATACTAAAAGCATCTACTAATTATGCATCATATACTGTTTATTGTCTCACTATTTGCGCCATGGTCTGATATGTGTCACGGGATTCACAGTCTGGATACGGGTGCTGCTCAATAACTCCTGATGCGCTTACTTGGCTAAAAATTAAAGGCTGTAATTGAGAAAATCTTTCAGCGGATTAGCCGCCAATTTCCGCTCTCGATTATTTTTTGTTTTGCCATGGAGTAGTTTACCAATCACTTATAAGAAATTTCTCCTAGTTCTGGAACATTGCTGTTGTATTTCACAATTAGCGCCCTAGTTTGATAATATGTGTAAGGGTTTCACGACTGTTTGTGGAAAGGGCGAAATGAGCAAATTTGATTTAAATTGGCCATAATTATCCTGTAATTTGCTAAGGATTATGTGGATATAGAAAAATTTATTTGGAAATAGATATTCTATTATTTAAATTTACTACGTTGCTGTTTGGGTGTATTTTTTCCCTTTACCACATTGTATTACACGCTAGTACTGCGTTTCACAAGAAATGCAGCAGGGAAAGAAGAGGCTATTCTCTTTCTAAATATTCTATATAGGTTCAAAATATATGATTTATGGCAGATATGTTTAATAAAAGTGAATAGATAAGCACATATAGTTAGATGCCATTTAAATGAGACAACATTATGGACGATTTCTTAAATTTATTTTATAATTATCTGATTGATAAAAATCAGTATACAAACGGAAGACAGTTTCATAAGTATTTCGAAATATTCGTTTTAAAACTCCTTGAAAATATATTATTTAAAGAGAATAAACCTCTAATTAAATATCCAAAGGAGGAATATTTAGGAAGTGAATACAATGTTATTACCATGGAATTTAATGCCATAGCACCGGAAGACATAGGACCAACTTTAATTGAGATCAAAACTTCACTTTCTACAAAACCAATTCAAAATATTGCTCGACTATACAGACACAACGAAAAAGAATTTAACTCATATTTAATTATTATTGGTAGTCAACTAGATAACTCAGATAAGATTTTTTTAAAAAACTCGATTAATAATAATTTATTAGAAAAAAGAAACCAAATAGAAATATGGGATTTAGAAAAAATTGTTGAACTAGCATCAAATTCCGATGATATAAGCAAAAGGATATTAAATAATATTGATAATGAAGTCTTTAATATAACCATTGAAAATACTAAAAAGGCTATGACATGAAAGAAGAAAAACTAAATGAACTACGACTAAATTACGCATGGAGCTGGTTTAGTCTTCATGCAGAACAGAGAGGTAACCTTTTCAATTATTTCCTTATAATAACAGGTATTCTTATTAATGCATATGTAATCTCATTAAAAGATAGTCTATTCATTCTTAGTTTAGGAATATGTCTATTAGGAATAATACAAGGTATTGGTTTTTTGGTCTTTGACCTAAGAAATAGGCAATTAATTGCATATGCAGAAGATGTTCTTGAAAAGTTGGAGCGAGACTATTTTTTTACAGGAGATTTTGTACACTGGGATGATAATAATAAACAATTAGGATTACTGATACGTGATTCAAATAATAAAATGAGGGAAAATCAAGGGAATGTGATAAGTTTTAGAAAGTTAAAAAAAATGAAATGGTGGATTAGAATAATGCATATTATAGTAATTACGATGTTTATTTCAGGTTTAGTTTATGTTTTATATAAAATATAGCACTTTAAAACTCTTATATTATGACAGACCATTTAAAAAATCTCGATTGTCCTTATTGTATTGAATTTATCTATCGGAAACCAAAACCAATCCTTCATACTATTGGTTACCCATATAATTCAAGAATTATTTTTGAAAATGATGATGCGATAGTAGTACCAACAATTGGCTCAATTATTCCAAATTACTTACTCATAATTCCCAAAAGGCATATTATCTCTTGTAAAGAATTAACAAGTAAAGAACTAAATGCTATACAACAGTGTAAGGAAGTAATTGAAAGGAATATCGGTCATGGGACAATATTTGAACATGGGTCCTTTTCAGATGAAAAAACAGGTGGAGCAAGTATTGAGCATGCCCATCTTCATTTTATTCCAGTCGTACTTGATTACGCAAAAATTCTTTCTGAAATAAAGTTTGAAAAAATAGAATCCATATTAGAACTTTGCTCATTAAATTCAGAATATTTATTGATATGGAACAATGATGGATTTTTTTATACAACATCGAATTCAATTCCTAATCAATATTTTAGAAGAATCATAGCGGAGTATTTTGGTGTGTCCGACAAATGGAATTGGCGAGAATATCCATTTGTTGAGAATATGATTCATACATACACTAGTTGGCAAAAGCTCTAATAAAATAGTTATGAAAATAGTACGAGGAAATAAGTACTTCTGTACTGAAGCCATTAATGACGTTCCTTATGAATTAAGGGAAATTTATTTAATTACATTAGAAAAGTACAAAATAAAATTTTCACATAATCTTGTCAAAATTAATGAGGATAACACATCGATGTCTTTAATGTACTATCCTCATTTAGAAACAAATCCGCACCCATATTTAAAAACTAGCATTACCATTAAATTAAAAGATGGGAGCTATAAGGTTAAAAATGAATCACAAAACAATCCTGTTATTCTTCATCGTCTAGAATTAATGCTCTCAGAAAATAACCCGAGAATTAAGAAACTTAAACAATTAACAATTTTTGAAGAGAAAAAAGGATTGTATTCCGATAAGCATAAGCTTTTTCTGGGAAGAAGGGATTATTGGAATAAAATATGCCGAGGAGCAAATTTATTAGAATCTCTTTCTCCAGAAACAGAAGCAGGTAATGGACAATTAGAATTGTTTGGGTTGAATGAAATTGCTTTTAAAATCAAACGTGAATCCACAGCAATGCATACAAGGGTGGCATCTTACCCAACTAGGTGGGCAGAAGAGAAGCATTTAATAAAAAACAATATAATGGATTGGGGGTGCGGGAAAGGTAGGGATTCAAATTGGCTTGAGAGTCTTAACTATAATGTGATATCCTATGACCCATTCTTTAAACCAAATCCTTCGCCTTTGGAAATAGACTTCTCTAACGTAAAAACAGTTTTATTAAATTATGTTTTGAATGTTATTGAAACTGAAGCTGAACGCAAATTTTTGCTATATGAAATATATCACTGTGTTACTCCAAAAACGATTTTAATTGTATCTGCAAGAAGTCAAGCCGAAATTGGATACAACGCAAAAAAATCTAGCTGGAAAACCTTTAATGATGGATTTTTAACATCTAAGAATACTTTTCAAAAAGGATTTTCTTTAAATGAACTTATTCAAGAACTTAAACCATTCGGAACAGTAATCGAAAAAATAGAATTTGAAGGAGGTGTCGCTTGTGCTATACAAATTACCAAATAGCGAAATTCAAATACCTAAGAATTGGTCTAAGGTGGAAACATATCAACTACTTTCTAAATTGGGGTGTCCTGTTTTAAACAGTGTCTTATTAACGGACTCAAAGGAACTATCTCAAGCTTCAATTCATGAGATTCAACATCATTTACAAAGTAACTACTCAACTTTGAGGTTTCAATATATCAATCCAAATTCAAAACCAATTAGAGGAGGTAATTTAGTTAAACTTGATTTATTAAGCTTAAACAAATTTAGAAGCAACGATTACCAACTTTGGTTTATGAGTCCTTTGGATCGACTTGAAAATAATTATGCTATTAATATAACATATAGAAAAAATTTTGATCAGATAATTTATGAAATAGTCGGAAAAGGTTTTGATGCTTCAGATTTAAACAGAGGAGACCTTAATCCTCATGAAATAATTTACATAAATCCACCTCAAGATAGAGGCAACTACGGTTATATAACTTATCGTCTTAAGGTAAACATCGTTGATCGTGCTGAATACCTTGAAAGCATTAATAAAAGAATGGTAAAATTATCAAAGATGGGTATTTCTGTGTATAGAAATAAGTTCTGTTCAAGTTTTGAGCCATTACCATTATCAATGTTAGAAAGTATTGACAAATACACTACTCGCGTATTTGAATATTTTGATTATGACGAAGATATAAATATCTCTATGTCTATAACATCATCCAATAAACTTATATTCTGGGATATACAAACATTCAAAAATAAATATGAAACTCTTATCAAGAAATGAGATATCAGATTATACTAATAAAGACCTCCTAAAGATTAGTAATCTTAAGTTTATAGATGGTTATAGGATTGGTTTGTCTTTACATAATATATATTATAAAGTAAATGAGCCTGTTGATTTATTAGGCGATATAGACTGCAAATCAAATATTTTATCGCCTAATTATGTATTTGCAAAAGGCAACTTATATCTTTTAGAAAGTAAACAACAATTATGTGTTCCTGAAAATATATTTGGATTAATCCAAACACGTTCAAAATTTGCTAGGTTAGGTTTTGAACTGGCACAATCTTCGTTAATTATTATTCCTGGTTTTGGAAAAATAAATCCGACTCCTTTGGTTTTAGAATTTTCACCAAGAATTGATATTTGTGGTATAAAGACAGATGAATTTTATGGGTATGTAATATTTTTCGAAATTGATTCAAACAATTCAAATAATAAAGACTATAGATTTAGATTTCCTTTCAACAAGAAAAAACAGCCCCCATCCAAAGTATCGAAATAATAATCCCTGAATTAAACTTTAAGGGGAATGTCAATAATTGGTTGTAACTGTTCTAATTGAGTTGCATATTTGCGAACTACCTGATCATATAGATCTACAACTTTTGGTGCTTCTACAGTTATGATCAATGCATATTGTAATTCTTGCCCCCGAGTATCATCATGTCCTTCAGATCGAGCATTATAGTGAATGTCGAAAACTGGCTCATTAAGACTTATGCCTCGCAAACTCTTTTCAGCATGAATACAATTTTCCCACTTCCATGAGTCTTTTCTCAATTCTTCTTCTGTTTGAAACTTTTTCTGTGACTCTCCAAAAAAAGGACTGCTTGAAGCGTGGAGAGGCTCTGCTTCACTTTCTTTTACTTTTCTCTTTTTATTTCTGTGTGGTCTAAATGTTATTTCAAGTCCACTTTTTGTATAATTATCTGGATGATGAGGATCTACCGTCGTTACATAACATAAAGTTGCTTTTATCTTTATCATGCCATTCAATGTTTCACTAGGTAACGGAATAGGAGCACGCATATATTTAGAAGCTGAGATCAGTCCTTGAAAAACTACACGTATAACATGATCTTCACAGATAACGATATTATTCAGATTTCTAGAAACTCTTCCCCATCCAACTTCAAATTGAGAAGCCTCCTTTCTTTCTGCACAATGTATTAATAGTGCTCTAATCGCTAATGGGTTTAAAGATGTTCCAAAATGAGCACGAATTCCAACTCCTAATCTCAGTATACTTGGTGCAGAGAAACTAGTTCCACCTGTGGTTAGCAGCTTATTCCCATCTTGATAGTTGAGTGTTAAAAAGGGACGATGTATTGAACCACCGAAATCAACTAAATCTGGCTTTACTAAACCTGGACTTCTTCCCGGCCCAATAGAGCTATAACTAGCTCTTTGCCAATTATCGTCAGGAACATCACAAGCCCCAATACTTAATGCATTAACGCAATCAGAGGGCACCTGTATTCTATTGGCATTAATAGAAGGATCAGCTTCTCCATCATTTCCAACTGCGATTGTTGCCAGTGTGGATCCTTTTGATAAATATTCGTCTAATATCGCGGTCCATGCATGGACATCATCATCATCAATAGGCAAGCGTGGACCTAGACTAAGATTAATAAAATCATATTCTCTGGTTGCCAAAATATTACTAATCCTGTCTAAAACATCATACAGTTCATATGGATTTTGTCCCGGAGAATTATCAAGAACTCGATAATGATCAACAAATGAATAAGGTTGTGGAAGAGGATTATTTGGATCGATGTGACCAAAAAGGAATGCAGAAGTAACAGAAACCCCATGTTCCATTAATTCTGGTTCTGCCGAATCAATTCCTGGCATATCATATGGAGTGGCCCACTTGCAAATGGGGTGATTTTGAGGTATTCCTCCATCAAATATTGCTACTTTTATTGTTGAATCAAGAGGAGGAATGTCCGGTAAATCTATATATGAACTGATACCACTTGACCTTATAACAGGACGTAGCAATCTAAGCGTAGGCATAACTCTTAAAACTCTAACTAGGCTAAATTTTGCTATATAATTAGCTATGTTGGCCGGTGCTGCTAACTCAAGAAAACATAATCCTCCAGCATAAAAACGCTTTTGAAATGTTGAACTTACACCCTTTTTATGGAGGTATAATTTAAATAAGTTTAAATAACTCCTTTCTGCTTTATCTTCACATAAATGCAGAACCACTTCAAATACAATGATTTCTCGACTATTTATAATATTCTTGATTTTTGTTTCGGGGCATGGAAATGCTAATTCTTCAATTTCTACAATCTGTTTCGCTCCTGACATCTTTTCATTCCAAGAAGGAAGTTCTGTCGCCCATTTATTAAAAGACAAGCGTTTTCCAACAACAAATAGTTCTGTTGTAACTGCCTCAACGGGTTCTCTCTCTTTACTTTTTTTTTCAGGAAGAACATTGCGCGAACGACTGCCAACGACACTTAAACCGACAGAACGCAATAATTCACTAGGATAATATGATTTTGCCAGATACTCCGGATTAAGAGTCATTGTCGCCACTACATAATCGTTCGGACATGCATCATTGGGTATTTTCTCAATTTCTTGAATAATCTTATTTAACATAGGTTGTAACCTTACTTTTGCTTCAAAAAAAGTATAAGGTGAAATCTTAGTCGCTCCTCCTAATTGGATACGAACATCTTCTGTAAGACGCTCACCTTTGCCTAATAAAAAATTCTTTTTAGCCATATTAATTCATTCATTTTAATTCTGTTTCAAATTTTTTCGGATAGTATCTCTTGCTATTCCTGTTAATTCATGCGTCTGGCGTTGAGAAAGAATCCCTTCATTAACTAATATGCAAGATAGTTTAATCCTTTCGGCATGATTCATTGTGTCTTCAACAACTAACAAATCTTTAATTTTCTGTTCTAAGGGAATTTCATTAATGGCAGCCGATTTTCTTGTGAGAATTATAATTCTCTCAATATCACTAAATGACTTACCAATGAAGGTGTTAGCCAAAATTGCTCCCCATATTTGGGGATTTTTAACTTCATCATTTAAAAGGATAGTAACCAATTCTTCAATTTGTTTTTTTGTTGGATATTTAAAACTTAAAACAACCTCAAATCTTCTCCATATTGCAGGATCTAATAAACCCGGATGATTTGTCGCTGCTATTAATAATCCTGATGAGGGCCAATCATCAATCTCTTGAAGCAGGACAGTCACAAGACGTTTTAATTCTCCTATTTCACTGCTATCATCTCTTCTTTTCGCTATTGCATCAAGTTCATCTAAGAGAAGCACACATTCTGTATTCTTCGCATAATCAAGCACATGCCTTATATTATTTCCCGTACGACCTAAAAAACTACTCATTACGGCTGCTAAATCTAATATTAAAAGTGGCTTTCCTAATCTTGATGCTACCCATTTCGCTGCCATTGTCTTACCTACACCTGGAGGTCCTGTAAACAACATAGATTTTGTTGGCAATAAACCATGTTTTAATAAAGAATTAGTCATTTTACGCTCTGATAAAACTTGTTGTATCGGCTCAAGTATTTCACTAGACAATATGGGGTCATAATCTAATGAACCTTTCTCAACTCTTAGGAGTTGTAATCGTGAATCAAGATCTACGGGAAGGGGTGACTCTGAGTACTTGCGAAGTGGAGCGACTTTCGTTGGAGATTCTTGCAAAAGACCTATTAATTCATTTGTTAATTCTGGATAGATATCTTTAAATTTCTTTGATACACGATGTAGTAACAACTGCACATCTTGTTGCCTACCCGTTAATGCAATCCTAGCTAACTGTAAAAAATCTATTGAGAGTTCATCTATTTTATGTCTCATGTAGTAATTGTTATAATGGTATATATTTATCAATATAAATATTCTTTCTTCCACAAAGATATATAATGCACTTTTAATATGCAAATAAGCTATTAAAATAATGGAAGAATATATTACATATTTACTAAGTACTATTCCACTTTCATCTTCCGTGCACAAATAATCTACTGTTCGACTGACATCACCTACAGCGTTTTTAATAATTAAGTCATTATTGCACTAAAAGAGAAAATAAATAAAGTTCCTATAGCGAATCATATAGTTTTTAAATTCTCATAGCAAGTAGAAGTATGAGAAATAATAGCATGTCAAAACATCTAGTTTTTTCATTTCGTAAAACAATAAAATATTGACTATTCTGCGAGAAATAACAAATGTAATCTTTCTTATAAAATCACACTGGAGAAAGCAGATACAGAGACGTAGCAGCTTTTTATGTTAACAGAGACGCACTTTGTATTCCTTTTCCTAATGAAAGTGCATATATGTTGGGGGAGTACGTTTCGCTCACTGGGTTTTTCATTTTAGGCTCATTATCAAGGAGATTGCCCCGAAGTTGTCCTAAGAGAAAGAACCCTCTCTCATCTATATACATAGGGGTCTCTTCTACAAGGTTCCGGTATACACTTATTAAAAGAAAGCAAATCTTTGTATGATCTTATTTACAACCGCTCTAAAGTAATCGCAGTAAAAAGTATCGGGCTCAGGTAAACAGCCCTTCCTCCTATTCTTGTAACAATCAATGAAAAGGCATGTTCTGGGTTACTCCCTACCTAAGGGGATCTTTCCTCTTCCATTCTGGTTTCTTCCTGTGAAACCAGCTACAAAATTTCAGACGATTTCCGACTCACCCATCAAGTGCTTTAGTTTGAGATGGTTACTTGCTATTCGTTTGTATCCGAGCTAGCCTTCATGGATCTCATTGATTCTTTGGATGCGTTCGTCAAAAATACGTGGAGTTGTTTTCCTTGTTATTGTTTTGAGTCTTTACTTTTACGATTTAATTAACTTGCTGTGCTGTAATATTCAATTTGTCGGCTAATTCTTTCTGAGTCATTGAAGCATTTTTCAATGCTCTTAGAATCTTCAATGAAATTTTAGCTGATTTTTCAAGCCATTCTTTGTTTTGAATTCTATCACCAGCCTCTTGCATCCAGGAAGGATCTGGCGTGGCGATATTGTTTAATTTGTCAAGATTTACCATTACGCATCAATGAAATTATCAGAAAAGTGTACAGATTTTTAGATCTGAAGGAGAGTAGTTTCATAAAATATATAGTATTTTGAAGTTCAGTTTATTGGTGTCAAATGCGATGAAATGTAGCTCTGGCTTCAAAAATTCACAAAATCACGTAATCATTTCCAGAACAAGACGATATAAAGATATTTAAAAAAATTATATCTTTAGTCAGATTTTATTATTCTCAGTAATTTTACGTTAAATAAACCATCATGACACAATTCAGCAAACTTCTAACTTTTATCTCGTTACTCGTAACGATGGCATTCGTTTTTTCTAGTAATTCTTACGGTTGTAGCATGGTTAAGTTGACGAAAAACGGTAAGACTATTGTTGGGAATAATGAGGATCAGATGAATCCGAATACCAGGATTTGGTTTGAGAATGGGAAGAATGGTGGTTATGGGGTTGTTTATGTTGGGTTTGACAATCTTTTTCCTCAGGGTGGGATGAATGAGGCGGGTTTGGTGTTCGATGGTTTTACTCAGTCGTACAGAGTTGTGACCGACACAATAGGGAAATTAAAGTGCTCTTCTCGCGACTTATCGAAAAAGGTGATGCAGGAGTGTGCTACGGTTGATGAGGCGAAGTGTCTGTTAAATCGTTATAACAGAAGTTTTTGGTCGGCTTCGGTACTGCGATTTGTCGATAAGTCCGGCAAATATCTTTATGTCGATGGTGATAGTCTGATTATTGGGGAGAAGGCTTTTTTTGTTCAGACGAATGTGCGTCCTTATGAGAATAAGAAATGTTGGCGTTTAGATAAAGCGACTCGCCTGCTGGAAAACTCCTTCGACGCCAGCATCGGCTTTTGCACATCTGTTATGGACAGTGTTCATCAGGCTACTAAATGGGGTGGCACAATTTATACATCGGTATATGATTTGAATGAGGGTATTGTGCATCTGTTTTACTTTTATGACTATGGGCATGAGGTGACGTTTAATCTAAAAGAGGAGTTAAAGAAGGGCGACAGGGTATTGAGCATGCCGGAACTTTTCCCAAAGTGCGAGTTTGGTCAGAAGTATCTCGCCGAGTACAATAAGATTCTTACGAAGATTAAGCAATTGGGCGACTCTTCTACGATTGATGAAACTGCTAGTATTGATGCCATTAAAAGTGACATTGCCGGTTCTTTTATAGACGGTGGCCCATTCTATTATAAGATTTATGTATATGCCGATTATTACTTAACTGAGGATATTAACTACCCGAGAGCTATTTTGATATCAAGATTGTATGTCCAACTGTGCCCCGATGACTGGAGAGGGTATGACATTTTAGGTGAGGCTTATACAAAGAACAAACAGTACCAGTTGGCACTAGATAACTATTTGCGGTCGGTCGAATTATATCCGGATAACTCATCTGGCAAAAAACAGATAGAGTACCTAAAAAAACTTATTATTCTCAGGTAACTTTAAGTTAACAAAACCATTTTTTTAGTTATTTTAATATAATTATTATATTTGTGCAAAATAGAAATAGTATTTATGATATGCACAAATTAATCGATCGAAATATAGAAGCGTTTGTAAATGAGAATTTAAGTGTATTCCCTGCAGTAGCAATTTTAGGCCCTAGGCAATGCGGGAAGTCCACTTTGGTGAAAATGCTCTATAAAAATTCGGATGCCTATCTGTATTTAGACCTTCAGAATTTGAATGATCTGAATAAGTTGAAAGAACCTATGTTATTCTTCCAGGCCAATCAGAATATGACAATTTGTTTGGATGAAATTCAGTTAGTACCGGAACTTTTTTCTGTATTACGAAGTGAAATAGATCGCAACCGTCGTCCGGGACGATTCATTTTACTTGGATCTGCTTCGCAAGACCTCATACAAAAAACGTCAGAATCGTTAGCTGGAAGGGTTGGACTTATTGAACTCACTCCGTTTACGATTGAAGAGGTTGGTCGGAATGTAAATTTTGAATTGAATAAGCTCTGGATTCGTGGCGGCTATCCTGATAGTTATCTCGCATCTTCAGACCAAGGGAGCGTACTTTGGAGAGAAAATTTTCTTAGAACATATGTAGAACGGGACATTCCACAACTCGGGTTCCAAATTCCTGCATTGCAGCTTCGTCGCCTGCTTACTATGTGTGCGCACAATCAAGGGCAACTTTTTAATTCGTCCAAATTGGGAGAATCGCTAGGTGTAACCTATCAAACTATTCGCCGATATATCGACCTGATGGAGCAAACCTTTATTATCCGTTCGTTACCGCCCTTTGAAAAGAATATCAAGAAGCGTCTGGTTAAATCACCAAAGATTTACGTAAGAGATAGCGGGCTATTACATAGGCTGCTACAAGTGGATGATTTCAATTCCTTGATGGGTAATCCCGTTTTCGGAGCATCTTGGGAAGGCTTTATAATTGAAAATATTATATCTTCATTGAGAGATTGTAAATTTTCATTTTATCGTAGTGCAACTGGTGACGAGTTAGACTTGCTTATTGAGAGGGGTAACCGGACGATAGCCGTAGAATGCAAGGCCTCATCGGCGCCACAAGTGACTAAAGGCTTTTGGAGTGCCATCGAAACCACAAAACCCGATAAAACTTATATTGTTGCACCTGTATCAGCATCTTATACATTTAAAGATGATGTGGAAGTTTGCGGATTGAGTGATTTTTTGAAAAAAGTCGAACTGTAAATCTGGAGTTTGGAGGTTGTTATTAAGTACAGTGACTGACAACCGATGAACATCGGACTCTAATCTTACAACTCAGATAAAACATTGAACAGATCAATATTCATAGTATAAATCATTTATATATTAAATTCCTCAAAGCCTCATAAATATTGACGTTTGAGGAATTTTATATATATTTGTAGTGTAAGGTTTCAAAATAATACGTATGCAGAAAATTTTCAGGAGAACAGAACTTGACAAACTTTCTATTCTCAAGAACAAAAATCTAATAAAAGTTGTAACGGGTGTCCGCCGTGCAGGTAAATCAACTTTACTTCTACAGTTTCAAGAATTACTGAAAGAAGAAAATCCGAATGTGTCTATTATTTCTATCAATTTGGATTTGCCCGAATTTCGTTTTCTTGCCGAAAAAAATTGGAAAGAGATCTACGAATATATCAAAAAACTGATGCAAAAAAATGTAACGAATTATGTTTTCATTGACGAAATTCAGAATATTGCCGAATTTGAAAAACTACTTGAAGGACTGTTTGTTACCCCAAATATTGATTTGTATGTTACCGGTTCTAATGCTTACCTGCTATCGAGCGAATTGGCTACAATACTTACTGGCAGAGCATTTGAAATCAATATTTTACCTTTTTCTTTTGCCGAATATTTGGAATTTACAGGCAAGACATCAAACCCTGACAGGGCTTTTGCCGAATATATGCGTATAGGCGGTTTCCCTGAATCTGTTGGCTTTGTCGGAACTGGTGAAAATTTTTCTTACGAATATCTTAAAAGCGTTTTTCATAACATTTATGAAAATGATATACAAAAACGACACAAAATTTATTACGAAACTTCTTATAATGAGGTAGTAAATTTCTTGATTGACAGTGTAGGTTCATGCGTTTCGGCAAGAAGTATTGCAAAAATCTTAACAATAAACGGCAAAAAAATTGACAATAAAACTGTGTCTAAATACATTGACACACTCGTAGAATCCTATCTTTTTTACAAAGTAAATCGTTACGATATAAGAGGAAAACAGCATTTAGCAACGCAAGAAAAATACTATCTTGTGGATTTAGGTTTGCGATATGCGTTACTTGGTAAAGAACTTAATACCGATGTAGGGCATTTGCTTGAAAATGTGATTTTTCTAGAATTGCTTCGCCGAAATTGTCAGGTTTGGGTAGGAAAAACAGATAATCTCGAAGTTGATTTTGTTGTCCGGGACAAGAATGGTTATACACAATATATTCAAGTGGCATTCACAGTAAAAGAGCAAAAAACACTTGAACGCGAACTTGCACCATTTGACAAAATCCCAGATTATAATGAGCGACTGCTTATCACAATGGATTACGAAACAGGTAGCCATAACGGAGTGAAACAGATTAATGCGATTGATTGGCTCTTATTCAATCAAGGGAAATAATGGGATTAAAAGTTATTGCTCTCTAATGTTCTGTAAATGAAAATAATGCTATATTTGAATAAAAAATGACTTATGGAAAAATCTGACTTAAAACTTCTAATTTCTATTGATGACAGAGTGGTTGCAGGGGACATTCAGAGTCTATTGGAAGAGTCTGATATATATACAATTCTATCTTCGGACAATCCTGCCTCATCGATTATGAGCACATATGGGTTTAATCCCCCAGAGAGCATCGATATCATGATAAATGAAGACGACTACAAGCGTGCTCTCGAAATTCTCAATGAGAGTCCTTATAATGAATTATTTAGCAACATATAACATTAAGCGAACTATGAAGAAACTATTATTATCCGCCTTACTGATATTTGTATGCCTGTATCCCTCTGCTCAGGTGAAACAGGTTCCGGAGAGGCCTCAGGTAAATAATCGTGTGGAATTGATGAGTATCGTTTTCCGGCTGGCGGGCAGGGCGGAGTATTCTTCTAAGGAT
>Ga0074193_1002819_pt1 | contig 14559 bp, 15 predicted proteins | sample EPASupsiteHSE605_FD_64523 | JGI IMG/M metagenome (GOLD analysis project Ga0074193, IMG submission 64523) | Bioremediated contaminated groundwater from EPA Superfund site, New Mexico - Sample HSE6-05 | ecosystem: Environmental > Aquatic > Deep subsurface > Groundwater > Contaminated ... | reverse complement strand
GAATGCCGCTGAATGTTTCCGTTTCGTTCCTTTTGCCATTTTCTGCTCCATATTGTGCCCATCGTTGGGCGTTAGCGGTAGCAGATTTTCCACTTAACAGCTTGTCCAAATTTACGGGACCACCTCTCTCTACATAAAGCCGTGGTTGGGAAAGAAACTATTCATCATCTTGGTCTGCGCGTTAAAACCAACGGCGATTTCAGCGGAGTCAACTTAACCGTCCAGCCTATACCAACAGGTTCTGAAACCTCTGCAGAGGCGTTTTTATATCTGGTCATCCTCGAGGCAACACCGGTGCAACCCGTCGTCGTGGTGCAAGGGATTAAGATCTCAGAGAAGGCCGATCCCAGCGACAACCTGCTGAATAAGCAACTCAGACAGGAACTGCTTGCCAAGGAGGAATACATCCAGGCTATCCGCGAGCAGCTTGAGACCTCCACCGAAGAACTCAAATCCTCGAATGAGGAGATGCAGTCGGTCAATGAAGAATTGCAATCCACCAACGAAGAGCTTGAAAGCTCCAAGGAAGAGCTGCAGTCCGTGAATGAAGAAATAAGTTCGGTCAACTACGAATTGCAGACCAATTTAGCCAATCTGTCGCAGGCTAACGACGACATGAACAATATGTTGGGAGGAACAGGCATAGGCACGGTCTTTGTGGATCATCAACTTCACATTCTCCGATATACCCCAACCGCCACCAGGATAATAAACTTGATTCCCAGCGATGTCGGGCGGCCTGTAAGGCACACCGTCACCAATCTTTTGGGTTACGATAGTTTGGTAACCGACACGCAGGCGGTGCTGAACACCTTGATCCCTAAAAATGTTGAAGTGCAGACTGCGGATGGCGAATGGTTTTCCCTGCGTATCCAGCCATATCGCACAAGAGACAATGTTATTGAGGGGGCGGTGATCACCTTCATGGATATCTCCGAGATAATACAGGCCAGAGAGGCGCTGCGTAAAGCCAATGAGCTGAACCGATTGGCTGTGGTCGTGCGCGATGCCTTTGATGCCATCACCGTACAAGACTTGGACGGCCGTATCATTGCCTGGAACCAGGGCGCCGTGCGGATGTATGGCTGGAGCGAGGCCGAGGCGCTGACGATGAACGCTGCTGACCGGATTCCGAAGGAGAAACAAACGGAGGAGTTAGCCAGGATATATCAGTTGAGTCTGGACAAAACCCTGGAGCCATACCATACCCAACGGCTCACCAAGGATGGTGATATCGTCGAGGTCAATTTAATCTCCACAGCTTTGGTGAACGAGATCGGGAAAATGTATGCGATAGGGACAACGGAGCGAGTTGAAGAGCTCAAGATTGATCTTTTGACAAGGGCCGTGATATGACCAGCGAGCATACTCACATCCCCACAGACGTTGACCTGCGCCGCCGTGCCGAAGAAGTCGAACAGAGGAGCGCGGCGCAGTCGCCGGAAGACATCGATAGCCTGTCGGCTGAAGAAATCCGGCGGAGATTCCACGAATTGCGGGTCCACCAGATCGAACTTGAGATGCAGAACGTCCAGTTGCGACAGGCTCAGGTGGCTTTGGAAGTTTTGCAGGCTCGCTATTTCGATCTCTACGATATGGCACCGGTGGGGTATTGCACCATCAGCAGGCAAGGATTGCTGACGGCGACCAATCTCAAAGCGTCCGAGCTCTTGGGTCTGGCCAGGGGGGAACTGGTCGGGCAGCGGTTCTCGCGGTACATCCACGCTGAAGACAACGATGTGTATTACCTGCTCCGCAAGCAGCTCTTTGAGAGTTGTGAACCGCAGTCATGTGATTTGCGGATGGTTCAATCAGGCGGGACAGTCTTCTGGGCTCATCTGTCGAGCACGCTAGCCCAGGACGAAAGCGGTGCGCTTGTGAGTCGAATCCTGCTGAGTGATATAACAGAGCGCAAGCAGGCTGAGGAAGCGTTGCGGGAGAGTGAACTGAACTTCAAAACCTTGGCGGATTCCGGCCAGGCGTTGATCTGGACAGCCGGTACCGATAAACGCTGCAACTACTTCAATCGCGTCTGGCTCGAATTCACTGGTCACACCGTTGAACAGGAAAATGGGGACGGTTGGCTGGAAGGCGTGCATATAGACGACAGGCAACACTGTCATGAGATATACGTCGGGGCATTTGACCGGCGGGAAAAATTCAGCATGGTGTATCGGCTGCGTCGGTCCGACGGCGAGTACCGCTGGTTGCTTGATGAGGGCTGTCCGCGCTACGACAGCAAAGGTACCTTCATTGGTTATATAGGTCATTGCCTGGATATTACCAAGCTTAAACGAGCCGACGAGGAGACAAAGACCCTTCATGCTCAACTCCTGCAGGCCCACAAGATGGAGGCCATAGGTACACTGGCAGGTGGCATTGCCCATGATTTCAATAACATTCTCGGGGCGATTCTAGGCTATACTGAAATCGTGAGCGATATCTTCCCACCTGATTCCATTGCCACCGAATATCTGGACAAGATCATGAAAGCAAGCTATAGGGCGGCTAACCTGGTCAAGCAAATTCTCGCTTTCAGTCGTCAGGCAAACATTGAACGTGTCCCCCTGAAGCCTGGCAGTATCGTCGAGGAAGCCATTAAACTCCTACGTCCTTCTTTGCCGTCAACCATCACTATCACTCTGTCGATCGCTGCTGGGAACAAATTAATCTTTGCTGATCCGACCCAAGTTCATCAGATTCTGATGAACCTGGGTACAAACGCCTCTCATGCCATGGAACAGACCGGCGGCACCCTCGGAATCATTCTTGAAGACCGGGAACTCTCCCAGGAGAATCTTCAATATCAACCAGAGGTTCAGCCCGGTAAATTTGTATTATTTTCTGTCAGCGATACGGGTACGGGAATCGAGCCCGAAATATTGGATAAGATATTCGATCCGTATTTTACCACAAAAGAGGTCGGCAAAGGAACCGGTATGGGACTTTCCATAGTGCATGGTATTGTCACCAGTTGTGGCGGCTTCGTTACCTGCGAGAGTGAAATAGGAAAAGGTACAGTTTTTAACATATTTTTCCCGGCGATCGAGGAGCGGGCCGTCTCTGAGATCAAGCCAATGAATGTGACTCCATCTGGCACTGAACGCATTCTTTTTATCGATGACGAGGTGATGCTGGCTGAATTGGGCAAGACGATGCTCGAACGATTGGGGTATGATGTAACGATTAGGACGAGCAGTTTAGAGGCCCTAGCCATTTTTCAGAAACAACCTGAACGGTTCGATGCCGTGATCACCGATCAGACCATGTCGGATTTAACCGGGATGGATCTCGCCAGGCAGATCCTGCAGATTCGACCGGACATTCCAATTATCCTCTGCACCGGTTACAGCACCCTCATTAGTGAAGAACAGGCAAAAGTCCAAGGTGTTAAGGGCTTCGCCATGAAACCTTTGTCAAAGAATGAGATTGCCACGCTACTGAGGAAGGTGCTTGATGAGTAAATGCCTGCTTAGATTCAGATCGGAAAGGTAATTTTTTCGACCAACCATGTCGCAATTTGAGAATAAATGCATGTCACCGTCAACTGGCTTATTACATTCCAGACCATTCAGAATGGTCTTGTCAAAATTCACAGGTGTACTGCTGTGATTCAATGTCGATTTAAATAACGAAACACCCGCAGTATCCGATGCCTCCAGTCTCTCTTGTTTTTTACAGTTAAGTTGATTTTCGTAAAAACCCCACAAGAGCACAATCGAACGAAGCAAACGCTGCTCCTGTGGGGGGAGAATCTGTTGTTATAGTGTTACTTTTTCCTGGGATACGGCCACGCCATAATACCACCTTCCATTACGTAAATATTAGTGTAGCCATGTGCCCGGAGGATGCATTCCGCTTCGTAGCCACGTAGAGAAATTTTGCAGAAGCAAATGATTTCTGTGTCCTTATTTGCTGGCAACTCGGACAATCGTGAACGAAGAGCCCCAATGGGGATGAGTAGCTCGCCTATGCCAAGGTGCATCTCCTCATATTCGTTTGAATTGCGACCGTCAATCAGGAACGGCTTTTCACCTCTATCGAGTTTATCCCAGACCTCCTGCACGCTGATCCCGGTCATCCGGCCCTTGAGCTTATTCTGCATGACATGAGCAGTGGCGATGAAGTGATCGATCGCCAGGGAAAAAGGCGGGGCATAGGGCAGGTCACAATTGATCAGATCTTCCACGGTCAGTTTACCTTGGATGGCCATGGCAGCAGTGGCAATCTGCTTGCTGACGTCGCCCAGGCCAACACACTGATAGCCGATTAACCGCTGGTTTTTATCCACTATCATCTTGGAAATTAGGATTTTTGCACCCATGAAGCCCGGCTTGTCGGGGCTGGCGTTAACTACGGCAGTGTAGCCGGTCAGGCCGCTGCGCTCGGCCGCCTTGACCGATATGCCGGTGGAACCAGCGGTATAATCAAAAATTTTACAAATGCCGGTATGGATGGTACCGGGGAAGGTGACGGTATTGCCGAGGATGACATTTTCTCCGACAACTCTTCCTTCAAGGTTGGCGAGATCGCCCATCGGAACGAAAACAGGTTGACCGCTGATTCGGCTGGTAATTTCGACGCAATCGCCAGCGGCGTAGATATCGGCATCCGAAGTCTGCATATAACTATTGACGGTAATGCCGCCAAATTTTCCAATATCCAGGCCAGCTTCCTTTGCCAGGTCGGCATTGGGGCGAACGCCGATGGCCATTACAGCCACTTCGCAATTAATCATATCACCGTCAGCAAGTTTGACGCCGGTGAGTTTGCCGTCTTGGCCGATAAATTCTTTTACCCCTTTGCCGGTCAATAACCGGGCGCCCTTGGACTTCATGTGATTTTCCACCAGTTTGGCCAGGTCCCAGTCGAGGAAGGTGAGCACTTGGTCGAGCATTTCTACCACAGTCACCTGGATGCCGGACAACTGCAGGGCTTCGACGGTTTCCACGCCGATCAAACCTCCACCGATGACCACAGCATTTTTCACCTTTTTATCATCGCAGATTTTGCGCAGGTAGTCAGTGTCGGCCATGGTGAGCAAAGTGGTGATGCCTTCAAGATTGATACCCGGTATAGGGGGCATGTTGGGTTTGGCGCCAGTGGCGATGATCAGCTTGTCGTATTCGAGGATCTTCTCCTCACCGTTGAGCAGATTGCGACAGGACACCTGTTTTTTTGAACGGTTGATCGAGGTAACCTCGGTTTGGGCCAGGGCGGTAATCGCCTTGGCCTTGTGAAAGAAGGTCGCATCCCTTACGACACCGGCAGGTGTGCAAAGCAGTTGACTGCGGTCATTGAACACTCCACCGACATAATAGGGGTAACCGCAGGAGGCCATGGACAGGTCCGGCGCTTTCTGCACAATGGTAATCTCCGCAAATTCGTCCAGTCTTCTGGCCTTGGCCGCTGCTTTGGCTCCGGCAGCGGATCCGCCGATAACAACAATTTTTGTACTAACCACAGTGTATTCTCCTGGAAATTGATATTGATAAGTTCCTGCCCGATCAGGGAGGTGTAGATTTGGGGGTTCCTTTTAAATTTTGACTTGAGTGTATCGATTAAAAATTATTTGTTAAATTTCATGTTGTTACTTGTTCGGATATTTGCTGCTTGGGGCCAAATAATAGAACTCCGGCAACTATATAAAATCATGGGATTTATTTATTCCAACTATTGGATTCTTTGCTCATTTTGCGTTCTCCTCTATATTTGCTTTCGCGGCATTTTTTTCTGCCGTTTTCACCTGAATACCCCATGTCGATGCAGTGCTTACACCATCACAACAGGAAAGCGAGCCGGTATGAGTTGAGGATATCCCCCGGTTATAGCTCTTTGTTTGTAAATCGCACATAAACCAGCTCTGGCGTAATTCCTTATCGGTACCTGTGGCTCTAAGGCGGGGCCGCATTGCTTATCGGTCCACATCTTGTTCCTTTGGCAAGCGCACGGTAAGCACTGGGATCGAACTCAACCGCACAATCTTGTGGGCTACGGATCCGAGCATAATGTCCATAAATGCTCCTTGGCCATGGGCTCCCATGACCACCAGATCATAATCACCAACGGTTATGTGTTCCAGGATCTGTGATGCCGGATCCCCTAGTTCAATCTTGATTTCTGCACTGGCCACAGGGCAGCAAGCATCGTCTATACAGCACTCCATAGCCATTTCTTTGATCCGTGCCTGTGCCTTTTCAAGGGCCCTGGCGGTGGCTGTTGTGTTGATGTTCTTCCAGGTTTCGTTATTAAAGTGGCTTTCAATATCAAAGCCAGCCTCCTCACTCATCAGTTCTACCCAGTCGGGCATGACATGGAGCATGGTCAGGGACGCTTTATGGTGCTCGGCTAGAGAGGTGGCATAGTGAAGGGCCAGGCGGGCATTGTCCGATAGATCGGTGGCATATAGAATTCGGTTTATAACAGGCAGCATGTATCCTCCTTGTATTGGGAAACAAAAAATTATTTACCGACAGGCTGCGGTTACGGCCCAGTCGCAACTGCCGGAATCGGACCGAAGATACGCCCCGTATATTTTACATACCAGGCGGCAGATTGAACCTGGATGATATAGGCCAGGGCCACCACGAGTGCGGCATCAGAGCCGTTGGCACCGAAGGCATTGATGGCAACAGCCAAAGCGATCGACAAATTCCGCATCACTGTTCCATAAACCATAGCAATGGCATCGCCACGAGGGAGCAAGTATCGACCAAGCGCTGTACTCAGTGCATAATTCACCACGTAAAGAATAGCCAGGGGGGCAAGGATCTGCAGCAGCATCTGCGGAGAGGCCATGATGGTCCGAGCTTTAAGAGCCAAGGCAATGAAGACGATACCGAGCACCCCCAAAGTTGACAGAGCTGGGAAACGTGGGGCAAAGCGCTCGGTAAAGGCCTTCTGGCCATATTGAGAGATCAGGGTCCGTTGCGTTACATATCCCAACGCCATGGGCAGAAAGACGATCAATCCGATCTGGGTGAACACCGTACCCATGTCCACTTCTACGGTGGTGCTTAGGAGGATTTTTATGTAAACGGGAGTCAGAAGCGATCCCAGAGTCAGGCCGATAACAGTCATCTTTACAGCCGCGGCGACATTGCCCTTGGCAAATCCGGTCCAGGAAATGGTCATCCCACTAGTAGGAACCAGTCCGGCTAGCAATAACCCCAACATCATGTACGGTTGTTCACGAAAAAAATGCCAACCCACGCCAAATGCCAGAAAAGGTACAACAGCAAAATTAACCAACTGCGTGATTACCTGCGCCCGAACATCACCCCCTGTAAACACTTCCCGAATTTTGAGTGTCACCATCATTGGATAGACCATAAGAAAGGTGAAAGGAACGATCAGACTTTTTAACCATGCCATGTTCACCGTTAGGCCAGAGGCAAACCCTAAGACCATAACTACAGGGATGGCTAGCACGAGATTTTTTGAAATCAACAGCAGCAGTTTCCACATCAAGTCCATCCTCCTGGAAATTCAAATTTTTTTATTTAGAGCCCCAATGGCATTCAAATTAATGGTGTAATAGACCAAGGCATTGCCCGGTTACTCTGGGAGGCCACAAAGTCATCGTCAACAGCTTCACGTACATTTAAACCAGGGTATAAGTTGTTGATTCCAACAGTTGGTTAAAGTATCAATGTTCAAGCTTGTGCAACCCGGCCTGGGTCTGGTTCATTCCTAGCAAATATGTCTGCAGAGTCCTTTTTGGTCTTTATTCAAAGTTTAATTGGCGATTTTGGTAAAAGCTATTCAAGTAATGTACCACTGTACGCCTCTTCTCTATTATTGTTTTGAGTAAAAAAATATCATACTATATCAAATATTTATGTTTTTATGTGGTAACTGTCTAACTGTTGCTCCTGCTGATACGTAAAATTTTATTGAAAGAAACGTTAACAAACGTTAAATGACATCTTGTCATATGTTTAAATTTTAACAGGTGTAAGGATGCTTGAAGGGGAGCTGAAAGTATATTGGGAAACCGTAGTCGATACTATCCAGGAAGGGGTCATGATCGTTGACACCTGTGGAACTATTGTCTCCGTGAACAAAGCGCTGGCAGAACTTACGGGGTTTGCGCCAAACGAACTGATAGGCAGGTCATGCGCTACACTTAACTGTGCCTCATGCCGTAAGAAACGCAACAGCGAAGGACAACATTGGTGTTCGCTGTTTGATCAAGGATTGATGAACAAACAACGCTGCGCGATTCTGCGCCAAGACGGCAACTATCTTCAGGTGCTAAAAAACGCTTCGGTGCTACGGGACAGCGGTGGTCAGGTAATAGGTGCGGTGGAAACCCTTACTGACATAAGTGAGTTGTTGGAGAGGGACACAGCAATCGAAGCCTTTAGACGAGAACTCAATGGACGTGACACTTTCCACGGGATGGTGGGTAAATCTGCCTCTATGCAGAGGGTTTATGATCTGATTGACAACGCTGCCGATTCGGATGCGCCGTTGGTGGTCTCTGGCGAATCGGGTACTGGAAAGGAGTTGGTGGCCAGAGCTGTGCACGAACGGGGCAAACGGCGTTCTGGGCCATATATTAAGGTCAACTGTGCTGCTCTCAACGAAGCCTTGCTGGAAAGCGAACTTTTCGGTCATGTGCGAGGAGCCTTTACTGGAGCCCATCAAGGGCGAATCGGGAGATTTGAGGCTGCAGCGGGGGGAAGCATTTTTCTTGATGAAATTGGTGATCTGCCCCTGATGATTCAGGTCAAACTGTTGCGGGTGCTTGAAGAAAAAGTAGTCGAAAGGGTAGGGGACCATCAGCCCATCCCTATCGATGTTCGTATCATTACAGCCACTAATCGCAATCTAATCGAGATGGTAGATGAAGGGAGCTTTCGTCAGGATTTTTTTTACCGAATTCATGTCATCCCCGTCACCATCTCACCATTAAGGGAACGGCTCGAGGATGTTCCGCCATTGGCAGAATCGTTTTTCCGTACCTTGCAGCTCAAAAGTGGTAAGGACATTCGCCGAATTGGCAAGCGCGCCATGGATCTACTGATGTCGTACTCCTGGCCTGGCAATGTCCGTGAACTGCGCAGCACCATTGAGTATGCTTTTGTAACCTGTCAGGGAGCGACGATTGAGGCTGATGATTTGCCTCCGTGCATTCATCGGAGAAAGCAGGTGCAGATGAGCCCGCTGACCAAGAAAACAAATATTGAGCTGCGCAACAAGGAGGAAATACGCAGGTCGGAACTGCTTGATGCGTTAAAAGCCGCCGATGGCAACCAAAGTCTAGCTGCCCAATTCCTTGGCATCTCTAGGGTAACCGTATGGAATCGGATGAGACGGTACGGATTGCGCTCTGTGCGAAATGTAATTCTCTGAAAACAGGTAAAAGTTGGTTGTTCCTATGAAAAAAACCAGCCACGAGACCCTCTCTTGGCACTGGCCTTTTTCGCCGGAATATCCGGTTTGCTGAGCATGGGGTTACTTGCTCATATTAAGTATTTTTCCCTGCCGAACGGGTAATACCGGTTGGACACTATTTTTTTGTTGCTTGCCTTGATGGCGTTGGCCGGGTCAAGACCATCGAGTCGTTGCGGTACTGCCCACCGGAAGAGTGGGGCAAGCTGCTCGGTCTTGACAGGATTCCGGAGGCGAGAACTCTGCGCAACAAGGTGCAGCTGCTGATGAAGAACGGTCAGGCGCAGCAATGGGGCGGCCCTCTGAGCCGGGACTGGATGACAATGTTCCCGGAGACCACGGGCGTGCTTTATGTCGACGGACATGGCCGGGTGTATACAACGGCAGCCAGGCGGAATAACACAGGCCTTATTTTGCCCGGCAGCAACTGTGCCTCAGCGCCACCACCGACTACTGGGTGAACGCCATGGACGGCCAGCAGTTTTTCATGGTGAACCGGCCAGTTAATCCCGGTCTGCTCGCGGTTCTGGAAACGGAGATTATCCCGCGTCAGGAACGTGAACTTCACTGTCAGTCGGGTCTGTTCGGCCTGGAAGAGTTCTTGATGCCCCGCTTCACCCTGGTTTTTGACCGGGAATGCTACAGCCCTGATTTCATGGCCAGAATGAGGGAAAAAGGCATCGCCTGTCTGACCTACAACAAGTATCCTGGCGAAGACTGGCCGGAGGCGTAATTTATCATGTGCAAGGTTTGCCTGGCATTTGGCCAGACCGTGGAGATACACTTGGATGAGCGCCGCATCCTGCTCGGTAATAAACTCTGGGTGCGTGAGGTGTGCAAGCTCATTCAAGGCGGTCACTAGACTGTGATCGTCTCCACTGGCTTCAAGCGGGAACTCATTGGTTTAGCCGGGACCAAGTTCGCTTGGTGGTGCCAGGAAAACTTTTTCAAATACATGCGTGATAACTATACTGTTGATCGCCTTGCCGATTATTCCACGAAAGAAATTTCTGGCAGTAACCGGGTATCCTCAATACCAGGAGGTGGATGGCGAGGTGAGAAAAAAGGCTGGGTTTGTTGCTTTTATTCGGCGGGCAATCAAGTCGGCCATATCAGTTAACCACAACCTGGTGGTGCGGGATGATAAGTCCACGATTCGGTTGAGACGTTACAGGAGTTGGAGAAGTCCGAAAAGGTCGATTAAATCATCTAATGGAACCCGAGCCGAAGCAATGTCCAGGCTTGGCGCAATAGGGTGTTTGCCGAGGGCAAGGTGACGGCGCCCCGCTCAGGCAAGAAAGTGGGCATCCTGATTGTCAAGGCGTCCAAGGTATTTGACAGAGTGACCTACGTCTTCAAGCGGATCGTGCGGGTGACCGAGCGGCCCATATTCCATAGGCATTTCAATTAAATGGTATTCGTTTGTTTTTATGCGTTGAGCCACAGGCGAATAAACACCGACCCAGCGGTCAGGATGTGGAGTGGGTCCACTCCACCTATCCTGCCTTTTACTCCAAATGAAATATAGTAAAAAACAATGCAGTAATGATGCAAAGACCTAGGTTTTGCATTATACATACATTATATTGTACAATATTGATTTGTTGTGAGTAATAATAACATTATATATGCTAATTCGTTATTTTGTTTTTCATTATTTGTCATTTTATTTTGGGAGGGGGGAGGGATATGGATGACTCAAAAACAAGATTAAAAAAAGGAATGGCTCGTATTCAGTTTTTTGCTGTCGAAGGAGAAATCGAAAAACTTTTCGCTGCTGGGTACAGCATCAAATTAGCATATGATCACCTCGTGCAATCAGGCAAAATAACTATGAGTTACCGGGCATTTTATGACAATCTGAATGCCAAAAAAAAGCATGCGGTATCATCTCAATTGCCACACTGGCAGCAGTCACAAGAAGAAAAACGACGGAAGTTGGGAATTGGCAACAAAGAACCGATCATTAAGCACGACAAAAATCCAAATCCAGATGAAATTTGCTGAGACCTATGCGGCTATGGCATGGGTCGCGCTGCTCAGGGAGTGGTCCGGCTCGGACCGCTACGGCAAATAGCGGCTGGATGCTCTTGCTGCCTGCACATGGGCGCTGGCCTTTCACGCTCCCTGTTATACCGCACAGTCAAGAACTATCTGGGAAATAGCCAGGATCAGGCCATTCCCGACAACGCCGCCACAGTACCCGGCATCCACACATTATCCAATTCCTTGATTGGCTTGGTTAGGTAACACCGGTAAAGTCGTTGATTTAATTATTATTGCCACCGCCAGCTCAAGCAAATACTTTACCCACTTCTACCCAGCATTGTCCGGTTAGGGAATTGCATATATTTTCCGCTTCTTCCCTCGTTGCCGCTTCGCTTGGCGGCGTGATCCCAGCGGATTGGCGCTGAAGAGCTGGCGTGCCTCGTTTTGGATTTGGTGGCGGAGTTGCCGCACTCGGCGGATAGACACCCGCTCACCATGGTTTTCATGGCAGTAGATCGCCAACAGCAGATAGGTGATCAAGCCGGACAAAATTTGAACCAGCATGCCGTTTTTACTCCTGGCAAACAGATGGTAAACGTGCAAATGCTTTTTCCACCAGCCGAAAAACGTCTCAATGTGCCAGCGAAGTTTGTACCCAAGCATGACCTGCTCTGCGGTCAGGTCGAAACGGTCGGTCGCAATCAGGTAGTGCACGCCGCCGGACTCGAAACCCACGACCCGAACGGGCGTTCCGGTCTGCTTTCCACTGGGAACGCCAAGAATAACTTTGGCGTCGAAAGAGGCGGATGAATTTGCAGCAAGGGGCAGTTCTTCCAGGACTGTTCTGTGCGTGTTTGCTTTGATGCGGCAGATAAAATGACGCCCCTCCTCACGCCATTGATCAAAACGTTCATGATCCTGGTATCCTCGATCCAGTACCGCCGTCTGGCCGGGTTGCACCAGGGAACTGACCTGAGGCCGTTCCGCCCCGTTGCCTTCCGTCAAGATTAAGCTTTTGGGGATGCCATGGGTCAGGTCAAAACCGAGATGCAGCTTGGCTTTGTTGCTTTGTGTTTGATATTCGGCCCACGTCATTGACAAGACCGAATCGATGAACGACCCGTCAACGGCCACCAACTCGCCAAGTTCGATGTGCCGCGTGGGGAGAATGCCGGCGGCTTGCTTTTGCAACTCGCTGAATACATGTAAGAGTTGCTCCGCGCAGCGCTCGTTCACGGTGTCGAAAAAGGTGGAACGCTTGACGCCGCCAGCGGGGGCTATCAGATGCCTGGCGTATTCATCCTCCTCAAGATGCTGAAGGAGTTCCCTGCCGGAGGAGAATTCGTTCAGATGGTAATAGACCAGGATATTGAGGATGTCGTCGGTCGTCATTGCCAATGGTTTGTTTGATTTTGACCGCAACGGCGGTGTGGTCAGGAGTATTTTTTTGGTGGGCCCCATGAGATTGCTTTGTGCCGGCGCAGTGTGCCATTGAGCGTTAAAGTAGACGCATTTCATTTTATGTCCTTGAAAATATAATATTTTTTCAAGGAGCGCAAAACGCCTACTTCATTGTCGAGAAAAAAACACCTCCGGCATTATTTTCTTGTCTGATTTTTACCTGCAATTTCCTAACCGGACACTGCTGACTTCTACCCCAAATTTACGATTACAAAAGATACCTGGCTCCACCTGTCCTTCGCCATGTGAAGTCATGCAGAAATCAACTATAAAATGTTTTTTTTGGTTGATATATAAAGTTAAATCCTATCGGCTGAACCTAATTATCAGGAAAAAATTGCCTATCAATTCCCTTTACCGGAAATCGGTTTGATTTCCGGGATTCTATCCAAAATGCTTTCACCTTTCCGTTTCTTTTGCCATTCAGCCATTTCATCGAATCGTTTGGGAAACTCTTGGATGAAATCTATGGCTGTTCTGGTGCTCCGGCCATTCTCTTCAATTTGCCACTCTTTAACGAGAAAAAAGAACTCGTCCATTATTTGATCGAAGCCGTCTTTCTCTGGTTGCATCTGGTGAATGATTTTTTCTACGCCATGATTTTGCTGTGGAAGGAAACCTAGGGCGTGGAAATCTTTTTTCGCTATCTCGTTTTCAATTTGCTGGCACAGTTCACTCTCAGTCACGCCAAATTTTTCATAAACTATATCAAACCAGGTTTTTGGTATTTTGTTTTTTGTTTTGGCAGATGTAACAGCTTGCGGAGAAATACTAAGTTTATCAGCTAGTTCCTTTTGAGTTCTGCACCCTGAAACCTTCTTAATCTTCTCAAACAAATCATAAAAATTAAGAGGTTCCATAATTTTCACCTAAAAACAGGTTGAATTTGGTTTATTTTTAGTTTATATAAAAATCATGAATAAACCAAAAACAAGAAATGTTAACCAGCTCCTCAAGAAAGCCGGGGTCAAACAAATAGATATAGCCAGGCGACTTGGGGTATCGGCACAGTTCGTCAACGCAGTGGCAAGCGGAAAAAGGTCTACTTTTAGAGTTAAAACTGCAATAGCCGAGGCGCTTAATAAGCCAATAACTGACCTCTGGCCTGCAGCAGAACAAGAAAACCCCGTCCCCTGAAAATGATTGGGGCGCAATGCTTGGCGGCATTTCCATCTTATCAGGGGACGGGCATTTTGTACAAAAAAAAGAGTTCTCCATCCGTACAGGATATCAGAACAAATGGTCATGTCCAGGCCATAGATAAAGGGATGGTCGACAAGAAAGAGTGTTCCAGGCATCTAGGAGATACTGAGATTCAACAGGATGGCACTGATTTTAACCATTAATCCTGTCCACTGATTACTGAGACACAGGGCAATCAACCGTAAAAAAATCTTTTTTAATTAGTTATAACCAGAAGAAATACGGAAAATCAAAGAAGTAAAACACTGAGTTAACGTGACACCAATACAGTGGAAAAAATTCCAGAACTACCCGTTACTCTCAAACCCTACGATGTTCCGAAATTACCGGAAGTCGCTCGGCAATACCACGTTTCGCCAAACACCTTTCTGCAATCAGCGATGTTCGGCATGGTGCAGCGAGGCCGCAGGAAATACCTGGATGGGTATTCCGGCGAAAACGGCCAGTGGCTCTGCCGCGAAAGCGGCCGCCGTTATGCTGTGAAAAAAGCCGCCATTCCGGTGAAAC
>Ga0074193_1002818_pt1 | contig 14563 bp, 15 predicted proteins | sample EPASupsiteHSE605_FD_64523 | JGI IMG/M metagenome (GOLD analysis project Ga0074193, IMG submission 64523) | Bioremediated contaminated groundwater from EPA Superfund site, New Mexico - Sample HSE6-05 | ecosystem: Environmental > Aquatic > Deep subsurface > Groundwater > Contaminated ... | reverse complement strand
TAGAGTACTGCGGATTTTTAACTACATCCGCTAATCCTCCAACTCCTTCCAGTTCGTATCGGCTACCCGGAAGGAGTTGGAGGATTAGCGGATGTAGTTAAAAATCCGCAGTACTCTACCGCTGTAGGTCTCGTACTTCAGGCGGCTAAAAATTGCCGGGAGGAAATGGTAGCCGAGGGAGATCCTTTGTTGGGTGGAATTTGGGGAAGAATTCGATCTTGGTGGAAAGAAATGGCTTAATATAGCGGCTTGATTAGAGGAGGGTCACAGGGTGTTGGATTTTGAAAATGAAATTGTTCCTTTAGCAAATATTAAGGTTATTGGTGTAGGCGGTGGGGGAAACAATGCGGTCAACCGAATGATTGCTGCGGGTCTTAAGGGTGTTGAATTTATAGCGGTTAATACCGATTCACAAGCTTTGGGACTTTCTCAGGCAGATAACCGAATTCAAGTAGGTACCAAGTTAACCAAAGGATTGGGAGCCGGGGCCAATCCGGATGTGGGGCAGAAGGCCGCTGAAGAGAGTAAGGATGAACTATTGCAATCTTTACGTGGTGCCGATATGGTTTTTGTAACCGCTGGAATGGGTGGCGGTACCGGTACTGGGGGCGCCCCAGTAGTAGCCGCAGTGGCTAAAGAATTGGGTGCTCTAACGGTAGGAGTAGTTACCCGTCCTTTTGTATTTGAAGGGAAGAAGCGGGCTAACCAGGCGGAGAAGGGAATCCAGGAACTAAAAAGCAAGGTGGATACCTTGATTACCATTCCTAATGATCGTTTGCTTCAAGTAGTCGATCGGAGTACCTCCATCGCGGATGCTTTCCGAATTGCCGACGACGTACTTCGGCAGGGAGTTCAGGGGATTTCAGATTTAATAGCCGTTCCCGGACTAATAAATCTAGACTTTGCTGATGTAAAGACCATCATGACTGAAACCGGTTCCGCTTTAATGGGTATCGGCAGTAGTTCTGGGGAGACCCGTGCTATGGAGGCCGCTCGAGCAGCCATCTCCAGTCCTTTACTGGAAACCTCGATTGAAGGGGCTAGGGGGGTCTTGTTGAATATTACGGGCGGACCCGATCTTAGCCTATATGAAGTTAACGAAGCGGCCGAGGTAATTGCCCAGGCGGCAGACCCAGAGGCAAATATTATATTTGGGGCGGTTATTGATCCCAGAATCAGTGACGAGGTACGTGTTACCGTAATTGCGACTGGATTTGATGCTCCAGTCCCAACTCGTAGGGAAGCGGTAAAAGAAATGGAAATGCGTCCGTTTCCTACAAGTGATTTAGATGTTCCGGCTTTTTTGCGGAGAAAATAAGATTAACTGTTTTTGGTTATAATCACGGATTAGTTTCATTATCAGGCGAAAGAACGGGGGAAGACCCCGTTCTTTTATTTTGTCTCGAACATGAAGTTACAAAATATGTCAAACAAATTGCGGTATAATTATAATAGTTTTGGCTTGGTACTAGCGGTGGAAAAACTTTCATATACATAAAAAAGATAAGCATGTAATCATTGGAAGGGGGGGGAGCATGGGTCAGACTTACGTCTATCTAGATGTAGTTTTTTTAATAAATCTCCTTATGGACTATGCTATCCTCTGGGCAACATCCCGTTTTGGCCAAATGCCGGCCAGCCGCAAACGTTTGTTGGCGGGGGCATTGGTAGGGGCTACCTACTGTATTGCTTTGCTTATTCCTGGTTTGACATTTCTATACGGACTTATATTTCGGTTGCTATTATCCTTAGTGATTGTAGCTGTAACCTTTGCTCCGCTCTCCTGGTCTAAGTTTCTGCAGGCCTGCGGTTATTTTTACTTAATCGCTTTTTGTATGGGAGGAGCTATTCTGGGAGGATTATATCTACTCTCTGGTAACCCCCAACTTTTTGGTACGGTAACTCGAATGTTACAGGGGTTGGCAGACATTCCAGTTACCTGGCTGCTGGTAGGAGTTGCGGTCGCCATAGCCTTGGGGAAATGGGGAACTACCTTAATTAGGCGTACTTTAGCCAAGTCATTTTTTCGGGTGCCCCTTACGATTAGTATTGGCGGACAAAATTTGACGATTCCAGCCTTGCTGGATACCGGTAATCAGTTAAAAGATCCTTTGACCCACGCCCCAGTAGTAATTGCCGAGTATGGAGCGATCGAATCTTTTTTACCGGAAGACTTAAAGGAAATATTCCAGCGTTCCCCGGAACTAGATCTTAAAACCATGGCTGAGGAGCTTTCTAAATCTCAGTGGTCCAGCCGTTTTCGACTGATCCCTTTTTCTTCAATTGGCAAACATCACGGAATGTTGCTTGGCCTTCGGCCAGATGAGGTAAGCATTGTGGTAGAGGATCGTAAAGTAATTACTCGTCATGTGGTAGTGGGAATTTATAATAAGCCCCTATGCCCGCAGGGTTCATATCGAGCCTTATTACACCCGGACCTATTAGAATCGGCGGTGACTGCCTGATATTATTAATTTGTTTAGGGAGGGCTGCAAGATGGCGGAAAGCCAAAACAAGCATAATAAGCACCTTTGGGTTCGGTGGGGTGTTCGGTGGATAAGGCTGCGCTGGTCCATGAAGTTGAATCTGTTGCGGCTTTTAAAGCGCTTTGGAATCTGGGCAGAGGTACACTATGTGGGCAGCAGTGAGGCCCTGCCTCCGCCCTTGAGTTCAGATGAGGAAATTTTCTTGTTGACTCGTCTGGAAACTGGGGATCATGGGGTAAAAAGTGTCCTTATTGAAAGAAATCTTCGTTTGGTGGTCTATATTGCCCGCAAGTTTGAAAATACCGGTGTGGGAATTGAGGATCTGGTGTCTATTGGTAGTATTGGTCTGATCAAAGCGGTGAATACTTTTGATGTTACCAAGCGAATTAAACTAGCTACCTATGCTTCCCGCTGTATTGAGAATGAAATATTGATGCATCTGCGTAGGAATAATCGTAATCGAAGCGAGGTATCTTTTGATGAACCCCTTAATGTAGATTGGGACGGTAATGAATTGCTGCTATCTGATGTTTTGGGAACTGAAAATGATGTTATTTATAAGGCCTTAGACGATGAGGTAGATCGAAAGCTGTTGCAAACGGCCCTGCTTAAACTTAGTTCGCGGGAAAAAAAGATCATGGAATTGCGTTTTGGTCTACAGGGGGGGGAAGAAAAAACCCAGAAAGAGGTAGCAGATCTGTTGGGAATTTCTCAATCTTATATTTCCCGATTAGAGAAGCGGATCATAAAAAGGCTTAGAAAAGAAATGTACCGTTTAGAATAATATCTGCTTTAGTCAGATAAGATATTAGCGAGGATAATCTCCTCGCTTTTCTTTTTGCCGGAATAAAAGAGAACCGGACAGGGGATAATTAGTTTGAACACCCTCAATATAACCGGTAACCATAAATAAGATCAGAATAATCGAAGCAGCCAAGGGGGTTTATGATGACGATAATTAACAAGGTAGAAATTTGTGGGGTTAATACTTCAAAACTACCAGTGCTAAATAATACTCGGATGCGGGAATTATTCAAAGAAGTTCAGAAAGGTGACCGAGATGCCCGGGATAAACTGGTGAATGGGAATCTTCGCCTAGTACTTAGTGTGATTCAACGTTTTACTAGTCGCGGCGAAAACGTAGACGATTTGTTTCAAGTTGGTTGTATAGGGTTGATAAAAGCAATTGATAATTTTGATCTGGGACAGAATGTGAAGTTTTCAACTTATGCTGTTCCGATGATTATTGGGGAAATTAGACGTTATCTACGGGACAATAACCCGATTCGAGTTAGTCGCTCCCTGCGAGATGTAGCTTATAAAGCACTTCAGATTCGGGATGCCTTAGTTAATAAAAACTCCCGGGAGCCTTCCATTAGTGAGATTGCCAAAGAATTGGAATTGCCCCGAGAAGATGTGGTATTTGCTCTGGATGCCATCCAGGAACCAATTTCTTTGTTTGACCCTATCTATCACGATGGTGGTGACCCAATTTACGTGATGGATCAGATAAGTGATGAAAAGAACCAGGATACTCACTGGTTAGAAGACATAGCCATTCAAGAGGCTTTGCGCAAGCTCAGTGATCGAGAAAAGCTAATCTTAAATTTACGATTTTTTGGTGGGAGGACCCAGATGGAGGTAGCGGAAGAGATTGGTATATCCCAAGCCCAGGTTTCCCGTTTGGAGAAAGCGGCTTTGAATCATATGCGAAAATATGTCTAACCCTGGAAGGAGTAAGCGGTTTTGCTGGATAAAATCAAACTAAAAAAGTTGACGTTGGTAGTAACGGCCCTAATTCTATTGCTAGGCGTCGGAGGATTTTGGGTCAAGAAGCAACCGCCTCCAGTTGCGCCTGCCTTTAGTTATCATAACCTGATCCGTTTTCATGTCATAGCTAACAGCGATTCGGCAGCGGACCAAGCCCTTAAATTAAAGGTGCGCGACCGTATCTTAGATGATCTGCAGCCTATAATCAGCCAAGCTGTAAGCGTGGAGCAAGCAAGGCTTTTAGTATCTGAGAATTTACAGCAAATTAAGGCAGCAGCTAGGGAAGCAATAGTTCAAAGCGGAATGGATTATCCGATTCAAGCAGAATTAGGACAATTCGAATTTCCCGCTAAAATTTATGGAGATGTGGTTTTACCCAATGGATCATATGAGGCCTTGCGGGTATCAATTGGACAGGGAGCGGGTCAGAATTGGTGGTGCGTTTTATTTCCCCCTCTGTGCTTTGTGAACGGCTCTGGCGGGCCCGCTTTAGGTAATTCGCAGTGGTTTGAAGATTTGGAATTAACCAGTCCGGTAATGGCACCATTGCCTGAGGAACCCCAGAGCGTATCCGTTTCTGGAGAAGAGCCAGTCTCCAACCCACAGCCGCAAATTCGTTTCCGACTTTTAAACCTTTTACACAAATAAAAAAAGATATAAAGTAGGCACATAATTCCTGACTTGCTCATATATTTGAGTATAGGGAAGTCAGGAGGTGAACGACAGATGGTCCGGGTTTCAGATTTACGATTGCGGGATGTGGTAAATGTAGTCGATGGCCGGCGTCTGGGGATGATCAAGGATTTTGAATTGGACTTTGAAGTGGGACGGATCAAGTCGATTTTACTTCCAAGTGCCGGTAAGATTTTAGGATTATTTGGACGCAATGATGATTTGGAGGTTCCTTGGGATAGAATAATGAAAATTGGGATAGACGTAATTCTGGTTGACCTACCCTCATTTACGGATGTACGCCATCAAAATGGGGTTGATTTTGACCCAAGAGAGACCGGGGAATAAAATAATAGCAGGATTAAGTATAGATTTTAGTGTAAACCGGGGTACGTAACCCCGGTTTATTTATTAAGGCGGGGATTTGGTCACTTGCCTATTTACTTGGTATCACAAAATAATATTGAGTAGTTTAGAGAAAGAGCAGGAAACAGTTAATGCTCCATAGAAACTACCAAGTATAATTAACGGTTGCAATAAGAGCAGGTTCAAAGCGATTAGATTTATTTTTTGTAGTTGGAGGGATGTTATGCGTACACATCCGGGTAAAGGGTGGTCATGGCGTCACCGGGACGGAATTGACTATCTGGTTCTGGAGGTTCTGGAGAAGACCGGTTTGGTACGACATGGGTTTAGCGGCCGTAAGGGAGGAATCAGTAAGTCCAACTATGCCAGTTTGAATCTGGGTCTCCATGTTGGTGATGATCCAAAGGCAGTATTACAAAACCGACAGCAATTTGCGAAAATTTTGGGAGTGTCCTCAGAAAAAATAGTGGTGCCGGCCCAGGTGCATAGTGACCAGATAGAAGTGGTAGGGCAACAACATCAAGGTTTGGGGGCGCAGGATTTAGATTCGGCAATCCCGGGAGCAGATGCGTTGGTTACCCAGGAACCGGGTCTGTCACTCTGTACTTATTACGCTGATTGTGTGCCAATCTTCATTTTAGACCCGATTCGGCCAGCTATTGGATTGGCGCACGCTGGGTGGAAAGGCACTGCACTTAAAATTGCGGTTAAAACCCTGCAGCGGATGAAGGGAGCATTTGATACCAACCCGGGGGACTGTTTGGTGGGAATTGGTCCTTCAATTGGACCCTGCTGTTATGAGGTGGATGTGCCGGTTTTGCACAAGTTTATTGCCGCGTACCCCGGTGAAAAAATATTTTCTGGCAAAGTAACAAGGGAGATTGCTGAGAATCAAATATGGCTTAATCCAAAAGAACGGGTTAAACTGAATCTTTGGGAAGCTAATCGGCAGGCTTTATTAGAGGTTGGAGTAAAGCCGGAGCATATCTGGACCGCCGGTTTATGTACACGATGTCATCTAGATAGCTTTTTTTCATACCGAGGGGTAAATGGGAAATCTACTGGTAGGATGGGAGCTATAATCTCTTTGATTCACGATTGACAGGCTTCCGGCTGAAGGTTAAGATTGAATTAACAGGAGTGGTAGAATTCTATGGTCAATTCTTCTCCTCGTACTAGACAAAGACGAATGGCTCTGCGCCGGAGATTTCGGCAGGGTCTAATTTTTATTTTGGTATTTGGGGTAGCCATGCTTCTGTTATGGGGGACGCTAAAGTGGGGAAGATCCCTGGTTGTTAGAAAAATGGCCACCACCATAAGCGTCAACTCTGGAATGCTTCAGGAGGCTTTTTCCGCTGAAGCACTGGTTCTTGGTGGCGAAAATTTAATCATTGCTAGTACAGACGGCGTGTTTTTTCCGGCTGTGGAGGAAGGTCAGCGTATTCGTAAGGATGAAGTTCTGGGAAGACTAGCTAATTCTGCGGTTCAGGCAGTAAATATGGGTACTGCCATAATTACTCATAGCACCGGTTTGGTCTGTTTTCATATTGATGGCAACGAAGGTCTTATGACCCGGGAAGGCTGGGAAAAGTCAGATTTGTCTCAACTACCCGCAGTGGACAAGGTTCAAATAGTGCAACCCGGTACCTGGGTTAAAGAAGGAAGACCTTTAGCTCGAGTATTGGACAACCTGTCCAATAGCTTTTTAGGCATAGAAGTTAATTATCAAAAAGTACCGGTTAGCCCAGGCCTGCAGGCCATTGAATTAGATCGAACTTTATGGATACAGTTGCCGGGAAATGATCCCGAGGCGGTAAAAGTAATTTCTTTACAAAGAGACTCAGAAAAGCTTCGAATGGTAGTTGAACTAAATGGATTTAAAGAGAATCTGATCCATCTTCGGAGAACTCCGGTCAAGGTGATAACCAACCGTTGGGAAGGATTGGTGCTTCCTCGTGCGGCATTGGTGTTCCATGATGAAGTTCCCGGATTATATATTTTACGCAAAGGATGGACCAGGTGGGAAAGCATTGAAATAGTAGGAGAAACCGATGCTGAAATAGCGGTGAAGGGTCTGGACGAAGGGTCCGTTGTAGTTACCAACCCCGGTCTAGTTGAAGAAGGGGTGCGATTACAATAGGTTTACAGTCAGGTGGGTAGAGAGAGTTATATGGAAATGTTTAATGTGTTTAATATTCCCACTGGGGTAGCCCAAATAAATGATCGGGTGGTTCAGGCTGCCAAGCGTACCAACCGTGATCCGAGCCAAGTTAAAATTGTGGCCGTATCCAAATTTATAGCCCCAGAACGGATTGTAGAGGCACTACAGGCGGGGATAACCATTCTAGGTGAAAATCGAGTGCAGGAATTTTTACATAAATACTCAATGATAGAAGGACCGGTAGAATGGCATTTGGTTGGTACTTTGCAGACTAATAAGGTAAAGCAGGTAGTCGGAAGGGTGGAGCTCATCCATTCATTGGACCGGTTTTCTTTAGCCGCAGAAATATCACGACAAGCTAAGTCTGCGGGTATTGAGGTAAACGTTTTAGTGCAGGTAAACATCTCTAGGGAACCCTCCAAGCATGGTCTGGAAAGGTCAAAGGTTATCCCTTTTTTAAAGCAGGTGTCCCAATTAGAAGGTTTGCGGGTTAAGGGTCTAATGACTATAGCTCCTCTAGGAAATCAGGAAGTAGTTAGATTAGTTTTCCGCGAAATGCATGAGCTTTTTGAACAAATAGCCAAGTTGGATATTCCAAAGGTGGAAATGAAATATTTGTCCATGGGGATGACCGATGATTTTGAGGTGGCGGTTGAAGAAGGTGCTAATTTGCTGCGAATTGGTACCGGGATTTTTGGGAAACGTTTAATGATAAAAAGGGAGGGCTGAAAATTGGGTAAAATAATTGATAAGGTAATGGACATTATAGTTGGACCAAACTATGAAGAGGATGAGTATACTGGTTCACAATCAATCTTGGAAGAACGGAATGCAAAAATCGATGATGCTGATCATTCCCCAAAGGGAGCGGTATTAAGCTTGCATACGGCCAAACAACTTCGAGTGGTAGTTTCAGAACCTACTAATTTTGAAGATTCTCAGGGAATAGCAGATCACCTAAAATCGCGACGTCAAGTTATCATTAATATGGAAGCCACGGACAAAGATGTAGCTCAACGTATTCTTGATTTTGTCAGCGGGGCCTGTTACGCTCTTGACGGACGGGTACAGAAGATTGGCGACGGTGTATTTTTGTTTGCTCCGTATAACGTGGATATCACCAGTGAGGTCAAAGAACAGAGTTGGCAGCAGTCCCCTTTGCCCTGGATGGGGTTAGGGCGAGAGAAACGTAGCTAGGGGAAGTTGGTGTTGAAAATGAAGCTCAGGATCGGTTTTATCGGGGCCGGTGCCATGGCCGAAGCCTTGATCCGCGGATTATTAAAGGCGGGGTCCGCTCCGGAAGACCTGATGGCCAGTGATGTACAACCGGAACGGCTGGCGACCATTCGTAAATTATTTGGTATTCGTATCGGGGATAATAACCAGCGGGTATTGGAAAAATCTGATGTAGTGGTAGTTGCCGTTAAGCCCCAAAATTTGGAAGAAGCTTTAGGTGTTTTGAGTAGGGGTCAATTAACAGAGCTAAATGGAGAGCAGAAAAAAGAAGCCGACCACGGAACCGGACCACTAGTGGTATCAATTGCGGCCGGGATTCCTATAGCCAGCTTGGAAAACTTGCTTCCGCCGATGCTGCCGGTGATTCGGGCGATGCCTAATACCCCGGGTATGATTGGTTATGGAGCAACCGCCATTAGTTTGGGAAAGATGGCTCACGCTGAACATGAAGCCCAAGCACGTTCCATTTTTGAAGCAGTTGGAATAGTATTTACAGTACCAGAGTCACAAATGGATGCCGTCACTGGATTGAGCGGCAGTGGTCCGGCTTATGGTTATGTGATTATCGAGGCTTTGGCCGATGCCGGGGTTAGAGCGGGGCTTCCGCGTTCGATTGCCTTAGGCTTAGCGGCCCAAACTTTAGCTGGGGCTGCTCATATGGTAATGGATACCGGACTACATCCTGGGGTATTAAAAGACCAGGTAACTTCTCCTGGAGGCACTACCATCGCTGGTTTACATGCCCTGGAATTGGGCGGGCTTCGCGGTACTTTAATCAATGCAGTTATGGCGGCAACGGTTCGTTCTCAGGAACTCCGGCGTTAAAAATAGTCAATTTTATGCCCTGTAAGAAATCTTATAGTGAGTAGTAGGGAGGGTATCTATGGGGTTATTAATAAACTTAGTGGATTGGGCTTTTGAGCTGATGACCTGGTTGATCATTGGACGTTGTATTCTTTCTTTTGTTCGGCATGACCCTTATCAACCAGTTATTAAATTTGTTTATGATATTACGGAACTGGTCCTAAGCCCTTTACGAAGAATAATGCCCGCAACTGGTGGAGTTGATTTCTCTCCGCTGGTAGCTCTATTGGTGTTGATGATGGCCAGAAGCCTCATTCTACGGATTATGGTAGCAGTTGCCTATATGTAAGCTTTAATTAATTTGGATTTTGAGGAGTTTGTAGTTGTGGTAGTAAACAGAGATGCCGGCTTCAATCTAAGTTCAATGGAAGCGGTAAAACCGGAAGTATTGGCACCGGCCGGCCGTTGGGATGTTCTGGAAGCAGTAGTTGCGGCCGGAGCGGATGCGGTTTATCTAGGTGGAAAAAAGTTAAACATGCGCATGTGGCGTTCTGAATTTAACTTTTCGGATGCAGAAATAAGTCGAGCTGTAGAGTATACTCACCAGCGGGGGGTTAAACTCTATGTTACTTTAAACAATACCTATTATGAAGAGGATTTGGAAGAATTAGAGGCTTATCTAAAGTTTCTGGAGCAAATCAGGGTGGATGCCTTAATTATACAGGATCTGGCAGTAGTAGACCTGGCTCGCCGGATTGGTGTGACCCGACCGCTGCATGCTAGTGTACAGGCTAACATTCATAATCTGGAGGGACTGTTGGCCTATAAAGAGATGGGATTTGAGCGGGCTATTTTGTCCAGAGATCTAAGTCTCGAAGAGGTATACCGGTTTAGTCAGGAGTCGGGAATGGAACTGGAGTACTTTGTTCACGGTGAACTATGCGTGTCCCATACTGGGCAATGTCTGACTAGTTCACTTATTTTTGGGGAGAGTGGTAATCGGGGTCGATGTATGAAACCGTGCCGCTGGCAGTATCAGGCGGTAGACCCTAAAACCGGCCAACCAATACACCCAGCGGATTTGGGTCCGTATGTGCTGGCTACCAAAGACTTATGTTTGTATCCATTCATTCCTCAATTGATTCAAGCGGGTATAGTATCTTTTAAAATAGAGGGCCGTATGCGTGAAGGGGATTTCCTCAGTCCGTTGGTACGGGCATATCGGGAAGCGGTAGACCGTTACTGGGAGGATCCACAAGGCTATCAAATGGATCAATCCACCTGGGATATGCTGATGAATTGTCGGGTGCGAGATTTTACTGCGGGGCAGGCTTTTGGTCAGACTGGACCTGATTTTATCGGGTTTTCTGGAGCCAGAGAGCCTCATTTCCCTACTCGTCCAGCAATACCCCCATCCATTAACGAGGTTAAGGTTAAGATCCAACCCCAGCAGATGGAGCATCTATTGAATACTAAAAGTACGAACAATTTCCCACAGCTATCTGTTCGAGTAGGGACCATGCCGGCCTTAAGGAAGGCCTTGGAAGCTGGAGCCAACACGATTTATGTGGGTGGAGAAGTTACAGCCTCAAATCCCCAAGCCTGGGGTCGACCAGAAGTGCAGCAGGCTTTAGCAGAAGTACATGCTGCCGGTTCAAGATTGGTAGTAATTACTCCCCGGATTACTAAACGAAGAGAAATGAGAGAATTAGTCCGGTGGTTTACCGAACTGGATCAGATGCCGCTAGACGGTTTAATGGTCAGCAATTGGGGAATTTGGTGGTTGGCTCGAAAGATAACTACTTTGCCCTTGTTTGGCAACTACTCTTTAAATTTAACCAATAGCCATGCAGCAAATTTAGCCGCAGAAATGGGAATAACTCAAGGAACGGTTTCCCTAGAACTGGAAGCTAATTTCCTGCAGGGGCTTTTGCAAAATACTCGACTAAATACCGAAGTCATGGTACACGGGGTTTTGACAGGTATGATTTTGGAGTTGTGTTTGCCTTCAGCTATGCAGCAGCTGGCCGGTCGCAGGGACGTGTGTTCCCGACCTTGCCGTACAGAAGGACTGGCTTTGCAGGATGAATGCGGGCAAAGATACCTAGTGGAAGTAGATCAGTTTTGTCGTACCCATCTCCAACTGCCTTATGAATTATGTTTGTTGTCTAGCTTGCCTTGGCTGGTTCAATTAGGACCGGCTAGTTTTAGAATAGAGGCCCAAAATTATAGCGAATCCGCAGTAGATAAGGTGGTAAATATTTATCGCCGATATCTGGATCTAGCTATTAGTCAACCGGATTGCTTTGCTGTAACTGATAAAGATTGGGAGTCCTTGAGAGAAATTAATTCAGGCGGGTATACTCTAGGGGCTTTAGGGGTTTAGCTTGAATTAGTAATAATTTTCAGACTCGTGTAGAACCGAAGCGTTTTAGATAGGGTTTCATTTAGGCTACTATAAGTATGAGTTGGCAGCTTAATTTAATAGCGAGGAGTTGATCCGGATGTTGACCCCGGTAGATATCAATAAGAAAGAATTTCGTAGAGCCATGCGTGGTTATCATGAGGACGAGGTTGACAAATTCCTGGATCAGGTAGCCCGTGATTTTGAAATTAATTTGCGTAAAAATCTGGAACTGGAAGAAGTAATACAGCAGAAGGAATCACAAATTCAACAATATCGGATTTTAGAAGATACACTGAACAACACCTTAATTTTGGCTCAGAAAACAGCGGAGGAAGTCAAGCAAAACGCTGCCCGAGAGGCGCAGTTGTTACTTCGGGAAGCCCGAGCAGAAGCGGATGAGATAATTCGGCAGGCAGTTGGCCAAAAAGAGGCTTTGGAATTCGAGCAGGCTGAATTGCGACAATCTGTGGCTGGTTTCAAATCTCAAATTAAAGCATTTCTAAAGGTGCAAATAGATATGGTAGATAATTTGCCATCAGGAGAAAAAGAATTAGCCAAGTAGACTCGGATTGAGGGCGGATTGAGGGGACAGTCCCCTCCAACTCATCCAACCATCAACTTTGAGGGGACTGTCCCCCTCTCTACAAGTGAGGTCTTACTATTGGAACAGATCAAGGAAGTAGCCGGCGGAGTACAGGTAAAGATCCGAGTCCAACCACGGGCATCCAAGAATCAAATTGTAGGTTGGATGGAAGATGCACTGAAAGTTCGCCTTACTGCGCCTCCAGTCGAAGGTGAAGCTAATGCAGCTTTGCTGAGATTTATCGCCGAATATTTTGGCCTCCCCCGTTCAGAGGTAGTTTTAGTAACCGGGGCTACTTCGAGACAAAAGGTGATTCGGATTAACGGTTTAACCGCCGCCCAGGTTAGTCAGCGGGTCAATTCTTGACACCCGGCGGAATATTGCCGTATAATGGTATATAATTTAAGGGAGAAACGGCCTCCCATCGGCGTCTTATGCGGATGGGAGGTTTTTTGCATGAAACTTAAGTTCCAGCAATAAATAGTGGCATTAAACCAGATGAGGTGAAATTATGGACTATGACAAGACCTTGAATCTCCCCCGTACTGATTTTCCAATGCGGGCCAATTTGCCGAAACGTGAACCGGAAACCATTAAGTTTTGGGAAGAGATGGACATTTATTCCCGGGTGCAGGAATTAAACCAGGGTCGGCCTAAGTTCATCCTACATGATGGGCCCCCGTACGCTAACGGACATATTCACCTGGGGACCACTCTAAACAAAGTCTTGAAGGATATTGTGGTAAAGTATCATACTCATCAAGGGTATGACTGTCCATATGTTCCCGGATGGGATACCCACGGATTACCCATCGAACAGCAGGCGATTAAAGACCTGGGTTTAAACCGTAAGGAAACAAATGTGGTGGAATTTCGTCGGCACTGCCGAGACTATGCGCTCAAGTTTGTAGATATTCAGCGAGAAGAATTTAAACGTCTGGGCGTAAGAGGAGACTGGAATAATCCTTACTTAACTCTGCATCCTCATTTTGAAGCGAAACAGATTTGGGTTTTTGGCGAGATGGCTAATAAAGGTTATATTTATAAAGGGCTTAAACCAGTATACTGGTGTGCTGATTGTGAAACCGCTCTGGCCGAGGCGGAGATAGAGTACCAGGACAAGCGCTCCGCTTCGATCTACGTTAAATTTCCGCTGCGGGACGCTAAGGGGCTGTTCCCAGAGGAGAATACTTATGTAATCATTTGGACCACCACTCCCTGGACCTTGCCAGCTAACTTAGGGATTTCGGTACATCCGGAATTTCAGTATGTGTTGGTCCAAGTCGGGGCGGAGAACTACGTAGTTGCCGCAGAATTATTAAAATCGGTTATGGAGAAGGCCGGAATTGATGATTATAAGGTGCTATCTACTTTTCCTGGCACTAAATTGGAGCGAGTGATCTGTAAGCACCCCTTTCTGGAAAGAGACTCTTTGGTTATTTTAGGAGAGCACGTCACTTTAGAACAGGGTACCGGCTGCGTGCACACTGCTCCCGGTCACGGTCAAGAAGACTTTATGGTGGGCCGGGAATACGATTTGGGGGTAATCTGTCCGGTTAATGATCAGGGTAAATTTACTGAGGAAGGCGGACCTTATGCGGGCCTGTTTTATGAAAAGGCGAATAAATTAATTGTAACAGATCTGATTGAATCTGGAATGATGCTTCAGCAGAGTACGGTGGAACATCAGTATCCTTATTGCTGGCGATGTAAGCATCCGATTATCTACCGGGCTACGGAGCAGTGGTTTGCTTCTATAGACGGTTTCCGTAAGCAGGCTTTGGAACAGATTGACCAGGTGCACTGGATTCCGGCTTGGGGTCGAGACCGGATTCACAACATGATCGCGGATCGAGGCGACTGGTGTATCTCTCGGCAGAGAACCTGGGGAGTACCGATTCCTATCTTTTACTGCCAGAGTTGCGAAAACACGGTGATTAATCGGGAGACCATTGCCTATCTACAGGAGATATTCCGGGTTGAGGGTTCAGATGCCTGGTTTATTCGGGAAGCAGCAGATCAGCTGCCCACTGACTATAAGGTTCCCGATGGTGCAGCCCAGGATTTCCGTACGGACA
>Ga0074193_1002817_pt1 | contig 14567 bp, 17 predicted proteins | sample EPASupsiteHSE605_FD_64523 | JGI IMG/M metagenome (GOLD analysis project Ga0074193, IMG submission 64523) | Bioremediated contaminated groundwater from EPA Superfund site, New Mexico - Sample HSE6-05 | ecosystem: Environmental > Aquatic > Deep subsurface > Groundwater > Contaminated ... | reverse complement strand
ATCCAGGCAACCAAAATATACACAGAGCAAGAACCGGAATTCCAATAAGAATAACAGCTATCTTTAAGAAAATTGTTGAACATCGTTTCATAAAAAGCACCTCTCTTGAATTCTCTTTTAATTTATATGTATATAATAACATACTTTTTATCGTTTATCAATAAGCTTTTATTGATTTATATTATATATCTATTGATTTATTATATATCAACTCAATAATTAACTCAATAATAATTGACAAAATGACTCTATGGTCATACAATATGACTATAGAGTCACATGACCTATGGGTCATATATATTACAAATGAAGGGGGCTATAGGATGCCAAAGGAAACATTTTTTAATCTTAATGAAGAAAAACAAGAGAAGGTAATGAGATCTGCAATAAGCGAATTTTCTATGCACGGTTTTGAAAAAGGCAACATAGGTGATATAGCCAAAAGTGCAGGAGTTGCAAAAGGAAGCATGTATCAGTACTTTGAGAACAAAAGTGAACTTTTCTTATATTGCGTTCAGTGGTCTTCAGAACTGTTTATAAAAAAATATACTAACTTTGTGGATCTACCAGACAAAACGACTAATTTTTTCGATTATCTGTACGAATCTGCAAAAACTCTTTTTATTCAGATGAGGGAAGAAAAGGATTTAGTTATTTTTCTTCAGGATGTATTCCTGGGAAAATACAAAAGTCTAATGAACGAATCTATGGAATATATGCAAAAGATATCAGATGAATATATGCTTCAGTTTATCCGCCAAGGTAAGGAAAATGGTTACATTAGAAAAGACATAGATGATAAGCTGCTTTGTCTTTTTGCCACAGCAGTATCCTATAAGTTTAAGGAATATACACTGAATAAGGCAAAAGACCTAGGAGAAGAAATATTGGATGAACCTTTTGAAGCATTTGAAACCGAATATAAAGCCATGATTGAATTAATGAAAAATGGAATGATGGGATAATGGAGGGAAAAAATGATGTTCTTAGAAGTAGAAAATTTAAAGAAAAGCTATAATACAGGTGATGTAACCACAACGGTTCTAAAAGGTGCAGGGATAAGTTTAGATAAGGGTGAAATTGGAGTAATACTTGGGCCTTCTGGTTCAGGAAAGTCAACACTTCTTAACATAATAGGTGGAATTGACAGATGCGACTCAGGTACGGTTTCAGTTGATAACACAGAGGTAACCAAACTAAATGACAATAAGCTGACAGACTATAGAAGAGAAAATATAGGATTCATATTTCAATTTTACAACTTAATACCTAATCTAACTGTAGGTGAAAATATAGAGGTTGTCTCAAACATAAGTAAAACTCCACTGAACACTGATGAGGTTTTAAAATCCGTAGGTATGCTTGATAAAAAGCATAGGTTCCCAAGAGAACTAAGTGGTGGAGAGCAGCAAAGAGTTTCCATTGCAAGGGCAATAGTTAAAAATCCAAAGCTCTTATTGTGTGATGAGCCAACAGGTGCTCTAGACTTTTCAACCTCAAGAGAAATATTAAAGCTTCTTCAGAAGATCAACAAGGAGTTTGGTACGACCATACTTATGATAACCCATAACGCTGCAATCAGTAATATGGCTAATAAGGTTTATAAGGTTAGAAGTGGAGAAATCGTGGAGAGCATAGTTAATAAGACAACCATGCCTGCGGAAAGGATTGAGTGGTAATGATAATTAATAAAAAAATCAAGAGAACTATGCTGGAAAGTAAATCTCAGTACTTTGGTTCCTTAGCGCTTATTATTTTTAGTTGCCTGCTTTTTACAATGTTTAACTTGGTTTCAATCAACCTTACAGGGCTATCATCTTCCTTTGAAAAAGATTATAAGCAAGAAGATGCAAATTTTATGGCCAGTAAAAAAATAAATAATACTAAAGCCTTAGAAACAAAGTTTAATATGAGTATAGAGGAAACAAATACAATAGATTACTCAGTATCAGAAGATAAAACTCTAAGAATATTCAGTGAAAATAAAAAGGTTAATGCACCAGCCATAATTGAAGGCAAAACTCTAAGTGGTGGTGATATTCTTATAGATCCATCTTATGCAAAAGCTAATAAATTAAATATTGGGAACAGCATAAAAATTTATGATAAGAATTTTACTATATCAGGTTTTATGTCTCTCCCAAACTATATTTATCCGTTAAAATCAGAATCAGATATTATGAATGATCCAAACAGTTTTGGAGTAGCAGTTATAAGTAAAGAGGATTTTAATGGCTTAAATAAAGGCAACATTGCTTATGCAATAAGATTTAATGATGATAGAAGCAATGTAGATAACAAAATGTCAGAATTTAAGGATTATCTAAGAAGTGAGAATATAATTATTCTTAGCTGGATGAACGTAACCGACAACCCAAGAGTAACCTATTTTACAGCAAAGCTTTCTGGTATTGAAAAGATGAGTTCTTCTATGCCTGTAGCTGTACTTCTTCTCACCTGCATATTAACTGGCATAGTTATGTTTAGAATGTTAAAGAGAGAAGCTGTTATTACAGGAACTCTTTATGCACTAGGCTACAGAAAAAGAGAGATCATGAAACATTATCTTTTATACCCTATGTTCATTTCTTTTTTAGGAGGTATTTCAGGGACTATACTTGGAATTCTAACCTTAAGACCTATGATGAACTATTATGTTTCATTCTTTAATATTCCTGTAGGTTCTTTAAGTTTTAATATAACATATATTATAATAAGTATTTTGTTGCCAATATTCTTTTTAACAGTCTGCAGTTATTTTGTAGTTAAAAAATCCCTTAGAAGTTCACCTGTAGACCTTATAAGGGGTGGAAAAGAAAAGAATAAGGTTGGTTTCTTAGAAAGAAAAGTAAACCTTGAAAGGTTCAGATTTTCTACTAAATATAAAATTAGAGAGCAGCTTAGAAGCATACCAAGAAGCATATTTCTTCTACTTGGAATAATAATGGCTACCATGCTGCTGCAAATGGGCTTTGCAGCAAAGAGTTCCATGGACTCCTTGCTTAAAGACTCTTTTAATGAATCATTTAAATATAAATATCATTATGTGTTCAACTCTATTCAAAATGGTAAGCCTGAAAAAGGTGAAGCTTTCATAGAGATACCATTTACAATGCAATCAGACAATAAAGCTACTTTTACTGTGTATGGTGTAAATCCAAATTCTCAGTATATTACCTTCAAGGATAAATCAGGCAATATATTGAAATCTGATAAAATTATTATTACAAAACCTCTGGCTGATAAATTTAATATAAAACCAAAGGATACTGTAAAGCTTACAAATAGACTGGACTCAAAAGAATATAGCATAACAGTCGATAGTATTGCAGAAACCTTTGTAGGACAATATATTTATTTACCAATTGACAAACTTAATGATATGCTAGGTTTCCCTTCTGGCAGCTATATTGGATTATGGAGCACTGAAAAAATAGATATTCCAGAAAATAAATTATTAGCATCAGTAACAGTGGATGATATGAAAAAAGCCTTTGATACAATGACAAAACCGCTCCAAGCAATAATTGGGGGTATAGCCTTTATGTCCTTTATCATAGGTCTTATTGTAATATATGTTGTTACTTCACTTACTATAGAGGAGAATAAGGAAAATATTTCGCTTATGAAGGTTCTGGGCTATAGGAAAAAAGAAGTTTATTCTCTAATTTTAAATAGCTCCAGCTTTATAGTAATACTTGGTTATATTCTAGGGGTACCTCTCCTTCTTTTCTCCTTAAGTGCGTTGTTCAAATCAATGACAAAAGAGATGAGCATTTCCTTCCCTGTAACTATAGATTACATCTATGTTATAATAGGTTTCATCATAATATACTTAACCTTTGAACTGTCAAAGCTGTTAAGCAGAAGGAAAATAAATAGAATTTCTATGGCTGAAGCTTTAAAATCTAGAATGGAATAAAAACAGTTATTAAAGCCAATCTCTTTTTATATTAGAGGTTGGCTTTATGTTATATACTTAAATTCATCTAATAATATAAATTGCAATCCCGATACTTAACCTAAGCTCATATACTTTCATTTTGTAATTATCGAACCTCTATTTTTTTCTTGTTAGTAGCGAACAGCATTCTACATGTGTCTTAGCATTTTTATGATACTAATATGCAAAATAAATGTTTTTCGTAAAGATACTCCCATGAAAGTAAGCCATAATTATTCAAATCACACATAATACCCTTCATCATATAATGAACTAAAGGAATCCTACATTTTACAAAAGATTAGAAAATAATAAATAGGAGGAGCTGACTTACAATGAAAAAAATAATCTCAATATTTTGCACCACACTATTGATTGCATCCTTTTTCTTTGGCTGTAATTCTTCAATTAAAAATTCTGAGAATAAATCCAAAGAATTAGTGATCTACTCAGGAAGAAAAGAACCTTTATTTATACCTATAGTTAAAAAATTTGAAGAAAAGACTGGAATAAAGGTAATTCTTCACTCTGGTGAAACACCTGCACTTGCAAATGCAATTCTAGAAGAAAAAACAAATCCTAAAGCAGATGTTTTTATAGCTGGGGATGCTGGAACACTTGAAAAATTAAACATGGAAAATGTATTATTACCAAATAGATCAAATTTAATAGATGACCTTGATCCTAAATTTAAAGCTGAAAATGGTTCTTGGGTTAGCGTTTCGGCTAGAGCAAGAATAATAATGTATAATACCAATCTTGTGTCTCAAAATGATTTACCTAAATCAATGCTGGATTTAACAGACCCTAAATGGAAGGGTCAAATTGGAATTCAGTTAAGTTCAAATGAATCATTTATTGCACAAATAACTGCAATGAGGCATGTTATGGGGGATGTAGCTACTGAAAAATATCTAAGGGATTTGAAGTCTAATAACCCTGTATCTTTAAAAAGCAGTACTGATATAAGAAAAGCAGTTGGTTCTGGCGAACTTAAATTAGGTATGACCAATCATTATTACTATTTTTTAGAAAAACATGAAGGTTCCCCAGTGGGCATAATTTACCCAGATCAAGATTCACTGGGAACTACAATTAATATTTCAGGTGCTGGTATCCTAAAAGGTGCTAAAAATCTTGAAAACGCAAAACTATTCGTAGATTTCCTACTTGGGAAAGAGATTCAAAAGATGTTTGCTGAGCTTAATTATGAAATGCCCGTTATGGAAGGTGTAGAGGTAAAAGAAGCAAGACCTATGTCTCAAATAAAGTCAATTGATATAAAATTAGAAGAGCTTGGTAAAGAATTAGATAATACCATTAATCTTATGGAAAAGGTTAACTTGCCTTAACAATGAAAAATCAAAAGCATAACAATGGGACTCAAGCACTTTTTAGAAGGACTTGGTCCCCTTTTATCAAGTTTTCTCTTCTAATTTCTTTGTTTTCTGCTTTACCTCTAATTTATATTTTATATCAAGCAGCAGGCGCAAGTATAGAAAGTTGGTCTAAACTGTTAAAGGCAAAAATACCAGTCTTATTATTTAACACAATATCCCTTGCATTAGTTACTGCAGCTATTGCATCTATAATTGCATTTACTTTAGCCTGGTTAATTATTAAAACTGATTTACCCTTTAAGAAAACCTTTCACTGGTTAGCAGCTATGCCCCTTGCAATACCAGTTTATATAGCTACCTTCACTTATATAACAATACTAGGTCCTGCAGGTGCTATTCCAAAGCTAATATCTAACATTTTAAATATTACAGTTTTAGAATTAAAATTCAATTTTATATACTCTTTTATGGGCGTTGCATTAATATTTTCATTTTTCACCTATCCTTATATTTATTTATTATTATGTAATTCCCTAAAAAATATAGATGGTAACTTGGAGGATGCTTCAATCTCCTCTGGCTTAAAGCTAAGAGAAACCTTTAGAAAAGTTATTCTTCCACTAATTACTCCCAGTATATTTTCCGGTTCCTTACTTGTAATTATTTATGTAATGGCAGACTTTGGAGCTATTTCTATGCTTAGGTTTGAAAGCTTTACACGAGTTATTTACCTTCAATTGATTGGAAGATATGATCGAGCCTCTGCAACTATCTTAAGCTCAGTACTTGTACTTTTTATTTATATTTTTCTCTGGATTGAAAACTATATTAGAACTAGAAAAACCTTATACACCTCAACTAATACTCAAAAAAGTTCTAAAGTCTATAAGCTAAATAAGTGGAAAATTCCTTGCTTACTATTAGTGTTAATAATATTTACTTTCACCCTTTTTATCCCAATGGCGACCTTAATATTTTGGAGCGCCAAAGGAGTATTTTCTGGCGTCCTTTCAATAAATTTTTTTAAATATGTTACTGATAGTCTACTCTTATCCCTTATTACAGCAACGGTTGTCACACTAATTGCACTACCAGTAAGCTTTGTAAATACCCGATATAAGAATAATTTGTATAAAGTTATATCAAAACTCGCCTACACTGGTTATGCTTTACCAGGTATCATTACAGCTCTGGGAACTATATTTATTTTTAACAGGTTTCTTCCAGGTCTATATAAAACCCTATTTTGCTTAATTGCTGCATATGTTATTAAACTTCTTCCTCAATGCCTCCAAAGTCAAGAAAATACACTTTTGCAGCTATCTTCTTACTACGAAGATACTTCTCTAACTTTGGGATATAAACCATGGACATCTCTAAGAAAAGTTACAATACCATTAATGAAGGGTGGAATTATTAGCGGATGGGTATTGGTTTTCATAAATGTGACTAAGGAATTACCTGCCACTTTACTATTACGTCCACCAGGCTTTGACACCATGGCTGTAAGAGTATGGATAGATGCCAGCGAAGGTATTTATACCTCTGCTTCTCCAATTGCTCTACTGCTTATTGGAATGTCAATGCTTACAATGAAATTCCTAATGAAATATAAATGATTTAATTTGCAGTTATCGGAGGTATAGGAAATGAAACTGTTAGAACTTGTGAAAATATCTAAATCCTTTGAAAATAGTAAATCACCCATAATAGAAGATATTAGTTTTTCCTTAAATCAGGGAGAATTTGTAACACTATTAGGTCCAAGCGGTTGTGGAAAAACAACTATACTGCGTATTATTGCTGGTTTAGAGATACCGGATACTGGTGATATATATTTAAATGAGAAACAAATAAATGGAAAAAACCTTTTTATTCCTCCTTATTTGAGAAACATCGGTATGGTATTCCAAAACTACGCATTATTTCCACACCTTACAGTTAAGGAAAATATTCTTTTTGGTGTTAAGGATAAAACCATTAGAAATTCTATATTGAATGAGATAATTAAAGAAATTAACCTAAAAGGATTAGAGCATAGGTATCCTTCCGAGTTATCCGGTGGAGAACAGCAAAGAGTTGCACTTGGTAGAGCCTTAGCTCAAAAACCTTCAATTATTTTACTTGATGAACCCTTCAGCAGTCTTGATGCACAGTTAAAACATTCAATGAGAGATGAGCTAAAAGAGATTATTCAAGAAGCAAATACTACAGCAATATTTGTTACCCATGACCAAAGTGATGCCTTAGCAATGTCCAATAAAATCATAGTGTTAGATAAAGGTCATATTCAACAAATAGGCACTCCACAGCAGGTTTACTTTGAACCCAGCAGCAAATTTGTAAGCACCTTTATAGGTGAGGCGAATATTATCTTGGGAGAAGTAATTGATGATACTATTATTAATTCTGATATTGGAAGAGTTAAAATTAAAAACTCTTTAAAAAAAGGTGAAACAGTAACGTTTATCCTTAGACCCTCTGATTTTATTATCTCCACTGACACGTTGGGAATCAAAGTCCTTGTTAAAACTGTTAGCTTTTATGGTTCAATACTAAAGGTTAAGGTATGTTTGTATGACAAGCCTACCCTTCAATATATAATTTATACAGATGCTAAGGAAAATATAAAAGTAAATGATATAATTTTTATTAGTGTAAAGCAGAATAGTGCCCATATATTATAAACAGAATATTTTTGAACAGAAAAAAGCCAGTGAAGGTGATTTGATATGCTCCCTTTATAGTAGACAGTGAAAATAATAAAACTGATCTATAAAGGAGGCATATTTTTTATGAGACGAAAACCAAAAGTTCCTGCAGAGGATAAAATTAAAGCTGTAGAAAATTACTTCAACACTGGATTAAGAAGTATAATGGTCATAGAATATTTAAATCTCATAACGTAAAATGAGATAAATCTATGACTAAAGGAAGAAAAACAACTTATGAAGATTTTATTTATAGGACATAGCTTTAGTTGGACATATCTTTTTACAGTCAAAGCACAGGAGACAATGTGTAGTATCAACTACTGCAGTCTTGCCTTTTTCTACTACAATAGCATCTCCAGGGCAGTTGGTTTTGCAAAGGTTACAACTAGTACAACCCATTGATTTAATGCCATACTTTGAGAACTTTGAGGTTAGGCTAAATAATACGCCCCATGGACACAAATAACGATGCCATGATTTTTCATTAATAAAAAAGGCGGTTAAAAGTCCCAGTGGAATAATAATTAATGGTAATGGAAATTTTCGTCCATGGGTTATAGTGTAAATTGTATAGCATAGACCAATAAAGAATAATCCGAAAGCTATCCATCGTGGTTTTTGGGATTTTAAAATTTCTGGTACTTGTTTCTTTTGAACACCAAGTTTTTTTCCTAGCCAAGTTGCAGGTTGCATTAAGGTGTTGATTGGACATGCAAAGCCGCAATAGAACCTTCCGAAGAATGCCGCAAGAATGATTGATAAAAATATAAACCCCATCCAGAGCTGTGCTTTATTTAAGACCATTACTAAAAGAAAAACACCTAAAAATAATACCTGTATAAACTTTCTTATTTTAGTATTCATTGTACCACCACTTTCTTTATATAAACTGACTGTTATACTTTCTGTTTAATTTTTTTAAGACTTATGTCAGATATGGTATTAATAGGACATATTGTACACCATGTTCTAGGTTTAAATATCCCGCTAAGTATCAAGCCAAGCACGGTGGTTGTAAACATCATTGAGTAAATTCTAAAAGATAAATGCACTATCCAATCAGGCATAGTCCCTAGATTCAAAATTTGAGGTATATCCCATGGAAATTGCAAAGCAAGTAAGAACCTTATTTTTTCAAGTGGTTCCCTTCTACCCTTAAATACCATAACAGTGGACATTGTTAATATTAAAAGATTAATGCTGAAATAACCTAACATGACCCATTTTGCCTTGCCTCTTATCAACCATTTTGGTCCGGTTTTCCCGGTCAATAACCTACCCTTAAACAATGTGTGAAATAGACTTGCCCTTGGACAGTAATTCTGGCACCAAGTCTTTTTCTTATCCCTTGCGAGTAAGACAAAGGGAAGTATCATGCAGATTAATCCTAGCCATGCAAAAATGATATTAAAAAAACCAAGAATAAAAAACGATATTGTTATTATATATAAATAGTTTGTCCAATTTTTCTTCATAGAAGTCCTCCTATTTAAATTCATACGCTAACAATATCATACTAGCAATTAGGCTTCCGTGACAAAGTCACATAGTAATAATCTTTTTTAAACTCTGCTTATCCTTGACATAAATTTTGCCCCTGGACAATTCCACAATGGCTTTCTTTTCAAAATCCTTCAACACTCGGCTTACAACCTCCCTTGCAGTGCCAAGTTCTAATGCGATATCTTCATGAGTGACTTCAATGACTAGTTTTGTATCTGCGGCATCGAGCTTTTCGTATAAAAACGAGGCCAACCTCTTATCCATACTCTTAAAAGCAATTTGCTCAACTACCATCATGACATCCGTCAAGCGTTGTGAAATGCTCCTGAATACAAATTCCTGCCAAGATGGACTATTATGGAAAAGCTCCTTAAAGTATGAAGCTGGCAGAGTCATGAGTGTTACTGGTTCTTCCACTTCTGCAACGGCCGGGTACTCATTATTCCCCATGAGACATGAGACAATGAGAACACACGTATCACCCCTGCCAATTCGGTACAGTGTAACTTCCTTGCCGTCTGAGGAAAGTTTATACACCCGGATTGAACCGTCCAAGACGAAGGCTATGTCCTGGCATGTATGCCCTTCTTCTAAAAGAACTGTTCCTTTCGGGTATTGAGCAATGTTCATGCGATTCAATAGTTCGTCTAATTTAATTTGCTCCATTTCATTTATGAATGGAAACATATTTACTATATTTGAAATAATGCTATCTTTTTGCAATCATACTTCCTCCATGTCACTTGTGGTTATTATTCATCTTTATTATTGCAATATACCCAGTCGCATCATATTTTGTGTAAATTACCATATTTTGTATTATAATAAACTCCATTTTTTATGTTTTTAGAATTTTCAGTCGTAATTCAAAATTCCAAATTTTCCTTCAATTCAGACACTTTATCAAACTCTCCCAAACCTAAGTCTGAGGGAACACAAAACACACTTCAATATTTACTTAAAATCCTTCAAAGCCTTTGATATCAGCCTATTTCTTCACTATCTTCACAACGGTCTCCACGTGCGTTTTGGCAGTAAGATAATACCGTAACGCAAAATAATTGAGATTTGGTGAGGGGGTTGCTTTAGGGAAGGCAAGGTCGTGAGTTTAAACCTTTTTCCAAAACAAATTTATAAGCAATCCTGCCTCATAGGATTAAGTGCAATCCATAATTAGTTAGCCAAAGCCAACTTTTCTACTGCCTGATCCAAATTACCTACAAAGAAAATATCATTGCCTTTGTTACACTCATAAATAAAATCATGCAAAGGCTTGCTTGTGTACTTGGAATAGTCACCTATAATAGCCAGCTTAGTACGATAATTAATAAATTTTTGCAGAATATCACCGGCAATGCCGCCGCTGAGTATAAAAAAGTCCTCACATACGGCATTTTTATCAATAATGATTCTGTTGCAACCTTTTTCAAAACTTACAGTGGCTATGAAGTCGAGAGCAGATTGCATGTCAGATATTAAAATATCTTCGCTCTCAATATATACAATGGAATCATTTTTTCCTAAAATAGTGTATTTCATTATTTAAGTATCTCCTTCTCATTTTATTTGTTCAAATATTGTATCAGTAAGATTTATTAAACTTTGCCCACCACCAGGCAAAATATTGATTCTAGCCTTTGGAACAAGTTTTTTCATTAGGTCAGCAGTCTCTATAGAATGCATCATTATGTCTTTTGCTTTAGGCTTAGGAACCATTTTTCTGCATCTGCAATATTTGTAAATACTTTAAGAACATCATGTTTGCTGCTTTCAGCAATCGAATGTCTAAATTCACTTTTCAAGCTATTCATATCTCTGATAACAATTGCAGACTTAATATGATACATCGTAAATTTTTGGAGCAAAGTCCCTAGCAGTCCTTTTTTAGGCTCAAGGAAATTCTTAGAAAGTGTTTCACTATCTAATAGCACAAACTGAGTATTATTTTCAGCTAGTGCAGTGATTATGTCCAAAATATTTCGTTCTGTTTCAAGTTTATTTTGTGAATCATTGAAATGAACATAACTTATTTCATTATTGCTGTTTACGGTATACTTCATTATTCCATCGCTTTTTTCTTCCTGACCTGTCACTTTCATATTAGCATTTTCTGTTGCATCATTTTCATTAGGAATATTGGCTATAGCTCTTCGCAGATCATGAATCCACTCCAGTTCATTTTCATATGTTCTTCGTATATTATCATTGATAAAGCTCCATATTGTTGTTTCTAGAGTTGTTCTGTCCGATAAAAAATTTGTATCCTGTTTATTGCTTTGCTCCATTAACAACTGCATCTTAACTTGGTTTTCATACCCATCAAGCAGCATATTCATTTCACTCGTATTGAGTTGCCTCGACCATGCAAGCTGAATAAGGAAAGGCTTTTTTATTTCAATGGATTCAATTGGAGAAAAAAACCATTCTTTTAAAGCAGCAAGTCCGTCACTAGTTATTGTATAGATTTTTTTTGTTGGAGAACTTTCTTGATGCTTGACTTCATTAATTACCAAGCCTTTATCAAGTAACTCTGTTAGTGATTTGTATATCTGATTATTATTTCCTGACCAATGCATAAAAGCAGAATCTTGAATAATCTTTTTTAAATCATATCCTGTCATTGACTTGTAGCTTAATATTCCTAAAATTGCATAGTTGATTGACATGTCGTAACCTCCTTAACAATAACATGTGTTACTAATAACATATGTAAATAATAACATACGTTATTATTAGTGTCAATGCACTGAATTATTATATGCTTAGCATGATAGCATTTTTAAATACAAGTACTTTTATAAAAAAATGGCTGAAGCAATAAATCGCCCCAACCGGCTAATCATTTGACATTATTCAATTTCACATTGAAGTCACTATATCCTTTTGCAAGATAATTTATTTTTTCTAGAATTTCTTTCTTTTGAATTACTGTAAAATGCCATGCCTGATCACCAGTATTAGGTGCATATGATCCCGCCTCTAAAACTGCCTGTAATTCTTCATCCTTGATTTGCTCTTTTTTATAACTGCGAATGCTTCTACGTTCCTTAATGACTTTTAATGTTTCATTGGTTAGCATTAGATCAACCCTCTCTTTTTATTTATTTCCTTCTCACAGCATAACAAACCTCTGTAATCCAGTTATCAAGTTCAGAAGTTTCATATGGTGTTACATGAAAAATACTAATCATTGGACCATCCATTACATAGTCCGAAGTTTCAAGCCAATCTGCAATTGCTCTAGATACTTGTGGACGCTGCTCATAACTTCCTCTGAAAGTAACAGAAACAACCTTTTGCTCAGGAGCAGTGAAGAATTTTACATTACTACAATCCTTTCCACTACCGTTAATCGCTGTCTGAATTTCAACATCGATATCTGTATCCTTGTACTCATCGTCATAATAAATTGCTAGTGAATGGCAATCTTTTGATAATGAGATTTTTTGCTTGCTTATCTCTTTATCTATATCTACCCACAAAATGCCTTCTTCCTCACAAGAACGTATTATTTTTCTTAAAGAGATTACCTCTCTTTCCGGTATTGTTTTTAATATAACTGAATATTTCATGTGCTCATTGCCTTTTTCTAAAATATCACTTACACTTTCTAATAATAGTATTTGCTTTTTGATTTTTTGGCTTTCTTCATTCAGTTCGTCCATACGAATTGATAAGCATTATAGTACCTGTATCCAGTGTTTGAATCTATCATAATAGGCTTTAGCAAGTTAATTTCATCGTAATATCTAAGCATACGGATAGATGTATTTGAAAGCCTCGAGAAATCGCCTATTTTCAGCATATTTACCATCCCTTTCACTAATTCATATATAAATTATAAAGTCTCACATTATGGTAGTGTCAAGAAGAAAGCTAGTTTTAGTCGATGGCTTTTATAATTTCAAGATATCACTTAAACTTTAATATTAACCTCTTTTACTAATTTCATCTGTTATTAATGATTTTGAAATATACATCGCTCTTATTATATTCTTAAAGCGAGTGTGATGAGCTGTACCCTCCCCAAATTTTAGCTGTGCTTTTTCACATTTGCTGATAACTGAAGATACGGGGCGTAATGCTTCTATCAATTCTTCTTTTGTATATTTGTACATAACATTTTCTTCTGTTATTAATGAATTTGAAATATACATTGCTTTTATCCTGTTCTTAAGGAGTGTGTGCTGAGATGTACCCTCTGCAAATTTTGGCTGTATTTTTTCACATTTACTGATAGTTGAAGATACAACTCGTAGTGCTTCTACCAATTCTTCTCTTGTATATTTGTCCATAGCATTTCACCTCAAATCTGAATTTATAACACTAAATCTTTTTATTAAACACTCTTCATTAATTCAATTTGGATTTTTCTTTCTTTTCTTACTTCCTCTAAATTTTTAGGATACATTAAATTAATTAAAGTTATTGCATAATCAGAAGCAATTAAAGCATGTCTCTTCACATGGGGAATGAGAGCAACTTGCCCCATAACTCTCAAGACTTTAGCTTTCACTGGGTCTTTCTCTGCACGTGCCAAGTCAGGTATCATGGCGGCTGCTTGTCTGGTCTCTTGGTATGTAGCTTTTCCTTCTTGCCATCTTCTGCTAACGTCAATACATTCATTAATTACATCCCACGGTTGCACGTTTGTAAGACTTAATACATGTTGTACTAACAACAGACCATAATGTGAGATGTCTTTTTTGCTTTTACTCTCAAACACTGCAATTAGTTCATCTTTTAATTCCGGAATATCATCAATTTTTTTTATTATTCCTACATTACTCATATCACTAGTTTCTTTCTTATTTCACATAATTACACCTCTTTAAATTTCTGTTTTTTACTAATTAACTCACCTATATAGTCAATCAATTCCTTTATATTACTCTTAGACTCAGACAGGGAAGACAACAACTTCTTATCCGAATACTCCGTTTCTTCGGATAAAAACATATTATTTCCCTTACTTTTAGTTTTCAGCTTTTTAAGCATCCTGCATATACACTGGGTGCTGTAGTTTTCCTGCCTCAATGCTTTAACCACTCTAAGCAGCTTTATTTC
>Ga0074193_1002812_pt1 | contig 14579 bp, 5 predicted proteins | sample EPASupsiteHSE605_FD_64523 | JGI IMG/M metagenome (GOLD analysis project Ga0074193, IMG submission 64523) | Bioremediated contaminated groundwater from EPA Superfund site, New Mexico - Sample HSE6-05 | ecosystem: Environmental > Aquatic > Deep subsurface > Groundwater > Contaminated ... | reverse complement strand
TACAATAGATGGACTTACTACTACTGGGGATGCCAGATTCAGATTGAAATTTGACACTCTTGTAATTAACTACAGCAATTTACAGAATACTTTTGGAAGCAGCCCATCTTTTGATCAGTACAAAGATGTAGCGAAGTTGTTTCTTGCAGCCGGTGCGGTTGGCCTTACAAATAAAATGGATGTAGGGACTCCTGGCGACGACTATATTTCAGCATTAAAAACATATTTCAATGTAAGCTCGGAGGTTCGTTTTATAAAAAGATGGGAATATACAAAGGAGGACTGGATAAAGCTGTTAAAAAAAGAGCTTGCATACGGACGTCCCCTGATGATAGCAGCTCGTACTGCCACCTCTCCAAAACCAGGCGATCCTGGTATGGTATCCGGTCACTGGTTTAATATTGAGGGTTACGACTCCAATAACAAATTCTATATAAATTACAATTACGGACAGCCTTTCAGCGGGTATTACGATGCGGATGATTTTGGAGTCTATAATTCTTACGGTCTTGTCGTTATTGGATTTAAACCAAAGTAATTATAGTAAAAAAGGCAGACCTATATAGCCTGCCTTATTCTCTTTAAAACTGCAGTTATTCAACAAGATATTTTGTAAAATAATCTCGTTTTTTCCTTTCAAAATAGGATTTATAGGGATTTTCATAACCGTGGCTCTGTCCCGGAAGGATAAGCAAATCAAAATCCTTGTTGTTTTTTATCAATGCATTGATAAGGCGATATGTATGTGCAGGATGAACATTTTCATCCTTATCCCCTGTTACAAGGAATAGTTTTCCCTTCAGACCTGACACAATATCCATATTTGTCCCGACGTTCAATTTGAAGTTCTCATCCACGCCATGATACGACTCAACCCAATTACGATTGTAAATATTGTTGTCGTAATTTCCCGAAGATGCTACAGCCACCTTGTAGAAATCGGGGAAAGTGCATATTGCTGCTGCAGACATCATTGCACCTCCTGAATGTCCATAAATACCGATACGGGTACTGTCCATGTATCTGTACCTGCGACAAAGCTGCTCCAATCCGGATTTATCATCGTTAAGGGCAAAGTCCCTGATATTGCCATATCCGTAAGAAGCATAGGCCTTGCTCCTGACAGGGGTACCTCCCCGATGACCCATACATACCACAATTATCCCTCTCTGAGCCAGTGCTGTGTTGTTGTACCTGTCAAACACTGTAAACTCGGTCCATACAGTTTCCGTATGTGGACCGGGATATACCTGAGATACAACCGGATATACTTTAGAAGAATCAAAATCATAAGGTTTCCACATAATCCCGTAAAGATCAGTGACACCATCTGCTGCCTTAACTGTAAATTGCTCAGGCACCCTCCACCCATAACCAAACAACTTAGAAATATCCGGATGTTCAATTCTTTCAAGTAGCCTTCCCTCTCCGTCTCTTGCAGAGATGACCGGCAATGTGTCTATCCTGGAGTAGTTATCAATGATAAGATTGCTCGAAGGGCTGATAAAAACATGATGTGTGGCATTTTCTGTTGTGATCAACTTGATTTTCTTGCCGTCTGTTTTTACTTTATATAGATATGAGTAGTTTGGATTTCTGTTTACCTCTTTCCCGTAACCGTATAAAAAGAGCTGATTCGCTACCGTGTCTATCTTTGCAATTTTAGCTGCGGTCCACTCTCCCTTTGTTATTTGGTTTATTAGTCTGCCCTCTGAGTCATATCTGTAGAAATGTCCCCAGCCGTCCCTATCGGACCAGAATAGTATTTCTGAACCATTTTTTATAATGTGACACTGAAAGAGGTCATAGTTGATATAAGGCCGACTCTTTTCATAAATCAGAACTTTGACCGAACCGTCTGACGCATTCACACAACACAGCTCCAACTCATCACGCGTACGCTTCTTCCTCAACAGGAAAAAACGGTCATTCACACCGTCAGTCTTGACAATATCAACCTCCTGTCCGGGCCACTTGTCAATGTCTATTTTATTAAATGTCCCTTTCTCTGCGTCTCCTGCGTATACTTCATATCGGGTCACTATTGAATCGCCGGGAATCTCGTAACTGTATGTGGTCACAAATGGACGCCCGTTGTATATAGAATGCAACAGGGGCATGGTCTTCAATTTACGCTTGTCGGTGCGGGTAATGTAGAACTTGTTGGTCTTTCCCACCCAACCCATATCTGCAAGGACAAAACTGTGTTCCTCCTCTGAATCCGAACTTAGTTCATTAATCTGTCCCGTTGTGACATTTTTAACCTTGAGAGTCTTTTTGTCCATAATCAGTTCAAAGCGTCCGTCAGGAGAGAGACCGAATGCTCTGATATTGGGTTTCTCCTTGGTTAAGGGAATTAGAAGTCTCTTATCAGCTTTATATTCATAGCTTTTCCCTGAATCTTCTAACCGGGCCACTATACCTGAATCATCAAATTTAGGTGTGTAAAAGACAGATTTAGGATTATATCCGGGGTTGTTCAATTTGAGAAGGCTGTCAATCACATGTGTGTTATAGAGCTCTCTCTTTCTGTTTTTGGGATCAAAAGAGTAATAGTGTTTCTCTCCTCCTGGCTCTTCGAATACATACCAGCAAATATCCTTTTTGGGATGAAAAAAAGGAACGACTTGCGTCGTTCCCACTTTATTTTTAAGATTAGGGACATCATATTTTTCTGACTCCAGTTCTTCCAAGGAGGGGAAAGCTGATTTCAGATAGTTCATTAGGTTTGAATGCTTCCCGCTTCTCAAAACAGCTTTCACAATATCGAGCAGTCTTGGATGTGCCTTAGACCCGTGTTGAGGGCAATATGCCAGAAAACCGAATAATACATGATGATTCTCGGCAGAAAAATTTCCGATATTATCTGCCAGAATGTTGCCGACCTTTAAAGTATCTTTTTCAGCAGCAGCTATCACCATATCCATTATCGCAAGATATTGTGATTTTCCGGTGATTCCGGTCCTTTCAATCTTGTTTTTTAATTCAATAAATTCCTGTGGATTACGTTCGTGATTCTTAAAGTACCAACCCCTTAAAACATAATCTGATGTCTCTCTGACAATATGTGCTATTTTTGAATATACGGAGTCAGCTCCCACGGTTTTTATAAAATCCTCATAATGTTCTATAAGATAATCAACATTTCTGCTTCCTACCCCTGAAAGCTCCCTATCAAATCGCCCCCTTCCAAAAAGTACCCAGTTTTCTGGAAGAGTTCTCTCCTGCGGAGTCAATTTATCAAAGAATTCCGAAGCAATCCGGACACCCTCCGCTTGCTCTTTTAGCTTTAACTTTAAAAATATATACTCTCTGATAAATGCATCCGAATAGTTACCCTCCTTGTAGATTCTGTTCATCCGCGCAACTTTGTTATCAGGGTCAAGCCCCTCCCGGATCTTTTCCATGAACTTGTCGGATGGCATACCGCCTACAAATTTAAATAGAATCTCTCCCTTCGCATTTAAAAGCAAGAATGTAGGAAATGCTCCGACTTTGTATGGTTCAACATATTTCTTCCCCTCTGGTGTCTCCATATCAAGTTTGATATTTATAAAGTTGGAGTTGAAATAATCCGCAATACTGTCAATGGTGAATACTCCTTTAGACATCTCCTTGCATGGGCCGCACCACTGGGTATAACAATCAACAAATATCGTTTTTCCGGTTGTTCCCGAAATCTGGAAGGCCTCTTCAAGCGTTATGTGCTTGAAATCTATACTTCTGTTCTGCGCAAACGAAGCAGTGTGAAGAATCATAGTCAGGACTATGATTACGCAATATGTAATTCTTTTCATTATGAGCTGTTTAGTTGTTATAATAAAGGCGTTTGAGTCTGAGCATCATGAGTTCATAGTACTCTTTTCCCTCATTGGTAACTGCACTCTTTAGCAAGGAGTCAACCCTCACCGAAACTCTGTATAAATATGAGTGAAGAACATTTTTACTGTCAGACAAACCAGATGTGAGATTATTCTTAGAGGCTGTCTCTGCCAATGCTGCAATAAAGTTGAGTTGTATAGATCTCTGGTAAGGAGTCAGTCCTGTAGCATCACGGAAATCTTGAAAAACAACCCTGTCCAGGTATCTGAAGAGCTCTTCACAAGTCATTGCACCTTCAACCTTTAGATCTTCGGCTTCAACCAAAGAACCCATAACTTCTGGCTTGATAATCATCTTTAACACATCATTTGATGTCTGGATAAGGAAAGACTCGCTGCTCAAGCCGCATGACTTAAGGTTGTTTTTATAGTCCCACCATGTTGAGGGCTTAGTCAGTATCTCACTCTCCAAAAAGGCCAGTGCACTCCGTTGAAGATCGCCTGCTACAAATGTTATGGGAGAGTCTTTGTAACCCTGCACCACAGCTCTGGAAGACATACCTCCAACCAATGAGGCCACCTGTTTTAAATAATCACTGTAGACAATCATGAGTTTTGCTGTCAGCATACCCACATTGCCCCATTTATTCTCAGGATATGGTTGCTGGCGGACAATTTTCTCCAAATCGGGGTAAATTTCCTTGAGGTTATTTATCCCCAGTTGGGCAGATCTCAGAAGGTCATTTGAAAGATACATAGGTTGTGAAAACGGATCATCCTTCTTTGTTGTGAAATATGATGATTTCAGTGATGGAGGGGTTTTTCTTCCACCATATGCGTAGTCTATAGCTTCATAATCATAAATTGACACTATTGGCAGCAAATTTACAGGTTTGATTTTATCTCCCGGTCTGGCAACATAGTTAAATCCAACAGGAGGAGTTATTGAGGCACTAATCCCATACTTCTTCAACTTTGCCTCGGAACGCAAGTCATCTGTAGGAAATGCTGTATACCCCGCATAATTCTCCTTCAAACCCAAGATCTTTCCGAGTTTTGATGCAACAATAGCCGTCAATATATCCTGACGCAGAGATAAATCATTCATATCTTTGAGAACACGTCTGTCAACCAATCCGCACTGAAGCAAATATTTTTGCAACATCTCATCCGCAGTTGCATCAGTTACATTGACCTTGACACAAAGAATCTCACCTGTGAGCGGGTGGCTTATATTTGTAGACAAAACATTACCATATGCACTTCCCCATTTGAATAATATAGTCTTATATGCCAGCAGATTTTTACCCGGATCTGAAGTAATGTTAAATACCTCATCGTACCCAGCCTTTTTAAACGCCAATTCCCACTGTTTCAACGCATTTACAATACTTTGTCGAAAAGGAGGCGGAGTGAGAGAGTCTATATAGACTGTGATTTTATTGCCGGAGCGTTTTGAAAGATCCCAATGCTGTATAAACTCCTTCTTCTTAACCAGGAATTGCCTTGTATCATATATGTTTTTTGTCACAGTCTCAAATCCATAAGCGGGATGGGCCTCAACATCTGAAAATTGTCGCTCCGGTAATTCCTGCAACAGAATATCTAGCTTAAATGAAAAAACTTCATCAAAACCTATTTTTGTCTGAGGGTTCGGCCTATAGTCGGTCTGAGTCCGGTGAACCGTGAATATCACCCCATTATCAATAATCTTACAGGTATCTATTCCTGATCTTGCAGGATCAGGATGGTTCAAAAAAGAGTTCGTACTGACAGAGAATAACCCTGACGGACTGCCAAGTTCTCCTGTAATATCCACTATTACAGATTTTTCATTTTCGCCACGGGCATAAACAGGCAATGTGTAAAATACTGGTATAAAACCGGATTTCTCTAGAGATAGATTCATCTGATACTCTGTAGAGTCAGAAGCAACATCTCTTGTCAGGTGTTTATATATCTCGAGAGTATTATTCCTTCCCTCTGAAAACCTGATAACGCCTGAAGCCGGAGAAACAAAGGCTGACATTCCTCCCGAAACATGTATTGTCATTAGGAGTTCCTTGTCAAATGCAGCAGTAGGTATCTCCATATAATATTTACCCTTGGAAACATATATCGAATAATACCCTTTATGTATGACTGTAGTGTCCTTCTTATAAAACTGGCCGTAACTCAAAGGCTTGTTATTGCCCTGTCCGTGCATTGCGGCAGGCAAAAGGAAGATAACCAATAATAAAAGGACAAGTTTGTGTTTCATATATTATTTTAAATTATTTAAGATTGATGATTGTTTGCCGTTTTCCCAGATGGTGATTAAATTTACCATACCCTGGTAATGAGATGCCTCCAGAGTACCCGGATGTTTTTCTATCTGACTCTTGCAGATAGACTTGATATCTGATATCACTCTCTTGCAGAGAACTCCGGTCCCATTTCCGTTGCCTGACTGATTCTCTCCGAATATTGTCAGCTTAGTGACGAATTCATTCTGAATCATCCTCTCGTATCTGGAAAGCTTCTGGTTGGAAGTCTTTGATTCAAATATCGACTTGTACATGGTCTCTACAATAAGTTCAAAACTGAACGGTGCTTCTGAAAGCTCCTTCGTCTTGATCACCTCCGATGCTTTTGTAAATAACTTTCCCAGAGTAGTGCTTACAAAGTTCAGTACATAATAAGAATAGTCAATCCTTGTTTTGTCCATTATATCCTGTCTGTATAGCCACTCAGGTTCTACCATTAGGTTGCTTTCAATAAACTTCAATGCCTCCAGTTGTCTTTCAGCCGGAACGGGTCTGTACAAAGTGTGATCCTCACCAAATTCAGGATTGTCAATATATCTGCCGCCGATGATTTTCAATACATGATTTATATAGTTGTTATATTGGTTCAAGACAGAGAGGTAACGTCTTCTCAAGGGAAAATAGTTAGGATCATCATTTGGGGTCCAATCCTGTAGATTATTCATAATTACTTTCAGATTCTTTATGCCTAAGCTATTTGCATAGATCACGTCCGAACTAAAATCCTCAGATTGTACACGTGGATCAAGTAAATCATTCTCTCTGACAAAAAGCAGTGCGGGATTTTTTCTTTTCTCATCGACCCAGTTTCTAAGTATCTCAGTCTGAGAAGCCACATCAAGTGTGTCTGGCAAGTAACGATACCCCCACTCAATGGCGTAGTTGTCATAAACCCCTATTCTTGGGCAGAGATCTTGAGGCTCTAGACTATCTTCCGGTTGAGCCAGATAGTTAAACCTTTGGTAATCCATTATAGAGGCTCCCAACCCGTTTTTCCGGATAAAACTCTTACTTCTTAGGCTGTCTACCGGATAAGCAGTACTACCCATATAGTCATGCATCAGCCCGAGGGTGTGTCCAACCTCATGGGTTAGTACAGTACCGGCAAGCTTGCTCATGAGCTCTCGTGAGAGTGGGTATTTTCTGGCATTCGTGTCAACAACCGAACACATAACAAAATACCAGCGCTGGAGAAGGTCTTGCACCGAATGAAATATAGCAATGTGAGAGGTTATTATCTCCCCGGACCTTGGATCATTTACCATAGGGCCGTAAGCATTCGGGATAGGTGATGCCTTATATGATACAAGGCTATATCGAGCATCTCCCTCACAATATTCAGGATCTTCCTCCTTAGTAGGTGCAAGTCTTGCCTTGATAGCATTTTTAAAACCAGCCTTCTCGAATACAGGTTGCCATGCTTCGACAGCTTTTATAAATGAAGGCACAAGATAATCAGGAGTGGCTCTGTCAATATAAAACACTATCGGTTTTTCAGGTTCAACGAGCTCACCTTTGAAATAGCGTTCCATATCCTCAACCTTAGGCTCAAGACGCCAACGCGCTGCAACAGTAAGACCGGACTGTATACCATTTTCAAAATTATGCCACTCGTCTGTACCTCTGAGGAACTTAGGAAAATAGCCAACTCTCTGTTCAGCGACTCTTGGCTTCATCGGTTTTTCAGGCAACAGGAGCCAGCTGGCTCCTACCTCCCATGCTGTATTGCTGTAGCTTTCCCCGCCATCTTTCTTCTCCTTATTCTCAACAACTGTATAATACCTTACCGAACTGAAATTTATATTTTCTGAGAAAGCTTTGACATCCAATGTATATGAGAGATTCTTCTTGTACTCTCCCAGCTTCAGCTCATCCTTTGAGCCTTTTAGAGAGAACAATTCTGAATCTTCCTTCATCAGATCGGTAATATCAATGATATACCCGGACTGCTTCTTTTCAACAATAGGCACAGATATGATAACTGTCCCATCAAATGACTTTAAATAAGAACTGTATATTGAGTTCGGCCTCCCTTCATATAGCAACCTGGGATTTATTATTTCAATATTGTCCTTTTTCTTCCGGATTCTGATAAGTTTTTCAAAAACCGAATCCCCTCCATAACCAAAACGCATCTCAGGATCTTTTTCCTTATATGCTGACCCTCTAAGGATTGTGGTTGTAACCAGGATGTCCCTGTCTAGTGCTGATTCGGAGATAATAAGATAATATTTCCCCTCTTGCTGAAAAGTGCTTATAAAACCACTGTCTATAATTGTCCCCTCTTTAATAAAAGAGGAGCTTACCGCCACTCCTTCTCTGTTTTGTGCTGTTAATGAACACATGAAACAGAAAAGAAGAGGCAGCAAGACTACTGCATTAATTATTTTCTTCATTAATAGTTAAATCTGTTACCAATGGATTGAAGATCCATATTGTATTTTTCGATAAAATAGTTTCTCACCATGTCATAACGCTTTTTCATCAGACCTTTGGTGTCCTTTGTAGGATTCAATATCCCTTCCCATGCGGCTTCGCTTGTGTCCCAGCTGTCATTTGTAATAGCCTTGTTTTTGTTGAGATACGACTCTGGATAACTGACCATCAGCAGCATAAACTTTTTCCAGTCAATAACAGGAGTCGTACTGGAAGGCATTGGGAAAAAGCCCCTGGCCAAACCAGCTGAAACTGTTTTTAAATTGCTCAGGCCGGAGTAGGAAACTACAGATGTAAACGCTGGTAAATCCGAAGGAGAGCTCATGCCTCTGCTGACAATAAGCTCAACAAACAATCTGCTCAATGTCCGGCTCAGTGCCAACTCCTTACTAGCATTCATGGTCAACACACTCTCGCTTCCGTAGTTTACACATATATTGTCGTAATTGAAAAAGCCTTCTACGGGGGTCAAGCCAAAATGCGCGGGTGAAGGGGTGAACAACAAAGTAACTGTTGACACCGACGAGCATAACATTATTTTTAATGGCAGGAATTTCTTAAGAAAAGCCTCCGAATATAGGTTAAGCCAACATCTTTCTATTAGAGCCAACTGTTGTGGAATATATTCCAATTCGGCAGGTGTTACAAGATATCCAGCAATTCCACCAGTCATTGTTTCGCTTGGAACACCGTTTTTCCATCCGGAAGGGGTCCAGTATGTGTCCTTATCTTTAAATTTATAAAGGAAACATGAACCGTATTTCTCATAATAACCCATGATTGTCGCATCAAATGGATTATTCCCCTGGGGCATGTGATACCCCTCCTCGATACCCGAAGGAGTAAGGGTGCCTTCACCTTTCTCGCACGAGGAGAATAACCCCGCAAGAAGGACGATTAAAATTAAGTATGTTTTTTTCATTTCTTATTATCTTGGATTTTGTACTAACTTATAATTCCGGCCAATGGCATCATATGGAATCGGAAGAGCATAAAGCTTACTACCGGCCTCCAGTATATGAGTTGATGATGCTCCTTCAGGATTGATATACGTGTGTGAAACAGATAGTCCCAGTCTTTTGATATCATACCATCTCAACCCCTCCTCAAGACAGAGTTCTCTCTGACGTTCTGCAAGACAGAATGAGATAAGTTCATCTGGGTTTGAAATATTAACATCTGTATAAGTTCCTGTCTTGTACCTGTTCCGACGAAGAGTGTTGAGATCAGACAAAGCTAGTGTCTTGTACTCTGCATTACCCTTCTCTTTGAACAGTCTGGCTGCTGCTTCTGCCCTGTTTATATATGCCTCACCCATACGAATGCCACGCTCTCCGTAGTTAGCGACGTTCTGTCCGAGTTTATTCCCCCTTATAGCTGATTTTACACCGGTTGTCTTATTAGTTTCATAGTAGAAGTAAGTGCTATATCTCAAATCATTGGTAGCATCATACATTCCGATGAGATCATTCGAGACAGTGAAAGGAATCGGGCCGGTGGCAGTTGAGTATGTGGTTGTGAAGTAAGACCCGTTTCTTGCAAAAGTGCTACCATATACCCATATAACCTCCGGACTTCCTGCCGGATCAAAAACAGTGTAAGTTGTACCAAGTGAGGTAAGGTTAGTCAACGAAGGTCCTTCAGAGGTCACCTTATTGGCACACTGAATAAGCTTTTCAAAATCACCTTTATAAAGATAAAACCTTGTCAAAAGTGCATTTGCTGCCACATGCCCTACCCTGAAAGCTGTCTCTGATGTATAATTTGCTTCTAGAAGATCGGCCCCTCTTGTGAGATCATTCTCTATCTGGTCATAGACCTCTTTCAATGTATTTCTTGAAGGGAATTGGTCACTAACTTCCATAGAGAGAATAAGCGGAACACCCAACGACACTTCAGGATCTACCCCAGCTCCGGTATAAGCCTTCCCATAAAGAAGGACCAGCTTCATGTAGTAATATCCTCTGAGGCACAGAGACTGGCCAAGGAGCGCATTTTTATCCTTTTCGGAACCGGATACGTTAGCCAGTTGGCCAATTACAACATTGCACCCCTTAATCTTCTCATAATATTTTTTCCATGAATTTTCATTTGTAGGAAATGCCTCTGTACCATCGAACATCTCCGGATTGAATGTAAACACTGGCGTGCCGTTTTGAAGAACAGAGGCATAGGTGCTATAATTCAACCCATTACAAACCATTTCATCGGTCAGTAACGGAACATAGTTATCACAAGAGAATTGATATGGATAAGCCTCCTTGTACATAACTGATCTCAGATCACTAACTGTAGAAGGAACGATCTCATCCTGACTTGATTCTTTTAGAAAGTCCTGGCATCCATTCAATGTAAAAAGGGAGACAAGGCTTAAGCAGTATATTATTATATTGTTTCTCATATTGTTCGTGTTAGAAAGTTAAACTGAGATTTAAAGTATAAGATCTGGTACGTGGCTGACTTCCTGTTGCCACCTCAGCATCCCTGCCCCTGAAATCCTTGCTTACTATAGCAAATGGGTTAGACATACTTGCACCTAGTGAGATGTGCTTGCAGAACACCCTCTTGGCAAACCTCTCCGACAGGGAATAATTCATGGAGATACCGTTACATCTCAATGTTGATGCACTTACCAGTCTCGCTGTACTATAATTATACATTTCATACACACTGGCGTACATATTTGTAGATCCCGGTAAAAGGATGTTCTTTACATTTGAATCGGGAAGTCCAGGAAAAGTGGCATCTGTGTCACCAGGCACCCATCTGTTCAGAAGTTCAGTCGAGAAGTTGTCATACTCATTAGGTAAAGTGCTTGACTTATATGCCTGGCTAAGGAGTTTTTTACCCCCAACCAGTAAGCTGAAATTAAATGAAAGGCTTAACTGCTTGTATCTGAACTGAGAACTAAGTCCCCCAGAAAAATCGGCATCTCTCTTGCCGGCATAAACCATATAAGCTGTAGGATCGTTTGAAGGATTGCTACCCTCCTTGGTTTTCAGGTCTATAACAGGATAACCGGTGTTCTGGTCAATACCGTCACATTTGAATACCCAGAAGGCAGATGAGGAGTAACCCTCCTTGTACATCGATCCGGCAACTGCTGTCTTCCATGTTACATTCTGCGTACCTACTTTTGTTATCTGGTTATGATTCTTTGATGTATTGACACTCATGCTCCAAGTGAAATTCTTTGTACGAACCGGAGTAAACATTGCACTTAGCTCATATCCGCTGTTTTCCATACTACCTCCGTTGACAGGCATTCCGTCAATCCCATATTCAACAGGGATTGCAAGAACGGTTATCATATCTGTTCCCTTTTTCATATAGTAATCTGCACCGAAAATAACCTTGTTGTCAAAAAGGCCCATGTCCAAACCAAAGTTAGAAGAGAAGGTCTTTTCCCAGCGAAGGTCTGTATAAGGGAGACTGCTTATATTAAGCATCTCTTCCTGCGTATTTATGTCTGTTATTGTAGCTGCAGCCCCTTTAGGAATTTTAACAATCAGGCTAGGACTGTAATTTTCCGCTATATTGCGCTGGTATCCGAAACTTGCCCTAACGTTGAGATCAGAGACAATGTTCTGTTTGCGGAACCACTTTTCACGAGAGACATTCCACTTCACTCCACCTGCGTACACAGGATTGAAATTTTCATTAGAATATCTTCCGAATCTATTAGAAGCATCGTTCCTAACGCTGAAATTCAGGACATACCTGTTGTCATAAGCGTAATTGAGAGTCAAATAGATGCCCATATTGTTAGTCAGGCGGTCTGTAATGACATTTGAGAATTTCTCAATCTGACTGTTTGCATATAAGGCACCGGATACGGGATTGGTAAGAGTGACAGGAACCTGGGTAAACGATTTTCCTCTATATCTAAGATAACCATAGGCAGTTGTTGCGAGTCCGTCATACTTCTTGCTCGAGATCTCCACTCCCAGCATGGCTGTCAATGCGTGCACCTTGTTGAAGAGAGCATTGTATGAGAGAGAGTTTCTCCAGTTCCAGCTTAATGTCTTCACTCCGCTATAATTGTACTCACCACCTACAGGCAGCTTAGAATTCTTGGCATTCTCGGAATTCGGCTTCTCCGAACCATACTCATAATTTCTTATCGCAGTTATATAGTTTGACAACTCTGTCGCATAAGACTCACCGTCAACTGTTGAGAGGTTTAAACTTCCGACAGTCTCATAGCGTAAAGCCTTTGTTATGTTATATGACAGGTTCAGGTTCGTATTGATGTTTGTAGTCTTGGTTGTAAGTCCGCTCTCGTTTCTCTCATTGACAATGTTGTACATGAACCGGTTTGTTGCATCCTGGTAATAGAACAGTGAGCCGTTATCCTCATAGGCAGGTATGACCCTGTTTGTTGTTGAGGCATACGAGTACGGGTTCGCCTTTTTAAAACCATCTACATCTGAACGAGACCCGGACAATCTGAAAGCAACTTTAAAACGATCGCTGAAATAGCTTGAAATACCGATACTGGCAGAGTATGATTTCATTTGGTTGCCTATAGCAGTATTATTTACAGAGTTGTAATTAACCGAACTATAGTAAGTTGTCTTGTCCGACCCACCGGATATATTAATTGAATGGTTGTGGCTCACAGGGTTCCTGAAGAGTATGTTAAACCAATCGGTATTGTTTGTTTCAAGTTTTGCCACCCCCTGATTGAATTCATCCTGGGTTATGTTTTTGTTCAGATACTCATTGAGAAGCCCTGCGTATCCGATATTATTATTACTCCAGCTAGAGATAAGACCTCTGTCAAAAATCTCTCTTGAGACTGCCACCCTGTCCTTTGAATTCATCAATTCAAGCTTCTTATAGCTGACCCTCTCCCCGACATTGAGTCCAAATGAGTAAGAGACTTTAGCCGGACCTCCTTTTTGCAGTTTTGTATTAATCACTATCACACCGTTCGCTGCTCTTACTCCGTAAATGGCAGTCGCGGAAGCATCCTTAAGCACGGTAATAGACTCAATATCACTTGGATTTAGCCATGAAATAGAACTACCTACAAAATTTCTGATAAAGTCGAAGTTGTCTTCGGTTACACCTCCCTGAGCATCTAAAACACTTGCTTTAAAAGGCAGTGGGTCTTCCTGGATTATTCCATCAACAACCCATATTGGCTCCTGGCTTCCCATAAGTGTAGAAGTTCCTCTCACTCGTACACTCTGTCTGACACCTGTCAGACCGCTTGTATTTGTCACAACCATACCTGGCAGTCTTCCTTGAAGGGCCTGTTCAAGGTTGGTCACACCATCAAAGAAGAGGTCTTTCGCCTTGATAGTGCTGATTGCACCGGCTACACGCTCCTTATCAAGTACCTGATATCCTGTCACGACAACCTCTCTCAAACTAGTACTGTCATCTTCCATGACTACAAGCATGTTGTTTTGTCCGGTATATCTCAACAAACGTGGTTTCATCCCCAAAAAGGAGAAACTAAGAAGTATATCACTCTGATAGGGAACAGAGAATGAGAATTCTCCGCCCATGTCGGTTGACATACCATACTTTGATCCTTTAACCAGTACAGCAACCCCGGGCAAGGTTATGTTGCTTTTATCAACTACCTTGCCTTTAAGTACAACCTCCTTCTTTGCTTCAGGAGTCCTGGGTTTTGGAGAGATCACAACTACCTTGTCATCAATTTTGAATGTAAGGCCTAAAGGAGCGAGGATCTCTTTTAACAAGTCAGAGAAATCTGCATCTTTTGCATTTACATCAATCCTCTGCGAGGGCGCCAGATACTCCATTTTATAAAAAAATGTGTATCCCGTCTTCTTTTCTAGAGCAGTGAAAACCTCCTTTGGAGTGGAGTTCTTCATTGTCAGAGTAACCTTTTGCTGAGCATAATTGTTTGTGGATAACAACAAAGCAATTAAACACAATAAAAGCCTTGCTTTCTTAACATTGCCTAAGCATCTGTCAAGCATTGATTGCCATAAAGAAAATGGCAATGAATCTGAGTTTTTTTTCATACATTTGTTTT
>Ga0074193_1002811_pt1 | contig 14579 bp, 12 predicted proteins | sample EPASupsiteHSE605_FD_64523 | JGI IMG/M metagenome (GOLD analysis project Ga0074193, IMG submission 64523) | Bioremediated contaminated groundwater from EPA Superfund site, New Mexico - Sample HSE6-05 | ecosystem: Environmental > Aquatic > Deep subsurface > Groundwater > Contaminated ... | reverse complement strand
TAACCTACTGCTGATGGCATACGTCCCAAAAGTGCTGAAACTTCAGAACCAGCCTGAGTAAAACGGAAAATATTGTCGATGAAGAGCAAAATATCACGACCACCCGATTTTTCATCACCGTCGCGGAAATATTCAGCCATAGTCAAACCCGATAATGCAACGCGGGCACGGGCTCCGGGAGGTTCATTCATCTGGCCGAATACGAGTGTTGCCTGTGATTTGGCAAGCTCTTCTTTGTCAACGAGACTTAGATCCCAGGAACCACTTTCCATGCTTTCCAAAAATTTATCACCATAACGGATAACACCTGATTCAATCATTTCACGAAGAAGGTCATTTCCTTCACGGGTACGTTCTCCAACACCTGCAAATACCGATAAGCCTTGGTATTTCTTGGCAATGTTGTTGATAAGCTCCATGATGATAACCGTTTTACCTACACCTGCACCTCCAAAAAGACCAATCTTTCCTCCTTTGGAGTAAGGCTCAATAAGATCGATAACTTTAATACCGGTATAGAGTACTTCTTTACTGGTTGAAAGGTTTTCGTACTTAGGCGGTTCTCGGTGTATTGACATTTTGTGAGCAGAGGTTACTTCACTCAGTCCGTCAATAGCTTTTCCTGTTACATTAAATAAACGACCGTTTACCTCAGTACCGGTAGGCATTGAGATAGGTGCTCCTGTAGCAATTACTTCCATACCGCGGCGTAAACCATCGGTTGAGTCCATTGCAATGGCACGCACAGTGTTTTCACCAATATCCTGTTGACATTCGAGAATAATTACATCGCCGTTTTCTTTACGAACTTCCAATGCATCATAAATGTCAGGCAATTTTTCCTGATTGGCAAATGTAACATCTATAACAGCTCCAATAATTTGGGATATTTTCCCGACGCTTTGGGTTGACATATAATTTACTTTAAATAAGTTAGTTCAGTTATTTTCTATGATGAGTAACCGCCTGCGAAAATACAATTATTTACATGATTACAATACGTATTGACCGATATTTTTCTACTTTTGGCATTCATCTTTTTTCTTGACTTCCAGCTCTTAACACTTTTTTAAATTAAAAATTACCTGGTGAAAATTATTAGAGGAAATAAATCAATTAAGATTGCAACGCAATCTGTTGTAACTGTGGGTGTTTTTGATGGTGTTCATCGTGGACATGCTCTTTTGTTATCCGAACTTAAAAAAACTGCATTTGAGAATAATTTTTCGTGGGGGGTTGTCACTTTTCATCCTCATCCTGGAATGGTTGTAGGAAGTAAGGAACGCAATTTTAAACTTTTATGTTCTTTAGAAGAACGAATTGAAAAATTATCAACGTTTGATCCTGATTTTATCTGGGTAATGGATTTTGATTCGAAAATGGTTTCTCTTTCAGCAAAAGATTTTATTTCCGGATATCTTATCCCAATGTTTGGTGTGAAAAAGATGATACTTGGGCACGACAATCAGTTTGGGAGAACCAAAAACCGTGACGAAGATGAGTTGATTTCCTATTGTAACACTCAACAAATTGATTTACTCAGAACTCCGGCACTGGTTCTCGACGAAAAAATAATCAGTTCTACCGTAATACGTCGCTCGCTTGAAGTGGGCAATGTAAAAGAAGCCAAACGTTATTTAGGTTATCCTTATGCACTGAAAGGTGAAGTGGTGGGAGGAAACCGTATTGGAAACAAAATTGGATTTCCTACGGCGAATCTTTTGGAAGATGATTCACAAAAACTGATCCCTCCTACCGGAGTTTATGCGGTAAGAACTTCTACACTGTACGGAATATTTGGAGGAATGCTCAATATTGGAATTCGCCCTACGTTAAACATTAATCAATTTTCTATTGAAGCTCATCTGTTTGATTTTAACGACGATTTATATGGCCAACAAATAGAAATAGAATTTATTGCCAGAATCAGAAATGAACAAAAATTTCAAAATGTAAACGAACTGATTGCCCAATTATATCGCGATAAAGAGAAAGCTATTCAAATTTTGGAACACGACAGAGATTAATCTTATGAAAAGAATCACTTTTTTGTTTGTATTTAGTTTAATGTCAATACATTATTTGTTTTCACAGCACGATTCAATGTATGTATTTACATCTATTTCCGAAGCAATGAAAAGCCCCTCGGAAGTGTATAAGCTTGATTTATCACACAAAAAACTTAATCAATTTCCTGTAGAAGTTTTTCAAATGCCAAATCTTAAAGTGTTGATTTTGAAAAGGAACAAGATAGAGTCTGTTCCTTCAGAAATTGGTTTACTATCCAATCTTGAGGTTTTAGATCTTTCTGCAAACAGAATTGCAGTTGTTCCATCAGAAATAGGGGCATTAAGGAGTCTCAAACAATTAATCCTGAATCGAAATTATATTTCAAGCCTGCCAGATGAGATTAGCACTCTTGTTAATCTGGAGTTTCTTGATTTATGGAGCAATGAAATAGATACTTTTCCTGCGTCAATCTCTAATCTGAAAGAAAACTTAAAATTGCTGGATATGAGAGCAATTGTAATGAATGACGCAAAACAACAAGCAATTTCCGAATTGCTTCCCAATACAAAGATTTTGTTTTCAAAATCTTGTTTGTGTCAGTAAAACAGAATGATTATGATTCCTGATAAACTTAAAGTAGCCTTCATTCAAACAACTCTGAAATGGGAAGATAGTAAAGGAAATCTTCTTAATTTCAACAAGATAATTGAAAGTATAAAGCTGGATACGGATATAATTTTATTACCCGAAATGTTCAATACGGGATTTTCTATTAATCCTGCTGCATGTGCGGAAACTATGAATGGGAGCACTGTAAGTTGGCTTCGATCCAAGGCAAAAGAGAAAAATAGTGTAATTTGTGGCACTTTACTGATCGCTGAAGACAATGCGTTTTATAATCGTTTTATCTGGATGCAACCAGACGGAAGCTATTTCACCTACGATAAGCATCATTTGTTTCGAATGAGTGAAGAGTTTCGAATATTGGCTTCTGGAAGGGAGAATATTACAATTTATTATAAGGGGTGGAAAATACGTCCTCAAATTTGTTACGATTTACGTTTTCCGGTTTGGAGCCGAAACCGTTTTCGAAATGGTGAATATGAGTATGATTTGTTGTTGTACCCTGCAAATTGGCCAGCAAGCAGAGCACATGTATTCAAAACATTACTGATGGCACGTGCAATTGAAAATCAGGCTTGGGTAATAGGTGTAAATCGTATTGGAAACGATGGCTTTGGAAATGCTCACAGTGGTGATTCTATGATTGTAAACCCATTTGGAATACCTGTTGTGCAGTTACTCCCGTATCAGGATGAAATTTGTTATTCAGAACTTGATTATAGTGTGCTGAGTGATTTACGACAAAAATTTCCGGTTGGGTTAGATTGGGATGAATTCAAGATAAAGTCGTAAATCGTTAATCTTCAATATACATTGTGGATCTTGGTTGAAACAATACAAGATTTTCAAAAGTTTCGTCAGCTTCAAAGCCTTTGCCATAAAGAACACCGTCTTTATTAATCCGTTTTACAAACTCGTTGGAATAGATTACTTTGCGTGATTGATCCCAGGTAATATGTTCTGTATAAATTGTATCGCCTTTTCTGTAATCTACAATTACTACGTTTTGTTTCGCTTCCATTTGATTGCGGTCTTCGTAGTTGATAGCCCAGTCGGCACGTAAGAATGCTTTAGGTTTTAAGTTGAGATCGTAAAATTCAATTTGTATTCCTTTTGGAAATTTCTCAATTGATTCAGGGGTTTTATATCGTTCAAGGCGTGGTGTCACCAATTTCATTTGAATCACACCCGAATCACTGCGAATCATTTCTGTATTATTTAAATACTGCTCAGGTGTTTTCAGTTCTTTAGAAACACTCTTGATTTTCTCCATATCATTAGTGCAGGAGAATATGCTAAAGAATAACAACCCGAAAGCCGGAAAAAGCTTTCGGGTTGTTATATTTATCATACCGTTTCGTATTTCGGAATGATTTAAGATTTTCATTATCTTGATCTTACAGTTGTCGTTTCGTTAATCCAGCACTCGATTCTGTATGAATCACCTTTTTTCATATTATAGAAGAAAAGGTCTTCTTGCTTTGGAAATGCTACAGAAACACTGTTGATTTTTTTCTTGGCAATTTCAGCCATAGAAGGATCAATACTTTTGGCTTTCATATATTTATCAACAGCAGCCCAATATCCGGCTTTACTGGTAACTTCGTTATCCCCACAGCTTTTTGAACTTTGAACGTACATGTCCCCAATAATGATATAAGGCATACCTTCATTCGGTTTGTTTTCAAGTGCTTTATAAGCATAAGTACGTGCCTGGCTGAATTGGTTCAGGTTACTGTAAACGTCAGCTAAGAGTAAATATGCTTTATATTTATCTTCTTTTTCCGTGATGTTTGGAACAGCTTCCGTTAAATATTCAGCTGCTTTTGCAAACTGTTTTTTAGCGTAACTCATTTTTCCCATCAGATAAGCTGATTCAGGAGTTGGAGCGTTTTTGTGTAAGTTTTCAGTTGCACTGAAGAATAGAGGATCTTCCGTACATTTTTTACGGTCAAGAATTTTGGTGATTTTCTTCAATAAAGCGACATCATTTGGGGCAGCTTTAAATTTCTTTGAGTAAATACGAATAAGATCTTTACAGGTGGCAAATGGTTGGAATGACGATTCAACATTGGTACGGGCAACCTTGTATTGTGAAAAATTGATGTATGATATTGCAACTTCCGGGGAAATACTGATAGAATCTGCAGGTAAACTAAAAATGAGATTTACTTTTTCGATCATATCTGCTTTAAGTTCAGCGTTTTTGAGTAGTTTCGCTCTGCTAAGCAAAGTGTCCTGGGAAGGCAATGTTTTGTTTTTCAAATAATAAGTTTTAATAGTTTGAAAGATATTTTTTGAAGCTTCAGCATCCAGAAAATCAATTAAAACTTCGCGGTTGTATTGTTTGTAGAATTCGGCATTAGTAGCAAATGAAGCCAGAAGTTTCGTCTGGAAATCCTGACCAAACTCGGTGTTTTTGTTGATATTTTTCTCAATCAAGTCACTTACAGGATCATATACGTCGAAAATAAGAGAAGTATCAGCTTTTTTGTTTTTAGCCATATCAATAGCACTTAGAAAATAGTAGTATAATACGGCAGGTTCTGTAGCTAAGCCACCTGTTTCTACAGATTTTTTGAAAGTGTTATAGATTTCCTCATAAGCCTTTGGTCTGTATGATCTCAAATCAACTGCCTTACGTCCGAGATTGCTTGCTTCCGAACCGAAAAGAACAATACGTTGATCCCATGTGTACATCAGGGAGTCAATTAATCTTTCTTTACGTTGTGCGTTTTTTTCGTTGCCAATCTGATATTTCAGAATATTAATTCCACGGATATAGGTATTTTGGCTTGCCTGCGGACAAACATTCATAACTACCTGCCATGGCTTATAAGCGTCTTTAAAATTATTTTGCCTGTAAAATTCACTATAGAGCGAGATGTTTGTAATACACTCTATACTATCCTTTGGTGTCTTTCCGTACTTTTGGGCAAATGAGAGTGTGCTCATGAAAATAATAATACCCAATAATAATAACTTCCTTGTTTTCATAGTGTTTATTTATTAATTAATTTCAAGCGTTGGTTTATTAATTAATCATATTTGCGTTTTACAAACCAGATATCATAAGCAGAAAAGCCAACGGTAAATCTGATAAAGTTTTCTTCAATAAGATTGTTGTCGGTTGTTCCTCTTTTTCCGAACTCTACCCCGAGATTAACTGTCGATTTCGACTTTCTCAGTGGTAACCCAAGTCCAAAACTTATGCCAAACTCATTTAATTGGTTATTTTTGATTTGGAGATATGTTGTATTATACCGGAACCCAGCACGATATGTAACCCGTCCAAAATAATTTTTGGAGAATGGATTTGGTTTAATTTCCCCTCCTACTGCAATATTCCAGCTATCTTTTAATGAATCTTTGATGCCGAATGATTCATAATCACTCCATGATTTGTAATTGAAATCAGCACCAATTAACCAATGTTGATTATGTTCAATTACGAAACCTACACCAAATCCGGCAGGAAGCTTAATCGTACCTTTCTCATTTTGAATACTTTCAATTGTGTCAATCGGATAAACCAGTCCACTGGTTGATTCATAGAAGGAGTATGCTAACTGATCACGATGTGCGTTTAACGACATTGGTAATTGCCCGGTTGCACCGAATGTTAAGGTATAATCATTGTTGATGGGCGTTTTATATTGCATCCCTACATTAAAGGTAAGGCTTTTAACCGTAATGGTATTGGTTACCCGGGTATTAAACAATGTTGATGTATCTGGAAAATATACGCTTTTATAACGTTCAATCGATCCAAATAATAAATTGGTATTAAACCCAACTGCAAGCTTTTCCCCGATTTTAAATGCATTTCCAATATAAAGCTGATTAAGTCCGCCTTTCCCTTCATATTGATAATTTACATTTCCGATAAATGGCTCTGTTTGTTTATCAATAATTTGATAACCAACACTGGAGTAGGGGATCAGGCCGAAGCTTCCTTTCCACCAATTTTTAATCTGAAATCCGAACAACAGATTGGAAAGAGATAAGTAGTCCGCATCCTGACTTAAGCTTTGTGTTTTGAGTGTTGAACTAATTCCCGAAACACCAGTTTCGAAAACGAATGACATTGAATCCAGTCCAATATATGAAGCCGGGTTGAATGGATTTATATGCAGATTACTACTATATGCATTATATATTCCGCCCATAGGCATCATACTGCTGTGCTGATTCAGCATCAGGTCACCAAATCCAAATCGAGAATAAGGAGAACTTATTCTGTTTTGTGCATTTGATGTTCCTAATAAACAGATAATCAGGATAAAAAAAGCGGTTGCTTGTTTAAAATAATTCATTTTTCGCATGAAAGTCAAGTATTGCGTTCAATCCGGCAGTTACGATATTTGGGACTGCAAAGATGCTATAATTTAAGTTTTTATCAAAATAAAAGGCATCTCCCCCGCTTAAAATTACTTTTAAGCCCGGAAATTGTCCCTTTATTTGATTTATAAATCCTTCCATTTCCAGTTTTAAACCGTTGATAGCTCCACAAAGAATGGAATCCCTGGTATTCGTTCCCAACGCAGGAAAAATTTGTTGCTTTTCAACTAACGGAAGTTTTCCTGTAAAAGTATGTAGTGACTTTAATCGCAGATCAATTCCTGGGGAAATAGCACCACCCAGATAGTTTCCGGCTTTGTCAACAACGTCGTATATAATACATGTTCCAACAGTAATCACTAGAATGTTTTCATCCGGGAAAATTGAAAATCCCCCAATTGCTGCTGCAACCCTATCAAAACCAAGTGTTTCTGGAGTATCATAGATAATTTTCAGCGGGAGTGAATCTGTTGTAGTAGGTTTATAATAATTTGTTTTTGACCGTAATATATTTTCGATTTCTACAGGAAATTCTTTTACAGATGAAAGAATAGAGTGTGATATATCGGGGTGGATATGCAATATTTTTTGAATTTCGCTTTCTGATAATGCTTCAATTTTGAACAATTCGATCAGTAGCGAATCCTTATAAATTGCAACTTTTGAAACGCTGTTTCCGATATCAAGAATAATTTTTTTCATCTAACTGCAAAATTATACAAAATCATTAAGTGCACAATTACAGAATAATAAATAAGGGTATCTTGTTTAGATTTGTTCTAAATTGCATTGAGAATTGTTTTTTCTTTGGAGATTTAAAAAGTGTTATTACTTTTGCAGTCCCAAACGGATGGCGTCGTAGCTCAGTTGGTAGAGCAGAGGACTGAAAATCCTTGTGTCACTGGTTCAATTCCAGTCGATGCCACAAAAGGTCACAAACTTGTGACCTTTTTTATTTTGTTACGGGTTTGAAAATTACCCGCTTGTATGATTTGAACAGTTTGTCGAATTCGGGATTTCGTTCATTGGTATATTCCAGAATAATTCTGTCCGGAGTAAGAAAATAGAAATCTTTCATGATTTTGGCTACTATTTCTGCTCTTTTTTTACACAAAACAGTTGGATTTACTTCTGTTCCATCTGTTTCGGCGTAAGCCATAACCATAACCCGCAAAGATGAGTTACTTTTCAGAATGCCCATTAACTTATCGATCTTAAGTACTTCGTTTTCTCCAATTTCAGCGCTATTTGAGTTATAATAAATTGCTTCAGGAAAAAATCCCATTCTTACCAAGGTATTTTGTCTGATAATTTCATCCGTACTATCTCTGTTCATTTCAACTTTAGGCTGTAATGCCATAGCATTTAAAGAGTCTCTGATTTTTTGATTTACAAATGCTGTATCATCTTCTATAAAAGGTTCGTAATTGTGAACTTCTTTTACTTCGTAATCAATGATTTTTGATTTACGTTTGTTTAGTTTAAAACTAGGTTTGTATGCTATTCCTAATCCGAAGAAGCTGTATGCTGAATGATTGTTGTATTTTTCAAACCCATCCAGATCAGGTATATTGAGTACTTTATACTTAATATTTAAAATAACGTCGAAACGGGAATTAACGTGATATTTAAAACCACCACCTCCAATAAAAATGCCTTCAAGTTGTCGCTTGCCGATACCTTGACCAGCTCCTCCGAATTTATAGAATATTTTGCCAGACGAAACAGTAATTGTTTGTCCTTTAAAATGGGCAAGCCCAAGTCCTACGCTAAAAAACAGATCCCATTTTTGGGGTCGATCTTCAAAAAAAACGAAAGGACTTAGGTTAAACGAAACGGATTGTTCCAGATAATCTGCATCAAACGAATATCCTCGGGTAATTTCGGAGGTATCACGCTTGCTTTTTAAATTCCCCCAATAAGCATCTCCCGAAATACTTAGCCATGGAGCAATTCGTTGCTCTAACGATATACCATATGCGGTAGCTGTCCTTTTTGAGAAATCTTTAAGAGGAGATGTCCCGGGATTTATATTTCCATAATATTGAGTAATCCCGTAGTTTACAGATATATAAAGAGGATAATTGCTCTGTTTTGTCCCACTCTGGGATGTTTGGGGGAATACTTGAGCGCTCCCGAAAATAAAAATCAACAGAAGAATAGTTTTTAACAATGAATATCGTAAGTAATCCATATCTTTGTGTTTGAGATAAATGAAACAATGCAAAGCTAGTCAAAGTAAAAAAATAAAAAAAAATAGTTTATTTTTTTACTTGCTAATTTGTTTCATTTTGGTACTTTTACATTCCAAAGATAAGTATAATTACAATTAGCAAAGCCAAATCCTAAAACATAACACCTTGGAGTCATTTAAAATATTTGTTGTAGAAGATGACGAGTTGTTTGCCAAAATTCTAAAGCATCACTTGTCTTTAAATTCGGAGTATGAGGTAGAGATTTTTACCAAGGGAAAAACATGCCTTGAAAATCTTTATAAGAATCCTTCGGTTATTACGCTTGACTACTATCTTCCGGATATATCCGGAATGGATATGCTCAAGAAAATCAAGGAGTTTAATCCGGATTTACCTGTTGTAATTGTTTCTGGTCAGCAAGATATTTCTACTGCAGTTGAACTTCTCAGAAGAGGCGTTTATGATTATATTCTAAAAGACGAGGATACTAAAACCCGCTTGTGGAATATTATGAAAAACATTCGGGAACACACTGAGTTAAAGCAAAAAATCTCAGTTCTCGAAGAAGAAATCGAGAGGAAGTACGAGTACAGTAATCTGATTAAAGGAAACAGTCCTGAGATTGAACGTATCTTTAAACTGATAGAAAAAGCCTCCAAAACTACAATTACGGTTTCTATATCTGGCGAAACAGGAACAGGAAAAGATCTGGTTGCTAAGGCAATTCACTATAATTCACCAAGAAGTAAATTTCCATTTGTTGCCGTAAATGTTTCGGCAATTCCTAAAGATTTGATCGAAAGTGAAATGTTTGGTCACGAAAAAGGTGCTTTTACCGGAGCAAATGCTCGTCGCATTGGTAAATTTGAAGAAGCGCATAGAGGAACACTCTTCCTGGATGAAATAGGAGATATGGATTTGAATATGCAGGCAAAGTTGTTAAGAGCTTTACAGGAAGAAGAGGTTACCCGGATAGGGAGCAATCAAACAGTAAAACTCGATACACGTTTGATTGTAGCAACGCACAAAAACCTGGCTGAAGAGGTGAAAAAAGGGACCTTCCGTGAAGATTTATACTACCGTATTTTAGGTTTGCCAATCATCTTGCCTCCATTACGTGAAAGAGGAAATGATGTTTTGATTCTCTCAAAATACTTTCTTGACGAGTTTTGCAGGAAAAATAACCTGAGAAAGTTGAAACTTTCAAAAGATGCTCAGGAAAAACTGAAGAAATATCATTTTCCGGGAAATATTCGTGAGCTTAAGGCTTTGATAGAGCTTGCTGCTGTAATGACCGATAATGATGAAATTATTGGAGATGATATCACATTTGGATCTACAGGCTCAATGGATAACTTTTTACTTGAAGAAACGTCCCTTGAGGAGTATAATCGTAGAATAATCAGATATTTTCTTACAAAGTATGATAATAAGGTCCGTTTGGTTGCAAAAAAGCTTGATATTGGGAAAACGACCATTTACAGATTAATCAACGACCATAAGCTTTAACCAAAGATTTGAAAAATAAGAACGTAAACAGGATGTGAAATAAATTTGCATTCTGTTTAACATTTTATTACTTTTGCAAATGCTTGCATTATAGCAAAATAAAAAGGGATATTTACACATCATTAACATTATAAAAAGGGCCAATTGTATGGAAAAGCTGGCGCGTTTGGAATATTACGTATTGAAAGATCTGGAATGTAAGGGCTATACACGTATTAAAAGTACGGCAGTTCTGTTTATTTATGAATACGAATCAATTCTCTACTTTTTTGATAAAACCCCAAAGAGTATGAATTCATTGAATATGCATAAACTTCTGCATATTAAAGAAAAATAGAGTTTTACATCTATTTTATGTATTCCATTCTGCTGTATTTTTAGAAATATCAGTTGCAAAGTTTATTTTTGCAAAAAAATATCAAATGAGGCTACTTAGTCGCTTTTTACTTTGGCTTTGGGGATGGAAGATTATTGGAGATACGCCCGTAGAAAAAAAGTACATCATTGTTGTTGCTCCGCATACCAGCATGTGGGATTTCGTGATAGGTCGCATTGGCTTTTATGAAAAAGGAATTAATGTTAATGTGCTAATCAAGAAAGAACTCTTTTGGTTTCCTCTGGGATATATTATCAAAGCATTTGGCGGAATCCCGGTTGAGAGATCACGAAATAATAGCACAGTAGAATATGTATGTAAAATATTTCGCCAGCGGGATGAGATTGTATTAGGAATTGCTCCTGAAGGCACACGGAAAAAAGTTACAAACTGGAAAAGAGGATTTTATCATATAGCAATGCGAGCGGATGTTCCGGTTTATCTTGGCTATATTGATTATAAGCAAAAAATAGGAGGAGTTGGCCCCCGAATGATCCTTACCGGAAATTATCAGGAAGATTTTAAGCAAATAGAGTTATTCTATTCCGATAAATCAGCGAAGTTTCCGGAGAACTTTAACTTAACCCCGGAAACGCATACTGTGTAATTTTTGAAATCAATACTTCTTTAGTAATTTTCATCAAAATCTCCAGGTTTCAGGAAATTAGCCGGAACATTGGCTTCAATGGTAATGCGTTCGTTCGTCTTTGGATGCTGAAAAGAGATTTGTTTGGCAAATAACCTGATCTGACGATGAAAACGATCATCGGCACCATATTTTCTGTCGCCAATAATCGGACAGCCAATATCAGAAAGATGAACGCGAATTTGGTTTTTTCTACCTGTGATGAGTTCGATTTCAAATAACGAACCAAAAGGAAATCTCTGAATTACTTTATAGCGTGTAATGGCTTCTTTTGCAGTTTCGTCAGGCTTTTGTACTGAGTAAACCTTTTGATCCTCTCCATCTTTTAGCCAGGAATGAACTTCTCCAGACTCTTTTTCGGGAAAGCCTTCACAGAGGGCGATGTATATTTTGGAAACAGATTTCCAATTGTCTTTCAGAACCTGCTGTGTTTTTAGGTTTTTCGCAAAAATTAACAACCCACTTACTTCTCTGTCTAAACGGTGTACCAGATAAGCACTTGTATTATAAGCAATTTTCAGGTATTCGTCCACCATTCTGTACATCGATTTTTTCTTTTCAGTGGTTGTGCCCGAAGTTAAAATACCTGCAGGCTTTACCACAACAATTAAGAAATCATCCTCATATTTAATCGTAAAAGGTGCTTTTTGGGCATTGCTTCTAGTACTCTTGTTTAAATTTTGGTCAACAATATCTCCGGCCTTAAGCAGATATGATGCATTGGTCATAACCACGCCGTTAACTCTTATTTTCCCAAATTTTATGGATTGTCTGACTCTTGTTTTGTTGCTGTTTTTGTACTCCAGAAGTAATGCTTCGAGCAATGTGCAGCTTTCTTTAATTGTAATTTTCATAGTTAAAATAAAGTGCAATGATATAAAAAATTGAGCAGATGCAACCCAAACGATTCCTTCTTGTCTGATTATAACTTCTGTATAACATTAAAACAATCAGCAATTACGATAGTTTTAAGTAAACAGCAGATGCATTAGAAAAAACAATAAACTTTCCGAAATCAAACAGATGATATAGCCTCCCTGTTAACCAGTTATTAACATGTTGAATCTAAACATCATAATAACTTTACAAGTTTAAATTGGATTAAACCGAAAAAGCAGTAAAACACACAAAATCAATGAAACCCAATTACTCACGTTTTTTTATTCTGGGCATGTTATTAATGTGTTCAGGGATTTTGTTTGGTCAAAAACTAAACTCCGGAAGCAATGCTTTAAAGATTGAAGACTCAGGCTTTTCTGGCTTTGAAGTGAAAGTTCAAACTGAAAATTATACAGTGGCTCCGCTAACTACAGCGAATGGAAATTTTATACAATTGACAGCAAGCGATTTAACTCCATGGAGTGAAACGGGAGCTCCAAATTTGCCAGTATATCGAAAAGTTTTCCAGGTACCGGAAGGTGCAGAAATTGTATTAGAAATAAACGCTATTCAGGAATCAAAAATTTCATTATCAAAACAGGGATGGAATTCAAAAATTATTCCGGTACAATTATCCGCTTCCAAAAATGGGAAAGATAAACCTGATTTTGCCTTAACCAGAAGTATTTACAATACGGATAAGTTTTACGGAAGAGAACCGGTTTTTATAGAAAAACTCGGAAAGTACAGAGGTGTTAATTTGTACAGATTAACAGTATTCCCATTTACGTATAATCCTGTTCAAAATGAATTGATTATACGTAGTAATATAGTTGCAAAAGTTCGTTTTTCTGGTTCAGATGTTGCCAAAACAACTGTTGAAAGACAACGATTTGCGTCGCCTTATGAAGGATTTATTCAGGATGCTCTGTTAAATTCATTTTCGATACCGAAAGATACAATGACTCGTTTTCCGGTAAAATATGTGATTGTTGCGGATCCTATGTTTCAGCAAGCATTGCAGCCTTTTATCCAATGGAAAACCAAAAAAGGATTTAAAGTTATTGAAGCCTATACCAATAATGCTCAGGTAGGAACTACCACTACCTCAATTAAGAACTATCTTACCACTCTTTATAATTCAGCAACTCCTGCTGACCCGGCTCCATCTTTCCTCCTGATTGTAGGAGATGTTGCTCAAGTCCCGACTTTTACCGGAACAACATCGACCTCTCATAAAACAGACTTATTTTATGCGGAATATACGAACGACTTTATTCCTGAACTTTATTATGGACGTTTTTCGGCAACGAATGTAAATGAACTTAATCCTCAAATTGAGAAAACGCTTGAATATGAGCAGTATCTAATGGTTGAAAAGAGTTTTCTAAACAGGGCAATTCTAATTGCAGGTGTTGATGGTACAAATGCACCAACGTATGGAAATGGTCAATTAAATTATTTGAATTCAACTTATTACAATAGTACAAATGGGTATGTTGTTGATTCTTTTCCATATCCGGCAACATCCGGAACAGGAGTCTCTGCTCAAATTATCCAAAAAGTAAGTGATGGAGTTTCTATTGTTAATTATACTGCGCATGGTTCCGAAACGAGTTGGAGTGATCCTTCGTTTAGTAATGCAGATGTTAGCACGCTTCAAAATCAGGGAAAATATCCTTTAATGATCGGCAATTGCTGTTTGTCAAACTCTTTTGATCAAACATGCTTGGGAGAAACGTTACTCCGCGCAGCAAAAAAAGGTGCAATAGGTTATATCGGTGCTTCAGATTTATCTTACTGGGACGAAGATTATTATTGGGCAGTGGGTACAACCAGTTCGATAATGGTGAATCCGACCTATGCAACCAGTGGATTAGGAGCATTTGACCGCCTTTTACATACTCATAATGAACCGTATTCACAATGGTATGCTGCTCAGGGTCAAATGATTTTTGCAGGAAATCTGGCCGTAGCAGCATCCGGCTCAACCAGAACC
>Ga0074193_1002809_pt1 | contig 14592 bp, 14 predicted proteins | sample EPASupsiteHSE605_FD_64523 | JGI IMG/M metagenome (GOLD analysis project Ga0074193, IMG submission 64523) | Bioremediated contaminated groundwater from EPA Superfund site, New Mexico - Sample HSE6-05 | ecosystem: Environmental > Aquatic > Deep subsurface > Groundwater > Contaminated ... | reverse complement strand
CATTGTGTGCCGTCCCAGTAATAAAAACCAGCTGTCATGGCGCCGCCTGTATTATACACGAGTAAACCTGTAGCTGGAGATGCAACAGGTGTAGTTCCATTGGTTGCTGCAACCAGTGTAACTCTGGGAATCAGCAATCCTTTGTCAGTAGCAGTTAAATCAAGTAAAGCCGAGGCAACAGGTGTTGTTGTTCCGATACCAACATTGTTCTGCGCTTTGGCAGTGTAAAGAGACAATGCACTTACAATCAAACTCAGAAGGAAAAGTCTTTTCATAACAAATTTATTTTGATGCTAAAGTAAAAAACTTTACGTATAAAACAATCTTAAATACGTTTATTTTTTAGCTGGCGAAAACATGTGTTTTCAACAATTGCTGTTAAAAATGTAAAGTCTGTTTATCAATGGTGAATTTTTATAGATAGTTAACCTCCCGAAGAGTTTTAAACTCTTCAAGAGGTACCGAAAACCGTACATTTCCCTTTAATCAGAGAAATTAATATATTTGTGCTGTTGTTCAGATCATTGAATACTATTCTGAAACATGCACCAATAAAAGGTTTGATGATCCTGAACGATTTAAACTGATCTGCCGATGAAAGCCATCCTTTTTATTGCATTAATTTCGCTGACGATTTTTTGTCAGGCACAAAAAGATACCATTACCGGCCTGCGATGGGCTTTTTTACCAGTGGTAGCCTATGATTCCGATCTGGGATTGAAATACGGTGCCATTGTTACTGCATATCAGTTCGGAGATGGTTCGCTTTATCCCGACTATATTTATAATGCGAGCTACGAGCTCGACCGCACCACAAAAGGTGCCACCAGCAGTCAGTTTTTTTTCGACAGCGGAAAACTGATGAAAGGCGGAAAACACAGGATTGTGGCTGATTTCAGCGTCATTCATGAACAGGCCACTGACTTTTATGGATTTAACGGCGCAGCATCGAAATATTTTGAAGAATTTGAAGAAACCGGTTCAGATGCCTATATCAGCCGCATGTATTATAAGTTTGACCGTAATCTGCTGCGTATTACCGGCGACTGGCACGAGCAGCTGAATGATAAATGGGTTGTTTTTGGTGGTATCCATCATTACGGCTACAGGCAGAAAACGGTAAACATTGACCGGCTCAATGAAGGAAAAGATGCCGAAGACATGCTGCCCGATACCATTACATTGTATGATTATTACACCGAATCGGGCATTATTGATTCTGCGCAGGCCGATGGGGGCAACGTTACAGCCATTCGTGCAGGTCTGGTGTACGATACGCGCGATGTACAATTTAACCCGACAAAGGGTTTCTGGCTCGAGGCTCTGCTGGCCGTAAGTCCGAAGCTGCCATGGATTGAAACGCCATTTGTAAAAGCATCGGTGATACTGCGCAATTATTTGCCCATCTTCGGCAAAAAGCTGACACTGGCTTCACGTCTGGCCTGGCAGGATGCGCTGGGCAGGCAGGCACCTTTTTATTATATGTCGTATGTTTCGCAGTCGTTTTGCAACAACACCATTGCCGAAGGTCTGGGTGGTGCCAAAACATTGCGTGGTGTGCTGCGTAACCGCATCTGGGCCGATGGATTTTTCTATGGAAACATTGAATTGCGCTGGAGCGCAGCTACGTTCAAAGCCATTAACCAGAAAATCGAAATCAAGCTGAGTCCGTTTTACGATTTCGGCATGGTGACCGATCCGGTCGAGTATTCCATTCATCAGATACACACCGGTTATCCATCGCTGGCTTTGTACAACAGCAAAGACTCATGGCATCACGGAGTGGGCGCAGGTGTACATTTTGTCATGAACGACAATTTTATTCTGTCGGTGGATTATGGCTTCAGTCTGAATAAAAATGACGGAGACAAAGGGCTGTATCTGGGGACGGGTTTTTTATTTTAGCTGTATTCAGCATTCAGCTTTCAGCTGTCAGCATTCAGTTGTCAGCATTCAGCTTTCAGCTTTCAGTTGTCAGCTTTGAGATGAATCAAAGTCATTATGATTTGTTCTGAATTTCTCTTTACACATTTTCATATCGGCGAAGCCGCACATCCAATCGCTATCGGATTTCAAATTTATATCTCAGCATTCAGCAATCAGTAGTCTGTGCGCCGCAAAGGACATAAAACAAAAAACCTTCTTCTTCCTTCAAACATCCTTCTTACTTCTCACTTCCTCCGCCGCGGCGGATTCCTTATTCATGATTCATGGTTGCTGGAATACTTCTGCAACGGCATCTTCGTATTCATCGAAGCTACGTGTCTTTTTAATTTTCTTTAGAACCTTGTGAGGATCAGGGAATGACTCGGAAATATAACGCCAGTATTCCTTCATAAAACCTATGGTTGCAAGATTATCGATTGTTTGTTTGCGATAAGAATAATACAGGTCATCAACAAATTTCTTCAGATGCATAGTGGTGTTTTCAGGCAGCGGCAACCCTTTGATTCTGGCTGGCAGAAATGGATCGGACAGAATGCCACGACCAATCATCCAGCTGTGTCGTGATGGAAATATGTTTTGCATCCGGTCGAAATCGTCTTTGGTAAAAATGTCACCATTGTATACAACCGGCATTTGGAGCTGTTTTTCAATAGCTGCATATTTATCCGGATCGGCAATTCCTGTATACAATTGTTTCCCGATGCGTGGATGAATAATGACTTCGAGCAATGGAAACCTATTGAAAACCGGCACCAGCTCATCGATTTCATCGGGTGAAAAATATCCGAGCCGACATTTTATTGAAAACGGGATCGCAATTTCCGAAAACACCTGTTCCAGAATTTCAAGTACCAATGCGGGGTAGGGCAGCATACCCGAGCCGCGTTTTTTATTGGCGACCTGTGGAAACGGACAACCAAGATTCCAGTTCAACTCCGTAAATCCAAGATTTTTAAGAATGCCGGCAAAACGAATTATTTCTTCTGCGTCTTTGCTCAGAATCTGCGGAACAATGCGGATGCCGTTTTCGCTGATGCTTTGCAACTCAGTTTTTTTCTTTTCCGAAAGCCGGGAATCGTGATTGATGCCAGCAAAATACGGGGTATACATAGCATCAACGCCATTAAAATGTTTTGCATAGCAAGCCCTGAAAACCTGACCGGTAATGCCTTGAAATGGTGCCAGATATATTTTTGCTGTTGTCGTCATTGATGTCCTATGGTACAGTTTATAAAATTCTTAAAGTTTATCAAGTTGAAAGGCGTTGTGGTAGTAGTCAGCTTTAAGTAGCGACAGAAGCATCTTCTCCAGCTGTGAGCAGTGATCGGTGACCGGTGAACTTTTGCTCTGTCTACAAAAAACGTCGTTCTTCATTCAAAACTTCCTTCGTCCTTTATCATTGCTAGCCTGCCTGGCCGGTAGACAGGTCCGCTGTTCAGTGTTCCGTGTTCGAAGTTCCTTGTTCAGTGTTCAACAAGTTGTGTATCCGCAAACGCAATAATATATCCATCGGGATCGGCGACGTAGCCGGTGCGGTGATTCCAGTCGCGTGGGCTGACTTCGCTGATGACTGGGGCGCCGATAAATTCTGCATATTTCACAGCTTCTTCGGCATCGTCGACCATGAGATACAATTCGGCGCCGGGAAAATTTGCTTTTTGCAATCCCGCAACAGCGGCACCCAGCAGGCGTTTGATTCCCTGCACTGGCATAAGTCCGAGTTTGCAGTTTTCGCCCAGGCGGAATTCGGTCATTCCCTGTACATCGAGGATGGGATCGGCCTGCAGCAAAGCCTTGTAGAAATCGCGGCTTTTGTATTGGTCCTCCACATAGAGGATGATTTGAGTTTCTGTGATTTTCATAATTCAAAAATACATTAATTTATCATCACTATATTTCAATGGTAATCATTGGCGGAAATATTTTTTAACCAAAATTTTCCAGGTACTATTTGTCATAACACAATGTGTTGCGTTTTTTGGACGCGGATGAACACGGGTTAGACAGATTTACGCGGATAACAATTTCGAAAAGCAAAAGCCGCAATTCATTGCAGATGACTGAATTTGCAAGCGAACTTGCTACATTCAAGCAGCTGTAATGAATCAACACAACTTTGTTGTGTTGATATAAGCGGCTTTTGTTACCACTGCCATCCGTGTTAATCCGTGTTAATCCGTGCAAATCCGTGTTCAGAATTGCAGAATCTTTTCAAATACAGATGTTTTGGATTTATTTCAACGGGAAAGCAATTTTCCACTGAATACCGAATTGGTCGGTAAAGGAGCCGAAAAGATCGCCCCAGAACATGACTTCAAGCGGTTGCTGAATGGTTCCGCCTGCCGAAAGTTGTATAAAAATTCTCCGTGCTTCGGCTTCGTTGTCGGGTGAAATCATGATGGAAATATTCGTTCCGGTTATAACTTGTTGTCCGCCAAAATACGGCGAAGCATCATCGCCCATCAGCATGGTATCGCCACCAATGGGCAATCCTACATGCATGACTTTTCCGGCCATATCAGCCGGCAGCGGTTCTTTCGAAGGCATGTCGCGGTAATAGCCGAGATAATTGAATTCGCCGCCGAACACGGATTTGTAGAAAAAAAAAGCTTCTTCGCAGTTGCCGTTGAAAGAGAGGTAAATGTTGGTGGTGGTCATGGCTGTATTTTTTGTCTGATTTTTTTTGTTGTGCGCACATAAGTACCGATTCCCAGATTAAAGAAAATGAGATTTCCGTTCATTCCATCAACAACATCTCCCAATCGGGGATTTAAATAGTTGACTCCAAATCGGATATAGCCAAAATTCTCTTCCTTGATTCGGTTTTTAAAGTAGGAAACTTTACTGCAGGAGCGGTACCCGAACTTATAATCAACGATGACACCGAAAGTCATGAAACCTGTTTCATTTCCAATCAAGCCAGCGTCCTTATAATAGAGACTATCTGATTTTGAATGAGGAAAAAATCCCATTCCGATAAATCCAACATTCGGAATTACATTGAGTTTATGGTTCATAACAACATTGTATCCAAAGGCACAGTGTCCATCATTAAACCACAATTTATCATTTTTCTGCCAAAGAACATTGTTGTATTCAAAACTCTTTTTGATGGTATTGCGAAACCCGAAATCAAGATTAAAATAGCTCAGATAAAATCGTTTATAATTCAATTCCATGGTCATTGATATGGGAATTACAGGCGTGAAATAACCGGAAAGGCTTTTTGTAGGAATGATCAATCCTGACGAAAGGCAGAAACCATATCCCCAGTTGCCCTTCTTATATCTGACCCCAATTGTTTCTTTTATATAATCTGTAAATTCATTATTGCCATAGCTTGATAGATATTTATCAGAAAGTGTCAGGCATGACTTTTCGAAACACTCATTGCACATATCAGTCTGATATATTTTGTACTCCAGCAAGAGAATCAGAAAATCCTTCTTGTATGCATCAAGACCAGATTCCTTAATATTATTATTGACTTCTTCTTTTGAACGAATTATTGCAGAACACAGCTTCGCAGAAAGAGAATCATTTATTATTTCAGCATAATAGCTTTTTCTGAAATAATCCTTACTTTTTCTTATTTCATTGAGATTCGAAAATTCCTCAACAGGCTTCCTGTTAACGATGCGCGATAACACCGGAGAATAATTTCTGTTCAGGTAATCAATAAATTCGCGTTCTCTCAAAGTCAAAACATATATAGAGTCAGTTTCATTGTTTTTCGAAAACACTGCGAATTGTGGTTTTGTATAGAACAAGACACTGTCTAACTCATTTAATTCTATTTTTTCAATAATTTTTTGTCTGAAAATGATCAATACATTACAATAGAAATCACCCTGACTTTGATTCTGAGTGTAATCGAAATATCCCGGAACGCTGATAACTTTTCCTTCAAGAATATCTGAGATACAGGTGTTATCGGTCTTTACCTGTGCAAAAGATCTGGACACGAACAGAACAAAAATTATTATTGTAAGGAAAATTTTCATGAGAAAGATGAATTTAGTTATTGTATTAAACAAATTTACGAAAAGATTTGTTATCAAGCGGAAGGCAAAAAAAATCTAATGACGACAAAGAAATGCGTCTTCGCAGTTTCCTATGAATGAGAGGTAAATGTTTGTGGTAGTCAAAGATGAAAACTTAGTGTTTTGTCTGTTCAATTTTTGCGTGATCGTCCAGATAAAGTGGTAAAGCAGCCGAGCCGTACCATTTAAAAATATCGGCAACAAAAATGCCTTCGCTGATGGTTGGATCATCCTGAAGCCAGCTTTTGACGTCGTCTTCCGAAATGGTGTTGAAAATAAACAGGCCCCGGAATTTCTGATCATTTTTCGAAAATGGGCCTGCCACAACCAGCTTACCTTCAGCCGAAAGCTTATTGATGTTATCCATATGCCCCTGAAACAGTTGATTGAGCTTGATTGTATCTGTAATCGTTGTTGGTCCTGTTTTTAAAATTACGAATGTGTACATTTTCATACCATATTCATCCGCGCCCAGGCTGTCGGCCAGCGCTTTATCGTACACCTGAGCGGATGCCGAAAATGCAAATAAAACCAATATGCTCAGCAGAAAAAATTTTATCATGATTTAATGTTTGTCAGTATTTCGTGGTACAAGATAGTGATTGTTTTAGAATTTTTACACTACATTTGAGTTTTAGTTTTAAAATATTATGGGCTACCATAAAATTCAAATAGCGATTTGCCTGTTGTTTTGCTCATTGTATGGGATCTGTCAAATAAATATCTCCGGAATTGTCTTGGATTCTGCCAGGAACAGGCCGCTGCCATTTGCCAATGTGATCGTTTATCGCAGTGATTCTGCTATAACAGGATGTCAGACTAATTTAAACGGGCAATACTCCATACAATTATGCGATGCTGGAGAATATAAGATACAAGCCTCTTGTATGCATTTTACGGCAAAATCACAAGGCGTTATATTATTAAAAGACACAGTGATGAATTTCAAACTTAGCAGACCATTATTTTATGAACAGCCCTGCAGGCAGAAAATTGTTCAGAAAAAAATCTCTTTGGATTTGCCGGCAGAGCCTAATGATTATTGTGAGTACAAACGAATTATGTCGAATACCGGAAAGCTTGGACTGGATTTTCTGACTGAACGAAAAGAAAAACTGTGTATCCGTTTATGGACCGAACCTTCGTTTGATTATTACGGAGGTTCTGTAACGGATTTGTTTAAAGCCGGAAAAGGATGGATTGCGCATCAAAAATTCTACACATCCAATTACTTTGAGTACCTGGATTATCTGGATAGTACCAATACAGAGGAATCTGATTGCAGCGGTTGCAACTATGATTTTGATTATTTGCAGAATATGAAATTCTCAATGACGAAAGTTGATGATACTTCCATATCCAAAGCCTGGTCTGATAAGTCACCTGAAAGTATAATAAACAGTTTTTTCGCTATAGAAGATTATTGTGTTCAAATGCTGGCAGGCCACAGACATCCGTGTACAGATGGAGTTACATATCATCTCGAAATCAAAGCAGGAAACCGATACAAATTTCTTACGTTTGAAAACCCACAGTGTCTTGGTTCAAATTACAGGCAGGTGTTGTTATTTCTTGATTTATTAAAGAATGTTGAAGACAATCTAAGTTTCGAGATACAAGATAGATAAAAAAGCAAAACGTAGAATTCCAAAAAATACGAATTTAGAGAATTGATATGTTGAAAATCATTACATTTGATCAAAAACAATGGCAAACACATACACTCAGTTGCACGTTCAGATTGTTTTTGCTGTACAAAACAGATTATCGCTGATTAATCCTCAATGGCGTGACGAATTGTATAAATATATCACTGGTATAATTCAAAAACAAACGCACAAACTTTTAGCTATTGGTGGCACCAGCGATCATATTCATATATTCATCGGGCTCCGGCCGACTCAATCTTTGTCCGACCTTGTTCAGGATATCAAAGGTGATTCATCAAAATGGATCAATCAGAACCATCTTGTTGCGGGAAAATTCAGATGGCAGGAAGGGTTCGGTGCATTCTCATACCGGCAAAAAGATGTTCCCGTAATTGTGAAATATGTATTGAACCAGGAGATACACCATTGCAAAAAATCGTTTACAGATGAATACATGGCATTGTTGAAAGAATTCGCTGTGGAGCATGATGCCCGATATGTTTTTAAACCGGTTGTCTAAAACTGCTGGATATACAACAACAATAAACCGTTCCGTACCTGACGGCACTGGCTTGCCCCTTTTTGGGGCTACCGATATCATGTCCCTACGGGACAGATGGTTCGTAAAAGAATCAGAACCAGCCGTCCCGTAGGGACGACATATCGGTAAAGCCCACCATCCAGCATCGAGAGACAGAACAATCAAACCCCATCAACTCAGCCGCTGTAGAACGTGACCTGAACTAAAAACGACTACTTTGAAAAATGTATAAATATCCTACCTTTGCACAAATCGATTGATATGAAGACTTTAGTTTTATTACGTCACGGAGAAAGTGAATACAACAGCCAGAACCGCTTCACCGGCTGGGTGGATGTGAATCTGAGCGAAAAAGGAATAACCGAAGCCCGCACTGCCGGCAAAGCATTGAAGGAAAACGGTTTTGAATTCGATATTGCCTATACTTCTGTTTTGCGCCGTGCCATAAAAACATTGTGGCTGTCGCTCGAAGAAATGGATCGTATGTGGCTTCCGGTCAAGCATTCATGGCGATTGAATGAAAAACATTATGGTACTTTGCAGGGCCTCAACAAATCGGAAATGGCCGCCAAATACGGCGAAGAACAAGTGCTTTTATGGCGCCGCGCCTACGATGTACGTCCGCCGCTGTTCGAAGAAGATGAAGTCAGACCATTGCTGAATGAAGCCCGCTATAAAGATGTTGACAATCTGATTTACATGCGTGGCGAATGTCTGAAAGATACCGTTGAACGCGTGATTCCGCTCTGGGAAAATGAAATTGCGCCGGCGATCAAAAGCGGCAAACGCATTATCATTGCAGCTCATGGAAACAGTCTGCGCGCTGTGGTGAAATATCTCGAAGGTATGAGCGACGAAGCCATTCTCAAATACAACATCCCAACCGGAATCCCGCTTGTGTACACACTCGACGATGATCTGAAAGTGATTTCTTCGAAATATCTGGCCGATGAAGAAACGCTGAAAGCCGCGTTGGATAAGGTTGCAGGGCAGGGGAAAGCGAAGTAGCGGTGAGTGGTGAGCAGCGAACGGTGAGTAGTAGTCAGTAGCCAGTAGTCAGTAGTCAGTAGTCAGTAGCGAGTTATGAGTTATGAGTGAAATAACACTGACCACTGACCACTCACAACTGACCACTAAGACATGTCTTTATGAACTTTTGACTTTACGAACTTTATAAACTTAATAAAATGCCGATCATAAAAAGTATTTCAGGAATCCGCGGAACGCTGGGCGAAAAGCCGGGCGAAGGCCTTGATCCGTTGCTGATTGTTCAGTATTGTCTGGCCTATGCCACCTGGTTAAAGCGTAACCGAAAGTCGCAGCGAATCAATGTTGTGGTGGGCCGCGACGGGCGTGTATCGGGCGAAGTGCTCGAAAGTCTGGTAGTATCTGCCATGCGTGCAGCCGGCATCGATGTGATTAAAACCGGTCATACAACTACGCCGACCATTGAAATGGCTGTAATATTTGCGAAGGCTGATGGCGGCATCATTCTTACAGCCAGCCACAATCCGGCCAACTGGAATGCGTTGAAATTTTTCAACGAAAAAGGCGAATTTATTTCACCCGAAACCGGACGCATATTGCTTGAAATGGTCGAGACGAGCGACTTTGAAATGGCTGCTGAACATGAACTCGGCACCAAAAAAGTCAACCATAATTATCTGAAAGAACATGTTGATGCAGTCATCAATATGCCGGTGGTCAACCGCAAAGCCATTGCTGAAGCCAATTTTACAGTAGTGGCCGATGTGATCAATTCTACCGGTGGCATTATTCTTCCGATGCTTTTTGATGCACTCGGCGTGAAATACAAAATATTATTCGGCGATTGCAGCGGAAAATTTGCACACAACCCCGAGCCGCTTCCGGGCCACCTGACTGTGTTGTCGGAAGCTGTCATCGAAATGAAAGCTGACATGGGCATATCGGTAGATCCGGATGTAGACCGCCTTGCGCTGGTATGCGATGACGGAAAAATGTTTGGCGAAGAATATACACTGGTGGCTGCAGCCGATCATATTTTATCGCACAAGACCGGCAACACTGTTTCGAATCTGAGTTCCACACAGGCTTTGCGCGATGTGACCGAAGCACGCGGCGGACAATACACCGGTGCCGCTGTCGGCGAAGTGAATGTGGTGAACATGATGAAGGAAACCGATGCCATCATTGGCGGCGAAGGCAATGGCGGCGTGATTTATCCGGGCCTGCACTACGGCCGCGATGCGTTGGTGGGCATTGCATTGATTCTGTCATTGATGGCAGAGCGAAAAAAAACATTGTCGCAGCTCAAAGCCGGATATCCTGCGTATTTCATGTCGAAGAACAGAGTTGATCTGAAACCCGGTACCGATGTCGATGGCATTCTGCACAGGATTGAAGAGCAGGTGAAAGATCATTGCAAAGACATTAATAAAGTTGATGGTTTAAAACTGGAATTCGGACACGAGTGGGTGCATCTGCGCAAGTCGAACACCGAACCGATTATCCGCATATACACCGAAAGCCGCACCGAAGCTGATGCCGATGCGTTGGCGAAAAAGTTTGTCGAGCTGATTGAGAAGAATGCGTAGAATGCTGTTCAACCAGAGTGCATTCACCAAAGGTGAATTTCTCTGCGTTGAACGAGATGGATATGAATTGTCAGAACGACCGAAAACACTAACGATTCCATGTCCGCGGTCTTTCTTAAATTATGTGCTTCGGCGGACGATGGAATGAAGTGTTTTCGTTTAGATATTTGGCATAATGAAATTTTGATGAAAAAGAAACGCACCAAAAAGAAGAAACCCAATCTACTGCTTGATTACGTGAAAACCGTAAAAAAGCTCAACCGCGAAGCCATGCTCGAAGCAGGTGCAAAGCCCATTGAGCGTGTGGTGAAGAGTAAAAAAGTGTATTCAAGGAAGCGGAAACACTGGCGTGAAGAGCAATAATGATCATTGATAAATCCATTTTTACTTTTGCCTATAGTTGCTTAAAAATGGATATAATAGTTCTTTCTTTGAATACAAAAAAGAAACATTACACATCATCAATCATTTCAAGCAAACGTATCCGGGCCATGATGGCCCATTTGGTGCGACCTGTTTTTTCGGCAATTTTTGTAATATCTTCACCGCGCTGAAACATTTGCATCAACTCATCGTCCATGCGGCGCGACCAGGTTTTATTGGCTGCAGGTTTGTGGCTGCGGGAGCGCACCATTGCCAGTATTTCTTCGCGCCCCTCAGGTACTGACTTTCCGTAAGTGGCTTTGCGCCATTCTTCGGCGGTAACAACAGTTGATTCGGTTTTCTTTTTTAATACGTGAATAAATTTTGACGATGGAAAATCTTCGGGCACCAGTGACTCGGGTATGTGAAGCTCGCACCGGGCGCGGGTGACAGCAACATACAACAGATTTACTTCAGCCAACAGTAATTCCATCCTGAAAGGTTCAGTCTCATTAATAGTCAATTTTTCGAAATGCTCTTCGTTATAAAAATCATCGACCAGTTCAACGCTATCGTATTCCATTCCCTTGCAGCGATGTACCGTTGAGAAAATGATGTCGGCCGAGCTGCGTTGATGATCCGGAACATGTTTCGCTTTTATTTCGCGCAGAATGGCCGGAATCTGATCGCCGTATTTTTTCACAATATCGGCCATCATCGACAGTTGCTTGTCTTCGGTTTTATCGATATAATCTTCCAGATCTTCCATGCAGCCCATACGTGCAATCAGCGGATCGCGCACCAGTTGCTTCTTTCCGAGATATAAATTCAGAACATCATACAGCGAGGCACCTTCGTCGGCATAGGTGTAGCTGTTGAAATTTCCCTCAAAATAAATGCGGTTGATTTTTTTTGGACCGCGGATCAGTTCAATAGCCTTCAACAGCAGGCCCATATTGGTTCGCGCCAGAACAGCACGCGACTTAATCAACCCGGATTTTCCCATGCCACGTATTACCACAGGCTCATGCGCAACCAAATGTTTTTTCCAGCCAAGTATTGTTGAAGCCAGCAATGCAACATCGTTTCCGAAGCGAAAACTTTCAGAAAGCAAATAATTTTTATACGTGACTTTTTCGAGCGAATTCACGGCATACCGCCATCCATAAATCTGTTGATGGGTATCACCAACAATTACTTTTACAGCATCCTGGCGCAGAAAGACGTCGAGCATGGCGGGAGAAGCATCCTGTCCTTCGTCGAATAAAATGTAATCGTATTTCAGCTTTGGCTGTATCAGTTGAAATTTCTTCAGATAAAAATCGTGCGTAATGGCAACCGATCCCTTATCCATCAACTGCAGCAGCAATGCGGTTTTTGATTCTATAAGCCGATAGTGTTTTTTGACAAATTCGCGGGCTTTGCCGTCGGTAATTACAGAGGTATAATCAAGATCTTTGATGGAGTGTTTATCGCTGTTGCAGTAATACGACATGAAGCGCGCGACATGATTGGCAATAACATATTCGGTAAGCGCATCGCCGATGGCGCCAATCTGTAATGTCTGCACTATTTCGGCAATTGAATAGCCATTGGATTTCAAAGTATATCGGTTTGCAACAACAACATGGCTGTATGCCAACGAATGAGCTGTTTCGATGCGGACATTGGTTAACCCGCATGCCTGAAAGCGTTGCTGAGCTTCGAGTCGCACCGATTTATTGAATGCCAGATACAGAATGGTTTTATTTTTTGGAATGCGACGGGCGTATTCGATAACAGTAGTGGTTTTGCCAGAGCCCGCCACAGCATTGATTCTGATATTGCCGGTGGCATTCAGGATATCGGTTTGTTGCCTCGTTAATTCCATAGCGATCAATTTTTCCGGACAAAGGTAAAAAGGCGTTTTTACAAAACCGCATAAATATTGAATTATTTTCACTTTTGATTAATTATCAGTCGTTTGCATTGATTATGTATTTGTCACGAAGCTACTGGTATATTCTTTAATTAAAAAGGGGAAAGCAATATCCGATCATGCGCTTCAATCAGGCCGTTGTAATGACCTTATGTCATTTGCATACAGACCATATTATATACAAAGTCCAAAATCCGATTTTTTACTTACTTTTGCTTCAAATACATCGGTTTTGGCACGCAAGAAAAAAAGATACCGCACCATTAAACTTGGCATTTCGGCTCAGAAAGCTGAAAAATTTGCCGATTTCTGCGCTTCGAAAGGCATGACGCCCAATCTGTATCTGCGCAAAGTGATTGATATAAATCTGGCCGGTTTTAAAGGCTATGTGAAGCAGGAAAAGCAAAATCCAAAGCAATTGGGTATTTTTGATTTCATTGAGCCGTAAGATGCAGGAATTTTTTTGAACCTGTCTGGTTTAACTGCAACAGACAGTCCGGCAGGCAAGGAAGGACGAAGTAAAGTTTGAAGTGCAAGTACACTCGCTCATAACCCATAACTCATAACTCATCACTCATAACTGGCTACTGACTACTGGCTACTGACCACTATCTCCGTTTTTCTAAAATTAAATGACTATTTTTGAATTGATTTTACATACATGAAAAAACAAATCGGGCTGTACTTCGGGTCGTTCAATCCGCCACACATCGGGCACATGGCTATTGCCAACTACATGCTTTCGTATGGCAATCTCGATGAAGTCTGGTTTGTGGTATCGCCGCAGAATCCGCTGAAAGACAAAAAATCGCTGGTGCTGGCCCGCACCCGCTTCGAGATGGTCCGGCGCGCCATCGGCACTTTTGCGGGCATGCGGGTATCGGATATTGAATTCGGACTGCCCACGCCAAATTACACCATTAACACCTTGGTTCATCTTGAAGAACTTTATCCGGATTATTCATTCTGTCTGATTATGGGCATGGACAATCTTCAGACATTTAACAAATGGAAAGCCTGGGAAACATTGCTGGAACAGTATCAGCTGCGGGTATATCCGCGGCCGGGCTTCAATGGCGAGCCACATGTTCATCATCCGCATGTAACTGTGATTGATGCGCCATTGATGGAAATCAGCTCCAGCTTTTTGCGTAAGGCCATTAAAGAAAAGAAAAACATGCGTTTTTTCCTACCCGAAGCCGTGGCCGACATGATTGAAAAGGAAGGATTGTATCAATAAGCCTTTCCGGATTTATCAATTTCTCATAATTCTTCTATATTCTGATTGTTTTTAACAATGAATCTATTGTTTTAATAGATGTATTTGATTATTTTTACAAATCATCAAATTCAATCATATATGAAAGCACTTATATACATTAGATTTCTGGCCATTTTCCTTATTCCGGCAGTATCGGTTGTTGCGACAGCACAGCCATCTGATAAGCCAGCACTGGATCTGGAACTGATTATTCATTCGGAAAGCGGCAACAATGGTGTTTCCGTTGCATGGAATGAACAAAAGCAATTGTATTATGCTGCCTATGGAGGAAGC
>Ga0074193_1002807_pt1 | contig 14606 bp, 15 predicted proteins | sample EPASupsiteHSE605_FD_64523 | JGI IMG/M metagenome (GOLD analysis project Ga0074193, IMG submission 64523) | Bioremediated contaminated groundwater from EPA Superfund site, New Mexico - Sample HSE6-05 | ecosystem: Environmental > Aquatic > Deep subsurface > Groundwater > Contaminated ... | reverse complement strand
TGAGATCCTAAGTACGTTTGTAGCATATCCACCAGAGATTAGAAAAAATAATATATAAAACAAATATTATCGAAGGCTTAAACCACCAGTTTAGTCAGATTACGAAAAATGAATCGTTACACAAAATTTTCTGAGTTGCCTATATATCTTTATCTTTTACACGCTTACCTGTTATTGAAAATTCAACCCATTCAGCAATATTAACTGCGTGGTCACCAATTCTCTCAAAATATTTGGCAATCATCAAAAGATCCATGCAAGATTCGCCACTTTCGGTACCATCTGTGATAATTGCTATAAGTTCACTTTTAATCTCACTGAATAAACCGTCAACAATGTCATCGTATTTCATAACTGAATGTGCAAGCTTTAAATCTTTTTTTACAAATGACTCAATGCTATCTGTAACCATTCTAATTGTTGCCCGTGCCATATTTTCAATTTGTGATATAGATTTTATATCACTACTTTTTACAAATTTTGTGATTTCAGCAATGTCAGATGCTTGGTCACCAATCCTCTCCATATCGGAAATCATTTTTAGGGCAGAGGAGATAATTCTTAAATCACTTGCAACAGGCTGCTGTTGTAGTAGCAGTTTCATACACAATGACTCAATGTCTCTTTCTTTTTGATCGATTTGAACTTCCGCAGCAATAGCTTTTTCAATCATCTGTTTGTTGCCATCAAGCAATGCTTTTGTTGCGGATGAGATAGCGTCTTCGCATAATGCACCCATTGTTGTAAGCTCCATGTTAAGTAGCTCAAGCTGCTTGTTAAAACGGTTTCGCATTATCCAAACCTCCCTGTAATGTAATCTTCTGTGCGTTTATCTTTTGGCATTGCAAAAATTTCATCCGTTTTCCCAAATTCTATTATTTCACCCAATAGGAAAAAAGCAGTTTTGTCTGATATTCTTGCCGCTTGTTGCATATTGTGGGTAACCATAACTATTGTATAGTTCTTTTTAAGTTCAGTAACAAGGTCTTCAATTTTAGATGTAGAAATTGGGTCAAGAGCACTTGTGGGTTCATCCATTAGCATAACATCGGGCTGAACAGCAAGTGCTCTGGCAATGCAAAGTCGCTGTTGCTGTCCACCGGAAATTCCAAGTGCACTTTTTTTTAGTCTGTCTTTAACTTCATCCCAAATTGCGGCAGAGCGTAGCGATTTTTCAACAACTTCGTCAAGCTGTGATTTTGATCGTATTCCATGTGTGCGTGGCCCAAATGCAACATTATCATAAATGCTCATAGGAAATGGATTAGGCTTTTGAAAAACCATTCCGACTCTTTTTCTCAATTCGTTTATATCAATATCTTTATATATGTTTTTATCATCTAGCAAAAAATTGCCCGATATTTTGCAATTCTCAACCAAGTCGTTCATACGGTTAAGAGACTTGAGCAATGTGGATTTTCCGCATCCTGAGGGACCAATAAAAGCAGTTATTTCATTTGCGGGTATGTTAAGATTTATTTGCTTTAGTGCTTGGAAATCACCATAATACAAGTTTGCGTCGCTTATTGTAAGCTTATTCATTTTATTACCTCTTTGTAAGTCGTTTTGCAACAGCTGCAGATAAAGCGTTAATTCCAATGACCATAATCAGTAGTATAGCAGCAGTTGCATATGCTGCATCTGTGTATAGTCCTTCTGAAAGCAGTGCATACATATGCACTGAAAGTGTTCGTCCTGAATCCATAGCAGATTTTGCAACATCGGGGATAGTGCCTGCTGTGTAAATAAGAGCAGCTGTTTCACCAACAATGCGTCCAATGCCAAGAATTACACCTGCAAGTATTCCAGGTACAGCAGAGGGGAGGACAATTTTAAAAACAGTGCGTAATCGACCTGCACCAAGTCCAAAGCTACCCTCACGATACGTGTCTGGAACAGACTTTAAGGCCTCTTCTGTAGTTCGTATAATAAGAGGTAAGATCATAATAGCAAGTGTTAAGGCACCACCAAGTATAGAATAACCAAGACCCAAATAAACAGAGAACATCAAAAACCCAAAAAGACCGTAAACAATTGATGGAATACCTGAAAGTGTTTCTGTAGTTATTCTTACAATTGAAACAAACTTATTTCCTCTTTTTGCATATTCTACAAGATAAATAGCAGAAAATATGCCTAAAGGTACAGCAATTACAAGCGATAGAAGTGTTATGATAATAGTGTTTATTATCGCAGGCATCATCGATACATTTTCGCTGTTATATTCCCACGCGAATAGTTGTGGTGACAGGTTAGGAATACCCTTAATTAATATATATGCCAACAGCAAAAGCAGAACACCAACGGTGATAATTGCAGAAAGCACAACCATAATGAGAGTTAGTAGAGATGTTGGGCTTTTCTTGTATGCTTGCCATTTTTGCTTTGTAGTCTGCTTGTTTATATATTCCATTTATTTTGCTCTCCTTTTTAGCGCAGAGAAAGAAAGGTTTATAATAAGGATAAACACAAACAATACAACTGCAGTTGCAATAAGTGCTTCACGATGAAGGTCTGTTGCATATCCCATTTCCAAAACAATATTGGCAGTAAGTGTTCGTACGCCACTTAATAATTCATTTGGAACAATTGCTTGATTCCCTGCAACCATAATAACTGCCATAGCTTCGCCAATAGCACGACCTATACCCAAAATAATTGCAGCGAGGATACCCGATTTTGCAGCGGGTAAAACAGCACGGAAAACGCTTCGTTCATGTGTAGCTCCAAGTGCTAAAGCACCTTCGTAATATGTTTCTGATACAGATGCGATTGCAGATTCAGAAACTCCAATTATTGTTGGCAAAATCATAATGCCAAGTAAAATAGATGCAGTTAGAATTCCTTTTCCGCTACCAAATGTATCTTGCATAATTGGAACAAGAACAACAAGACCGAAAAAACCATAAACAATAGATGGAATTCCAGCAAGCAGTTCAATTGAGGGCTTTAATATTTTGTAAAGCTTTTTTGGGCAAAAACGAGCCATGAATACAGCACATAAAATTCCAGTAGGAACTCCTATTAAAATTGCACCTGCTGTAACATAAATACTGCCAAGTATCATTGGAAAAATTCCATAAATATTATTTGATGGTCGCCACTCTGTGCCAAACAAAAAATCAAAAACTCCAATTTCTTTTATTGCTGGTAATCCACCTGCAAATAAAAATATGCAAATAAGAGCAACAGCAACAACAGATGTACAAGTTGCAAGCCAAAACAAAATTTTCATTGAAATCTCTTTAATTTGTTTCATATATTCTCCTATATGTCAGGACTTGAAATTTAATCTCAAGCCCTGACGTTTTGCTAATTATTTATTAGATAATTCTTCCCAAGTTGAAATTTCTCCTGTAAATATTTTTCTTACTTGTTCGCTAGAGAGTGTATCAAATGAGCTTTCATTGTTAACAATAACAGCAATACCATCAATTGCAATTACTGTTGGTTTAAGTCCTTGGCTAAGTTCACTTTCTTTAAGTTCGCGTGATGCCATTCCAATATCACATATTCCCTCAATAGTAGAGGTCATACCAGATGTTGAGTCGCTCTGTTGAACTTTAATGATAGCATTTGGATTAATTTTAACATAAGCCTCTTTAAGTGATTCCATAACAGGTGTTACAGATGAAGAACCCGCAACTGTAATGTTGCCAGATGGTTTTTTGCCATTGTAACTCTGTGCATTTTCAACACTGCTAATATAACCTTTTTTCTCAACAACTGCCTGACCTTCGGCACTGAGTATAAATGTTATAAAGTCAGAAGCAACTTCGTTTAAATTGTCTTTAGTTACAATGTTAAAAGGTCTTGCAATCTTATATGAATCATTTTTTATATTTTCCGCACTTGCCTGTGCACCGTCAATTTTTAAAGCCTTAACAGTATCATTTAGTGAACCAAGTGAGATGTAACCAATTGCAGATTTATTTCCTGTAATTGTTGTCATCATAACTGATGTACTGTTTGTGATTTCTGCAGATGTTTTTGTTTTATCAATTTTTTCTCCATTTGCATCTTTCTCCTCAATGCCAAACAACTCAATAAATGCTCCTCTAGTACCTGAACCATCTTCTCTTGATACAACTGTAATTTTTTTGCTGGTATTAGCCTCGTTTCCTTGGCATCCGGCAAACGAAATAACAATCATCATTACCGCTAAACTAATTGCAAATAATTTTTTCATAATTTTCTCCTTATATTGTTAAGTTTATTATATCCGTTTGGATATGCCTTTATTATATTGATGGTAAGTAAAAATTGTATGTATATAAAAGTAAAAAAACGGTAAAAACTATGTGTGATAAAAAATGTTTACATAGTTTACAAAATAAATTTTTTTTGTAAATATCAGCAATAAAAACATCTAATTACCGCAAATAAATATCTATATTCAAGGCAAATTAAATATGAGTGAATGCACTTTATTGTTGCGTTATTTCAAAAAATAATTGCATACTATATTATGCTGTCACTCAAATTTAAAAACACATTCCCAAAAAAATCGGAATATGTGTCAATCAAAACACCAAAATCAGTTGACAAGCCGTATCGGAGGTGGAAGATGCAAAAACTGTTAAAATCAATTAGCGTATCTGCATCTGTTTTATGCTTTGTGATTTTTTCGGCAGTGATATATGCGGACAGAATAATACCTGACGAAATATTCATCAGCCAAACAAAAGAGATAAAATTTAGCAATATTTATACTCTACAATTCTCGAAGTTGAAAAAAACAACAAAAACTGTTTCTACAGCAAAGTCAGGCGATGAATATAAATTAGATGTATCACTACTAGATATAATACCCGTAAAATCATCAAAGATAACCGTAACACAACGGCGTTATGTCGTACCGAGTGGTAGCCTATTTGGAATAAGGCTTTATACCGACGGTGTGGTGATAGTTGGCACGGATGATGTAACAACAAAAACCGCAACGGTAAATCCAGCGAAAATTGCAGGGCTTCAACAGGGCGATATAATCAAAGCAATAGACGGCAAAAAAATAAGCTCTAATGCAGATCTTTCTCAAGCGGTTCAATACAGCGAAGGTAAAACTTTGGAGTTCCTTGTAGATCGAAATGGTAAAACAATTGTAATCGGATTTTCTCCCGCGTTGTCACAAACGGACGGAAAATATAAGGCAGGACTTTGGGTACGTGATAGTTCGGCAGGAGTTGGAACAATAACCTATGTGGATCGTGAAAATATGATTTTTGCGGGACTCGGACATGCAGTATGTGATATAGACACAGGCGAAATTATGCCACTTCTTTCAGGAGATATAGTTTCAGCTAGCGTTAACGGAGCATACAAGGGCTCAAACGGGACAACAGGAGAGTTGTGCGGAGTTTTTGAAAACAAGGTGCTAGGAACATTGCTTATAAACGGTTCAACAGGAGTTTATGGTAGACTTAATTCAATTGATAATACGGAAAAAGAAATTCCAGTTGCAATGCGATATGAAATACAAACAGGACCTGCACAAATAATTGCAACGGTAGAAGGCAGTGAACCTGAATATTATGAAATCAAAATAAACCATATTTATCAAAATAATGATTCGTCGGAAAAAAATATGACAATTGAGGTAACAGACCCAAAGCTTATTGCAAAAACAGGCGGTATAGTTCAGGGGATGAGCGGTAGTCCAATAGTTCAAAACGGAATGTTAATAGGAGCTGTTACTCATGTATTTGTAAATAATCCATTGCAGGGTTATGCCATTTTCGCCGAAAATATGATAAATACGGGAGACTCCCTTAAAGACTTTATTCTAAAACAAGCATCATAGTAAAAATCGATGTAGAAAAATGCAAGCTATAAAAATTTTTTCCATATTATTCCATTTTTTTGTGAAAAGCTATTGCCATTTAGTTCATCTTATGGTAATATATGGTAGAAATTTGAAATGGAGGCAACTAGATATGGATAAGAAACTTAGAATAATGCTTGCAGAAGAAGGAACAGAATATGGTCAAACTTGCACCAATATACTAAAAAATTGTGGACATGAAGTGATGCTTGTCCCTAAGGACGGAGCAGAGGTATTGGCAAGAATAGGTTCGCTTGCTCCAGATGTATTGCTTATGGATGCATTTATGCCAAGAGTAGATGCTCTTGGAGTGCTAAAAGCAATTAAAAGCCAAAAACTGCCTAAAAGACCTTTGGTAATGGTAATGTCTGGTGTTGATAATTCAAGATTTGAGCAGGAAATGCTTTCAGCAGGAGCTGATTATTATTTCATCAAGCCATTTGATGTAAGTGTGCTTGCAGAACGAATTTCACAGATGACCGGTTGGAACCGTACCGGTCACGATAACATAATAAAACATGCAGAACCTTCAATGAGTGATGATCTCTGTGTAGTTGTTTCCGAAATAATGCATCAAATTGGTGTTCCTGCACATATAAAAGGATACCAGTATTTAAGAGAAGCGATAATTCTTTCCATAAATGATGACGAAATGATGAATTCTGTCACAAAGTTGCTCTACCCGAGCGTTGCTAAGACTTTTTCCACTACTCCGTCAAGAGTAGAAAGGGCAATTCGCCATGCAATTGAGGTTGCATGGGACAGGGGAGATGTAGATGTTTTAAGCTCCTATTTTGGATATACAATTCAAAACTCACGAGGTAAGCCAACTAATAGTGAATTTATAGCGATGATAAGTGATAGATTAAAGCTTCGTATGAAAATTGCATAAGTAATATATAAAAATTAAAACCTCTGTCAATTTTATTTGGCAGAGGTTTTATTGAATTTTTAAAATCTTTATACTATAATATATGCACTACTATAAAGGAAGTGCGATTTTGATGACGATTTTTTATGAGGCTTATGACAACCTTTATGTTAATATCACTAACAGGTGTCCTTGTGCTTGCGATTTTTGCGTCCGTAACGAGGAGGATGGAGTTGGTGATGGAAATAATCTATGGCTAGAAAGTGAGCCAACGGTTGAAGAAATAATTAAGGATTTTGAAAGATTCGATATTTCAAAATATGGCGAGGTAGTATTTTGCGGTTTTGGAGAGCCACTTGAGAGAATTGAAGAAGTTATACAAGTTTCAAAATATATTAAGGAAAAAACAGGAAAAATAATTAGAATAAACACAAACGGTCTTTCAGATCTTATACATGGTAAGCCTACTGCACAGATGCTAAAAGGTGCAATTGACATTGTTTCAATCAGCCTTAATGCACCAGATGCAAAGACATATGACAAAAGATGTCACCCATCGTTTGGTGAGCAATCTTTTGAAGCGATGCTTAAATTCACACAGGACTGTAAAAAGTATGTGCCAACTGTAATTTTATCTGTTGTTGATTGTATTGGAGAACAGGAAATAGAAAAATGCAGAAAAATTGCACAGGATATTGGTGTTGAATATAGGGTAAGAACATTTATTTAAAATGTATTTTATATTTGTCATTTCAAGCGATATGATTCTTTTAAAGAATTTGTATTAATCGTTTGAAGTGACTTTTTTATTTCTCTCAATTTTATACATAAAAATTAAATAAATATTGTTTTTTATTTGAATATAAATAGAATTAAATACGCTCACATTGGCAATAATTTTACTGACAAGCAATGCAGTGAGGTGAGCGTATGCAGTTTAATAAGGTAGAGATTTGCGGAGTAAATACCGCCAATCTAAAAGTGTTAAAAGAAAGCGAAAAAATGGAACTTCTGAAAAGAGTTAAGCAGGGAGACAAAAAGGCAAGAGAAAATCTTATAAACGGCAATTTAAGGCTTGTGTTAAGTGTTATACAACGCTTTACAAACCGTGGAGAAAATCTTGATGACTTGTTTCAAGTAGGTTGTATTGGGCTTATAAAATCCATAGACAATTTTGATATTACTCAAAATGTTCGTTTTTCAACCTATGCAGTGCCTATGATAATTGGAGAGATAAGACGATATTTAAGAGATAACAATTCTGTTAGGGTAAGCCGTTCTTTAAGAGATATGGCATATCACGCAATGCAAGCAAAAGAAAAGTTGGTAAACGAACTACAAAGAGATCCAACAATAGAGGAAATAGCACAAGAACTTGGGACAGCAAAGGAAGATGTGGTAATAGCACTTGAAGCAATTGTTGAGCCCGTATCTCTTTATGAGCCTGTATATTCTGATGGTGGAGATACAATTTATGTTATGGATCAAGTGGGAGATACAACAAACGATGACGATTGGATAGACGAAATATTACTAAAACAATCAATAAAAGATTTGGGCCCAAGAGAAAAGAAAATATTATCGATGAGATTTTTGCAAGGTAAAACACAAATGGAAGTAGCACAGGAAATAAACATCTCGCAGGCACAGGTGTCTCGATTGGAAAAATCTGCATTAAAACAAATAAAAAGTCATTAAACTTTAAAAAGCTGACGAAATACCGTCAGCTTTTTATATTGTAAATAATATCTCTTGTGGTATAATATTATTATGTATCTTTTGATTTCATAACAATATCAATTATAACTGCAATAATTATTGCACCTACTGAAAGTTGAAAAATTTGAAGCATAATGTCGCTTGCAGTCATTAGCTTTATGTAGTATTCCCAATATTTTTTTGCAAGTACATAAGATACTACAGCAGCAACAAATGTTAATGTAGAAATAATAACGCTATATGTAAAAATTATTTTTGAAAATTTATTCATTTTTAAAATACTGTCATCAACAGCTTTCAAAAAATTGTTCAAAAGAATCAACCCCATATATAATTTATATTATAATAATAGCGTAAATACACTTGTTCTATCAATGCAAAAATAATTCCAAAAGGAGATTTTTATGACACCCGGATTATCCACGGCATGTTTTTATCCAATGCAAACTGAAGAAGCTTTGTTAAAAGTTGGACAGCTTGGTTTTTCTGCAACGGAAGTGTTTTTTAACTCTATGTCAGAACTTAAGCAGGAATTTTTAAGCAAGCTTGTTCAAACTCAAAAGCAATATGGAATAAGAATGAATTCCGTTCATCCAATGGCATCGTTTGCAGAGTCATATATGCTGTTTAGCACCTATGAACGTAGGTTTTTTGACACGATTGAGCTTTACAAACATTATTTTGAAGCTGCCAATCTTTTAGGTGCAAAAATCGTTGTTATACACGGCAGCAGAAATCCAGGAGCTATAGAGCCTAAGGAATACTTCGAGAGATTTGGAACTCTTATTAATGAGGGGTTAAAGCATGGGATAATCGTTGCACACGAGAATGTAGTTAGTACTATGGGGCAGTCTCCTCAATGTATGATAGATATGAAAAATGCTATTGGAGACAATTTCAAAATGGTTCTAGATATAAAGCAAGCAATTCGTTCTGGTTATACTCCAAGTGAATTTGTAGATAATTTTTATGATAGAATTGTTCAAGTGCATATTAGTGACCATAATGAAGAATGCGATTGTTTGCCACCAGGAGAAGGCGATTTTAACTTTAATAATTTTATAAAAAGTCTTTCTGATAAGGGATATAAGGGAGACTACATAATAGAGCTTTATAATAATAGTTTTTCTTGTGACGAACAATTATTGGCATCAAAAAAGTATATTGAAACCCTAAAATAGTTAAAATAAATTTTTACTTGTAATTATTATACAATATATGGTATAATAATTATGATAATTTGTTCATAAAGAAAAACAATATTATGGATGTGATGAGAAGTGAAGTGCCCATTTTGTAATTATGAGGAAAGTAAAGTAATTGACTCGAGACCAACTGATGAGGGTGAAAGAATTCGCCGCCGTCGTGAATGCATTAAATGTGCAAAGAGATTTACAACTTATGAGATAATTGAGAGTGTTCCACTTGTTGTTGTAAAGAAGGATAAGTCCAGAGAGGTTTTCGATAGGCTCAAGCTTTTCAATGGTATGCTTCGTGCTTGTGAAAAGCGTCCCGTTTCAATTGAAACAATTGAAAAAGCTGTGGATGATATTGAAGTTTCGCTCCAAAACTCACTTGACAGAGAGGTTACATCAGACCATATTGGAGAACTCGCAATGGAAAAGCTTAAAGGAATTGACGAAGTGGCATATGTACGCTTTGCATCAGTATACAGACAATTCAAGGATATTAGCACATTTATGGACGAGGTTTCAAAGCTTCTACAGGAAAAATAATGTTCTTAAAGTGTATTAATAAAAGCTTTAGCGTGTATATAAAATAAAAAAGTCACCTTAATAGGTGGCTTTTTTGCTGCACAAGCAAAAGCACTTATAAGAGGTGCGAGCGATGAAAAGAGCGTAAAATCTGGCGAGCAATACTTTTGCGTTCTTAAAAGTCCCAAAATTCATATAAATAATAGGTATAAAAAATCCGTACAAACCCTTGATTTCAAGGTGTTTGTACGGTTCGTTTGGCGGAGAGCAAGGGATTCGAACCCTCGAACAGTTTTAGGCTGTTACACGCTTTCCAGGCGTGCTCCTTCGACCAACTCGGACAACTCTCCATATATGAGCACATATAAATTGAAAATTCATAATGTGCTCGATTATTATAGCTAATATTAGTTTAAAAATCAAGGGCATTTTAATTTAATATAAAGATACCTGTTTTTATTATTGTATAATTTATTTGTTAGAGATAATAAAACCTCTTGATTCAAGCAATTTTTTTATTCTCTCGGAAGAATCAAGTAACTTGCTAACAGAAGTATCATGATTCAGTGCGTCAATAATATATGCGATATATTTTGACATATCAACTTCAGTAAACCAATCTCGCTTTGAAAGTTCAGGTGTTCTATAAATCATATTTGTTGTGAATACTCGTTCGATTTGACCATCAGCATGGGCTTTGTCAAATGATTCAAGTCCATTGCAGAAAAGTCCAAAGCAAGAGCAAATAAAAATTCTTTTTGCACCAAGGTCTTTTAGTTTACGGGCAACTTCAATCATTGATTCGCCTGAGGAAATCATATCGTCAACAACAATAACATCTTTACCTTCGACTTTATCACCAAGAAACTGATGAGCAAGAATAGGGTTCCTGCCGTCTACAATTTTTGAATAGTCACGACGCTTGTAAAACATACCAAGCTCAACACCAAGAACAGTGGCATAGTAAATTCCTCTGCCCATTCCGCCTTCATCAGGAGAAACAATCATAAGGTTGTCTCTGTCAATTTTTATATCATCAACATTATTTACAAGAGCTTTAATCATCTGATAAACAGGAGAAACATTTTCAAATCCTTTAAGTGGGATAGCATTTTGAACTCTTGGGTCATGTGCGTCGAATGTAATTACATTGTCAACACCCATAAGATTGCAAAGTTCCTGCAATGCAATTGCACAGTCCAAAGACTCACGGGAAGAACGCTTGTGCTGTCTTCCTTCATAAAGCATAGGCATAAGAACTGTTATTCTGTGTGCTTTGCCTCCAATAGCTGCAATAACTCTTTTAAGATTTGCAAAGTGATCATCTGGGCTCATAGGGAATTTTTGACCATACATATCATAGGCGATACCATAGTTGAAAACATCAACAATAACAAATATATCATATCCACGAACCGACTGATTGATAACGGCTTTGCCTTCGCCAGTGCCAAACCTTGGGCATGAAACATTAATAAGATAAGAATCCTTGTGGTATCCGTCAAAAATAATAGAAGACTTGTGCTCATTTTCGCTTTCTTCACGCCACTTTGAGATGTATCGGTCAATTTTTTGACCAAGCTCCTCGCAACCAGGTAAAGCTATAATACCAAGTTTACCATAAGGAATTGTGGTGAAATCTGAACTTCTTGAACTTGTTGACGCAGCAGTCATTTTTAAAACCTCCGAGAATTTCAAACTAAGATAAATAACAGTATAAAATTTCAAAATACGGTCTAATTTTATCACACTTTGTAACAAGAGACAACAAAAATATACATAATTTTTTATTGATTTTCTGTATGGTTTTTCAACTGTGATTTTTACTCGAATTTTGATTAACTTTTAACAAAAAAACAGGGGTATAACTTCAAAAAATCTGTTGATTTTTTTACACCATATGATATAATACAAGAGTTAATACCAAATATTTCAAGTATAAGTGTTAACAATAGTATGGCAATAAAAAAAATATATAATATTTTTTTATGAAAGGGTGATAATTTTAAATGGCCTCTGAAATGATTAATCAAGTTCTTGAAGCTGAAAAGAATGCTAATGACAAAGAGCTTGCCGCAAAGAATAAAGCGGCAGATATAATCAAAGTTGCTGAAACTGAAGCAAAAACAATTCTTGAAGCAGCTAAGCTTTCTGCAACAAAAGAAAAAGAGCAGATTATTCTAAAAGCTCAAGAAAAGGCAGGGAAAATTCTTGCCGATGCCGAGGCTGAAGCTGAGGTACAAAGTCAGGAACTCTGCAAGCAGAGCAAAGCAAAGCTTGATGCTTCGATTGAAGCTGTAGTTAAGCATGTAATTCCATAAATACCGCAAATTATTGATATCATTTATATAAGGAGGTGTTTTCTGTATGGCGATTTTGGAAATGAAGCGCATAGAGCTTTTGGCAATGCTGAGCGATAGCAAGGCGATAATGGATCTTATACAGCAGTATGGAGTGGTTGAACTTACTAACCATAAGGCAGATACAGACAGACTTTATAAACTGTCTACATCTACTGCTCTTTCACAGCTCGATAAATTTCATGCAATTGCAAATTCAGCGATGGATATTTTGAACCAGTACGTTCCTGTAAAGGCATCAATCTTTGATTCTTTTGCACCAAGAAAGGATATGACTGTTTCAGAATTTTTCTTTAAAGCTCAGGAAGCAGATGCTATCTTGAGCAAGTGCTACGGTATTACTGCGCTTTACAAAGAAATACAGGATAACAGAGTAGAAATCGTTCGTGCACAAACTTCAATCGACTCTCTTATGCCTTGGGTTAATTTGGACATCCCGTCATCGTTCAAAGGTACAGCAACAACATCTGTTTTTGTTGGAAGCTTTGCAGAACTATATGACAGGGAGTCTTTGCTTTCTGCCATTGTGGCAGTATTGCCCGAGCTTGATTGTGATGCTGAAATTATTTCAGCAGACAAAAATCAAACCTGTGTTATAGCAATTTGCCATAAAGATAACGCAAAGGATTTTGAACAGGCGTTAAGAGGACTTGGATTTGTCTCTCCGTCTGACCCAACAAAGCATGCACCTGAAATTAGGTTGCATCGTTTGGAGGCAAAAATCGAAAAATGCAATGATGATATTGCAAAGTGCGAAGAAAAAATAAAAGCATATGCAGAAGACCGTGAGCAGATTGACTTTCTCATTGATTATTTTACACTTCGCACTGACAAATATCGAGCTCTCGACAAAATTTCAATGAGTGATAATGTGTTTATACTTTCGGGTTATATTCCTCAGGTAGAGGTTGATGCACTTGTTAAAAAACTTGAAGAGCATTTTGATGTTGCAATCAGCATAACTGACCCGGATTTTGAAAATGAGGATATTCCTGTAGCCATTAGGAACAGTACTATTGGATCAACAATGGAATCAGTTACCAATATGTATTCACCGCCTAACAGTAACGATATTGATCCAAACGCAATTATGCCGTATTTTTATTATTGCTTCTTTGGCTTAATGCTTGGAGACGCAGGTTATGGTCTTATAATGGTTATCATAACCCTGTTTATAAAGTTTAAATACAAGTTGGAACCGTCAAAGGCTAGAACAGTAAATTATGGTCTTTGTTGTGGAATAGGAACAACATTCTGGGGAATTATGTTGAACAGTTGGTTTGGTGATCTCCCAAAGTATATAGGTTTGAATGTTATAGCGGACAAGCATCTTTATTGGTTTGAACCTATCAAATATACTACAGGATTTTTGCTGTTTGCATTTTTCTTGGGTATATTGCATTTGTTACTTGGCGTTTGTGTAAACTTCTATGCAACTGCAAAGAAAGGACATTTATTGGATGCAATTTTAGATAATGTTCCAATTATGATGATTCTTTTTGGTGTTATTCCACTTATAAATTCTCAAATTGGTGGAAATGCTCTTAATGCAGGTGGCACAAAGTTTATATATGACTTTATTACAGGTCCTGCAAGTACTCCTTTAAATATACTTCTTGCAGCTGGTGCGGTGCTTGTCGTTTTAACACAGGGCAGGTCGTCAAAGGGAATTATTGGGAAATTCTTTGGAGGTTTGTACGCTCTTTATAATACGGCGGCAGGCTATCTTGGAGACATACTCTCATATGCAAGACTTTTGGCACTTGGACTTTGCACAGGCGTTATTGCCTCTGTTATTAATATGCTTGCCGATATGCCGGGAAATGCCGTTGTGTTTGTAATAATTGCAATACTCGGACATACCGTAAATCTGGCAATCAACTTAATCGGTGCTTATGTTCACACGAACAGACTTCAGTATGTTGAGTTCTTTTCAAAGTTCTATGAAGGTGGCGGAAAAATTTTCGCACCTTTAAATGTAAATTCTAAATCATTCAAATTTAAGGAGGAAACAAAATCATGACTATTGGTATAGCATTAGCAATTCTTGGAGCAGCATGTGCTGCAATTTTTTCAGGTATGGGTTCAGCAAAGGGTGTAGGCCTTGTTGGTGAGGCAGG
>Ga0074193_1002806_pt1 | contig 14621 bp, 14 predicted proteins | sample EPASupsiteHSE605_FD_64523 | JGI IMG/M metagenome (GOLD analysis project Ga0074193, IMG submission 64523) | Bioremediated contaminated groundwater from EPA Superfund site, New Mexico - Sample HSE6-05 | ecosystem: Environmental > Aquatic > Deep subsurface > Groundwater > Contaminated ... | reverse complement strand
AAAAGTTGACGAAACGATGCTTGACGAACCGCCTGCCATTTAGGTCGGCAGCAGGTTAAGCAAGCGGAGAGAACTATGGAAATTCAGGGAAAGATCAATACGTTTCTCGATCCCTACAGCAACACGGCCAACCTTGAAAAGAGCGGCGAGGCCAGACTGAAGGGCAGAGCCAGCGGCACGCCTTCTGAAGGTTCGCAGGGGGATACTGTCAGCGTATCGCAGGAAGCCCAGTTGCTGACGGAAGCCCGGCGTACAGCCCAGAATACGCCCGATGTGCGCGCCGAAAAGGTGGAAGCATTGCGTACTCAGGTCTCCAACGGCACCTACAAGCCTGACAGCAAGCTTATTGCCGCCAATCTTGTGCGTGAGGAGCCGGGTCTGTTCAGGTAGGCATGCCCATGACACGGTTTTTTTGAATCCGCGCAGAGCAGACAACCATTTTCAATGTTGACCTGCTTGGGCAGCAGTCGCAAGTAATCGCCCAATAAATACTCGAAAAGAGCGGTAAGGGAGCAGAACCCCTGACCGCTCTTTTTTGTTGGGCGGAGGGGCAGGCGGAAAACTGTTTCATGGCAGGGTATGGGGTGGAAAACGTGTGGGCTGGCGCTCAGGGGCAGGCCGCCCGGTGCGGTCAGCAGTGCGTCAGCATGTTCGGCATGGTTTCTGCAATTCCCTGTGTGCCGGTATTCCGGCAAGGAGTCTGCGCCATGAAATTGACAATACTGCGCCATCCGGCCTTCTGGATAACCACCGCCGCCCTGCTTGTGTGCTGGGCCTTGCCAGCGCATGCCGTGCGCATCAAGGACATAGCCACGTTTTCGGGCGTGCGCGACAACCAGCTTATTGGTTACGGGCTGGTGGTTGGCCTGGCCGGGACCGGCGACAAGAAGGACTCCGTCTTTACGCTCAGTTCCATGAAAAACATGATGGACAGAATGGGCGTGGGCGTGGACGCCTCCGCACTTAAAATCAAAAACGTGGCCTCGGTCATGGTAACGGCGCGCATGCCGGTGTCGGCCAAGCCCGGCACCAGGCTGGACGTGACGGTGTCCTCCGTGGGCGACGCAACCTCCCTCATGGGCGGGGTGCTGCTGCAAACGGCCCTCAAGGGCGTGGACGGCAAGATATACACCCTGGCTCAGGGCGCGTTGACCGTGGGCGGTTTTTCAGCCTCGGGCAAAGCTGCCAGCACCACAAAGAATATCGCCACCGTGGGCATCATCCCCGGCGGCGGCATTGTGGAGCGGGGCATTCCCTTTGAGTTCAACCAGCAGGACAAACTCACGCTCAATCTGCGCGTGGGCGATTTCTCTACAGCGCAGCAGATTGCAGAACGCCTCAATGGGGCCATGGGTGGGCGCTATGCCCGCGCTGTGGACGCCACCAGCGTGACCATGGACGTGCCGCCCCAGTACCGCAACAACCTTGTGCCGCTCATGGCCTCGGTGGAAAATCTGGATGTCAGCCCCGACACCTCCGCCAAGGTGGTGGTGGACGAAAAGACAGGCACCGTTGTGCTTGGGCGCGATGTGCGCATCTCTCGCGCTGCCGTAGCCCACGGCAACCTGCAAATCACTGTGCAGGAAAGCGAACAGGTTTCGCAGCCCGGCCCCTTCTCGCAAGGGCAGACAGTGGTAACGCCGCAGACGGAAACCAACGTGCGCGAAGAAAACCGACATCTTATGATGGTGGAAGGCGCGACCCTTCAGGAACTGGTGGACGGCCTCAATGCCATTGGCGCAACCCCCCGCGACCTCATATCCATTTTACGGACAATGCAGGCCTCGGGCTCCTTGCACGCGGATCTGGAGGTAATTTAAATGACCACGCCCATGTCAACCGCTCTCATTCCTCCTGAAGCCGGAGCGGGCGAAGTTGCCCGCAAGGAAGTTCAGTCGCGCCTGGCGGGCATTGGCAACCTGGGCGGGAAAAATATTGACCCTGCGCAAAAGGAAAAGAAGCTGCGCGAATCCTGCGAGGGCTTCGAGTCCATCTTTATCCAGAAAATGTGGGAAGAGATGCGCAAAACCCTGCCCAAGTCCACCTTGCTGCACGGCAAGGAAGAACAGTTCTGGCAGGGCATGTACGATCAGGAACTGGCCAAAAAAATGACATCGGCTGGCGGCATTGGTCTGGCCGACATGATGTACGCCCAGCTTTCGCGCAGCCTGACATCTGCAAGCCGCGCCACGGCAACGGATGCTTCCGCCATTCAGCGGCCTTTTACGCCTGCGGCGGCTCCCATGCTTCCACCTGCGCCGGATGCGGATAGCCCGCACAACGATAGCGGCAGGGACGCTGCAAAGGACAAGTCCAGAACATCAGGCGCTGCTGCATCCGTGTACGGCGGTGTTGCCCCCATGCAGGACGCCGGACATGCGGAAAATGGTTCCGCCGCGGCCCGTACGCTGACCGGAGCACAGGCCGTGGCCGAAGGGCAGGACCCAGAAGAAGCTGCGCGTCTCGCCCAGCAGGCCATGCAGGCCTCGGCCCAGCCGGAGCGGCACAGGGTAGTGCATACCACCAATGTTGTCGGCAACATGAATTCCGGCCTCAACCTTGCCCGCAAGGCGCAGTTTGAAGCGGGCAGCAAGCTGGGGCCCAATGCGGTGCGCCCGCCCATGCAGCAGATGTTGGGCCTTGCCCAGCCGCAGAGCAGAGCCGCGCAGGCTGGCGGCCCCGTGAGCAGCCAGGCGGACGGGCAGAATTGGGGTCAGGGCGGTGTGCAGATGGATATGTCCGGCATGAGTATTCCGCCGCTTACGGGAAATGTGCTGGATGCCCAGTCCCTGAATTCCGCTGGAGGCATGCAGTCAGCCATGCAGGCGGCCATGCACCAGCAGGCTATGCAGGGACAGGCCATGCAAGGGCAGAATATGCAGCCAGGCTCAAACGCTCAACCTGGTCAGGTGCAGCCTCCGCAGCCGCAAAAAGTTCGCTATACCACCAATATCCCGCCGTCAGGGCGAGGCGGCAAGCAGGGATTGATCCGTACGCTCAATGTTGACGGCGCAGGCCCCAACAGCAACGCAGGCGCCGGTATTGCCGCCTACCATGCCCAGCAGGCGCAGGGCGCAGGCATGCAGCAACAGGCTCCTGCCCAGGGCGCACAGCCCGCAGCCCAGGTAAGCACCCTGCCCATGGGCCCGGCGGGTCAGCCCGCAGTTCTGGCAGCAAGCCAGCCCGCAAGCCCCGGCGTTCAGGCTCCCAATCAGCCTGTAAGCCCCGGTGTTGCCCCAGTGGCTTCGCCCGCATCTGCTCAAGGCGTGACCAGTCCCGTGCCGCTGACGGGCGGGCAGATATTCGTGCGCCAGGGCGGTCAGGGAGGAGCAGCCAAGGGGGCGGCAGCCTCGGGTATTCCGCCGCTGACAGCTACAGACGTGTACGGCAAACCCTAACTAAAATTTATCGTGGGATTGCTCCGGCGGGGGCTGAACTGACGATGCCGTACGCTTCTACGGCGCTTGGCAGTTCCTCATATCAATCTCTCGTTCAACCGCTCTGTATGCCTGCGCCGGAAGTATTTTCAGGCACGGATTTTGCTTTAATTGTGCCGGGGCGGCAGTTTCTGCCTTTTTCTGTCGGGCAATATCCTGACTACGGCTGAAATCAATGGCCCTCGGGAGGTTCACATGCACAACGCCATTTACGAATCGCTTTCGCGTCAGGACAAGGCTCTTTGCCTGCTGCGCGACCTTCTTGAGGAAGAATATACCTGCCTTCTTGATCGCGATACTGATGCCGTGGTGTCTCTTGAGTTCTCCATACAGGAGCTGATCCGTCAGCTGGCCGTGGAAAAAACTTCTGTCATCAGAGGTCTGGGCGGCATGCGGGCCATGGAATACGCCACGGCGCTGCCAGACGACATGGGCGCGGCCCTGCGGGAAATCCTGCAGCGGATAGATACGACGGAGCAGTCTGTTGCTCGCCAGGCCTCGCGCAACACCAACCTATCCCTGGCTCTGCTTGATCAGAGCAGCCGCGCACTTCAGGCGCTCACAAGTCAGGCCATGCCGCCAAAGGCGGAAACCTATGGTCGCCGCGGGGGCATGAGTGCCCAGCGGCAGACGCAGGCCGCGTTGATCTCCGGGAGGCTGTAGTCATGCTCAGCGGTCTTATGAATGTGGGCAAAACTGCCCTCAACGCCGCCCAAGCCTGGATATCGGTCACTGGCAGCAATATCGCCAATGCCGATACCGAAGGCTACACCCGGCGCTATGTGGATCAGCGCGACGCGGGCACCCTTGTCGCCAAACCTGGCGGCGAAGGTCTGGGGGTTAATGCGCAGCAGGTATTGCGATATTTCAACTCTTTTCTTGAAAGCTCCTATGTGCGCCAGTCCACCAATTCTGCCCGCTGGGAAGAGCAGGAAAACATCATGGGGACGTTGGAAAGCCTTTTCAACGAATCCAATCGGGCGGGCATAAGCTCTTCCATGAACGCATTTTTTACGGCATGGCAGAAGCTTGCGCAGCGCCCTGGCGACACCGCCTCGCGCGAAGATCTGCTTTCATATGCCGACAACCTTTGCGACATGTTGGGCAATACAGCCACATCGGTCAAGGCGCTGCAAAGCCAGATGGATGTTTCCATCAATCAGAGCGTCAGCCGCGTCAATGAGCTTGCCAAGAGCATTGCTTCTCTTAACAAGCAGATCAATGCCACGACTATTGATGGGGTAAGCAATCCCAATGATCTGCTTGACCAGCGCGACCAGCTGGTGCGTGAAATGGCAACCTATGTCGATGTGAAGACCATGGACTCTGGGGGCGGCAATTTTACGGTGGCGCTCACCACCGGTCAGCCTCTGGTGCAGGGTGTCAACACCAATGATTTAGAGATTCGTGAACCGCGCGCGGAAAATCGGCTTTCTGTAGGCTCGCCTTATACTGGCAGTATCCAGTATGACGGCTCCGACAGCCACGAATATACGATAGATATCGTTTCTGGGGGAAATGCTGGCCCTGCTGGCACTGCTGGCAACCCCACGTTCCGCGTTTCTCTGGACGGCGGCAAAACCTGGCTGCGTGACGAGAACGGCAATGAACAGCACTACGAAATAAGCTCCACAGGCACATCCACCGATCCCGTGCAGGTGAAGAATCTGAAGATATCCTTCGATTCTACCAGTAATTTTACCGTTGGCGACAAGTTCGACATAATACCCAAGACCGGGCTTTACTGGATTGAACCCACGCGCGGCCCGCAAAACGTGACGCCTCAGGTGGGCTTTGACGGAACGGACACCGCCGGTCGTGTGTCTGGCGGCAAGCTGACCACCTATTTCAATATTCGAGACGACAACTGCGGCCGGTATATGGATGAACTGGATGCCACCGCCAAGTCGCTTATCTGGGAAGTGAACCGCATCCACAGCCAGGGTGCTGGTACCTCTCTGTTCGATTTTGCACAGGGGCAACAGGGCGTTTCCAACACAACGGTGCCTCTGGGCTCAGCCCAGGCCGTGCTGCCGGAGTCCAGCAGGCTCCAGGCCGGCAACGTCAATTTTTATTTTTACAACAAAACTTCGGGCGACTATGTTTCGTCGGGTCAGCTTGACTTCAGCGCCATTACCCCCGGAACGCCGAACTTTGATCCCAGCAAGCACTCGCTGGATGATGTTGTTTCCGCCATTAATTCTTCGTTCCCCGGCGAGCTTACAGCCACCATCCAGGACGGCAAGCTTGTACTCAACACTGCAGCGGGCAGTAACCTGCAGTTTGCGCTGGGCACTGACAGCACGGGCATGATGGCCGCCCTTGGCGTGAATACGTTTTTTACCGGCACCACTGCCAGCGACATAGCCACAAGCAGACAGTTGCACGACAATGAGAACTACATTGCCGCCGGGCAGGTCAACGGCCAGCAGCAGATAAATAAGGGCGACAACGCCACGGCCACAGCTATTGGCAAACTGGCCAGCACCAACGTGACCATTTCAACCGCGTGGAAGACCACCAGCAACCAGACCATCGGTCAGTACTACGCTAGCCTGGTTACGACAGTGGGTGCGGATACCCGCTTTGCCAAAACAAATTCGGAATACCACAAGGCACTCACCAGCGACCTTTCCGAGCAGGTAAGCTCTGCTTCTGGCGTCAACCTTGACGAAGAAATGGCCAACCTGATCAAATACCAGCACTCCTACACGGCAGCGGCAAAATTGATAACCACCGCCGACCAGATGCTGCAAACCCTCCTTGGGCTTAAGCAATAGGAGCCTGACATGGCTATACGCGTTACGCAAAATACCATGTATGACAAAATGACGAGCCAGATGCAGAAAAGTCTGGCTGCCTACATGGAAAGCAACGAGCAAGGATCTTCGCAAAAAAAGATCAACAGGCCATCGGATGATCCTGCTGGCACATACCGCGTTCTGGTGACCCGCAACGACATCAGCGCCACTACCCAGTATCAGAGCAATGTAGATACGGCCAAGGGCTGGTTGTCGCTGGCCGACAACGTGCTCGGTACGCAACTGAGCAACTCTCTGACAAGCCTCAAGGCTCTGGCTGAACAAGCCTCGACTGGTACCTATTCGGCAGAGAACCGCAGACAGATTGCGGATCAGGCCCGGCAGATATTTGGCCAGATGCTCAACCTTTCCAACACCCAGTATGAGGGCAACAGCATTTTTGCCGGTCAGCGCTATGACCGCAACGCCTTTGAGGAGGGGTTGGCCCTGACCAGTGCCGACACCAACTGGGATACGGCCATTCAGGCCGGGGACTACACGATTCAGGGCGCGTCCAGCAAATCCATGATGATTCAGTTTACCAGCACCGGGACGCTTGATGGCGGGCCGCAGACTTTTCGCTGGTCCAACGATGGCGGCACCACCTGGAGCACGGGCACCACGGCTGGCAGAACACTGACTGCCAACGGTGTAACCGTCACCATGAAGAACGATATGGCAGTTACCGCAGCTGATATCAGCGCCGGGCCAGGATCAAAAAACGGTACGCTGGTGTACATCCGTCCTACGGCCGTCTATCAGGGTGACGACAATGATCCGCCGCCGACAATGACTGTTATGGGCGGCCCCGCCAATCTGACGACATCCGCCGCCGGATCTTTTGGCGGCAACGTGCTGTTGCGTATGGACAACAACGCCAACCTTTCCCTGACGGGCAGCACGGTCAACTATTCGTACAGCACGGACAGCGGATCAACCTGGGTAGCGGCAACTGCCACCACGGATGGTTCAAACAAGCTTCGCCTGCTCGTGCCAAGCGGATATGTGGATATGGATGCCACAACGGTAGCTGGCAACACAGTAAACGCTGGCACGCAGATTCTTGTGCACCCTGACCGCGCCGATCTGAATCTTGAAATAATGAAGGGTTCGTATATTTCGGTAAACAACGTGGGCAAGGATATCTTTGGCGGATACTACGAAGGCAAGCCAGCCCTGCCGGGTTCGACAAACCTGTTTGATATGGTGGGCGAATTCATCAGTTATTGCGAAAATAACAATCAGGAAGGCTGCCAGCAGACGCTCGCAAAAATTGCCACTGTGCAGCAGAATGTGCTCACCCAGACAGCCCGCATTGGCGGGCTTGAAAACCGGGTGTCAACTGCCAGCGATGTGCTCAGCTTTCAAAAGCTAGACCAGCAGGAACGATTGAGCTATACTGAAGACGTAGACCTGACCGAGTTGCTGACAAAGCTGACCCGGCAACAGTTGACGTATCAGACAGTGCTTCAGTCTTCTTCAAAGATAATGCAGATGAGCCTGGCCAGTTATCTCTGATGCCGAGTAGCGGCGGATTTTGCCGCCTGATGCCGGGCAGAAATAAGCACTGCCCGGGAGCGGTTCATGCAACGATATAATTAACGGAAGCACCTATGCTCATATTGACGCGACGCCCAGGAGAAAGCCTATATCTGGGCGAGAATATACGCATAACTATCCTGGGCATGCAGGGTAAACAGGTCAAACTGGGCCTGGAAGTACCCGATGACACCACGATATACCGTGAAGAAGTGTACAAGCGGGTTGTTGAGGAAAACCGGCGCGCCCTTGAAACCAGTAATAACGACCTCATGGTGGCTGCTGAACTATGGCACGAAACAAAGAAATAGAAATCGACACCCGTCTTGGACGCCGTTGTATCGATACGGATAAGGTTGTGCACTTTCCCCGTGGGCTGGCCGGGTTTGAAAACGAACGGGATTTTATCCTGCTTCAGATCCGACCTGAAGCGCCCTTGCTTATTTTGCAAAGCGTGAATACCCCGGTAGTGGGCCTGCTGGTGGCCGATCCATACAGCTTTTTTGACAAATCCTACGCACCCCAGGTGGGAGATGCCGAAAGGCAGTTGCTCCATATCGAGAGCCTTGAGCAGGCAGCCGTGCTGGTGACGGTTTCCATTCCTGCGGGCGCGCCCGAGCAGGCCGCGCTTAATCTCACCGGCCCCATTGTCATCAACTATGAGGCCCGCGTGGGTTTGCAGGTGCCGCAGTGCGGCGAAGGATTGCAGCAGGTGAACCTGCACTCGCTCAAACCTGTAGAAGAAACACAGGATGCAGGAACTACGCCTGCTGATGGTGCCAACCCGCAGGAATGTTGCTGCGCCAAGGCCACCCCCACGGAATAACGCGCTACTTTTTTATGCCACGTTGACCCGGCTGTTGTGAAACAGCCGGGTTTTTTCGTGTGGAACTCGGTTGGCGCGCGCTGGCCTTTGTTCACAGGCTTTGCCTTCTGCCATGCGAAATAATTTTGTAACATTGTGTATTTAAAGAGTTTGGTGTTGCGCTATCGCGATGAAATTGTTAGTGGAAAAAAGCAGTGGTGGTGAAATAAATAACTTGCATGCGGTTTAACATGATGCTAGATTGAGCGCACAAACAGTAAAGCAAAGAACTAGTCTGTTTTGAAAACGTTAATTGATCTGCCTCATAACTGGCCGTAAAAATTACAGATGGCAACCCTCGGCAAAATCCGCAGACCCCTTCTGCGAATCCGTACCCCTTAACGGAACTGTTTTGCCTGCCTCTGCGTCCGTGCTGCTCTCTCCTCGCCTGGCGGAGCGGTAAACAGGACAATGTTGGCCCGACGGCATACCACAGATGCCGCCGGGCCAAAATGTTTTTTCCGCAAAAGCCAAAGTTATCCCTTTCTCCCCAAAAGCCCAGCCTTGCGTGAGCGTGTGGGCAGCACTGCCCGTTGTGTTGTTGTGCAAACATTGGTGCGGGTATTTGCTATTTTGCTTCGCAGAAGATACTTCCCAGATTTACAGTGATTACCGGAATATTGGCATTAAGCGAAGTACTCAAAATCGCATTGCGGTGCATTCCACCGCGCGACCACCACAGGAATAGTACATGATGATCAAGACGTTCGCGCTTTTTGTGGCAACGGCTCTGGCGGAGATAACGGGGTGCTACCTTCCCTGGTTGTGGTTGCGCAAAGGCGGTTCTGTCTGGCTGCTGGTACCCGCCTGCCTGAGCCTTGCGGTGTTTGCATGGTTGCTGACCCTGCACCCCGCAGCCAGTGGCAGAGTATACGCCGCCTATGGCTGCGTATACGTGGTTACAGCCCTCTTGTGGCTGCGCCTTGTAGATGGTGTACCGCTGGCCAGCACAGATATCTTGGGCGGTGCTGTGGCTCTGGTGGGTATGGGCATTATTGTCTCAGGCTAGGGAACCGCTGCATAAAGGCTCGGGCTATCCGCCGCCAATGCAAAAAGCCGGGTGTAAAACCCGGCTTTTGCATTGGCGGCGGCAGTGTTGTTTTGGAAGCATGGAGGCACCTTCCAACCAGGGAGATGCCTCCATGTGTCCGCATGCACGCCTACATGCTTTCTCCTGTCCTGATGCGGTAATTTTCAGCAACATCAAGAACAAAAACCACGCCATCACCTTCTTTGCCAGTGCGGGCTCCTGTCATAATGGCTTCAATTGCCGTTTTTACTGTTTCATCAGGAACAGCAAGCTCCAGTCGAATTTTTTTGAGCAAATTTACCTCGGTAGCAATGCCTCGGTACATCTCTACATAACCTTTCTGCCGCCCTGCACCAAGAATGTTGGTGATGGACATGGCGTAGATATTACGTTGATACAGCTCCTGTTTTACCTGCTGGAGGCTTTCAGGGCGGGTATATGCGATAATCAGCTTCATAATAGGTATCCTCCGCTTGCGGGCTTGCTAGAGCTATTCGTTGGAAAAAATCTGGAAGCCGCTATAGGCGTCGGCCTTATGCTCTGTGATATCAAGACCTTTCATCTCTTCTTCGGGGCTGACGCGCATGCCGAAGACAACCGAAATGAGCTTGAACATGATGAATCCCATGCCAAAAGCCCAGGCGAAGAATACCGCGACGCCAAGGGCCTGCACCAGGAGCACGCTCACGTCGCCGCCATAAAGCAGACCCGTTGTTGTGCCGTAGCCGGGCGCGGCAAACAAGCCAACCATGAGCGTGCCGAACGCACCGCACACACCGTGCACGGACACAGCGCCGACAGGATCGTCAACCTTGAGCTTTTGGTCGATAAACAGCACAGAGCAGACTACAAGGATACCAGCCAGAAAGCCGATGACTAGCGAGCCAACGGGGGACACTTCAAAACAACCAGCGGTGATGGCCACAAGTCCGCCAAGGCAGCCGTTAAGCGTCATGGAAGGATCAGGCTTGCCTGTTTTGGCCCAGATGGTGAACATGGCGCCCAGTGTGCCGGTGCAGGCCGCAAGGCAGGTATTTACCGCGATATAGCCAATGGTGCCGTCAGCAATAGTGGTGGAGCCGCAGTTGAAACCAAACCAAGCGAACCACAAAATGAACACGCCCGTGGCTGCCATCGGCAGGTTGTGGCCGGGTATGGCGCGGGCCACTCCATTTTTGTCGTACTTACCAAGGCGCGGGCCAACCACGATGGCTCCGGCAAGGGCGATCCAGCCGCCCACAGAGTGAACAACAGAAGATCCTGCAAAATCAATAAAACCCATATTGCCCAGCCAGCCCCCGGCATTGCCGCTCAACAGGGAATTCCAGGCCCAGTGCCCGCTGATGGGATAGATAACCGCCGATACAAGGGCGCTGCACAACAGATACGAGCTGAATTTTGTGCGTTCCGCAATGGAACCGGATACAATTGTGGCAGAAGTGGCGCAAAACATGGCCTGAAAGAACCAGAATGTCAGATTCCACATGCCGTCAGGGGTTGATGCATCGCCACTGCCAAGAAAAAACAGAGAACTGCCGATCAGGCCGCCGCTGGAGCTGCCAAACATGAGCCCAAAACCCACCGCAAAAAACAGCGGCGCCCCCATGGCAAAGTCCAGCACATTCTTCATAATGATGTTGCCAGCATTCTTGGCTCTGGTGAGTCCGCATTCGACCAGCGCAAAGCCAGCCTGCATGAACATGACCAGAATGCCCCCCAGCAGTGTCCACAGCGTATTTCCATACGCCTGAGGCATGTACTCGACCGCTGCTTCCTCTGCTGCATGCGCCGATTCCGGCAGCATGAAGCACAGTCCGGCCATGCTGCAAAGCGCCAATAGCCGCCCAATGTCGCGCGAACCCTTCATAGCAATCCTCCCGAAGAAATAAGTATGGCTTGTTTGCATAAGAAGATTGCAGGGAGCGTGCCAGGGAATTTTAATAAAAATATGTTTAATTTCAGCTAGTTATTTTTTTAATTGAAACTCTATTGGTACAAAAATGTATCATGTGGAAGTTTTCAGGTTAAATATGTATCAATGTTTGTGTGTTTGACTTGTACTCATAGGTGCCTGACAGGCTCCCGTCAGCAAAAAAAAGCAACTGGAAGCCTTATTGGTGCCTCCATGGCTGAAAACGCAAAAAGCCGGGTGTTAAACCCGGCTTTTTTACGCTCATGCTACTGAGTGGAACGTTTAGTCGATGCCCATGGCCTTGCTGATTTTTTTTGCGGCCTTTTTGACCTTTTCCAGCGGGCTTTTTTCCGCCGCTGCCTCAAATTCGCGCAGCAGTTCTTCCTGCTTGGCAGAAAGGCGGGTGGGCGTAAGCACTTTCACCTCTACCAGCAGATCGCCGCGCGAGCGGCGTCCGGGGTAGGGCATGCCCTCTCCGGAAACGCGCAGCAGGGTGCCGCTCTGAATACCCTTGGGGATTTCCAGCGGCAGATTGCCGTCAAGGCCGGGAACTTCCGCCCGATGGCCCAGGGCCGCCTGCACAAAGCTGATCTCGAGGGCGTAAATAAGGTCTTGTCCCTGACGCTGCCAGCGCTTGTCCTGCTCAACGGTGAGCACAACATAGAGATCGCCAGCCGGGCCGCCGTGGACGCCGGGTTCACCCTCGCCGCGCACGCGCAGGCGGGTGCCGCTGTCCACGCCGGCAGGCACGCGCACCACAAGTTCGCGGGTATCTGTGGTGATGCCCTCGCCCTTGCACTTGGGACAGGGCTTGGTGATAACGCGCCCCGTGCCCTGACAGGAGGGGCAGGGCATGGATATCTGGAAAAATCCTTGCGAGCGGCGCACCTGACCGCTGCCGCCGCACTGGCGGCATGTTTCCGCCTTGCTGCCGGGGGCCGCGCCGCTGCCGTTGCATTCGGAGCAGGTAACGTGCTTGGGCAGGGAGATGCTGATCTCGTCGCCCTTGGCTGCCTGAGCAAAGGTGATGGTCAGGTTGTAGCGCAGATCAGCCCCGGCCATGGGCCTGGGGCCGCGCGTAGCGGTAGAAAAGCCAAAAAGATCGCCGAAGATATCGCTGAAATGCGCAAAAATATCATCGTTGCTGCCAAAACCACCCGTGCCGCCCTGGACGCCAGCGCGCCCAAAACGATCATAGCGCGCGCGTTTTTCAGGGTCGCGCAGCACGTCATACGCTTCGGCGGCTTCCTTGAACTTTTGTTCGGCCTCGGCATTGTCGGGGTTGTGGTCAGGGTGATACTTCAAGGCCAGCTTACGGTAGGCCCGTTTTATTTCGTCATCTTCGGCGCTGCGGCTTACGCCCAGCACTTCGTAGTAATCGAGCTCCATCGTAGTTCCGGTCACTGTGCGGCTTGTGCGCCTGTGCTAAAGGTTGTACATAAACGCGGCGGCTCCCCTGGGGAAGCCGCCGCGCGGACAATTTGTCCCCAAAAGGCTATTCCTCTGCGGCGGCCGCGTTATGGCCGGGCAGGGGGTTGTAAAGACTGTCGTCATCAGGCAGAACCTTTCCGGCGGCAATTTCGCGCAGGGCGGTCACGGCCTCTTTGTTGCGAGATTCTACCAGCGGTTCATAGCCTTCGCGGTACTGATGCACACGCTTGATAGCCATCTGCACCAGCAGAAAACGGTTGTCCACGCGCTGCTGACAATCTTCCACGGTAATGCGGGCCATGCTGCCTCCGTAAGTGCGCGGCTGAAACGCCGCATTCCGGGCCGCCACGGGCAACCCGGTTGATAAATAATACCGCCCGACCATTTGTAAAGGCCGGGCGTGTGCAAACGCCTTGGTGCAGGATTCCCCTGCTGAAATAAGAATTGATATATGTCGTCCGCTGTGCTGTCAATAGGGCTGCTGAAGCGGCAGCCAGTGCGGAACAACAAGCATCCTGAAAGTTGACGGGTTTGCCTGAAACAAGTTTACGGAAAAAATTATGAGCAGAGAAAAAAGATCATTCGCACAGGAAACCTGTGTTAAAAGCGCGGGCAAGGCCATGCAGAAAACAGGCATGCTCTGGCCTGGATGCCGTGTTGCCGTTGCCGTTTCTGGCGGTGTGGACAGTTTTGTGCTGCTGCAAAGCCTTAAAATTCGCCAAGGAATCGTACCTTTTCACTTTGAAATCATGGCGATCCACCTCAACCCCGGCTTTGACGAGCAGAGCCACGCGGCTCTTTTGCCCTGGCTGGCCAAGCGGGGCATACCCGGCCACATTGAAATGACAACCTACGGCCCGGACGCGCATTCAGAAAAAAATCTGCGCAGATCGGCCTGTTTCCGCTGCTCCTGGCTGCGTCGCAAGCGCCTTTTTGAGTTGTGCGCCCAGTATGGCGTGACTCACCTCGCGCTTGGGCACAATGCGGACGATCTGGTGCAGACGTTCTTTATGAATCTGAGCCGCAATGGGCGCGTGGACGGCATGAGCATGAATGAGTCGTTTTTTGGCGGCGGCCTGCAACTGATACGCCCACTGCTGCTGGTGGAAAAAAAGTTTATCCTCAAGGCCGCCAAGCAATGGGAACTGCCCATCTGGGCCAATGCCTGCCCTTCGGCGGGCAATACCGCCCGCAGTTCCATGGGGGAAACCTTGCAACACCTGTATGGGGTATCCAAAGATTCGCGCCGGTGCATTTTTAATGGTTTGACCCGCTGGCAGCTTGAAAAGAACAGCGCGGCTGCGGGCTTGGGCGATGAGCCGCCCCTGCCGGACGCCGATGCGCGTGACGGCGTTGCGGATTGACACAGGCCGTATCCCGGCTCTAGAGTGTTAGCCCAATGCTGTTCGGCAAATATCACATAGTCATCTTCACTGAAGGTCGTAGCGGCAGCCGCAACCTGCGCATGCGCGGCTGGTTTGGCTTTATTGCCTGTGTGCTGGTGCTGGCCCTTGTGGCCTGCAATGTCTGGCTGCTGCGCAGTTGGCTTGAAACCCGGCATCTGGGCGACGACCTGCGCAATGCAGACAAAACCATTGAAGAACAG
>Ga0074193_1002803_pt1 | contig 14634 bp, 15 predicted proteins | sample EPASupsiteHSE605_FD_64523 | JGI IMG/M metagenome (GOLD analysis project Ga0074193, IMG submission 64523) | Bioremediated contaminated groundwater from EPA Superfund site, New Mexico - Sample HSE6-05 | ecosystem: Environmental > Aquatic > Deep subsurface > Groundwater > Contaminated ... | reverse complement strand
TGAATCTGGGGTACCCATGATTCTAATTTTTCATGTATATTGCCTTCTGTAGCCTGATCAACAAATAATACTTTGTCTTCAGCAAGCTGAACACCAAGATTATAACAACCCTGCCGTTCATCTGAACTTACCAGAAGTCCTTCATATTCCTCTTTGGTATATAATCCGTCTCTTATGAACTCCTGTTTACTTACAACTGATCCTCTTTTAGCTTGCATTCTTATCCTCCTTCCTGAAAAACGGTTTCAATGTTGTTGAATCTATTTTCCCCTGAAGTAGGATTTTTATGTATTTTCCAAATATTAACATAAAGGCATTTATATGTTGGGTTGACATGGGGACGATTCCGGGGAATAATCTGCAAACTAGCAGACAAGATGAGATAGAGTCGAGGGGATAGAATAGGCAGGACTAATTTTGAGCGGCTGAATTCTTTAGAGGTTTTCGATGATCAGGCGTTGCTTTTCTGCTTTATTGAGCTTTTTTATTTGGCACTCTCTTTTCATTGCATCACTTTTGGTTGCATGGGTTTCTAAATAAACCAATTCTACCGGGGTACGACCGCGGGTATATTTACTGGCCAGACCCTGCTGATGTTCTTCCAGGCGACGTTTTATATCCACGGTATAGCCCGTATAATAAGTATTATCATTGCATTTCAATATATATACATAAGGCACGAGGTAAATCTCCTTCAACTAGGGGATAGTGTAAAGTGGATAGTGGATAGTTTTTAGTGCAGAGGTCATAGACAAAAAACTGTCCCTTATGCCCATGAGTTATAATAATTTAAAAAGCGGGAGAGTAATCTTCTCTCCCGCTCCAGAGTGTCGATAAAGTCAGCTGCAGTCCGATCGTTTTTTTAGAACCGATGATGGCTTACTTTTAAAGGCAGATTGAATTTATGGGTAATTGTGCTGGCAATTTCTTCGATATCACTCAGCGTAACATCTATAACCAAACATTTGAGCTTGGCATAAATTCTATAGGCATTGTCCAGCTCTTCAGCCACCAGATCATCGAGGCTGTCAATATCCTGAGGAAGATCAAAGCTCCTTGCTCTCTCTTTTCTTAATTCCAGCAAAGTATCCATATCGATGGTTAATCCCACCATTGGCACTTTGTCTTTTAACGCCATAATCTCCTCTGGTATTTCGGTATCCATAGCGATTGGGAAATTAGCAACCTTCATGCCTACATTAGCCAGATGCATTGACAGGGGCGTCTTGGATGTCCGGGGTAAACCCAGAATAAGGAGGTCGGCCTCCTGAATTGTATCAATATTTATGCCATTATCATGATCAATCGTATATTCTATGGCTTTTACCCGATTAAAGTAATCATCATCCTTCTTGTGGGTCAACCCAATGATATTGGTTGTCTTCAGCCCGGTTTTCGCCTCTATTGCCTGAAAAAGAGGCTGCATAACGTTAATTACCGTAACACCCTTTTCCCGGGCTCTATCCTCCATAAATTGGGACAGCTGGGGCTTTACCATTGTATATATAATAATGGCGTCTTCATCCATAGCCCGGTTGATAATTTGCAGTACCTGATCTTCCTTAGTTACGCGGGAAAACCGAGTAATACTTCTTTCGATATCGAATTGTAATACCGATGCTACCGCTATCTTTTCAGCGGTCTCGCCTACCGAGTCGGATACAGCAAATATGTGCAGCTTTTCGGACATCTTATACTCCCCCTTTTCGATATGATTGCCGTTACGCTCGTAGTGATGTTCTAAAACTTCTGCTTATCTTATATATTTTATTCGACTACTAGAGCTCATATCCTTTTTTTGGGGGACAAAAAGTATGGTTAATATTGGTGTGGTCTAGCTCCATATCTCCATTTTACCCGGAGGATTGCCCAAGGTGCCATCGGCGGGAATAAGGTTGCAATCACAACCGAGAATCTCACTAAGTTCATCAAAGGGGCCGGAAATCCCATTTCCCAGCACATCAGGTGCGTTTTTCCACTGATATTGCTGACCGTTTATATAATACTCTTTACTTCCAGGTGTCACCAAAATCGCTTTACCTCCATCTAGATTGAAGGTAAACATTCCATAGCCATAAAGGTCATCAAATCCTGCGTCACCCAAATCGATACTAAAGTACTGCAGTAAGAGACTCACGGTACCATAACTCGGATACACGCCAAAACGTTTCTTGTAACGGGAATAGATAAGGGCTGCTGCTCCGCTGATATGTGGGGCTGCCATCGAGGTGCCCGACAATTTGACATATTTGCCTCCTGGATAAGTGGAATAGGTATCTACTCCCGGAGCTACGATATCAATGTGTTCATTGGCATTACTGAAATTAGCGATACGAGTTTGTAAGTTCACCGCCCCTACGGCAACAGTCTCAGGATAATAGGCAGGATAGGAAATTTCATGTGTTTTTTCGTTGCCGTCACCTTCATTGCCACCGGCACAAACCACAGTTATTCCAGCTTTTACAACGCGTTTAATTTCTTGATACATGGTATTGTCCGGGACAGGTCCTCCCAGGCTCATGTTGATTACATTAACTCTCTGCCCCTGGGGTCCCCTCCACTCACGGGCATATTTTAGTCCAGTAGTAATGCCCTTATAAGTTCCGCTTCCGTCTTTGTTTAAAACTTTCACAACCAGAATTTTTGTGGCCGGGGCTACTCCTAGAATCTGCTTGTTAGCAGCGATAATACCTGCTACGTGAGTGCCGTGGCCATTTTTGTCCATAAAATCTCTCTCAGCGGGTACAAAGCTAGTACCTCCGATAATATTGGACTTTAAATCAGGATGGTTATAATCAACCCCGGTATCCAATATTGCTACTACTGTATCTTCACCTTGGGTGGAAGGCCACATCCTCCGGGCAGCTATTAAAGAAACTCCCGGTGGACTCCAGGACTGCGTCGCAGCAACACTTTTATAAATTCCCAGCATACTATGCTCAAACGTCTTCATTAAAAAACACCTCCTGCTCTATACTAAGCAGGAGGTGTGGAAGTGTTACTGATTTAAAATGGTCTGACCTGGATTCGTATGATCAGGTGGATTGGCCTGCTGGGTTGAAGGATTCGTCAAGTCACCAGTTCCCGGACCTGGCGTGGGCTCAGGATTCGGGGTCGGTGTAGGGTTAGGATTAGGAGTAGGTTCGGTCCCAGGCTCAGTACCAGGCTCCTGCGGAGTAGTGGTATCAGGCGGAGCAGGTGTTTCCGCTGGTGTTTCCGCAGGCGTTTCCGCAGGCGTTTCCGCTGGTGTCTCTTGAGCCGGCGGGGCGGCCTGAGTCTCTTTAAAAGCCCCCATATTAATAAGCTTATTCATATAATCCCGCCATACCGGGCCTGCTACTGTTCCGCCGTAAGTCCCAAACCCCTTTATTTCAGAACCATCACTGTTACCGACCCATACAGCAGTAACGAGCTCAGATGTATAGCCCACATACCATAAGTCTCTGCTGGTTTTATTACCTTTAGCCCCCTCGGTGGTGCCGGTTTTTCCTCCGCTGCTAATGGAGATGCGGGCGTTTGTACCTGTTCCCTCGCTGACTACTGCCTTTAGTATTTTGTCCATGGTTGACGCAGTGCTGGCGCTTACTGTTCGTTTGGAACCGGACCGATCTTCATAAACAACCTTGTTACTGGCATCCACTATTTTTATTACTGTAAACGGCTCTTCATGTCTGCCCTGAGCTGGAAATACCGAGTAGGCTGAGGCCATCTGCAGGGGGGATATCCCCTTGCTCATCCCTCCCAGGCCTAAAGCCAGATTATGATCTTGTTTTTCCACTGTAGTAATGCCGTAAGCAGCCAGGTACCTAACCGCCTTTTCCACACCCAGCTTGTTCAAAACCTCTACAGAAGCAACATTATACGAGTGGACCAGACCTTGCCTTACCGTAACTTTTTCGGGACTGGCTGAGTAATTATCAGGGCTATAGCCTCCGCCAAAATCACGTTTTTTATTATTAAGAACTGTATCAGGTTTTATTATGCCTTCATTTATGGCTCCCGCATAATAGAGCGGTTTAATTACAGAACCAGGGCTGCGCGGACTTACCGCCATATTTACCTGGTTCTTCTCAAAGTCTACTCCGCCCACCATAGCTTTGATACCTCCCGTAGCAGGGTCAATTGATACCAGGGCCACATCCTTGGCTGTTATCCCCCGGTTGGTAAAGGAACGTGCATTACTCACAACTGACGCTTCGGCTGATTCCTGCATCCCGCTTTCTATCGTGGTATATATCTTAAGTCCGCCTCCATACAGTTTCTGAGCGCCCACGATTCCTTCCAACACGTGACTTAGATAGCTCATATAGTAGGGATGTTTAGTATCATATGGTTTGAAAGGCTTAAAGTTAAGTTTTTGCTGCATTATTCCCTGCCCTTCAGAAGCAGTTATAATCCCCTGTTCTACCAGAATATTTACGACCATCTGCTGACGTTTCTTTAAGCCCTCCATATTGCGGTCGGGCGAATAATATTCCGGCGCCTGAATAATACCGGCCAGTACTGTCATTTCCGCCTTGTTTAATTGGGATACATTTTTCCCGAAATAGGAATTAGCCGCACAGGCCATTCCTGAACAGCCCCGCCCCATAAAAACCTCATTCAGGTACATGTTTAAAATGGCTTCCTTAGTGTATTTATCTTCTATGGCTACAGCTATAAAGAGTTCTTTGAACTTACGGGTATAGCTTTTTTCCGTACTCAAGAATATTGTGCGTGCCAGCTGCTGGGTAATGGTGCTCGCACCCTCAGCCTTAGAGCCAGCCTTCAGGTCATTATATATAGCCCGCCCGATGCTCTTGGCATCAAAGCCGGCATGCTGGTAGAAGCGCTTGTCTTCAACCGCCACTACGGATTTCTCTAAGAAATCCGGGAAATCCTCGCTGTATTGCCGCTTATAACCCAGCCTCCCCATTTCTTTCTGGTCGCTGTAATAGACGACCGTCTGTTCTTGTATCCGATATTCCCAACTACTGATACCGGTAAAAAACTGGGCAATTTTAGGCGTGGTCTGGGTGAGGGAAACCCCTATATAGAAGCAAAAAGCAAATATGAACAAGCCCGCTAGAAACACACCTATCTTTACTAAAGACTTCATAAATCTATACCTCTCATTCTTTAACTCCTATAAAGAAAGCGTGAGATTCAGCTTTCTTCCTTTATTATATACGCTATCAACTAAACATTATTATACTCCCCCTTAAATCTTTATATGAAAAATCAATTTTATTCAAGTGATCTTTGTCCTCTTGTAAAGAACTTTACAAACAAATAATTTGATTATTCATGCAATTAACATAAATAGAAGTTTATTCCGACACAAATATGTTTTACAATTAGATAAGTGTCTGCTTTTGTCTAATTATCAAAGTAGATTTTCCCATGAAGGGTTTTATAAATTTCTATTTTTATTGGATTAATCAATAAACGAGGAGGACCATGATAATGGAGAAAAAGAACTCTGAGAGTCAAGTAATCGTCGTTACCTCCGGCAAAGGTGGAGTTGGTAAAACTACTACCGTGGCCAACGTTAGTACCGGCCTGGCCAAACTTGGCTATAGTGTGGTGGTAATGGATCTGGATATTGGCCTTAAGAAACTGGATTTAATTCTGGGCCTGGAAAACCGCGTTATATACGATATTATTCAAGTTGTAGAAGGCGAATGTACTTTAAAGCAAGCTCTGGTTAAGGACAAGCGTTTTCCTGCCCTTTATATGCTGCCCGCTGCCCAGACTCGGAATAAGGATGATATAACCACCGAACAGGTACTGGCGGTATGCAATGAACTAAAACCGGATTTTGACTTTATTCTCATTGACTGTCCGGCGGGAATCGAGCAGGGATTCCGTAACTCAATAGCCGCTGCTGACAAAGCTATCGTTGTAACCAACCCCGAAGTATCAGCAGTAAGAGATGCCGATCGAATTATCGGCATGCTGGAATCTGCAAATTTCAAAGATATTAAATTGTTAATTAATCGCCTCCGCCCTGATATGGTGCGCAGCGGTGATATGCTGAGTATTGAAGATTTGATGGAGCATTTATGTATTGAATTGCTGGGGGTTGTCCCCGAGGACAGCGGCGTCGTAATTTCTACTAACCGGGGCGAGCCTATCATTCTTAATGATCGTTCATCGGCAGCCCAAGCTTTCAATAACATCGTACACCGCTTATTGGGTAAGGAAGTTGAATTTATGACTTTAGAACAGGATTCTTTCTGGAGTAAATTAAAACGCAACCTTGGCTTTAAGAATTAAGAGAGGAGGCAGCAACGTGTTTGATTTTCTAAAAAAGGTATTTTCCAATGATGAAAGTTCCAGCCGCTCTCGGGCCAATGACCGATTGCGCGTAGTTTTGACCCACGACCGTATCGGCTCCTCTTCCCAACTGATGGAAACATTGCAAGAGGAAATTATCGCGCTGATCGCCAGACACATCGAGATAGAAGGCACTCCTGAGGTTCACTTCATCACGGAAGGCCGACATACTGCTCTGGATATTAGTATCCCTTTAAAAGGAAGGTAGATTAATTTTGGCTAAAGTTGATATTAAGGGAGTAAATAAAAACCTGGTTTTCGTTTTCACTAATGGAACCGGGGAAGAGTTTGAAGCTATATTAAGGAATAGATTTGAAAGTAACCGCCAGCTTTTTGAGGGTTCCCCGGTGCTCTTTCAGGGCGAGGGACTGGAGCATCTTTCACAGGAGGAAGTAGCTTCTCTGCAGCGTATGTGCCTTGATTACGGCATGATTTTACATAATGTTCATGTTCCCAGCCGGAGGGAAAAATCCACCGGTGAAGATCTTTTTATATACCGAACCCTGCGCAGCGGGCAGAAGTTACACAGTGAAGGATCTATGATAATTTGGGGTAATGTTCATGAAAGTTCCGAGATAACGGCAGCAAAAGATGTAATCGTGCTTGGTAAACTGGAAGGTATAGCTCACGCTGGTTGTTATGGGGATGTGAGCAGTACTATTTTTGCGCTCAACCTTTGTCCCAAGCAGCTGCGTATCGGTGATAAAATATCCCGGGCACCCGGTGACTACATAAAAAATCCAGTTCCGCAAATGGCTTATACCGAAGGGGAAAACATCTGCATTAAAGAGTACACCCCTCGCTAAAAAGGGCCAAAGATGATCAATCAACAATCAAGAAAATCAAGGGGACACAATCAAGGGGACAGGTACCCCGATTGCTTCAATAAGAAAGCAATCGGGGTACCTGTCCCTTGATTGGAGCCATCTTAAATTTAAGAGCGGAAGAAGGAAATAATAAATACAACCAAGGCCAAAAGGGATATAGCAAATCCCAGGGTACCAATAGTAGCATGGCTGGTTATTACTTCGGTATGACTGGACTGTATAATAAGGGCTGAACTGACCAGTCCCCCAGCAATGATAAGACTTGCACTTAAACGATTTACAAGTTTGGTTATGCTTTTCTTAGCCGTGCCGCTAAAGCTAATCTGTATATTCATATTGAGTCTACCCTGGGCAGTAGTCTTGAGCAGTTTATTAAAATTAGCGGGTATATACGTCAATGGTCGCAGGTCAGAATAATATTTGCGGCGCAAATACCCGTAGATATTCGCAGGTTTCATCCTTTCCTTGACCACTTTCTGAGCCATTGGTCTGGCTACTTCTAAAAAGTTAAAGGTTGGATCCAGCTTCTTGCCTACGCCTTCCACTGTAATTAATGCTTTTATTAATGAGGTTAGATAGGATGGCATCTTCAATTGATAACGATAAGCAATATCCAGGAGATCCTTGCGGATCCGATTCATGTCCAGATTGCCAATCCGAGATGCTGAGATCAATTCCACCAGATCGGCAAAATCCTCCTGGAAAGCTTCCATTTCCAGGTAGTCGTTTATAATCCCCATTTCCTCCAGAGTGGCCACAGCCTTGTCCATGTCTTTACTATCAATACTCAAAAGCAATTCACCCAGGTTGTTGAGCCTTCTCTCACTTAGGGCACTGACTTCTCCGAAGTCAATAAAAGCTATATGATCTTCGTCCACCACCAGAATATTCCCGGGGTGGGGGTCGGCTTGAAAAAAGCCATGCAATACTATTTGGGATAAAAAGGCTTCCGTTCCCAACCGGGATGTCTTGCCGCGGTCCCAGCCACGTGCCTTAATCTCTTCCAGGTCGCTTAATTTAACTCCTTCAATATAGTCTTGGGTCAGTATTCGACGGGTAGTGTATTTCCAGTATACCCTCGGTATCAACACTCGTTCATCGTCGGCAAAGTTCTGATATACCCGATCGGTATTTCGGGCCTCCCGGTCATAGTCCAATTCACGCAGCAAAAGCCGGGCATATTCTTCCAACATTGCCTTCAATCCCAGCCGCTGTGCTTCAACAGATCTCTTTTCAGATAGCTGGGCGAGTTCGACCAGGATTTCCAGGTCATTTTCTACCATTCGCTCTATATTAGGACGTTGGATCTTAACAATGACCTTTTCTCCGCTTTTCAGCCTGCCTGCATGAACCTGGCCTATCGATGCTGCGGCGAGGGGTTGTGGATTAAATTCGGCAAATATCTCATCGGGATGACCAATCTCTTTTACTAATTGTTCCACCACTTCATGGTAAGAAAAAGGCTGAACCTTGTCCTGCAGGTTCTCGAGTTCTTCTATATAGGCAGGTGCAAAGATGTCTGGCCGGGTACTAAATATTTGTCCCAGCTTTATAAACGTTGGTCCAAGTTCAGTTAGAGCTCGACATAGCCTATCTGCCAGAATACGGTCAGGTTCCCGCCTGCTGTCTTTTACCTCCTGTCGGTTCTGCCGGGGCAAGAGCATGTCTAGACCCATTAAATTCACAAGGTAACCCAGGCCATGTTTCATAAAAACCCGTATAATCTTCCGATAGCGCATTAAATGACGCACCTTTTTGCTGTAACTCAAACCTGGCACCTCCTCTTATGGTGTTACTTCGCTATATTTTACTCTACTCCTGCTTTGATAGCCAATCAAGGGGACAGGTACCCTGATTGCTTTCTTATTTTTAAGCAATCAGGGTACCTGTCCCCTTGATTGGTCTTGATTGGTGATTGGTCCTCTTATTGTCACCTTTTCTTGTCACTTTTAACTATCCATATCTGTAAATTACACCGAAAGTGCCGCGCGGATATTGCCAGTCGATTGCCCCTGGCCGGGAGCAGATCACTCTGCATGTTCCACATTCCAGACACCCCGCTTTATCAAATTTTATCTCTCCGTCTTTAAGGGAATAAACACCAGCGGGACAGGCAAATATACAAGGTTTAGCTTCACACTTAGTGCAAATCTCTTTATTAAGGGTGATATGACTTTCTTCATCATCAACTAGAAATTTATTCTTGGCAAGCAATTCTTGGAGGTTTAACTTCTTCATAGTGCCCGCCCTCCTTTAAAGGCATCTCCGGCCAGTTTAGACCAAGTAATTCTACTGGATTTTATCGCCCGCATCATCTTGCCTATTAAATGTTCTGACCTTCCATCATCGATGGTAAATACATCTGAAGCCAGGTTGGTGATGAATTGCGGGTAGGTTTCGTATAATCGACGGGTATCCAGAAACTCGGGAGTATGACGGTAATTCTCCATGCTAGCCCAGACCCCGTTTTTCTTTAGGAATTCCAAATAACGGCTCATGCTCTGGCGGGTAAAATCATTATTTTTCTGAGCTTCCAATATAGTGTTAGCTGCTGCAGCACCGGAGGCAATAGCCAGATCCATTCCTCGCACTAAATAACCAAGATTGATTACAAATCCAGCAGCATCTCCAGCCACCAATATTCCCTCTCCAAAAAGCTCCGGCCGCATGTTCATTCCGGCCTCTGGAACCAGATGGGCGGAATACTCAGCCACCTCTCCCTCAGCAATTAAAGGAGCAATCTGCGGCTGCGATTTAAAGTCTTCCAGAAGCTCACTAATCTTGATTTGATTCCTCTGCAGTTCGGCAGCGTTTACCACCAGCCCCAGGGAAATACTGTTCAAATTAGTATATATGAACCCGCCGCCCTGCATTCCTGCACTGCAGGTTCCTACAAAAAGACCGGCAGCACCCTGATTTTCCTCCAATTGAAAGCGCTGGCTGATCTTATCCGCTGGAAGTTCAATGAGCTGTTTGACTCCGGTACCCACCTGCCCTGGTAATAGGGCTTTGCGGAGGCCGGCCTTCTCAGTTAGTAATGAGTTGGCACCGTCGGCTGCAATAACTACATCCGCGTGAATCTCATCTTCACCAGCCCGAACTCCAATCACCCGCCCATTTTCCATTAGGACATCATCAACCCTAATACCACAGGCTAATATTGCTCCGGCTTCTTCAGCTTTGTTGGCCAGCCACGCATCAAATTCGGCACGCAGTACAGTAAAGGAGTGACAGGGAGGCTTTAACCATTCTGGATCCTGACAGGTCATAGATACACTGCGGCTTCCGCTCATAAAGCTTACAATTTCTTTAACTACCGGCCTTTGTAATGGTGCCTCTTCCCAGAAGCCAGGTATAATCTTATTCAGGGCGTTACTATACATGCGGCCGCCAAACATATTCTTGCTTCCGGGTGTTTCTCCCCGCTCAATCAGGAGTACTTCCAGCCCTTCCTGAGCCAGCATGTAGGCTGCAGTGCTGCCGGCTGGGCCTGCCCCGACTATAATGGCTGTAAATTTATCTTCCGCCATAACAACACCCCGATCTATTTATTAATAGCCTTCTTGAGCTGCTGGGTAAGTTCAGGCAGTATAGTATATAGATCTCCAACTATACCATAGTCACAGATTTTAAATATCTCAGCATTTTCATCTCGATTAATGGCGCAAATAACCCGAGAATCACGGATACCTGTAACATGCTGAATCTGCCCGGAGATACCTATTCCGATGTAAATATCGGGCTTCACTTTTTGCCCTGATAAACCAATATAGGTTTCTTCGGGAAGCCAGTGCAGTTCCTCGGCTATAGGCCGGGTACAGGCAATTTCTCCCCCCATTGCCTCAGCTAGATTACGTGCCAGGGCCATATCTTCCTCTTTTTCAATACCTCGCCCCACACAGACCAGTACTTTGGCTTCAGTTATATCGCCGGATTGTTTAGACTTTGGTTTTCGTTCAATAATTTTCACCAACCCGGATGGTGGAGCGGCCAATTCCCTTACCTGTCCGGTTCTGTCGCCTTTCGGGGCAGCCGCTGCAAAGGTGCGTGGAGCTATGGTGGCCATCTGGGGACGGGCTAAACAGGTCACAGTCTGCACTGCTGCACCACCAAAAACCAACCGTTCCATAACCAGTGTTTTTTGGGTCTCATCTAATTTTAATGCGGTACACCCGCTGCATAATCCTGTATTCAGGCGAGCCGCAATGCGTGCCGCCATTTCCTTTAAACGCGATGTGGCTGCCACCAAGAATATATCGGGATCTTCCTGCCGTACCTCCTGAACTAGGATTGGAATGTAGGACTCCAGGGGCTGATCATTTGCCAGCGGAGGTAAAACCAGAACCTCATCGGCTCCATGTGCAATATATTCCTGGGCTAAATGTGGTTCATCCCAGAGAAAAGCAGCAACTTTAGTGTTCATTTTTTCTGCCAGGTCAGTCGCTGCATTTAAGAGCTCCAGTGTCTGAGTACAATTTTCAGCTAAAATCCAAACTCCCGCCATTCATATCACTCCCTTTAACCGATCATTCCGGTTTTTAGTATGGCATCTACAAATTTACTGATATCTTCCGGATCAGAGCTAAATTTCACACCATTCCTATCCAAAGAGCTGGCCATAATGCTGGTGGTCTGTAAAAAGGGTGCAAAATTCCGCCCCAGGTCTGCGAGACTGATATCAACCACAGGTTTCTTTGAGGCTGCCAGAGTATCTTTTAGTCCGGGAATCCGGGGTATGTTTATCTCAGGTAACACTGTGACTACAGCAGGCATCGGCAGAGCCGCTACTTCAATACCATCTTCCAATTTACGTTCGGCAATAATCTGCTGACCGTCAATGGTAAGCTTGCTGACACAGGTAATACAAGGAATATCTAAAACTTCTGCCAGGCGCGGCCCGACTTGCTGCGCATAAAGGTCACCGGAGCCTTCACCGCAGATAATCAAGTCGTATTCCATCTGAGCGCTGATAGCCGCAGCGAGAATAGAAGCAGTTTGCGATGGTTCGAGGTTGTCAAATGAGGAGTCATTAACGAAGTAAGCTTTTTCCGGACCGCGGGATAGGACATCTTTTAAGCTTTTCCGGGCTGCAGGGGTACCTACAGTTATAGCCGCTGTGCTTCCACCGTATTTTTCCTGTAAGCTTACAGCTTCTTCAATGGCAAAACGGTCATAGTCACTAATCCTATAAGCTGCCCGATCCAATATCAACTCTCGGGAACCGGGGGCAGTCTTTATATCCGCTTGATCGATAACCCATTTAAAACAGGTAATTATGCGGAGCATCGTTACACCTCTCCTTCCTTTTACCTTCTTATTGGTAGTATATCCCTATCTATAGGTAATCTCTCGGCAATCTGCCGTTACTTGAAGTTTAAGGGGAAGGATTTAGTTTGTCAACAATTAATTTGTATGCCAATCATTCTCAAGGCTCGGTCGTTCCAATATCCTGCAGCATCTGTTTTAAGGCATCAGCCTGTTGCTCATCCAAGCTGAGCAACGCTTTATGGTTGGCATTTATAATTGCCTGGGATAGAGGTTTTTTCAGCTTTCTGCCAGTTTCCGTCAACATCACCTGCAGAGCCCGCCTATCTTTAGGGTCAGCAAGCTTTTCAATCAAACCCCTTTGTTCCATACGATCCAAGATGCCGGTAATAGTAGACCCATCTAAAGAAAGGCGGTCAGCCAGTTTCCTGGCAGTTTGCCCATTTTCGTCCCAAAGGCACCTTAATACCGCATATTGACCGGGAGTAACCCCATGCGGCGCAAGCTCTGCTTTAAACAGTTGATGTACGTTATGCTGTGCTTTGGTAAGTACGAAGTTTAGACATTGTTCAAGTTCCATGCCGGTTAGACCTCCTTTAATCTGCAGACCTTTTTTACGCCGGCAAAAGATATGCAGATCTATTCTCATTCTATGTGTTTTGGGGCCATTACATTCGTAAAGCCAAAATCTTAAGGTTACTTTATATCAATATCATAAGGCTTTTCCTTCGAAATTTTGCTTTTCACCACACCTTTGCATAAAAAAAAGATAACCAAGATTACAGCCAGGCTAAGTAAGACTTTCCTGATATCCTGCAAATGAAATAGAAACAATCCCAGCCCAGTGTACGCAAGTGTGGCTGGGATGAGTCCCAGGCATGATGAAACCACGAAACTCCAAAAGGAAATACGGCCCAGGGCAGCGGCCGCGGTTATCACAGCACTTGGGAAGACCGGAACCAGATGGGCCAGCACTATGCCCCAAAATGCAATACTAGTATCAATTTTGCTAGTATCATAACCCCACCGGCCCAGTATCATTCGGTTAAACCACTCAGCTCCCAATTTTCGGCATGCCCAGTAACATAGAATTGACCCCAGCATGGCACCCATCATGGAAAGCAGGAAACCTATCTTTGCGCCAAACAATATGACAGATGCTGCTACTAAAACCGCATAAGGGAAGATGGGAACTGCAGCTTGAATCACAAAAAGAATTATGGCAACAGTCGGAGCGAAATACCCAAAGGATCTGATATAGTCGCTAATGTAACTTAGATGATGTAAATGATGCACGTATTGATCCTTTCAAAAATAATAACCACAAAAAGCTTTTAATGTCTTAATATGACATTTCGTAAGCGCTCATTGGGGATGCACTTCTTAGATAATATTATGATTTGTCCATTTCGGCAAGCAGAGTCTTTATATCCCTTATTTAAATAATAAGTCTCAAGTGAATTTTTTAACATGCAAAGAATGCACATATATAGCCGACTAGTGAATATATATAGAATCGTGCGGTTTGGCTAAATAAACAATAGTTTACTTTCCAGATCTGCCTATTTTGGAAAGGAGTGAAGGATTTGAACACAAAGGAGAACTTAGTAAACTTGTTCTCAACTGCGGAAAGTTCTACAGAAAAACTTTGGGAGATCTCTTTAGTAACTCTGGGAAGTTTGGCCTGGAATCAAGAACAGGTAGAAAACTTACTTAGGAAGTATCTGGATCAGAAAAAGTTAGCCAGAGATGAAGGCACTAAGTTAATGGAAGAGCTCGTAAACCAAGCTAAGACTAATCAACAGCAAATTCAGAAAATGATTCAAGAATCAGTAGTTGGTGCTTTTGGAAATTTGGATATTCCGACATTTAGTTATATTGATGACCTTTCCAAAAAGGTTGATGAGCTATCCAAGAAAGTAGAAAACCTCTAGAAATCTTCGCCGCAAGCTGTCAGGCCGATGGCAGGAGTAATGATTTGCTGTTGTCACGGTCTGATGGTTATGGCTTTAAAGCCATAATCGAAATGTATTATACTCTCGCAGCTTTGAGAAGGGAGCTAATCTAATAAATGCCGGATAATATAAAAAATAAAACCAGCGATCAGGAAGATATAATCCAATTTCCCGATATTATAGAACTGTGGAAGAAAATCTATTTTAAAACCGAAGCAGCTTATGCCAATGTTGGCAAAGAATTTGTAACCTCAAATACATTTGTCGAC
>Ga0074193_1002800_pt1 | contig 14654 bp, 9 predicted proteins | sample EPASupsiteHSE605_FD_64523 | JGI IMG/M metagenome (GOLD analysis project Ga0074193, IMG submission 64523) | Bioremediated contaminated groundwater from EPA Superfund site, New Mexico - Sample HSE6-05 | ecosystem: Environmental > Aquatic > Deep subsurface > Groundwater > Contaminated ... | reverse complement strand
GGATCCCAACCATTCGCTTGAAGTTCTGGTGCCGCAGGTGGTTGAGGCCGCCAAGGCCATGGAAGACAAGTGCGGTCGCGCTGTGCCTGTTATCGCCGCCGGCGGGGTGTACTCCGGCGCAGACATCATGAAGTTCCTCGATCTTGGCGCTTCCGGCGTGCAGATGGGCACCCGCTTTGTGGCTACCCACGAATGCGATGCCGATGACCGCTTCAAGCAGAGCTACCTTTCTGCGCGCGATGAAGACATCACCATTATCAAAAGCCCGGTGGGCATGCCTGGCCGCGCTCTTGGCAATGAATTCATCACTGCCTCGCGCGAAGGCAAGAAAAAGCCTTTCAAGTGCGTGTTCCACTGTGTGCATACTTGCGAACAGGAAAAAACGCCCTACTGCATCGCCCAGGCGCTCATAAACGCCATGAGGGGCAATCTTGAACGCGGCTTTGCCTTTTGCGGTGCCAACGTGGCCCGCGTGAACAAGATTATCTCGGTGCATGAACTCATGGACAGCCTGCAAAAAGAATTTGACGATGCCATGAGCAGCCTGAGCAAGAGCGTGCAGAACATGCAGAGCAAGCTCAACTTCAGCATCAAGAGCTAACGCTCTACCCTGCCTGAAAATGCAAAGCCGGGTCTGGATTTCCAGGCCCGGCTTTTTCGTGGAATGCGGACTTTGCGCTCTGTTAAAGGAATTGTTTTTTTATAAGACTAGTTCAATAAGTTTTTTGCGGTAATCTTCAAAATCATCATCCCAATGTATTTCTATGCTGAATTTATGTTTTGTTTCTGTGTCTTGTACAATTATTAATCTAACTTCTGCAGTTGGCTCAAATCTTTTCAATGGAAATTTATCCATGATATCGCTTTCCATTACGCATGTGTTACCGTTTGGAAATTCAATTCTGACATTGCGCGCAACAGATTTTCCCTTATTACAAATCACTAATTTTTTGTCGTTTCCACAACCAACGATATTTGCATGAATGCTTGCTTTCTTTTTATCTGCAGCTTCATCTGATTCTCTATCTGACATGAGAGAATTTAATTTTTTTTGTTGATCTGCCAATTGCGTCTGTTTTTGGTAAAAGCGGATTGTGAATATTGTATTACACACTGAAATAATTAGTGCAAAAAAAGCCAAGGTGTCACTTGTAGTTATATTTAGTCCTGTAAATATTGGCATGATTTTACCTAAATTTTATGTGTTTTAAATTCGAAAAAGACTTTTGTAATGTCTTTTTTAATTCATCTTCGACATAATCGCGCGCTTCGTGAGCCATTTCATGAATGTTGAGATGTATTGCATCTCCATTTTTTTCTTTAAGTTCATCCTCTGTCATTGTTTTTCCACACGAAGCGCATGTTATTTTTTTAGAATTGTTTATAGTTTCTTGTATAAATTGCGAGCATCCACAAGAAGGGCAAAGCAATTGAACCGTTCGATTGAATTTGTTCATATCCATTAAATTTACCTCTTAATTTATATTGTTACTTTTCGTGATACTTATATATTTCCGGGGAGTGTTGGTTTCGGTAATCATGCGCGAAGGCTTCTCCAATTCCATCCAGTCTATCGTTAGAAGGTTCAGTCAATCTTGAACTAAAGTTGTAATTGGGATAACATCCTTGTATTTCAGGATGCAAGAATGCAGCAACTTCAACATCTGATTGTGAAATATATCTTCCGCCCCATTTTTCAATTATATGCTTCAATTGAAAATCTTTTTTTATTACAGTCTTTGTTTCCTTTTGTGCATCTAACCACTCATATGCGATACGAATACAATCATTATGCTCATGCACTTGCTCTTTTTGAGAATAATTCGTACGCCTCTTTCCATTTTCAATCTGGGAGTCGGTAATCATAGAATGCTCGATTAAAAAAAGTTAATGATTAATTTAATTAAGGAGTGGCTGAGAAATGTCAATAGTCAAAAAATTTATTGTAGTCATACGAAAAGGCCCGAATCCTGAGATCCGGGCCTTGGTGTATCAGTCGGCAGTGACCGGCTTGCGCTAGTCGTTGACCGTGCGGGAGTATTCCAGAGCCTTGGCCTGCTCCTCGAAGTTCTGGAAGCCGGAGTGATGCAGGGCATCCTCAACCGTTTCGTTCCAGTTCCAGGTGGCGTAGATCACGGGCTTGTGGAAAGTGGAACGGAAGCTCTGCAATTCAGCGCGGTAGAAGGCTTCCTTGGGGGTGTCGAGGTGCTCGCGGAACTGTTCGTGCCGACGCTGCAACTCGCCCTCGTACCATTCCTGAATATCCTGCGGTTCCTTGTACTTCTTGAGGATATGACCGTAACCGGTCTTTTCCATCAGATCGGCAAGGCGCTTGTGGTGTTGGGCGGCAAGCCACTTGCCGAGGTCGGCGGCAGAATGGTTTTCCCCTTCCACAGAGGCGATGTCGAACACGGTCTGGTAGTAGGTATCCGGCACCACAGAGGCGGAGGTTATGCCCGCAATGGCGACCAGACCGCGCAGGATGATGCTGTTGGACACGCCCTGACCGCAGAAGCCCACCTTCTTGGCGTACTTCTGTCCAGTGAATATGCTGACAAGGATGGCCCAGATAACAGCAGGATCTTCCTCGTCATAGATGTGGGACAGGCGCGAGTTGTCGCGGTCTGTCGCCAGCACCATCTGGGTCATGTCGTTGGAGCCGATGGAGAAGCCGTCAAACTCGGAGATGAACTGCTTGGCCAGAATGGCGTTGGAAGGCAGCTCGGACATGAGAATGATCTTCAGGCCGTCCTGACCGCTCTTGAGCTTGTGAACCTGCTCAAGGTAGCTGCGCATGGAGCGGGCTTCTTCCAGAGTGCGCACAAAGGGCAGCATCATGCGCAGGTTGGAGCCGCCGTATACGCCACGGGCCAGCTTGAAGGCTTCAATTTCCCAATCATGGATATTACGGGAAACGCCGCGATAGCCAAGCATGGGGTTGTCTTCGGTATGTTCAAAGAGGCTGCCGCCCAGCAGATTGCGGTATTCGTTGCTCTTGAAGTCGGTTGTGCGGTACGTGATGGGCTTGCCGTAGAAGGCCATGGCAAAGAGGGCCAGGTTTTGGGCCAGGGTCTGAACGTAATGCTCCTTGCCGGTACGGAAGCCGCGGGACTTGATGATGCCGCGAATTTTGTCCGTCAGGTTGCGCAGGTCGTCCATTTCCTTTTTCAGGCCGGAGCGCAGGCTCACTTCTTCACGCAGATGGTTGATGTTGTCCATCAGCTTGGTGACTGCGGGCAGATCCTTGATGCGGCGCACATGTTCTTCAACAGTGGCTTCGATTTCGGCAACACGCTTGGCGGATTCGGGGTCAGCCGGATTCAGCAGGGCCAGAGCGTCATCGTAACCCATGATGATGCGAACATGGTCGGCCAGATCATTGGAGGTCTTGAGCACTTCAATACGGCGCGAGGCCATTTCGAGGTGCTGGTCAACCTTGTGATCCAGTTCGCGCATTTTGCGGTGCTGCATCAGCACTTCTTCCGCATTCAGGCTCTTGCTCGCTTCGGCAAAGGCTTCAACCTCTGCGGCAAGGCCGGTCACTTCGCCCACGTATTCGCGCAGGTTGAAGTTGAATACGATCAGCCCGGCTGCCATCTGCTCGCGCAGCACCTTGGAAAGGCGGTTCTCAAGCTCTTTCAGCTTGCTGTGCACCACATTTTCAAGCTCGCCGTTGTCAAAGGCTTCCAGTGCCTGCGGATGGATGCTGATGTTGCCAAGCATGAATTCCGCGCGCAGCAGGCCCACTTCAAACTGGGGGAAGTTGCGCAGACGGGAGAGGAACAGCGCCTGACCCACATCGGCCAGCACAAGGCCGACCTTGGTTTTGGTAAGGGGCAGCTTGGAGAGATCCATTTCGCCGCCCACAAGGTGCAGGGGCAAAAGGCCGCGATAGACCTTGCCGCGTGTGCCGTCAACGGTCACTTCCGCGCCGTCGAGCGCACGCAGTATGTCAAGGCGCTGAATGCCAATAATGGCGGCAATGCCAAGCTCGCGCGAGGTAATGGCCGCGTGGCTCGTGTCGCCGCCCACATCGGCCATAATGGCCGAGGCCACGCGCATGCCCGGCACCATGTCCGGGTCGGTGCGTTCGGCGGCAAGCACATCGCCCTTGGCGATCTTGTTCAGTTCAAGGGCGGAGCGCAAAAAGCGCACCGTGCCCTGCCCAGCACCGCGTGAAGCGCCGTTGCCTTCCACCAGCACTTCGGCTTCGGCGGCGGCTTTGGCGTCCACCTCGCGGCGGCGCATGAAGATGGTATGGGGGTGCAGCTCAAGGTCGTCGTTCCAGCGGGTTTCGGGCCGCGCCTGGACGAACCAGAGCTTGTCGTTGGCGTCAATGCAGAATTCCGTATCCATGATGATGCCGCCGTAAGCCTTGCTGACGGAGCGTACACCCTGGGCTACGCGTTCGGCCTGGCTGAGCGAAAGCGCCCAGCGCAGAGCTTCAAGCTCGGAAACTTCCACTTCACGGGTGCCGCCACGTTCGTCATAGACGATCTTCATGTCCTTGCAGCCCATCTGGCGGATCACAACTTCGCCGCCGTCATCGCGCTGGAAGACATAAAGCTTGTCAGGCGTCACCTTGCCGCCCACCACAGCCTCGCCGAGGCCGTAGCTGGCATCGATGCTGACCAGTTCGCGGCGGTCCGTGCCGCGGCAACCCGTGGCGGTATCGGCAGAAAAGGCCGTACCGGAAATCACGGGATTGATCATCTGCATCATGCAGACAGAAAGCGAGGTGTGCTCGATGGCCCACTCAAGCTTGGCGTTTTCAGCAATGCTCTCGTCGCCGGTTTCTTCGGCCTTGGCCAGAGCGTCAAGGATGGCCTCGCGGCGGTAGGTCATGGAGCGCAGATTGTAGGCGGAGGAGCAGTCCCAATGGTAGGCTTCCACCACTCTGTCTTCACCCACCATGTTCAGGTAGGTATCCTGCAGACCGGCAAAGGCCTTCTTGCGCGAGTCTTCGCCCGCAGCGGAAGAACGCACGGCCACGGGGGTCATGTCGTCTTCGTTTTCGCGGCAGATGTCGCGGTATGCGCCGCGCACGGCTTCCGCAACATCGTGCGGCACTTCAACAGACAAAATGGCTGCCTGCACCATGACCGAGCGCTTGCGCAACTGGTCGATGCCCTCGGGGGAGGTGGCGAAACCTTCGACTATATTATTGATAAAGGTGCGCAGCTTGGTATTGGTTTGCTCGCCTTCCGCCAGCGCGGCCTGATGAATCTGCTTGCCGAGCTGGCGCACGAACTTCTGCAAGAAGTCCGGATCCTGGTTGATTTCGGGGTCGTTCCAGTCAATGCGCCCGTATTCACGGTCCACCACGCTGCGTACCACACGCCCATTAACCTTTGTTTCATCAAGCAGATGATGAAAGGCAATGGATGAGATGGCGCGAAAATGGGGCGCCTGAATGCCCTGAATCTGACTGATCAGGGCAGTGTTGTAGTTCTTACCACCAACAAGCAACTCCGCTTCGGGACCAATCTGCACAATTTCGGCGCCATCAAGCACCAGTTTTTTCTGAACTGCCTCGGGCGCTGCGCCCTTGGGTTTGTTCTGCGCAGGTTTGGCGGCGGGAATCTTAGCCATGTCTTCCTCCGGTTTGGGAAACAGAAGCTTAACAACCTTGGAAATTGTATATCGCCATTAAGGAACTGTCCACAAATTCCAGTAGTGAGCGTAGTAATTAACTTACGCGCACACCGCAATAGGGGCAGAATGCGATGTTATCCATAGGAATGGGCTGGCCGCAGGCCTCATTGCCGCACACGCGCGGCACAGGCCCCAGCTCCACAATAAGCTCACCTTCTCTGACCGAAACCATTTGCTTGTTTTCTTTGAAGTCGGCGGTTTTGAGCACACGCTTCACCATGCCGTCAATGGGGGCCAGAACGGCCTTTTCCTGCTTCATGATGGAAACGTTAAAGAGCTCTTCGCCCGCTTTGACCACATCACCGGGATGCACATACATGACCCACAAGTCGCCGTTGCTCGGCGCGGCCACATGATACTTGTTGGCCGTGTCGGCCATAAGCGTGCTCTTTGCGCCGTTGCCCGAAGGCTGCCGAACCTGAACCTCGCAGCTCATGAATTCGGAGTCGAGCACATAACGGCAGATGGAGATGCCCGCATCGTTGGGGGTGGAGATGCTGAGCAGCAAGAGATGATGGGGCTTGCCGCTGCTGTCGTTGAAGTACAGATCCTGGCCGACTTTCAGACCCTCGAACCATACATGCAAAGGCAGGTTGTTGGGATCGCCGAACTTGGACTTGAACTGGATGGTCTTGAGCGCGTCTGCCGGATGGTTAAGGTACAGCACGAACTCTTCATCGTTGGGCTTGCGCTTCAGAATTTCGGCGCAGGCCTTTTCTTCGGCTGCAAGGTTCACTTCTGCCAGCGATTCAAGGGGCGAAGCCTCGGTGCGGGCCGCCATGGCGCTCTTCCAGTCAGAGCCAAAGGCGCTCTGGTAGACCCAGTCAGCAGGGAAGCCGAGCGGCAGTTTGCCGAACTTGCCCTGAAGCAGGTTACGGAAGGCGTCGTTGCAGTCCTGATAGATGTTCAGGCGCGCGCGGCGCATTTCGTCCGTAAGCTCTTTTTCGGGGGTGCGGGTGACCTGACCCAGCACTTCCAGCAGGTAGCGCACTTCGTCTTCGCCGCCCCGCTTCCATGCGCCTGTAACGGCCAGAAACGCCGTGTTCCAGGTGATCTGCGAGCCGGGGGTAACATCGTGATAGCGCACGATCTGGCGGGTGCCTTCAAGGAACTTGAGCATGTAGGGCAGCAGGTGAATGTACCCCTGCTTCATGGCGCCTTCCTGCGAGGAGGAAGTGGCCCCGCCGGGCATGCCGTGGCGCGTTACGTCATAGTCGATGCCCTGGAAGTACGGCGCGCAGTAGCGGTCGTAGTAGGGCATGATCTGCTTGCAGACAAAGTTGGCGTCGCGGATGGCGTTTTTATCAAGGTTGCACTTGAGGCCCAGTTCGTCTTCAATATAGGCCATGGTGGCAAGCACATCGCCCTGACCATAAGAACGCACCGAAGAGCCGAGGCCCACGTCGATGATGTGCGCGCCAGCCTTGGCCGCAGCACCGCACGAGGGCACGAACAAGCCGTCTGTATAGTGCCTGTGGTAGTGCAGCACAAGTTCGGGCCAGGCTTTGCGCAGGGCTTTGACCAGTTCGTCCATGAAGCGCGGCGGGCAAACGCCGGCCATGTCCTTGAGGCCCAGAATGATGTGGCGCGAGGCTTCCTTGGGGCTTGCGCCCATGATATCGCCCACCATGCGCAGCATGGCTTCGGTAACGCCCAGGTAGTGCTTGACGTCAAAACCCTTGGCCCACGACATGGAAATGGCGGGCTGGAAGATAATGTCCTTGCGATCCATGACCACTTCGGCAATGGGGCGCATGTTTTCCACATGGTTCAAAAAGTCGAAGCAACGTACGACCTGATAGTGGTCGCAAATCATTTCGCCCGTTTTGAGCATGAGGTTGCGCGGCTGCGGCGTATACCCAAGCACGTTGGTGGAGCGCACCAGCAGCTGCTTGAGGGTTTTGGGCGCAAAGCGGTTCCATTCCTTGGCTTCGGTGAAGGGGTAGGTCATGTTGGCCAGCATGGCCACATGGAAGTGCGCCCCGCCGCCGTTTTCGAGCGAGAAAAAGCCCGCATTGTCAAGGTAGGGCCCCATGAGCCTGTCTTCGGCAAGGCGCAGGCGGTTGCCGGAGTTGGACTGCGTGAGGTCGCGGGTTGTGGTGTCGGTAAAGTGCACCAGCCCGGAATCACGGATATAGTCCAGCGTGGCCATGCGGTCGCCCTGCGGATAGGGCGAAGGCTGGCGGCGCGCAGCCGTGCTTATGGGCGGCAGCACAGGTTCAAAGGGTCCAAGACAGGGGGTGGAGCTTGAACGGTATTCGCCAAGCTGCACGTAGGGGTTGAAGCCCTTGGCCGAAATTTCGGCCACCAGCTTGGCAAGGCGCTCGCCTTCGGGCGCAAGGTCGGTATAGACCATGAGCTCGGGATGCGTGGCGATGAAGTTGGTATTGATGCCGCCCTGCTTGAACAGGGGGTGCTTGATGACCTGACGGAAGAAAGGAATGGTGGTCTTGATGCCGCCGATCACATATTCGCTCAGGGCGCGTTCCGTGATGCCAAGCACCTTTTCCCAGTCAGTGGCGTACGAAATGAGCAGAGCGCCCGCAGAGTCGTAGTTGGCGGGGAATTCGTAGCCTGCGCTGATATTGGAATCAAGGCGCACGCCGGGGCCGCCGGGCGACACATAACGCGAAATGAGGCCGGAATTGGGGGCGAAGTTGTCCTGCGGGTTTTCGCAGTTGATGCGCACCTGCATGGCCCAGTACGAAGGACGCTGGCTTTCTTCGCGGTAGCGCAGTTCCGCGCCAAAGGCCACGGCGATCTGCTCTTCCACAAGGTCAATGCCGTAGCGGCATTCGGTGATGCCGTGTTCAACCTGCAAACGGGTATTAACTTCAATAAGATACGGCGTACCGTCGGGTGTAACGAGGAATTCGACCGTGGCAAGCGAATGGTAGCCCACGGCGCGCACCAGGCGGCGGGAATAATCCTTGAGCCTGTCGCGCAGGTTCTTGGTCATGCCCGGCCAGGGCGAAGGCGTGATTTCAATGAGTTTCTGGTGGTTGCGCTGCACGGTGCAATCGCGTTCGTCAAAGGCGAACACGTTGCCGTACATGTCGGCAATGACCTGAATTTCAATGTGGCGCACATCGGCAAGGAACTTTTCCACAAACAGGCGCGGATTGCCAAACGAAGCCTGAGCCATGGTGGAAGCCTTGAAAAAGGCATCTTCCAGGTCAGCCTCGTTATGGATGGCAAAAATACCGCGTCCGCCGCCGCCCCCTTCTGCCTTGAGCATGATGGGCAGCCCGATCTCGTTGATAAGCTGGCGGGCGGTAGGAATATCCACGGCTCCTTCAGAGCCGGGCACAACAGGAATGCCCAATTTGCGAGCCACTTCTCGAGCCTGAACCTTGTTGCCCAACAGGTTCATGGCCTCGGCTGTCGCGCCGATAAAGGTGATGCCCGCCTCTTTGCAGCGCTGCGGAAAGCGCGTGTCCTCGGAAGCAAACCCCCAGCCGGGGTGAATGCCGACTACGCCACGTTGTTTGGCTTTGTCGATAATGCGGTCAATATCCAGATACGCGCGGGGGTCTGTCCCGAGCAGCATCAGTTCCTGCGCCGTTGAGGCCGCAGGGGCCGTTTTGTCCACATCAGTCGCAGTCATTGCCGCTACCGCGTCAAAACGTTCGCGGATGGAACGACAAATGCGACGGGCCGGAATACCGCGGTTAGCTACCAGTATTACCTTGCCCTTCAAAAAATCCTGAACTTCCGAGAATGTCTTGTTGGCCATGCCTTTCAGCCCTTTTCTACCGGCGCATTTCTGCCCACGCACCGGCGTTAGACGGCGAAAACACGCTTAGTGCTTCGCATTGGGCGGCGATGCCCCCAGGCCCAACCATGCCGGAATGACCATAATCCCGCGTCATTCCCGCGCAGGGCTCAGCCGGAGACTACCGCAAATGAATTCCTCAAGCCGTCCGTTGATGTTAAGACACAGGCCGCCTGACGTTCCTAGGCCCGCCAGCCAGCCGCGTACGATGCGGTCATCGTCACGCAGCTCCACGTTCTCGCCGCGCCAGAGCAAAAGAGACTCCGCACGGGCTCTCCACCCCTCGGGAAAAGAGTGGCAGTTAATATAAGCTGAAAACATGCGCTTTACAAGGGTTTGCCACAAGGCTTCGGCCATTGGAGGTGCAAAAGTGGCGGATTTATACTGGGCGGCAAGGCTGGTTGCCTCCAGAGCGGCATCTGCCCTCATCTGCTCCGCCGGTGGCGACCAGCGAACATTTATGCCAATGCCAGCCAGCAGCACCCCGCCACGCTCCTCCAGCAGGATGCCTGCCAGTTTTCTCGGTTCGGCTTCCGACGTGCACAGCACAAGGTCATTGGGCCATTTCAAACGCACCTGCCAACCGTCCACTGCCAGTGCTTCGGCCAGCAGGGCACCCACTGCCGGTGCCGCCGCCGTGCCGTCAAACGGGGGCACAAGCGGCAGGCGCAGGGCCGCGTACACATTGCCCGCAGGCGAATGCCACTGACGCCGCAACTGCCCGCGCCCCGCTGTCTGGCTGACAACCTGAACGCTGTCCCACGGGGCAAGCCAGGCGCGCGCCGCAAGGTTTGCTGCTGTATCAAGGCAGGAGCCTACCTCGCCAAAGCGCCAGATACGCGGAACAAAATTTTTGTCAGCGCCAGTGGGGGAGCTTCCCTCAAACGGTTGGCTGTGACATACTGGGGGCATGGAACTCTACCTCGTCGGCGGCGCAATGCGCGACCTTTTGCTTGGGCGTATGCCCACGGAGCTGGATTTTTCCTTTTCAGGAAGCATGGACGACTTTTTGGCCGCGCACCCAGATGCGGTCTGCGTGGGTAAAAGCGTCAATGTCTGCCTGTGGCACGGGCGCGAATGCATGCCCCTCCGGGGCGGCACCCTGGAGTCTGACCTTGCAGCGCGAGATATCACCATCAATGCCCTTGCGCTCGACAGCGCGGGGCGGCTGTACATGCATCCCAAGGCGGTTGACGACCTGCGCAATAAAATGATGCGTCCGGCTTCGTCCACGGCCTTTGCGGATGACCCCACCAGAATTTTTCGTCTGGCGCGCTTTGCCTCCCGCTGGCCCGACTGGCGCATCGCCCACGAGGCTTTTGAGCAGATGCGCGCCACGCCCAAGGTTTTGCTGGCGGCCATTCCGGCGGAGCGTGTGGCCAAGGAAATGCTCAAGGCGCTGGCCTTGCCGCGCCCGGCGCGATTTTTTCGCGTTTTGGCGCAGGGGGATTGTTTATCGCCCTGGTTTGAAGAACACGAGCGAGCACGCTACATTCCGGCAGGCCCCGTGAAGTGGCATGCCAACAGCGTGTTGGGCCACAGCCTGCGACTGATGGACGAACTCGCGGGCGATGCCATGGCCGTGTGGATGGCCTTGTGCCATGACCTTGGAAAAATCTGCACTGACCCTGCCCTGCTGCCCCATCATTATGGGCACGAAGCGCGCGGCGTACCGCTTGCACTGGCCCTTGCCAAAAGGCTGCGGCTGCCGGCAGTCTATGCGCGGGCTGGCGCGCTTGCTGCGGAAGAACACATGAAGGCGGGCATGTTTGCCAGCCTGCGCACCGGAACGCGCCGCGACCTGCTTTGGCGGGTTAACCAGCTCGGGCTTTCGCGCCCTTTCTGGAAGCTGGCGGATGCCGACAGCAATTCACCTATCAGCAGTTTGGCCTACCCGAGCCTGAAGGCTATAAACGCCGTGCGTCTGCCCGAAGAATGGCACAACCGGGGCGAAGAATCAGCCCGCAAGCTGCGCGAAATGCAATGCATGGCCTTGGCGGCACTGAACAGAAAGCGGGCCGCCTAGCCGATTTTGTACAATCAGACCGAGACTTCGGCGCATCAAGCCACTGCTTCGGCGGCGACTACCATGAAATAATCGCTCACCGCATCCATCTGCGCGCTGTGGTCAAGCCCGCACAGGTGGGCCATTCCGTGGGCCAGCAGGCGTAGCGCGTGCTCGCCCGGCTCCTGCCCGTACAGCAGGCATTCCCTGCGCAGCGTATCCAGTGAAAACAGAAGAGTGCCGGGGCTGTCGCAGCCACCGGGGAAGGAAAGCACATTGGTAGGCCCCTGACAGCCCATACTGCGCCTGTTGGCTGCGCTCATGACGGCATCATCGACCAGATGCAGTTCCACAGCCGGGGGCACAACAGGCACGTTGGCCTGCTCTGCAGCGGCAAGCATGGCCGCAAGGGCAGCGCGCTGCTGCCTGCGGTCAAGCGGCAGAATCCATGCTGTGGCCGGATAGCGGCAGAAAATGCGCACGGTTGCCTGTGGCTGATTACCCCTGACTGCGCCCATGATTTCTTATGCCTGCCCCTTTTCTTCAGGGATGGCAGGTATGCCAGCCTGTTTGGCGCTCTCAGGCTGGCTCGTCAGGGCTTTGACTTCGGGCGATTGCGCCGCAGCGGGTTTGTCTCCGTTGCAAGGCTTGTCGCCGCACGGTTTGCCCTGCCCGGTAGGAGTAAGGGCAGTTGCGCCATGTGTTGCTGGGGCAGAGCCGTTTTTGCCGTTGGGCTTGTTTTCAGCCCGGGCGGCGTCATTGATTCTGGCGTCAGGATAGGCAATGCGCTGATGGAAAATACCCGTCAGAATGCGCTGGAAGTTTTCGCTCAGGAAGTGCAGATCCTTAAATGTCAGTTCCGATTCGTCCAGCTGCCCTTCCGAGAAGATGCCCTTGATGATGGTGTCAATGTGCGACTTGATGCGCGCGGGCGTAGGATCGTTGAGCGTGCGGCTGGATGCCTCAACGGAGTCGGCCAGCATGAGGATGGCGGCTTCCTTGGTTTGCGGGCGCGGTCCCACATAGCTGAAATCGGATTCACGCGGCTTTTCGCCCTGATTCAGGGCCTTCTGGTAGAAAAAGCGTATCAGCCTTGTGCCGTGGTGCTGACTGATAATGTCGGCAATATCCTGCCCGAGCTTGTACCGTTCGGCCAGTTCCGTGCCTTTTTTGACATGCGAAAGCAGGATGAGCGCACTCATGGACGGGGCCAGCTTGTCGTGCTTGTTGGGCCCGCCAAACTGGTTTTCAATGAAATATTCGGGATACGAGAGCTTGCCCACGTCATGATACAGTGCCGCCACCTTGCACAGCAGGCTGTTGGCGCCGATGGCCTTGGCCCCGGCTTCAACCATGTTGGCGACCACAAGGGAGTGATGGTAGGTGCCGGGCACAGTTACCATGAGCTCCTGCATGAGGGGTTGCTCAAGGCTCATAAGTTCCATGAGGCGGAAGCGCGTACTGTACCCAAAACTGATTTCAAGCACAGGGCTCACGGCAAAGAGCAGAATGAGCGAAAGCACGCTGTTGATAAAGACGGCCAGCAACTGCGTGGGCATGACGCCGGGGGCGCTTTGGGCCAGCAGGGTTGCGCCAAACCAGATGATGGACTGGCCGATGGTCAGCGGCACAATGCTCCACACCACGTCCTGCCGGCTCTGGGCATTGGTTACAAGCCATGTGGCCAGCATGCCGCCGAGAAAATGGAGCAGGAACAGGGAAAACTGCGCCTGAAACATGAGCATGGTAAAGAACGAGATCAACAGGGCCATGGTGCAATAGCGCCGGGCGGCAAAAACCATGGCGACCAGCCCCACTGCCCCGGCCACAGGGTAGCCCACGGCAAGCGTATTGATGAACGAATGACTGTCGATGCGCATGCCAAGCACGTACACAGCCTTTGCCCCGGCGCTGAATAGCAGCAGAAGCAAGGAAATGAGCAGCATGTCCTTGCAGCGCAGGGGGGTGCCGGGTTTGCCGCTGGGGGCTACAAAAAAGCCGATGGAGAGCACCAGCGAGCACAAAAAGGCGCCAGCGGCGATATCCCAGTGCATGGGGTCAGAAGCGGATTTATAAAGCGTTTGCAGCTTGATCTGCTGCTCGCGGCTGACCCTCTCGCCCTTGCGCAACACAATTTCGCCCTTCTGTATCTGATAATACACGGGCTCAACCATGGACATGACGGCAGAGCTGCGCTTTTGGGTAGATTCCCGGTTCAGCGTCAGCGAGGAAGGCATGGTTGCGGAAAGCAGAATGTTGATGGCGCGCCGCGACTGCGGGTTCAGGGTGGAAACCTGCCGTATCTGGGCAGAAATTTCCGCCAGATACGATTGCACATCGGGCAGATTGACCACATCCGGGCGCAATATTTCTGTATTCGTATCCAGATTGCGCACAATAACGCCAGAGCGGTCAACCCTGGCCGAGCGTATGTCGCCCACAAGGCCTTCTGCCATATGGTCGCGAATCTGGGGCAGCAGAACCTTGAGCAGATATGTCTGCGCCTCGGGCTGGGCGAGTTCCGGCAAGATTTCGTCAGCAACAGTGGGTGTCAGTTCTTCCACCAGCCTGTGCAGCGGGCCTTCGACCCCAACATGGTAATCAATACCGTTGTTCAGGCTGCGCATGATCTCCACAATACGGTTCTGAAAAGCCGTAAAGGGTTCAAGACTCAGATCATAGACCGGCGGTTGCAGAAGCTGCACCTGTTTGCGCCGGGCCTTGGTGGCCTGCACATCTTCAACAAGGATGTCGCGGTCGGCAATGACGTCAGAATCCGCCACTTGCCCGGCAACGTACACGCGAGGCACAGCCTCAAAATTGGCCCCTGCAAGCAGGCTGATGAAAAGCAGGGTGAGCACAAGTACCGAAAGCCCCAGACCACAATGGTGGCGGGCCCGCAACATGCGAAAGAGTGCGAGGATGCTAGCTGGACGTGTCGCTTTTTTCTGCATTATCATAGGCGTTTACGATTGCTCCCACCAAGGGATGCCGCACTACGTCGGCCTTGGTGAAGTGATGCACTGCGATGGTTGGAACTTTGGCAAGGATATTCAGCGCGTGGATAAGGCCCGAACGTGGGCGCTGGCCGCCGGGCTGCATGGGCAGATCGATCTGGGTGGTGTCGCCCGTTACAACCATGCGCGAGCCAAAGCCCATGCGGGTGAGGAACATCTTCATCTGTTCCTGCGTGGTATTCTGCGCTTCGTCAAGAATGAT
>Ga0074193_1002799_pt1 | contig 14654 bp, 14 predicted proteins | sample EPASupsiteHSE605_FD_64523 | JGI IMG/M metagenome (GOLD analysis project Ga0074193, IMG submission 64523) | Bioremediated contaminated groundwater from EPA Superfund site, New Mexico - Sample HSE6-05 | ecosystem: Environmental > Aquatic > Deep subsurface > Groundwater > Contaminated ... | reverse complement strand
CGAGACGAACGCCAAGCCCCTCGTCCCGACGGAGATGGGCGAGGTGGTCGCCGATGCGCTCCGCCTCCTGGAGACCGCGCTCCAGGAGGCCGGCGGGACCGTGGTGGTCGGACCCATGCCCAGGGTCCTGGCCGACCGTTCCCAGGTCGAGCAGGTCGTCGCGAACCTGGTAGGCAACGCGATCAAGTACCGCCGGCCCGGCGTGGCGCCCAGGGTCCTGGTCTCGGCGGCCTGCAGGGGGGAGTGGTGGGAGTTCGCGATCGCCGACAACGGGATCGGGATCGAAGGCGAGTACTTCGATCGGATCTTCGAGATGTTCCGCCGTCTCCATACCAACGACGAGTACGAGGGGACCGGGATCGGGCTTGCGGTGGTTCGGAAGATCGTGGAGCGACATGGCGGCACGATCCGGGTCGAGTCCGTGCCGGGCAAGGGGTCTACCTTCTACTTCACCCTCCGCCGAGCGCCCTAGGAAAAACCGTTAGGCCGGCTCTCGGAGGACCGGTATCGACGGTCGTGCGGGGACGTATCTCCGGCTCTCGCACTCGCCCGCGGACCGGTGAGGAGCGGGGGACGGAAGGTGTGCGCGGTGGTCGGATATTCGCGCCCCGGATTCTGCGAAGGCGATGGAGATGCGCTATCTCGCCGATCGGATGCCGGATCCGAACCAAAAAGTACTAACTGTAGGGGATCAAATTAGCTCGCATATGGTTGTTCCGTCGAAGATCTTCTTCACCCGGGGGGTCGGTGTACACAAGGACCGCCTCGCATCCTTCGAGCTCGCGCTCCGGCAGGCCGGGATCGAGCGCTGCAACCTCGTCTACGTCTCGTCCATCTTTCCCCCCATGGCCAAGGAGCTCCCTCGCGAGGAGGGTCTTCGAGAGATCCAGGCCGGACAGATCGTCTACTGCGTGATGGCCCGGAACGAGACGAACGAGCCCAACCGCCTGGTCTCTGCCGCGATCGGCCAGGCGCTCCCGCAGGAGAGCGAGGCCTACGGATATCTCTCGGAACACCACGCGTTCGGCGAGACCGAGGAGATCTCGGGAGAGTATGCCGAGGACCTTGCCGCGACCATGCTCGCCACCACGCTCGGGATCGCGTTCGATCCGGACTGCGCCTGGCAGGAACGCGAGCAGATCTACAAGGCGAGCGGCAAGATCATCGAGACCAAGAATATCTGCCAGGCGACTCAGGGCGACCCGAACGGACTCTGGACGACTGTGGTCGCGGCCGCAGTCTTCATCTGAACCCCTTTTCCCATTTTTTCTTCATGCCCCGGTAGCGGAGCGGATCTACAACAACTATATATCGTACAGAGTTCTTTCAGGTGTCGGTGAATACCTGTATGGCTGAGAGGAGAGAGGAGACCCGCGAGGACCGACTGAAAAAGGAGATCAACGCGCCGAACAGCTCCCGGGTCGGAGACGACCCGGGCGATGTGGTCGTGAATACGATCGCAGACAAGAAGCCGACGACCGGGGCCCGGTCATCAACCACGACCGCTCGAGACGACAGGCCGCTCACGCAGAGGGTCGAGGAGGCCCTCGGCGTGACCGACCACGAACACAAGCAGATGGAGCTCGAGCGGACGACTGCTCGCGATGACCGGTCGATTACCGAGAAGATCGGCGACACCCTCACGGGTGCGAAGACAGAGGTCAAGGAGGCAGTCACGCCCGACCGGCCGACCGCTTCCACGATGCCCCCGAAGGACGTGAAAGCGGCGGCGGACTGGGATTCGATCCGGCACCCGGGGTCCTGCGGGCCGGAGGGCACCTCGGACTACGGCACCCGTCCCATCTCCGAGCTGAAACCGCCGACCGAGGTCAAGGACAAGGCCGACCTCGCCGCGGTACGGATGATGAACCGCGAGAAGGCCGTGCCCCCGACAACGACGCCGACCACGACCGGAACGGCTGCCGCAATGGGTGCTGCGGCTGCAGCGGGGGCGGCTCGCACCACGCCCTCATCGGGCGAGAGGACGATCCGCCAGGGCGCGGCGGTCGACACCGGGGTCGGGCACCCGGGTGAGGTCGTTACGCCTCCGATGGTCACGCCTCCCGTGAAGACCACGCCTCCAGTGGTTACTCCGGTCCGGACGCCTCCCATGAAACCGACCGCCGCCGTCGATCAGGCCACCCTCGAACACGCTCATGACGAGAGCGTCCACCAGGACTGGGAGCAGTTCCCGCAGATCAACGCCCCCCGCGATGTGGGCGTCCCGACCGCCGAGGGGCAGGCCGACGCGGCCCGGATCCGTGCTGGCGAGCGCCGGAGTGACGAGGCCAAAGAGCCGCGGATCGACCGCCGCGGCGGGGACTACGAGACGCCGGCAGCGAGCAGCGCCAACCGCAAGGGGGTCGCCGAGGCGGCAAAGGACACGGCTCGCGACGTCAAGGCGAAGGCGCGCGACGTCAAGGAGGACGTCGACCGCCGGATCTGAAAAACCCTCCCTCTTTTTCCGAGACCTTATGCTCTCGCGGGTCCACCTGAATACGGTGGGTCATGGAGAGAAAGACCATACTCCTGCTCGGCATCGGCGTGCTCGTGTTCGCAGTCGCCCTGGTAATGGTACTGAACTATGCCGGACCGTCCCCCGGGGGGAGTACAGGACCCTCGCATACAGCGCTTCCGACGCCGGCTACCCTCGGTTCGGCCGAGGCGCTCGGAGCGGTCCGGACGAACGTCCAGGAGACCCTGGATCGGATGGACGCCGACACCGCGACCGCGGCCACGGCCCTCGGCCCCGCAGGGATGAACGGAAACGAGACCCGGGAGATCGTGCGGAACCTCTCGCTCGCGTCGCCGTCGGTGATCGACGCGACGGCCGTCTCTCGCGACGGGGTCATGCTGACCGTCGAACCGGTCGAATACCACTACACCGAGGGTTCGGACATCCGCAACCAGGAGCATGTCCGCCAGCTCCTCACGACGAAGAAGCCCGTGATGAGCCGGGTCTTCGAGACGGTCGAGGGTGTCAACGCGACCGACATCGAGTACCCGGTCTTTGCGCCGTCCGGCGAGTTCAACGGCTCGGCGAGCCTGCTCTTCCGACCGGTCGTCCTCCTGACGATCGCGGTCGAGGAGGCGCTGGGAGGCCGAACGGCCGAGGTCTTCGTGATGGACACGGACGGCGTGATCCTCTACGACCGCGACCCGGCCGAGGTCGGCACGAACACGTTCTCGTCGCCCCTCTTCCGGGACTACCCGGAGGTCGGGGCGATCGCTGCCCGGATGGCGAAGGAGCCGAACGGGACGGGAGAGTACACCTTCCCGGCCGAGGGGAGCACGACACCGGTCAGAAAGGAGGTCTCGTGGACCTCCGTCGGCCTCCACGGGACCGAGTGGCGTATCGTAGCGGTCGACACGACCTCCCCCGTCTGATCTCCCCATTCATCCCCTCTTTTCCCCGACAGACGCAGATACGCCGAGATCAAGTGGACCTTCATTAACGAAAACAAGTTTGCTTGCGAAGAGAGCAATCCAAATTTCGTCCGTATTTTTGAAAAGGAGCCTTTATCTGGTATTTTCCCCCACGGATCTTCATGAGTCTGGTGCTCGATGCGAAGAACGGGATCATCACCGAGGAGATGAAGGAGGTCGCCCGTCAGGAGGGGCTCGACCCCGAGTACATCCGGCGCGGCATCGCCGGCGGCCATATCGTCATCCCGGTCTCGCCGTACAGGTCGGTGCGACTCGCCGGTATCGGCGAGGGCCTCCGGACCAAGGTGAACGCCTCGATCGGGACCTCGTCCGACCTCGTCGACATCGATGTCGAGGTAGAGAAGGCCCGTCAGGCCGAACTCGCCGGCGCCGACACCCTGATGGAGCTCTCGACCGGCGGGGATCTCGTCGAGATCCGGCGGCGGGTGGTCGAGGCGACGAGCCTCTCGGTCGGATCGGTCCCGCTCTACCAGGCCTTCATCGAGGCCGCGGTTCGCGACGGCGCGGTCATCCACATGCGCGAGGACGACCTCTTCCGGATCACGGCCGAGCAGGCCAAGGCCGGTACGAACTTCATGGCGATCCACACGGGGATCAACTCCGAGACCATGAAGCGGCTCAAGAACCAGGGCCGGCATGCCGGGCTCGTCTCGCGCGGCGGTGCCTTCATGACCGCCTGGATGCTCCACAACGAGAAGGAGAACCCGCTCTACTCCGAGTTCGACTATCTCTGCGAGATCATGCTCGAGCACGAGGTCACGCTCTCGATGGGCAACGGCATGCGGGCCGGTGCGGTCCACGACGCGACCGACCGCGCGGCGGTCCAGGAGCTCCTGATCAACGCTGAGCTCGCGGACAAGGCACACGACCAGGGGATCCAGGTGATCGTCGAAGGGCCGGGGCATATCCCGATCGACGAGATCCAGGCGAACGTCATCCTCCAGAAGCGTGTCACGAACCGGAAGCCGTTCTACATGCTCGGCCCGCTGGTGACCGATATCGCACCGGGGTACGACGACCGCGTGGCGATGATCGGGGCTTCGCTCTCGTCCTCGTACGGGGCCGACTTCATCTGCTACGTCACTCCGGCCGAACACCTCGCGCTTCCGACGCCCGAGGAGGTCTACGAGGGGGTCATCTCGAGCCGGATCGCGGCCCACGTGGGCGACATGGTCAAGCTCGGCAAGCGCGACGACGATCTCGAGATGGGCCACGCCCGCCGCGACCTGGACTGGGAGCGGCAATACGCGGTCGCGCTCAACCCCGAGCGGGCCAGGTCGATCCGCGACTCGCGCCGGTCCGCGGACACGGACGCCTGCACTATGTGCGGCGACTACTGCGCCATCAAGATCGTCAACAAGAACTTCTCGTTCTGATCCCCCCCCTTTTTCGACCGCGAAGTATATCTTCAGGCATGACCGTGAACGGTCATGCGCTCCTTCATCCGGCGCGAGCCCCGCCGGCTCGCTGCCGTCGACTCGGGCGGCCCTGGCACCTGGACCCACATAGGCGATCCGACGGACGAGGAGTGCGCCGAGCTCCGGGACCGCCTCGGCCTTCCGATCGACTGGGTCCGCGACTCGCTCGACCCGTACCAGCGGGCGCGGTTCCAGCGCCTCGACGACCTCGCTCTGCTGATCGTCCTCAGCCCCAGGACCGTTCGGGAGCGGCCCGAGCCGTTCGCGACGGTCCCGGTCGGGCTCGTGCTCGCCACGGACCGCACGATCACGATCGCGCATCGGGATCCCGACATGATCGGCGACCTCCAGACCGGCCCGCCGCCCCGGACCGATGACCCCATCGCGTTCGCGGTCGTGGTGCTCTCGGCAAACGAGGAGGTCTTCCGGCGGGAGCTCCGCGAGATCCACGACCGCTCGACCTTCGAGGAGGAGGAACTGAAGCGATCCCAGACCGGCGAGCGACTTGCCGAGCTGATCGACCACGGACGAAGCCTGGCCTACTTCTCCTCGGCGCTCGAGTCGAACGGCAGGATGCTGGCCTCGTTCCGCGACGAAGGGCTTGAACGGGCCGATCCGGAGGCCAGGGCTGCCTTCGACGAGGTCATCGAGCGGAACGGCGAGAACACCGAGATCGCCGCGGTCTTCTCGCGGATCCACAACGATCTGATGGAGGGCTTCTCGTCGCTCGTCTCGATGAACCTGAACGTGCTCGTCCGGACCCCTGACCGAGATCACGATCGCGCTTGGCACTCCCGGCCCTCGTGGTGGGGCTGTGGGGCATGAACGTCACCCTCCCGCTCGAGGAGATGGAGCTCGCCTTTGTCGTCCTGCTCGGGCTCATGGTCGTGGTCGCGATCGCCACGTTCTTCGCGATCCGTTTCGGAGAGCGCATCCGTCTCGGGTTCTCGGGGCGAAGCTGATATATGGCTTACCGTCCTCACTTTCAGTCTGATTGATGGGCTGCACTGCCACTATCGACCACCACGAGGTATACCATGACTGATTCCGCCCGTGAACGGCCCCCGGAGCCACAGACCCGCATGACCCTGACGAGCGGCGACCTCGTTCTCCTCGACCCCCACAACTCCGACGAGGACCCCGTCGTCCCGCTCGTGGTGGTCAGCGGGAGGCCTGTCGAACTGCCCCACGGGGTCGTCTATGTCCTGCGCGACGACCTGCCCCTCGTCGAAGAACTCCAGTCGCTCTTCAGCGCGCCCGGGTCCGACTTCAATGCCTGGTACGAAGAGGAGCGCGGGCGTTACGAGTCGCACGGGCTCACCTACGGCGAGCACGACGAGCTCGACCTTCTGGTCAAGCTCCTCGAGGAACGCGGGCTCTGGCACCGGCGGGCACCCCGTGTCCTCTTCGTCGTCTGATCCGTGCCGGCACCCTATCCTCTGAAGAGGTATTAAGCCGGACGCCTCCCCTTTCGTACCTATGGCATACGCGGAGGGACGGGTCTGCTATTTCGAGCGGCCCGGGCCCGAGAACACGGCGGATGCGGCCCGGTTTGCGGTGGAGCGCGCAACATTGCTCGGCCTCGAGACGATCGTGGTCGCGTCGACGAGCGGACAGACGGCCCTGAAGTTCCTGGAGGCCATGCGGGATACCGGGCTGCGGCTGATCGTGGTCAGCCACGTGGTCGGGTTCAAAGCACCCGGTGAATGGGAGTTCGACCCTGCGGCGGCAGAGACCCTCCGGGGCGCGGGTGCGACCATCGTGACCGGGACGCACGTCCTCTCCGGACTCGAACGGGCGTTCTCGGCATCGCCGAAGGTAGGCGGGGGCTCGCGCTCGGAGGCCGCGGCCGAGGCGCTCCGGCGCGTGGTCGCGGTCGGGCTGAAGGTCGCGGTCGAATGCGTGCTGATCGCAGCCGACCAGGGTGCGGTCCCGATCGACCGCGAGGTGATCGCCTGCGGCGGGACCGGTGCCGGCGCGGACACGGTCGTGGTGATCCGACCGGCGCACACGAGCCGGTTCTTCGACTGCCAGGTGCGCGAGCTCGTTGCCATGCCGAGGAACCGCTAGTGCTCTTCGAGGCCCTCCGCGACAGTGTGCGCTACCCGGCGATCTGGCTCGCCGGGGCCGGGTACGCTGCCTTCGACGCGGTCCAGCTGGTCCTCTCCCTCCAGGGCGAGACCTTCTTCTCTGTCCGGTTCCTGGCGATCGAGTACCTGCTGCTGCCCTTCCTCCTGGCAGGCGCCTACGGCGTGCTCCGGGAGCGGCAGTCGTCGGTCCGGCTCCTCGCCCGCGAGGGAGTCAAAAATTACTTCCGCGTCCTCCTCCCCGGCATCGTGGTCGCGTTCGGCGCAGCGCTCGCGCTCGTCCTGGTCCTGGTCCCGCTTTCGCTCCTGGGGTTCGAGCCCACGACCGATCTCGCGGCCGGCGCCGCTCTCGCGGTCCTGATCCCGGTCCTGTTCTTCTCAGCGCTCTACGATACGGCCGCGTGCAGCGAGGGTCTCGGGGTCTTCGCCTCGCTCCGGCGCTCGTTCGCACTCGTGCTCGCGCACATATGGGAGGTGCTCGTCTTCGTCCTGACCACCCTCGCCGTCCTGCTCGGCCTGGGCTTCGTCATCCTCGTGGCCTGGACGACCCTCCTCTTCGACCGTCTCGAACCCCTCGCATCGCTCCCGGCCTCGGAGCTGGCCACGTTCGGGCCGAGCCAGCTCGCGGCCATGATCGGCACGTCGGGGCTTGTCCTCACCGCGCTCCTCTACGCGGTCTTCATCCTCGTCTCCTTCGTCCTGGTCACGACGTACAAGGCGAGGCTCTACCGGTCGGTCGCGGACGCGACGCCGACAGAGCCCCAGGGCGTCTACGACGAGAAGGGCCGGTACTATCGGTACTGAATAGAAAAAGTGGTGTATATTCCCAAGGAATTCCAATTTTGAGCTCGATAATGCCGTTGATTGGGGTGAAAAGATACCCTTGAGGTATTCGGCAACTGTGAGTTTCTCCTGAGGTACTAAGGATCAAATTTATTGGGAAAATGTTACGGAACGCCCCACGGAGGCACGCAGGGACTAGGTGTGAAGTCCAACCTTTTAAAAACTAAGAATCGGGTCGAATCGGCCTTCTTTTCAGAACTGTATCGGCTCCTAGATCTGGTGCCGCATAGCCCCGTGGCGGTGGTCGTGGCATACCTCTCCCACTATTGAAACGGCCTTAGAAACGGCAGAGAATGGCTCTATTGCGTACCAATAACACATCGACACATGTGTTTACTGAAGTGGGTTTTCCTTCGATGAATACAAATACGGTCAGTATCGGATCTGGAGTATTTACACTTCCTTTTGATTAAAAGATCGGATTGAGATGAAGCTCAACTGCTATCGTTAATCTTTCAGGACAGCCATCCACAGGGGAACCTTCGGTTACACTCGATCATCGGGCGATCCTCCGTAGGTATCCCTGCCAAACACTGATCCCATTGCCTTAAAGATAATGGGTGCCAAAGAAGCCTTTCAGTAGTTGAAATGAATGAGATCGTGGTTCCTAAGTAGGCAGCGGGCGGAGAAATGAATTGTTCTACCATCGCATTCTAATCCTCCGTTATCCGATATTCCGGGGTCGGCGACAAAAGGCCAAGTCTTTTTCCTTTCTCTCTTTTCTGGACGAGTCACAAAACGGTTGCCGTCGAGCAGTTCAGCTCCAAGCATCGCATCATCGAAGATCACGACCGGACATAAATTATTCGAAGTAGTTTAAACCGATGAAAGCTCAGTCAACAATGAGAGAAATGCCGAAAATATTTATTGACACAGGTTTTTTTATTGATCTCTATTGGAAGAAAATTAAAATTCAACCAGTACTGGAGACCATAACAAAAATTGCCCCGTCCTTGGTCCTGCCTGAACAGGTTAAGGATGAATTTATCCGAAACCACGATACGACAATTAACGCAATTCGTTCGTGCATTAAAGATGAAAAATGCGTGGATATCAGTCGATATGGTTTATTTTCGAGAGACGAGGATTTTGTAACCGGATCGGAGTTATCAGGTAAGCATAAAGATCTGAAAACTAGACTGGATCAGCGATGCGTCGAACTTATTGCTAACCCTGAACAAGATGAAATTTTCCGATTTGTATTAGAATTGTTCTATAAACCTGAAGTCCAAAAAATACCACGCAGTGAAGCCATAATAGCACGGGCTAGTGAACGAAAAATGATCGGAAATCCCCCTTTGTCTAGGGACAAAAATACAATTGGGGATGAGGTTATCTGGGAATCGCTGTTGGCCTCCGTCTCTGACGATCTGATTATATTGTCCAAAGATGGGACTTATAAAAAACATTGGACCTATTTATCAAGAGAATTCACAGAGAAGAATAAAAAGAAATTAATTGGAGTATTTAATGAAGTGTCTAAAGTATTACCATACTTTAACGAGGAGCCTTCGAAGGAATTAGAGGAATTTGAATCGGAACAGGAAAAGATTGAAGAAGAGGAAAAATTAGAAGCGACTCCCACAGGAGGCTTCGTTATTGATCGAATTTTTGTCGATTATCCTACCCCCAGTTCTTTTCGAAAGCTCGCGAAAGGTTTCGAATGGTATTGGGACCAGAAAAAGATGTTAGAATTAATTAAGACCCAGCCAGCCAATATTGGTCCCGTCACAGACGAAAAAGATCCCGACGAAGAAAAAGAGTCAGATTAGATCGCGAGGAGCCCTCTTCTGATGTCAGACGAACCGGAGAATAGTTGACGTGCTCACGTCTTCCCGTCTCCTATCTTTTCCCAGGATAACCCCTGTTCCCGGCATTGCTCTATCTTCTTATGGTCCAATTTGTTCCCCAGTCCACCGTGTTTTTTTTCTCCCGCCGGGCACGCTCAAGACTGGCCTTGGTCCGTTCAATCAGATTCTCTCGTTCCCGCTGTCCGGCCCAAGACATGACAGAGAGGAGCATCCCCCGAACGCCCGGACCCTCGACGTTGAGGAATGGTTAGGCCGGTCACCTTCATCCATGAAGATTGGCCATGCTCCCGCTTCCTTGAGTAAGAGGACCTGTTTGCGGTAATCAGCTCTTCCTTTGACGTTCGGCAATATCAGATCCTTTGCATAAAACACGGTTCTGCCATTGCCCGATTAAATAAGAATAGGGGAGGATTCGGCTAAGTAGAAACGCTCGTTATTGAATTCGCTTGAAGAAACATTACCTTAGGCTACCGCAGAAGGTTTTTCAAATTAGCCGCTGATGATGCAAGTATGGGGATCATCGATTCCCTGTTTGGGCCGAAGATGGGGCCCCGGGATTATAATTGCGCCCGCGTCTATCGCGGTCAATATCTGGCAGATACAAACGAGCTTGTGCGGTCGATAACGGTGGACTTTCAAATTCTCCACGGCGATACCGTGATCAAGCTCGGTCGGTCAGTCCGGGTCTATGAGCCGGACCCTGATACATTTGCCAAGCTTGAGACCTTCTATATCTTCCCCCGATCGCAGTATGTGCGGCTATTGATTAAAAATGGATGTGGAAGCAGATCGATCTTCCTGTTCTACGAAGGGGACCGACGAAAAAGTCGGATGTTCAAGCAGAGGCTTTAGAGGCACTCAACCCTTATTGACCCGCTCCTGAGATTTCGGCTTGGGAGTGTCAAACGGATAAATATTAAACGTAGATTCAATGCAAACTTTGCGCTCAGATATTTTCCACTGAACCTCTGGAGGCATCCAGCTTCTTACCTTCAAAATGATCTCTGTAGCTGATGCAACAAGGTATCTTGCCTTGTCTATCGTTATGGGCTTCTTTCCAATTTTAGCAATTCCTTCATGAACAAAGCTGTTCCTTGAAGTTTTTAAATTGGCAAACGCTTCCCACAACTTTGGGTCTTCTCTGAGCGAATGGCCTGAAAGAAGTTTCAAGAGATAGTCATATTGCTCCTCAACGCTCGGTTCCTTTTGCCGCCGCATGTTTATCCAATTCCAAAGATCAGCTGGGAAGTCTGTGGCAGTTACGAGCTGATCCAGAACGTATGAAATTAATACTTCTAGTGCAGTGGCTGCTAATACAATACTTGGGCCAATACTCGGGAGCTCGGCTTCGGAATCTAATATTAGATCATCCCAGGGTAGGATCCCGTCTTGTGTAGCTGGATCAATTAGTTCATTCCAGGTGTCTCGATTAAAAGCACAATAATCGAACTCTATGCGATGAACTCCGCGTTTTTTTGTTGAAATCCCGTCTGACAATAATTCAGTACCATCATCATTCAGATAATTCAATTCCCAATCAATTAGCGGGAAATCTACCTGATGAATATTCGGAGAGCGCGTGATACAGCGTAATTTGGCAATATACGAGTTTACTTTTTTTTTCATTAGATCTTTCGGGGGATCGCAGTATTCCATCCGTTGGCGTCTATCGAAAGTATCTTTTCTGAAGTCAATTTGAAGGAGATTGGCTGTGTAGGCTTTTCGCCCATCAATACAAGTTTGTAAAGATATTGCATTATTTATCGGTCCTTCACTTGCTAAAAGCGGGTAAATTCTAATTATATACCCACTTTCCTTATATTCATATATTGGAAATTCTTCTCCTTCGGGAATGTTCACAAAAAAAGGAAGTCGGACATGTAAACGAGCCAACATACAACGATTTTCTTTTTTTTGTTTATAGTATATTGTAACAATTGACTGCTCTTCATCCTCGGGAAATTAAAGGGCGATGAAGATGCTGCCGCGTAGTGGTCAAGTCTAACAACTGGATGATTCTAACGCCCTGGTTGATGTAGGACCCGGCCGTATTGATGATCCGGCCTCCTGCGGTCATTATGGCGCCCAGAACGTCAACCATTTATCCGGCCCCCGCGGCGGCCGGTTCTCCGATCGGTTCGGTGATGGGCTCGGCCGGTGGGCGGTGTTCGGTGAAGACGATCGCCCTGTCCGCGCTCGATTCCTGTCCGCCTCTGAGGACGGAAAAGAATATGGTGCGGCATTGCTCGGCGTCCATGCCGCCCGCGATCCATTCGTTTAATTTGATCTCCAGCTCTTCCAGGAAAATCAGGAGTTTGATTGATTGGCTCCGGACGGTGAACCGCACCGGACAGATCTGGAAATCAATCCCTTTTCCTAGGGCTGTCTGAACTGTCGAACGGCCTACAGGTTGGAGTAGGAAAAAAGATTACCGGGCCGCCCCGGTCGCCTCGTCCTCTCCGGTATAGTAATAATATTCCCCGTTCGACTTCTGCTCGCGGTCGAGATAGGACCCGGGCTTGTTGATCCGGGGCCGGCCCGTCTGGTCTCGCCGGAACGTGATCCCCAGGTTGCCGAGGAATCGGTTCATGCCGTCGCGCATGCCGAACGGGCCGACGGCCGTTCCGCTGACGCCGGGCTCGCCCTCGAAGACCAGGATGCGCTCGCTCGCCATGTCGATCAGATAGATGTCGTGGTCGATCACCATGATCCCGGCCTCGCGCCCCTCGGCGTGCCGGCGGATCAGGCGCGTCACCCGGACGCGCTGCTCGACGTCCAGGTGTGCCGACGGTTCGTCCAGGATGTAGAGGTCGGCGTCGCGGGCAAGGCAGGCCGCGATCGCCACCCGCTGCAGCTCTCCGCCCGAGAGCGTGTCCACGGGCGACTGGAGGAGCGGCCCGAGCGTGAGCGGCTCGAGGATCTCGTGCTGGAACTGGGAGGAATCGAACCGGTTCGTGGCACTCCTGAGCAGGAACTCGACCGGGACCGAGGTGTCTCCCTTGAGGTACTGGGGCTTGTACGAGACCCGGACCGTGCTCTGGATGGGCCCCTCGTCCGGGTTCTCGACTCCGGCGAGGAGTCGGGCGAAGGTCGACTTCCCGATACCGTTCGCCCCGACCACGCCGAGGACCTCTCCCCGGCGGACCTCGCCCCCGACCACGTCGAGGCGGAAGGCGGGGTAGGTCCTGGCCATCTTCGGAAATGTGAAGAGGGTCTCTCGATCGCTCCCCTTCGTGTGCGCTCGCTTCTCGAAGACCACCGAGTGGTCGCGGAAACGGACGTTCTCCTCCGCGAGGTAGCCCTCGAGGTACTGGTTGATCCCGACACGGACGCCTTTCGGTCGGGTCACGACACCGAAGACGGCCGGCGTGCCGTAGCCGACATGGACCGTGTCCGCGAGCATATCCAGGATCGCGAGGTCGTGCTCCACGATCACGATCGGCCTCGTGGCCGCGAGCTCGCGCACGAGGCCGGCCACGACCATCCGCTGGTAGACGTCGAGGAACGGCGTGCACTCGTCGAGGAAGTAGAAATCCGCCTCGCGGGCGAGGCAGGCCGCGATCGCGACCCGCTGGAGCTCGCCGCCCGAGAGCGTGCCGATCGTCCGGTCCGCGATCGCCTGGAGGCCGAGCGCCTCCATGTACCCCCCGAGCACTCCCCGCTCGTCGGTCGTCCGCAGGAGCTCCCGGACCGTGCCCTTGAAGACCTTCGGGATCTGGTCGATGTACTGGGGCTTCACCGCGACCTTCATGCGGCCCGCGGAGACCCTGGAGAGGTAGTCGAAGAGCTCGGTCCCGGCAAAGCCTTTCAGGACCTCGCTCCACCCGACCTCGTGATCGAAGACGCCGAGGTTCGGACGGAGGGCTCCCGAGAGGACCTTGACCGACGTCGACTTGCCGATCCCGTTGGGGCCGAGCAGTCCCGTCACCTTCCCCTCGACCGGAATGGGGAGGCCGTACAGGGCGAAACCGTTCTGGCCGTAGCGATGCGTCGGCCGGTCGAGCTCCTCGGGCAGGCTCACGATATCGATCGCATCGAACGGGCATTTCTTGATGCAGATGCCGCAGCCGACGCAGAGCTCCTCGGAGATCTCGGCCCGCCCGTCCTCGCCGATCACGACGGTCTCGTCTCCGGTCCGTACCCGCGGGCAGTACGAGATGCACTCGGTCCCGCATTTTCGCGAGTGGCACCGCTCGCGGTGAACGACAGCGATTCGCATGATGGATTACCGGATCGAGGTCGTCAGGAGGATCGTCTGCGTGATGAACCAGAGCGCGAAGGTCATGAATCCCTGATAGAGCCAGTCCTTGCCACCGAGCCGGGGCGTATCGAGCCGGAGCAGGATGAAGAGGTGTCTCTGGACCACTATGGCAGCGGCGAGGATCACGAGCGAGAGCAGGGCGTTCGGCTGGACGGCGAGCTCGTTGGGCGTGCCTCCGAGATAGAACGAGATCCCGCCTGCGGCCATGCCCAGGAAGCACGCGGCAAGCGTTCTCATCATCCGGCGCATGTGCTCGCCCTGCTTGTCCGCCTGAAGCTTTCCCGCCTTGGTGCCTGTTCCTGATCTCGGCTTATCGGTTTCGGTTTCGGTCATGACACCAGTGAACCTATTTTTTAGGCGTCGGAGCATATCTATCTTGGTATTTAATGGCGACTGCACAGGGGATGAGCGGCGTGGACCTGCTGGCCGTGGTCTCGGGCCTTCAGAGAGCGCTCCCGCTCTGGATCGGGAAGGTCTATCAGTACGACCAGAAATTGCTGGGCATCCGGCTGAACGGGCAGGAGCATGCCCGCTACCATCTCATGATAGAGTCCGGGCGTCGGATCCACCGGGTCCAGACGCCCCCGGACCCCCCGAAGCTGCCTTCGTCGTTCGCCATGATGCTCAGAAAGTACCTCGAAGGAGGTCGCGTCCTGGCTATCGAGCAGCACGGGCTCGAGCGGATCGCCTCGATGGAGATCGGGAGGAAGGACACGACCTACCGGCTCGTCTTCGAACTCTTCGACGAGGGAAACGTGGTCCTCTGCGATGGGGACTGGCGGATCAT
>Ga0074193_1002798_pt1 | contig 14655 bp, 13 predicted proteins | sample EPASupsiteHSE605_FD_64523 | JGI IMG/M metagenome (GOLD analysis project Ga0074193, IMG submission 64523) | Bioremediated contaminated groundwater from EPA Superfund site, New Mexico - Sample HSE6-05 | ecosystem: Environmental > Aquatic > Deep subsurface > Groundwater > Contaminated ... | reverse complement strand
CCTCGGGCGGCAGCCCGCGCTCTGCGGCGACCCGCCGTATGACGTCTCCCATGACGAGCACGGGGATGCCGAGCCCGGCTGCGCACCTCGAAAATTCACCCTTGCCGCTTCCCGGCAGTCCCACGACTCCAATCAGCCTCATACTCCTTCTCCCCGCTCTCACGTGTCCTGATCCGGCACGGCCGGCCGATCCGATCCGCGACCGATGCCAGCTCCTCGAACGAGAGCGGCGCCACACCGCCGTCGACCCCCTGCTGGAGCACGAGCGGTACCCCGGCGGCCTCGCGCGAGATCGCGCCGACCTCGTCCTCGAACCCGCGAAAGAGCGTCACGACCACCTCGAACTCCGCTAACCGCCCCTCGATGAAGGCCGTGCGGCAGAGCGCGAGCGACTCCCGGACGCGGTCCACGAGGTCGACGCCGAAGAGACTGCCGTACCGCTCCCATCGGGCCTTGACGTCCAGGGCCACCCGGTCCACGAGCCCTTCGTCGATCAGCCGCGCGAGGACTCCGGGAAAAACGCCGTTCGTCTGGACCCCGACCTTGAGGCCGAGCCGGCGACTCCGATCGGCCAGGTGCGCCAGCGCGTCCCCCTGCATGGTCGGTTCGCCACCCGTGAAGACGACTCCCGAGACGACGAGGGCGCTCTCGGCGATCAGGCCGACGATCTCGTCCGTGTCACGGAGGTCGCTCCCTTCGAGCAGGGCAACATTGTGACAGTAGAAGCACCGGACCGGGCATCCCCTGAGGAAGACCGTGCAGACGGCGCGACCCGGCCAGTCTACCGTGCTGATCGAGACAAAACCGCCGAAGTTGACCGACAGCCGAACCACCGTGCACCATTCAATGCGCGAGGAGGTTTATTCAAATTAGTGGTTGTCACGTCGTGGGAGAAGAGGCGCGCGCGATAGCAGCGGACGTGGCAGAGGTACGTGGCGGGCTCGGCCAGCGGGGCTGTCCGGCTCGTCCGGCGGTCCTCCGGGAATGAGGCGCGCCCGCCCCCCGACGGTACGGAGGATATCCAGAAAAGCCTCCGCCATGACATCCATGGCTGAGGATGTGATGGCGTCGCGACCGGCGGGGCGGGGTAATCTACGCCTACCGGCCACGAGCATCATCAACGTGGCCCTCTGCAGCATGTCCGCGTGCGGCCCGTTCTACAATAAATTCCGCCACCACCGGCACCACTCCCGCACCTGCGCCACTGCCGGCGGTGTCAGTTCGCGCTGCGGGGGCACCCATGAGGGTCGTGATCGGGACCGCCAGCCGGGCCGACGACTCCGATGAGATCGAGGTCCGGATCACGATCGGCACACCGCGCCGATACGGGTCCTGGCCGATGACGCGCGGCAGGTGCTCGCCGGCTACCCGGCAATCCTCTATAGCGAGGAGGGCGAGCCCATCGGCGACATCGCCACCCCGGCCGGGGGCCGGATGCTCCTCGGCGCGGGACGCACCGGGCTCGGATTCGTCCCGGTTACAGGCTGTTGAAGAGCCAGACGACGTCCGCGAAGTCGATCCGGCCGTTCGTATTGTAGTCGAACGCGGCCACCGGCTCGTTCGCGGCGATCCAGTTCATCTGGTTGAAGTAGAGCACGACGTCCGCGAAGTCGGCTCGGCCGTTGCCGGTGACATCTTCGTACGTGCCATCGCCGTCGAGGTCCTGCGGGAGGCCGAAGCCACCAGGGATCGTCACGAGTGTCGCTGCCGCGACCACGGTCACGGTTCCTGAAGACGCGGTCACGGTGTACATCTCCCCGTCATGGTCCGCGATGCCATAATCCTCGTACGGATCGATCACGACGCTGGTAGCGCCCGCCGCGATGCCCTTCACCTTCAGCGTCCCGAGCGGGATGTTCGTGGCTCCCCCCGGGATCGCCTTCCCTTCATCATCTGCCATCCAGAACGTGATGTTATCGCAGGGACCGGGGAATGGCGAGGGTTCCGTGTCCGTGTATATCGCCCATGCCGGGAATGTGAAGCCAACGATGTCGGCGCAGGCGCCGTTCGAGAGCGTCACGGTGAACATCGCCCCCCTCACGCCATAGGGGGCCCGGTCCAGTACGATCGGCACATCGACCGTCCCGTCCACGGCCACAGTGAACGCGTCGGTCGTGATCGTCATGTCGGGTCCTGTCACCGTGAACCCATCCTCCAGGGTCACGGTCCTGTCGCCCGAGGTCACCACAACGTTCCAGGGACCGGTCGCGGCCGTCGCCGGGATCGCGAACGAGCAGGTGATCCGGGTCGCCGACGGCACGGCGACACTGGTCGCCGCGATATCGGTCGAACGCCTGCGGGTCAATGTGACCGTTGAATCTGCCGCGAAACCTGTGCCGGTGATGGTAACGGGGACTGTGGACCCGATACTGCCGTTCGATGGCGTTATCGAGGCAATCGGCGGAGTGGCGGTGTCGGGGTAGATCCAGCGAATTCCGGCGATATCATCGGGGTGCAGGGTCTTGTCGTTCATGTTCCCGACGATGTCGTTGACGTAGCCGAACATGGTCTTCTCCGTGTCCGACGGATATCCCGAGATATCTCCGTAGAGGTCGAGGAGGTGCAACCAGTGGCCGAGCTCATGGAGCGTGAGACGCTCCACGTTCATCGTATGGCCGCTTGCCGTCCCGGTCGTCCACGAGAACCCGGAGTTGAACTCGACATCGGCCTCGATGATGATGCTGGTACCGGTTCTGTACCAGACCATGGCGTGCGCAATATCGGTCCAGCTATCAAAGTGAGATTCGGGACCGAAGCAGATCAGATTCATGCCATCCTGACCGAATGTCGTCGAGTTCGATTGGCCGGCGAAATTGAACCGGAAGGTCGCGCCCGGATTCGCCGCGGCATTCCAGCTGGTCGCGGCGGCGTTGATCTGCGTCAGTGCCTCGGGCCCGAGGCTTCCGGGGTTGACATAGTACTCGGCGGGAGCGTCCCACTTCATTTTACCATACCCGAACGTGACCGTGAACGGTGTCTCCGCGCTCTTTGCGCCGGCGTCGGTCACGACAACCACCGGTCCGCTCCCAGCCGATCCCTCATACGGGATGCGACCGCCTGGATCGCCTTTAGCGACGAACCCGGTGGGAACGCGGACGACGATGCGCGTATCGCTCCACGAGACGATATCGTTTGCATTGTCCCCGAAGACCGGGTCGCCGGATTCATCGTTGCAAAAAAACCCGCTCGCCCAGATGGGCGTCAATGAGTCGTCGTAGGAACGGGCGAAGAGGAAGGCGACGTCGGCCGGGGAGTCACGGGAGGCCTTGGTGCCGAACCCGGTGCCGGTGATCGTGATCGCGGTCCAGGTGCCGGCCGAACCCGTGTTCGGCGTGATGCTCGAGATCACGGGTGTCGCCGCGACTCCCCGGGGCGATGGCTCGGGAGGTTCGACGACGTTCGGCCGGGCCATCGCCTTGCCGCTGGCGAGGCTCGTGAGGTAGGCGTCGTACTCGGCCACCGGGATGCCGGCGCCCTTCCTCAGCGATCCGCCCGACACCCTGCCGCTGATGACGGGCACGACTCCCTGCGCCCGGCCATGGACCTGCACGTTCGCCATTGACCCGGCCCGGACGAAGAGATAGGCCTCGATCCCCGGGACGAGCACGGGCTCATCCTCGGCCCACTGGGTGATCCCGTCCGTGGTGCCGCCGAGAGCGGCGATGGTGAACGTATCGGGGCCCTCCCCTTTCATGCGTTTCGTCACGGCGACCTGTGCCGTGGTGACGATGTTGGTATGGTCGTCGTTCCACTGGCTCCGGACGCTGGTGAGCGTGCCGCGCACGATCTCGTCGGCGTCGGCGACACGGTCCGTGTCGGTCGCTGGGACCATCAGGGCCTGTGCGCCAGTGGCGAACAGGCAGACCACGAGCAGAACGATCGCTGCCCGCAGCATCACGCGACCGCCACGATCACAAAAAGACTCTCCCGCGTTCATCACCATCCGTCCCGAGGGCCCTGCGAGGGACAGACGGGCATGCTGCCTGGACTCACGTTCCTGGATATCTTTTCAGCCTGCGCCATGTCACCCGGAGATTGGTCAATGGTCTTCCGCTTTAGGTATAAAGAGTATCGAACGTGGTTTTCGCCCCTTAATCGTTCGGCCTCGGGACCTGGCACGCCGACCGCCGGGTGGCGGCCGTCGTCGCGGTCGTCCGCTCGTTCTGCGAGGAGGTTGCGACCTACTACCGCGCCCGCGCGGACGGGGAGATCGCCGGCCGCGTCGGCCGGTTCGTCGAGGATCTGGAGACCCTGGCCGGCGAGCTCTGCCGGCGGGAGGAGCCGTGATCGTCGTCGCGGCCCGGGGCTCGTCCCCGGACGACCGTTTCGACCCGACCTCCTCCGGGGGTGGCGGGAGGTAGACGGCGTCGCGGATGGAGGTCTCTCCGGGGCGGCCCGAGATAGTTCTGGTCCCTCCGGATCTCGACGGGGAACCGATCGGCGCCGCGGGTGCTGCGGAGCAGGAGCCAGTGGATCTCCCGGATCAGCGCGATCGAGATCGGCTCGTTCCGGACGGTCTCGAGGCCGTAGCGCATCGCGTCGATATAGTTGATGACCTCGCCGATCTCGTTGAGGTCCTCACCGGTCTCAAGGGAGGCCTCGACCTCGAGGACTCCACGGAGCGAGGCCTGTGTCCCTTCGATCTGCGTGCTGAGCAGCGCCTCCTTCTTGACGTACATCGCGATGAAGAGGTCGGGGTTCGGCAGGACCCGGCCCATGCCGTCCAGCCGGGCCATGGCCCGGTGTATCGGTCCCGGCGTCGACCGCACCACCTGTTGTTTTTCAGAATCACACTCAATACGGACGTCCTATCCCGTCTGATTCAGGCAAAAAATCAGGTACCCATATTGTAAGCCGTATTTCCCCGGATCGTTCCAACGGCAATTGATGGTGCGGGGATACACGTCGGTTTCCATTCCCAATAGTCTGTTAATAGAGATCGACGAACTCGTCAAGAACGGCGATCTTGGTTATGGGTCACGAAGTGAGTTCGTAAAAGAGGCCCTCCGGGCACATGTTCTGAAGGTCAAGAGCCGGCGGGCAGACGGCGGCGGAGACGCGTGAGCCCTCCACGGCCAAATGGGGCCGCCGACCTCGACCGCTTCTATGCCCTCCTCGACCGCCTCCGCGAACAGCAGGGGGGCTATCGCACACTGACAACGTGCACTGGCCGGATAAAATGGCCGGCCCGCGGCGTCTACTTCTTCTTCGAGCCTGGCGAGGTCCGAGCCGACGGCGGAACTCTCCGGGTCGTCCGTGTCGGGACGCACGCTGTTTCACGATCTTCTAGAGCGACCCTCTGGCAGCGGCTTGCCCTCCACAAGGGGAACCCGAACGGCGGGAGCCACCGCGGCTCCGTCTTTCGCCGGCACGTCGGAGGCGCCCTGCTCGCCCGCGGCGGGTTTCCACCGGAGATCGGGCTGACGTGGGGCATCGGGAACTCCGCCGGCAGCGACCAGGTGCGGGCGACCGAGAAGTCGCTCGAGCGGGCTGTCTCTGCGTACATCGGCACCATGCCCTTCCTGGTGCTCGCCGCCGACGACGAACCGGGGCCGGCGAGCGTCCGGGGATACATCGAGCGGAACGCCATCGGCCTGCTCTCTACCGCAGGGCTCGAGGCCGACCCGCCGTCGCCGGGCTGGCTCGGCCGCGACTGCCCGCACCCGGCGATCCGATCATCCGGCCTCTGGAACGTCGACCACGTCGGGCAGGCGTACGACCCGGGGTTCCTCGACTGTCTTGAGAACCTGGTCCAGAGCGATGCAGGGCACGATCCGGCGTGACGCCGGATATCTGGATCGATGGGACGGCGAAGTGGGTCGGGGTCGCGGTTGGACTTCAGCCCGGAGACAGGTTACCTGACAGCTGATCCGGATATCTAGATACTCGATTCTGACAATCGCTGTTATCGTTAACTAGATGTCCTTCTCCAACATTTATCCCAATAGATTGCGAAATGGAAGCCCGTCTGCTCGATGAGTACCACACACTGAATACCATTATCGAGCAGGATCGGACCGTCACCACATTCAAGTATGCTCTTCTTCGAGGGACGATCGAGGTCTGCCAGCAATACTCCCATCTTGCCGAGGCCGAGGGCGACCGCGTCTGGTATCCTCTCGGCCTGCTGATCGAGCGCTGGATTCTCTACTACTACCCCATATTCGAGAACGAACGGTTCATCCCTCAACTCAACGGAGAGCGCGATCAGGTCGGGGGATCGAAGAACATACAGTTCAGATGGGAGCTAACAGAGATCATCGACCATTACCGGGAATACGGCGGGATCTCCGCGTTCTATACGGATTTCCGGAAGGGCGCACTTCCGCCCGACCTGCAGGACACCATGCGGAACCTGATCCAGAAGGTGCGACAGGCGATCACCCAGGGGCCGATCAGACATCTGGGGTTCTCGCAGCACCATAAACACAACGCCGTCTTCGGTTGGGACGGGGCGCGTATCTGCCTCCCACACGGGGCGGTCTCGTCGATCGATCTGATCTTCGGGTGTGGCAGGTTCTCGCTTCATCGCGATCTGGAGTCCCTGTTCAAGTATTTCGGGAGTTTCATTATCGGAGAGGGCACGCTCCTGAACAAGTGGGCCGAGTTTACGGAAAACATCGCGAAAGCACAGGGACAGATCGTCGAACGGAGAGAGATGCTCGACATTCTTTGCCGTTCGCCGGCAACCGAGAGGCAGACACAGGAAGCATCTCGCTTCTACCACCAGCTTCTCGCCGACTCCGACGGGCTCTCTTGTGTCTGGTCGGGGGAGTCCATCAAATCCCACAACAAACTCCATATCGATCACCTTCTTCCGTTCTCGCTCTGGAAGAACAACGATTTCTGGAACCTGGTGCCCGTGCAGGCAGCGGTGAACCTGAGAAAGCATGATGCGATACCGTCGCCTCTCCTCCTGAGGAAGCGAAAGGAGATCATCATGACGTACTGGGAGAGACTGGCAGACTCCTACGCGGACACCTTCTCCCGGGAGATGCGGTCCGCCCTGGTCGGCTCGACCGCCCCGATCGAGGAGGAGATGATGGAGACCGCGTTCGAAAACCTGGTTGGGAAGAGTACGTATCTCATTGAGATCAGGGGGTGCACGCCCTGGAACGCTTGACCTGCATCTTCTGCGATCCGGAGCCCTCGAGCGTGCTCCTACAGGACGAACACGGCTACGTTCGGTTCGACGGCTACCCCGTGACGCCGGGCCACGTCCTGATCATTCCCCGCCGCCATATCTCCTCGCTGTTCGACCTCACCGACGACGAGACCCGGGGCCTCTGGCAGCTCGTGAAAGAGACGAAGGAGGCGATCGATGCCAGGTACCACCCGGACGGATACAACCTGGGGGTGAACGTCGGGGAGGCCGCGGGGCAGACCATCGGGCATCTCCACATCCACGTTATTCCCCGGTATCGTGGCGACATGAAAGACCCGAGGGGAGGGGTCCGGGGAGTGATTCCGGAGAAGCAGCGGTACTGAGAAGGAGCTGGTAAATACACACCTGGCAGTCGGTCGAGGGCCGGCTCTGAAACGTGCTCTGGATGCTGTAGTACGCGAACAGGACCGGGCCGCAGTGCGCGTCCTGGGTGCGGCTCCAACTCTATGCGCTGATCGGCGGATTTTCGCGGCTGATCACGCTCAAGGCAGGCATCGGCCCGGGGGACGACGGTGAGCCTGTCCTCACCATCATGTGGCCGGACGAAGACTGATCAGCTTCTTTTTGGGGCTGTGCTAAATTAGAGTTTTATTTCCCCCCCAGCCTCAACGTTTCGAGTTGTTGCGTTGGTGTAAACCGGCGCGAGCGAGCATTGGCCCGGGAAATTTTCTACTAGAATCGGAACTCGGCTAAAATTTTTTCCGGTTCGTACCGGTTCCGGCCGGAAAAAATCCGGAGCGATTAGGCTTCAGGCCCAAGAATTTTTCTGATCGCAGGAATGCATGCGCCGGACCGATCCGGCCGGGTTTTGCTGGGGCCGGCTCACCCGCTCTCGTATCGGTCGCATGCGTTGGGGCGGGGCCGGGCTTGTGGGGATTGGGCGGACCAGGAACCGGTTTTGTACCGGCTCCATCGTCAATTTCCATAATTAAAGGCACTGACAAGCGGATGGAGCATGATACAAAAAAGTAGGTATAACTCGATCGCGCCCTATTATCTATAACGGAGAATCATGCGCACACTTTATCTCTATATCCTCGATACCATGGCCGACTGGGAGCCGGGCCATGTTATGGCCGAGCTCCGTTCCGGACGGTACCTGAAGGATCCGACACTCAGGTATTCCGTTATACTGTGCGGTAATACCTTAGACCCCGTCACCACCATGGGTGGGCTGTATTTGACACCCGAAGTCCTCATAACAGATATCCGCCCCGTCCCCGGCGACGTGCTCGTACTGCCGGGAGCAGATACCTGGCTTGATCCGGCACAGGCGCCCGCCCTCCGGATGACAGGCCCGTTGCTCGATGAAGGAATACTTGTCGCTGCGATCTGCGGTGCGACGCTTGGACTCGCAAACGCCGGCCTGCTGGACAACCGCCCGCACACCAGCAACGATCCTGCTGTCCTGAAAATGTTCTGCCCGAACTACCAGGGCGAGAATTATTATGTGAACGAACCCGCAGTGACTGACGGCAATCTCATCACCGCAAGTGGACTTGCACCCGCAGAGTTCGCGTACCATGTATTCCGGAGCCTGGACGTCATGGCACCTGCAACGCTCGAGGCCTGGCACGGGCTTTTCACCACCCGGAAACCCGAATATTTCTATGCCCTGATGGGATCCCTGCCGCAACGGTAGGGATTCCTGAGCATGCGTGGGGGGCAAACCTCGTCCTCTTTCCAGCATGAAAAATTCTAGGAGCCTAAGTTGAGTATTTTGCTTTTATTTACAATTGTTTAGCTTCATTCTCTTAGATTAGCACATTGGCTAATCCAGTGCAGCCCCTTCTTTTCCCCCCGGACCGCCCGCCTCCTGGATCGGCGAGCGTGGCAGGTTCCCACAAGTCCGCCGCTCTGTCTGCGGTGATAAAAGCGCCGGCACAGTCCTACGAATGGCTCGAGGCGCTCGCGTCACTCCGGCGGACACCCGCCATCCGCCTTCCATCCCCGCGCGTTCGTGCCGTGACGGCGCGCCTTCGCTCCTCACGTCCGTCCGGGGACGCTCGAGCGCGAGCGCCCGCCTGTCTTTCACCTTGGGGTAAACGCTCAGGAAGTCTTCGATCGGGCCCAAATAGCGTCTGGGGAGGGGAGATAATGGGAGAATCGACGATGGCCCGCGAATATGTCCAAACTATTCGTCAGGCACCGGAACGCTGATGCTCGCCCGCGCCCGACGCAAACGGGATGGCTCCCACGAACGGGCTCCTCGACCCGCCGTTCTATCTCTCCCAGTTCGAGGAGGCCTTCCGGTTTGTCCTCGACGAGTACCGGCTCGAACCGAGGGAGCTCGCGGTCTTCATTCCCTGCGCCGTCCGGAAGCCCTACAGCACGAGCCCGAGCCACCGGCTCTTCCACCGTGTCTTCGACGAGGTACTCACGCCGGGCCAGTACCAGGTCCTGATCTTCGGGACCTGCGGTGTCGTCCCCGCCGAGCTCGAACGCATGTACCCCTATGCCCACTATCACTACATGCTCGGGAATGTCCACGATCCGCGGATCCGGCGCGATTTTCTCGAGATCGAGACCTATCGGCTCACCCGCTTCCTGACAAGGACCCGCGACCTGTACGAACACCGCCTGGCCTACTGCATCGGCCTCTTCCGAGAGGCCCTCGTCCGAGCGATCGATAAGTCGGGCGTCGAGTTCGATCTCCTGCTCCCGAGCGACCCGGTCATCAGGCAGGTCTACGATCCGGACTGCCCGTTTCCCGAGGGAAGCCTCTCCCGCGAGGAGTACATCGAGGAGCTGCGTGCGGGGCTCAGGCAGCTGAGCCCGTGAGGCTCGCTCCGCATACGAGAAGAGACTTCTGTCGGCAGAATGGGCGAGGCGATGACCAGAGACAGCACGTCCGGCCTCGAACGCCCGCCCGGACACGGTCCCGATCCCCCACCGTAGTCGTCGACGAGGGAACTGCGTGAACAGGATCCGGTCGATATCGCCTGGAGACCCGGCCGATTGTCTCTGCAGCACCATAGCGACCCGTACGGGTCTCGAACGCCGCCACACCACGGTGCCCTATGACATTTTCTAGCTGTTTCACTGAGAAAAACTGCTTCGCAGGAATGGTGCCCCCGGACAGATTCTTCTCAGTGACAGAGCGGTCATCTGCATCATCACGCCCAGTGATGCATGAATCCACGCCTGGCAGCTCTGTTCATATTCGTGCTGTCTGCCGGTTCAGGCTTGTGCAGATCCCTGCCGCAGGATCTGTGACCCGTCCATTGCAGGGTCCCACGTCAATGAACTCCGCAGTCCGTTCGATCGGTCCGATGTGTGTCATCGTTCGATCTGTTCGTCTGCGGTTCCTCGATCCATCCTGAGGGGCAACACCTGCCTAGGCATCAATAGTACTTATAATTTCCTAATGGGGTAGACACTCCGGCCTCCCCATCGGACCGAAGCATGGTCATTCCATAATCCTTTTTTGTTGACAGCGCCAAAATTGGCATTCATGCAGAGAAACCTCCTCGGATTGCTGGTGCTGCTCCTGGCGGGATGTATCCTTCTCGCCGGCTGTACGGGTACGAATCCCGCGCCCAACGTGACCAACCAGACCGGACTGAAGTCCAAGTACATCATCGGGATCGACGGGGCGTACCCGCCGTACTCGTCGCAGGAGAAGAACGGCAGCTTCGTCGGCTTCGACATCGACTCCGCACGGTGGATCGCGAACAAGATGGGCTTCGAGGTCGAGTTCCAGGCCGTCGCATGGGACGGGATCATTCCGGCACTCCAGGCCAAGAAGATCGACATGGTCTATTCGGGCATGACGATCACGGAGGAGCGCAAGGCCCAGGTCGCATTCTCGAAGCCGTACCTGAAGATCAACCAGTCGGTCGCGGTTCGCTCCGACTCGACCGTCACCATGGACGATATCATGGCCGGCAAAGTCGTGATCGGCTCGCAGCGAGGCACGACCGGCGAGATGTGGGTCCAGGACAACCTGATCGACACGGGCAAGATGCCCGCCGCCAACCTGAAATCATTCGATAACTTCCCGCTCGCCATCACGGCGCTGATGAACAAGCAGGTGGACGCGACCGTCTACGACAAGCCCCCCACGGTCGACATCATCCGCGGCCAGAACGCGAAGATCATCTCCGAGATCGACACGAAGGAGGAGTACGGCATCGCTATCCGTAAGGACGACACCGCGCTCCTCGAGACGATGAACAGGGGCCTCGACCTGCTGATGGCCGACCCGTACTGGAACGAGCTCAAGCAGAAGTACGGACTCGCATCGGTCTGATCGACGTTCGACATCAAATACTACCATACCCAATAGTACTGGTGAAGGCAGGGCGGGCACCACGCTCCCGCCCATCCGCCCTCCAGGCCGGCGGCTCCGGCTCCTACCACGGAATTGATCATGGACCTCGCAGCGATCCTTATCTCCTGGTTCCCGTTTCTCGTCACCGGCATCATCGCGACTCTCGGGCTCGTTCTCGCCGCGCTTGGCATCGGGTTCGTCATCGGCCTGCCCGCCGCGATCGGCCAGGTGTACGGTTCACGCCCAGTCGCATTCCTGATCAACATCTACATCTGGTTCTTCCGGGGCCTGCCGCTCCTGGTGCTGCTCTTCCTCTTCTATTTCGGGATCTTTCCCCTGCTCGGTCTCGGATGGGTCTCGCCGTTCCTGGTCGGCGCACTGGTGCTCGGCCTTCACGGCGGGGCGTACCAGGCCGAGATCTTTCGGGGGGCGCTCCTGTCGATAGGAGAGGGACAGATGACGGCTGCCCGCTCGCTCGGGATGAGCCGCTCCCAGGCCATCCGCCACGTAATACTGCCCCAGGCACTTTTGATCGCGCTCCCGGGCTGGTCGAACGAATATCCGACCGTGCTGACCGACACCTCGGTCTGTTACGCGATCGGTGTGGCCGAGCTCCTCACCCGGGCCTCGGTGATCGTCTCGACCGAGTACATCGCGATGCCGATCTACCTTGCCTGCGCGGGGATCTACCTCGTCCTGAACTACGTCGGGATCAAGGGTCTCCACATTCTCGAGAAACGGGTCTCGGTTCCCGGATTCGAGACCGGGAGTGATTAGACATGACGACCGACGATACGATACTCCGGGTCGAAGGGCTCGCCAAGTCCTTCGGCACGACCGAGGTCCTGAAAGAGATCTCGTTCACGGTCCGGAAGGGCGAGACCAAGGTCTTCATCGGCCCCTCGGGCACGGGGAAGAGCACGCTCCTCCGGTGCATCAACCAGCTGATCATCCCCGACGCGGGTCATGTCTACCTGCACGGGGAGGAGGTGACCCATGCGGGGGCCCGTATCAATCACTTCCGGTCCAAGATCGGGATGGTCTTTCAGAACTTCAACCTCTTCGATCACATGACCGCGGTCCGCAACGTGGAGATCGCGCTCATGAAGGTGAAGGGCATGAAGGAGGACGAGGCGCGTGAGAAGGCGCTCTTCGAGCTGCGCCGGGTCGGGATGGAGGACCGGGCCGACCACTACCCGGCCCAGCTCTCCGGCGGGCAGGCCCAGCGGGTCTCGATCGCCCGCGCGCTCGCCATGGACCCCGACGTGATGCTCTTCGACGAGCCCACGTCCGCCCTCGACCCCGAGCTGACCGGAGAGGTGCTCGAGGTGATCCGCGGCCTCGCCCGGGCCGGGATGACCATGCTGATCGTCACGCACGAGATGCGCTTCGCCCTCTCGATCGCGGACGAGCTCCTTTTCATGGAGCACGGGACCATCCTCGAGCGTGGCGCCCCGGGCGACCTCGCGACCAGCCCGACCTTCGAACGGACGCGTCAGTTCGCAGGGCGGTTCGCAGACCTGTAGGGGGGAGTCATGGATCAGCTCGCGTTCGTCATAAACACCCTTCTCCCGGCGCTCTGGGGCGGGTTCGTGGTCACGCTCGGGCTGATCGCTCTAACGGCACCGTTCGGAGTCCTGATCGGCGCGGCGGTGGCGGTGGGGCGCGTCTACGGCAGTCGGCCCGTCCAGTTCCTGGCCAGGGCGTACGTCACGTTCTTCAAGGGGACGCCGCTCCTGCTTCTCCTCTTCATCCTCTACTTCGGGCTCCCCTCGATCGGGATCTCGCTCTCCCCCTTCGTAGCGTCCGTCCTCGGTTTCATCTTCTGCAACTCCGCATACGACTCGGAATACATCCGGGGCTCGATCCGCTCGATCAAGGAGGGGCAGTTCACGGCCGGCCTGGCCCTCGGCATGGCGCGGGGACAGGTGATCCGGCACGTGATCCTTCCGCAGGCCCTCCGCCGGTCGATCCCGGGGCTCGTGAACGAGTTCGTATACCTGATCAAGTACTCGTCCCTCGCGTACATGGTGACCGTGGTCGAACTGACGGGAGCGGGCAAGATGATCGCGACACGGTATTTCACGTACAACGAGACCTTCCTCGTGGTCGGGCTCGTCTACCTTTCCCTCGTCACGGTCACCACGATCGGAGCGCATCTCCTCGAACGGCGCGTCGCGATCCCGGTCTGAGTCGGGACAACGGGGGACTAGGAGCCCCCGATCGTCTCGGACGGGATCTCGGGCATGGTGAAGTGAAAGACCGTCCCCTCCCCCGGGATCGAGTCGAGCCAGATCTCCCCTCCGTGCTGTTCGACGATCTTCTTGACGATGGCGAGCCCGATCCCGGTCCCCGGGTAGGAGTCCCTCGTGTGAAGGCGCTGAAAGATCACGAAGATACGATCGAAGTACTCCGGGTCGATCCCGATGCCGTTGTCCGCGACCTGGAGGTGCCACCCTTCGCTGCAGTGCATGGCCGAGATCCGAACCTCGGGCGGCTGGTCCGGTTGACGGAACTTGATCGCGTTGTTGATCAGGTTTTCGAAGACCTGGGTGATCTGGCTCCTGTCGCCATAGACCCGCGGCAGCGGATCGCACTGGACGACTGCCCCGCTCTCCGCGATGACGCAGCGGAGATCCACCACGGCATCGTGAACCGCCTCGTCGAGCGAGAAGACAGTGAAGGGAAGACGCTGTGTCGAGATCCGGGAGAAGGCGAGGAGATCGTTGATCAGGGCCTGCATCCTGGCCCCGCCCTCCGAGATGAACCCGATCATCTCGTCCGCGTCGTCGTCGAGCCGACCCCGGTATCTGCGCTCGAAGAGCTGGATGAAGCTGACGATCGACCGGAGCGGCTCCTGCAGGTCGTGACTGGCCACGTAGGCGAACTGCCGCAGGTCGTCGTTCGACCGCTTCAACTCGGCAGCGTATCCCTCGAGCGCTGCGGCAGCCTTTCGGTCGCGGGTCGTATCCTGGCCGATGAGCAGGAGCTCGTCGCAGAGGCCGTTCTCCTGGAGCAGGGGGAGGCAGGAGACGAGGAAGGTGCCGGAGCGTCCCTCGGGATCGACGAGCGGGACCTCTCCGGTCTGGGCCGCGAGCGTTGCAGTTGTATGCAGCACCAGGCGAGTGTACCCGGGCTCGTGCCCGGGCCCGAAGACCTCCTCGTCCGTGCGGCCGATCAGCGCCTCGCTCGTTCGACCGAGGCGCTGCACCCCGGC
>Ga0074193_1002797_pt1 | contig 14667 bp, 16 predicted proteins | sample EPASupsiteHSE605_FD_64523 | JGI IMG/M metagenome (GOLD analysis project Ga0074193, IMG submission 64523) | Bioremediated contaminated groundwater from EPA Superfund site, New Mexico - Sample HSE6-05 | ecosystem: Environmental > Aquatic > Deep subsurface > Groundwater > Contaminated ... | reverse complement strand
CTTGGATTCTCCTTCAGTACTTTCTCCGATATAATTTCTTCGCGCTACAATTTCCAACAGTTTATCGGCAGCTTCTCCATCCCCTAATTCGAGACTCCTTACATCCAAAAAAGCCTGTTCAACTCCGATCAACCCCACTAGTTGGCCACCAATGATTAACGTTAATACTTTGGGCGCTTTAGGATCACAACATTGACTCATAAAGTAAATCTTGTCCTCCTTTCATTTTTATATTTCGAGTGAAAAGTCTTAAAAATACACCACGGCTAGATTAGCAAACGTTTACAGAACCTTGATACGCTACCACAAATTGTTTATTCTATTTTTTAGGTCCATAACCTTCTGTTCGATTATTTGGGCAGTTCTTATAAACTCATTTTTATCCTTGCCCGAAGGGTCATCCAGTCCCCAATCCTCCCTGTATTTACACGGTAGAAAAGGACACTTCACGTTACATCCCATGGTAATTACAACATCCACAGGGGGAATATGTGATAGCAATTTTGATTTTTGTGTTGTGTTCATATCGATACTATAAATCTCTTTTATTACTTCAACTGCATCCTGATTAATCTGTGGCTTGGTTTCAGTCCCTGCTGAATAGGCTTCAAAGTTATCCGCTGCAATTATCTTTGATATTGCCTCTGCCATCTGTGACCGACATGAGTTATGAACGCAAATATATGCAACTTTTATCTTCTGTGGCATATATTAAACCCCTCTCTAATGGCCATGCTTCGGTAAGCCATTTTCACTAAAATACTTGCGTTTAAAGAAGAGTGCTGAATTTACCAGAGCAATCATTACTGGCACTTCAACTAAAGGACCGATTACCGCAGTGAAAGCAACATCTGATGCTATCCCGAAGACAGCAACTGCAACAGCTATGGCAAGTTCAAAATTATTACTTGCGGCTGTAAAAGCAAGGGTTACTGTTTGGTCATATCTGAAACCGCCCTTAAATGACATATAAAAGCTTACAAAAAACATAATGGCAAAGTAAATTAACATGGGAATTGCAATTCTAATAACATCTCCAGGATTTTTGATAATTTGTTCTCCTTTGGTTATAAACATAATGACGATTGTATAAAGCAGTGCTATCAAAGCTAAGGGAGATATCTTCGGAATGAACACCTTTTCGTACCACTCTTTTGTTTTAGCTCTTATCAAGCTAAATCTTGTAATAAAACCTGTAGCAAAAGGAATACCCAAATAAATAAGGACACTCTTTGCTACTTCCCACATCGAAATATCTACGACCTGGCCTCCCCAGGAAAGTCCCAGCCACTTAGGTATAAGCGTTACAAAGATATAAATATAGACAGTGTATAAAAGAATTTGGAAGATAGAGTTAAGCGCTACCAATGCAGCACAATATTCGTTATCACCTTTAGCCAGGGAATTCCAAACAATAACCATTGCAATACACCTAGCAAGCCCTATGATAATAAGTCCAATAGCAAAGCCCGGTTTATCTCCAAGCAGCAATATAGCCAGCACAAACATCAAGATAGGGCCAATAATCCAGTTTTGGATAAGCGAAAAGGAAAAGATCTTTTTATTTTCTACAACTTTTCCGATCTCTTCATACTTCACCTTGGCAAGGGGTGGATACATCATGATTATAAGACCTATTGCTATAGGCCATGATATTGTTCCAGTGCTGAATTCACCCAATGACTTTGCTAAGTTAGGAAAGAAATACCCACCAAAGACACCTACTGCCATTGCGATAAATATCCATAGTGTCAAGAATCTGTCTAAAAACGACAACCTAGCTTGTTCAACCTTTTCCAATTGAATCATCCTCCATAAATCTATTCACAGTCCATAGTCTTGCGCTTTAACCAATCATTTAAGTTTTGCAGGTCATTTTGATATAGTTCTAGATTCCTCAAATTATCATAAACCAAGCTATCTATAAACTTTATACGTTCATCTATAGCCAACGAATAGTAAACCCACTGGGCATGTTTGCGGTCTTTCACCAATTCGGCATTTTTAAGATAAATTAAGTGTCTTGATGCTTTGGCTTGTGAAATTTGTAAGGTTTCCATTATATCGCAAACACAGAGTTCTTTTTCGAATAATAGATTTAAAATCCTTAACCGTGTTTCATCGGATAGCGCCTTTAACGCATCTAACAGTTTTTCCATTTACTCACCTCTATTCAAATCTTATATACTTACATTCGCTTAAGCGATTATGTGAATATTATACATCACTGTCCAATAAAAAGGAAGCCTTTTCAGGCTTCTAATAAGCATTGTTGTTTAACAACATTTACCAGTTGGGGAAGGAGTGCAGCAGGGTTTACTAATCTCACTTTCTTTTGTTGCCTCAATGATATAAGAAGCAACAAACTCTTCAATATTCCACTACAACAGCCACCTTCAGATCCCTTCTGCACAACTTCTGCATAGTTGTTTCTAATAAATTCTCGAATTGGACTTGTCAAATTTCTTCTTTATTGTTTGACATAAAACCCTCCATACAGTTTCCATTTAATAGATCTTTATCTATAAAGAACAATATTTGCATTCACTATTTTTATGCTTATAGTCGATGATATTCCCTATTCTGTCAATTTCCAACTGACAACAGCCTAGCAGCATTTCTTTTAACATTTTCCTGGCACGCTGAACTCTTGATTTTGCTCCTGATATCGAAATACCCAGCTTCTCACTTAACTCTAGGTAAACTTAAATGGGGTAGTACTCGTATTATTCCGTCATCAACGAAAAATTCAGCCACAGTTTTTGTCATCATACTAACGTTACAACGGCCTTGACAAGGGAAAATTCCAATATTCATAATTGCTCATCCATTTTTGCTTTTAGAATGCTGGTATTAAAGCTGTTTTTTACGAGCAACGCACTAATTGTTACGAGCAAAAGCCCTACACCATAAATTGTAAACAAATTCCCATAACTGGACGCAGCTACAATTCTTCCACCGATAGCAGTTCCAATTCCACCACCACCCATAAAGCAGAAAGCAACCAGCGACATGGCTATACCTCTTGCTTTAGCGGCAAACTCTGTAGCAATTGTCAAGAATGTAGAATGAGCCATCATGAAACCAAGCCCCATTAATCCAATAGCAATTACTACAATAGGTAGAAAACCTCCCATAGAAACCAATAATATATCTGCTAAAAAGGCAAAACTTAGTCCAATGGCAGCAGTTTTTTTACGGCCTATCTTTGCAGCAAAAGTACCGGATTTTCTACCTGTAAGCAGGGCCATAATACCAAAAGCTGTCATAACCATACCTACAGCAAAATTATTTAGATTAAATGTTGTCTTTATAAAACCCCCGAGAAATGAAAAAGAACCTAGCAGAAAAATACCTTCAAATACAACTAAAGCATAAATGATAAGACTGGAAGGATTCCTTAATAAGTTTATGTATGGCATTAATGCTTTACTTTCTTTATTCTTTGTAGATGGTATCTTTCTACCTATGGTAAACAGCAATACTGAAGAAATGACAGCTAGACCTGCATAAACAGCAAATACTCCTCTCCAATTAAGGAAATGAGCAATTGAGCCACCAATCGCCATACTAAGACCTTGACCAAGGAAAGAGATTCCCATAAAGGAGCCAATAGCTGACTGTCTTTCCTCCATAGGGAAAATGTCTCCGATAAGTGCAAGAGATACTGGCATGATAGCAGCAGCAAACATTCCAGTCAACGCCCTATACACTGCTAGGTCAGTAATGGAAAAAGCAAATGCACAAAGTGCAGTGGCTATCGTAAATAGTGAAATTGAAACGGATATAACCTGTCTCTTTCCTAGGCGCTCTGCGAGATACCCATATAGTAACTGAAAAAGACCAAAAGGTAGCATATATGCAGTAATAACAATTGACGCTGAGGCAACATCCACATTCAAGTCCTGTGCAATGGATGGAAGTATCGGAGAAACCACCCAATTATCTGCCATTGCTACAAACCCTGCAAAACCAAGTATGAGAATAATTTTTCTCTTATCCATACAATCCTCCCCAAATTACAATAGTTTAGATACTATAGCATCCAAAAGAACCTCATTTATTTAGATAATGAAGTCTTTGTTTCTTCTATTTGACGAAGAATAATTGCTTCAACAAGGTCAATCATGTCGTAAACTTCCTTGTTTTTTATTGAATATATAACCTTAGAACCATCTTTTTTGCTTTCAACGATACCTTGATTTTTTAACACTGTAAGATGTTGAGAGGTATTGGATTGTTCAGAATCAAGATTAGGAAGAATCTCACAAACACACAACTCTCCATTTCTTAATAGCTTAACTATTTGAATTCTCGTAGGATGAGCCAAGGCTTTAAAGACACTTGATATTAGTTGATTGCCCATATTTGACACATTCTCACCTCGTTTAATTATTATATTAGTAATATCTAATATTTTAAACTAATTATATAATGTGCTACTGTTCCTGTCAATGATACCCCAGCCAACATCAGAATTTCTGAGAGTCAAAGAAATTTAAAAAATTTGCCGACTAAAGCAAGGATACTTTTATCGGCCAGTTGTGTTAACACACTTTACCTTAGATCCGTTAAGTAGACGAATAACCAACCTTCATCATAAACCGTTCAAACCTGTGCTTTTTGTGTTAGAAATGCGAAAATTTATCAAGCTATAAAGCCAAAATTTGAACACCGCTGTTCAACAAGGCCGAAGCTAAAGGAACAGTAAACATTCTCCCGATCTCCCTTCTCAATACGGATAGTTGAAAGAAGAGAAGAACTGAAAGGTAGAAGCAACAAATCTGCTTTGGATGTTCTTAAAGAGCGCTATGCGAAAGTTGAACTTTCTTCAGAAGAGTTCCAACTGATAAAGACGGAGATTCAATAATTTTCTAAGTTGAAAAATTTCAGAAGACAAAAGCCATTGGTCTCTGACGGATAAAGAGACCAATGGCTTTTGTCTTCTACGCACTTAAAAATCAAGTGGTCTGCGCCAGACCGGAGTGATTGGTCTCCCCTGGGAAAAATGATCCATGAATAAGAGCCCGGTTGCCCGGGCAGAAAGATTTAGTAAGGGATCAGTCCACACGGAAACATAATGATGTGTACCACAAGGCATTTAACCTACAGCTTACGAATACGCCGCTATACCAGAGGCGACGATAATAAGCGCAATTTCCCTTTGACAAAGTCCAATGTAGCTTAATGCGCTACTGTTTCTGAATCATATATATTTGTTTCAAATAGAGTTCCTCCCCACTTTCTATATCTAATTCCCCATAATAACTCGAAATAAATTGTAAAGAAATTAATTTTATGAATACTAGAAATCTCTTTTGCCTGTTTAGCAAGTATCTTTTGCAAATAATAATATGCTTTATTACAAGTTAAATCGCCAAAAGTAGAATTCTGAGATAACCCTACACTATTAAGTTGAATTTTTGTAAATAATTCACTTCCAAAAATCTGTGAATCTAACGGAACAAACAAACAGTTTAACAATCTGTTTCTGTGCTCATCAAGTTCAAGTGACATACAAACTAAGTGCTCAATCAGTAAATCAACAGGTTTTCTTAATCTATTAAATGAATTAAATCTATCTTTGAGAACATTCGTTGCTAGATAGTTCTTTAGTTCATTAGTTATACGATTTTCAAAACTATCTAGTTCTTGTTGAGATTGGATTTTTTTCAGATTATTCAAGATATGATCTTTATTTGCTCTTAAGTATTCATATAATAAATATTTAGGACCAAACTTTGATTTTTTGTCTATTCGTTCGAATGCCCTTAGTGTATTAGAATCAACAGCACACATTTTCTTTTTTCTTCCTCTTTTATCCCGCGCAATTTCTCCGTCTTTATCATGTATATATATACCATAAACGATATCATCATAACAATATAAAGATGTGGGATTTAAAAAGACTATTTGTGCCTTAATAAATATTTTATTTACAACATCATTGTTTATCAATACAGTCACTCCTCTCTGTCGTTCAATAATTGTAACTCCTTCTGCAATCCACCTTTCTAAACTATTTCTACGTTTATCATTAAATTCCTCTATTTTCAGAATTTTCAACTAAATTTTTTAGGTAAATTATCTACATATTTCCTGATTCCTAAGGCCATTCCTCGACAGTGAAAATTATCAAAATAGGAACTATAGCAACAAGAGGGTATATATTAACCGCTAAAATAACTTACCTAAATCTTCCCACAAGAACGTGAAAGAATCCAAGAAAATCAAAAAAGGTTAGACCGTCCAAAAACGTTCTAACCTTTGGTACCATCAAAATAAAATCCCCCTAGAGGGGGGTCGTTTTACCTAAATCCCTATACAATTACGCAAAATACCCTTATACCCCCATACAGTACGCCTATATTTACGTAAAAGTACGCCCCCCCTAAATTTAATAAAAGGCTCATTAAATTAGGTTTGAATTTACATTAACAGAGCCTTTCTAATAAAAAATTAAAGGAAAAGTAAATGTAACGAAAGCTGCCCAAAGTCCGTAGACCGGCAAATACTTAGTAACGGCATCTTGGATGGTTGAAGGTCCGGTTTTGTTTTGTAGAAAACGCATATAGGAGAGCATAATCCAAATTAGATTGGCCCAGATAAGTATGTTTACGCCTAAAACAGCAAGTCTGTTGGGCGTAATCCCATAAGAAGAAAGCCTGAACACTATGGCTGATAAAGCCACACTGTCAATGATAAGAGCAAGAACAATTAGGGCAAAATTTATATAATCAGAAATGTTCTTTTTCTCGTCTGTGCCGCTTTCGGTAATGGAGAATATGGTGACGGCCAATACACTAAGGAGTATTCCGTTGAAGGATATGAGGAAATTGCGGTCCAAGAATGGATTTTTTCCGACCCAAATAACCGTTATAAGATAGACCAACAATGTGGTCAGTACAAGAGGACTAAAAATTTTGGCTATATATGGTGCAATATTTTTAGCAAGTTTAAGGTTCCTTGATACCAAGTATGTAGCCACAATAGCGAGCGCGGCAGCACCAAATAAAACGACATTTTTAAAATAGAATTCAGATATATCCATGCCGACAATTCCAAATAACTTCATGGTTAATGCTGTTAGCAGCATTCCGCTGATTGCCATGCTGGCGTAGAGTATGCAAAATTCTCCATTAAATTTAAGATAGGCTAATCTTGTGCCGCCTATGCCATATTCATTTCCTGTAAATGCAAGCCCTAATAATACCCATAAGAAAATGGGAAGGTGTAGATAAGCCAGGATAATACTGTCTTTATGCTCTAGTGGCAGCATATTAAGATAAAATCCGGAGATTAGGAATAACGATGCAAGGGTGTAAAGAACATTTTTTTTGGGGCTATTATTGTATACAAAATAGGCGGCAATAAAGGGAAGTATACCAAAAACAAGGTTAATAGGGGCTATTGCTTGCAATTCGGCAAAATGCAAAATTATCCTGGTGCTTATCCCAGCCAGAATTGCTAAAATGCCCATGGATAAGAAATCTTTCTGAAGCAAGGAAGCTTTTTCTGTATTTGCTGTCTCCTTGAAATGCAATCTTTCATACCAAACGGCAAGAACCTGCGAATCAGGGTTTTTTTTCCAGGCGTATGAGATTGACTTTTTAAAAGCTTCGGGTTCTTTTCTGTACATTCTCTCCAGCTCATGGGGGTTAGCAATATTTTCAATAATCAGATTGCTAATGTCCATGGTTATACCTCCCCTAGTAATTGTCATATTAAGTCCTACATTCCTTCACAATGTTTATTAACCAAATTTTATTATCCCTGACTGTCTTCGTCACTTTTGTATTCTAAAATATCTCCAGGCTGACATTCTAAAGCCTTACAAATTGCCTCTAAAGTTGATAATCGAATCGCTTTTGCCTTTCCATTTTTCAATATAGAAAGGTTAGCCATTGTTATTCCAACCCTCTCCGAAAGTTCTGTTACGCTCATTTTCCTTTTTGCCAACATCACATCAATATTAATTATAATCGCCATTATTTTCACCTCAAACCGTTAAGTCATTTTCAGATTTTATATCTATGGCATTTTTCAATAGCTTTTGAAGAACAGCAGCAAAAACTGCAACCACCATTGAAGCAAAAATCATGAACATTCCGATTAGTATGATACCTGGGGCGTCGTCTACCTCCGCCATGAGATAGAAGAGTGGCATGCCTGCCACATACAAGATACTGATTGTAATTGCACAGTTTTTTATATTCTTTAAAGCCTTTACAGATAATTCAGAGAACGCTTTGTTCTTGTCAATATAGCTTAAAAGTTTAAAAGCTTGATACAGAGCAAAGTAAAAAGGTATCGCCGTTGCATACAAATCGATGAAAACGAGATATTTCATATAAGCCCAATCTGGAAACAATTCTGCTGCATAATTCGCTATCTCAGGCACCAAAAATATGCACAAAGCAAGAACTGGAAAGCCCATAAGAATAACAGCTAACTTTAAAAAAATTGTTGAAACTCGTTTCATAAAAAGCACCTCACAATTTATTGTTAATCGATTTTAACACAGCTTTTATTGTTTTACAATAATTTATTATCAATTTTTATTATATATTTATTGATAATACCTTTTTAATGCAAAACAAAAACACCGGTCAAGGCGATTCTCCACCCCAACCGGCATATCAGTAATCTATTCAATTTCACATTCAATCTCTGTACCCTCTAGAAGGGTAACAATAATTTTTTCTCTTTCGAAAACAGTCATTTTCTCAATTACCATAAAATATAAATCCATGTCAAAGCTCTCTATAGGCTCTGCATTATTTATTATTTCAATAAACTGCTTTGCTTTATATCTCTGAAGCAAGTTATCGCTTTTAAAATGCTTCTTCCACTTTTCCATGAAGTAATCCTTATTTTCTATCATGGCATTAAAGGTATTTACAAAGGCCTGGTATAAAACTCCGTCATCAATATGTCTACTCTCACATCCTATTATCCCCTTGACCCCATACTTAGTATTGCATCGCCAGACAACTCTTCTGAGCCTTTCATCCGTTGAATTCCAAACCTTCCTGCCGTAAGCCCTACCGCAGCCCCCGCAAATAACCCTTCCAGCAAAGGGGTTTTTATCCGTTGCGTAATCAACTTTCTGAATCCCATGCTTCTCTGTCCGATGGGTCTTGTACACGCGTAAATTTTACCTACTCTACTAGACTATGAGCACTATTACCGTAAATTAACAGGAGTTATTAACTGCTAGACTCACTATTTGCATATTTATGCATTAACCTAACAATCCACCAACATACTTCAAAGCTTTTGAGTGGCTTGGGCATCTTTATTTTTAGTATCAGAAGCAAAACGAATACTTTATAATGACAAAAAGCAAAAATAAGCCCCTAAAAATACCAGCAATAATATCAGGCGCAATGGGTCATAATACGATCATAAGGGTACGTAATGGTTGAGCCAAAATTTATATATGCTCTTTACCGGGTGTATATGGGTCGGCCAAAGATTATATGCAGGTGGTAAAACGCTTGTATATAATCGGAGGGAAGATCTTTTAGGGTGGGGAAAGGCTTTATTTCAGTCTATTCGATTGTTTTAAGGTCCCAACTTATCGTAAAGGGTCGAGCTAAGATTTTACTGGGTGTTGAGTTTTCTTACGCAACCATATATCGGAAGATATATGCATGTGTAAGAAAGTCAGTTATATGCAGCTGAGAGGTTGTCTATAGCTGGGTAGATATCTTGTAAGGTCGAACGAATCATCAATATAGGTGGTAACCTGCTTGATTATGGTCGGAAGATCCTAGTTAGGTAATCAGCGATCTATATTGGTGTTAGATAGATCATTACGTGCTCTTATATAAAAGCCACTAGAGATAGCGGCTTTTATATTTGACTCAATTACTTCATTTAATATCGCCTGTCTTTAATAAAGAGGTGCTAAGTTTTCTTAACAACGGAAGTATCAACCGGAGTTCGAATCCAACCTCATCGCAGCGGAGTTGCTTATAAGCGATGATGAGCTAACCGAACGACTCAACGAAAAGAGATCGGTATGATCTTAAACAATTAAAGAACGTGTAAAATACTAAAAGTCACTTTAGCATCATATCGAAGTGCTATCTTTTTGTCCAATATTAAGTGTTTAGCTGGAACGATGTCTCTCACATTCCATCATCTTACTCCGGATTATTATAGGTTGTCCAATTCCCGTATTAAATATAAAAACCTCGAAATCCGTTATACTCAAGGACTTCAAGGTTTTCTAAGTCGTCATATTAAAAATCATATTATAATGGCTTGTTTTTGGCACTAAAAAACAGTAGGGGTATATTTACCCTACTAAATAAATCTAAAGTCTTAAAACGCTTATTTATACAACAACTTGATTCTGAATTGTGGAATCAACTTCACTAGATTGAGACTCCTGCTTAACTCGTTCTGTATTATATTTTTCCATCTCGATTTTCGGTGATTCCACAAACGGTAACAAAGACAACAGCGTTTCTTGCGAACAGACATCCTTCAATTTGTCACGGTAGAAGCACCGGTTACCCGGCACTCCCCGCACAGATCCCGGCGTGCGGATTTCCCGCACCGGGCTCTTCAAAAGTACTCGCTTCCGTATTTCCAGCATTAAAAATCAAAGTGAAGTTGTACTAGATCAGACTCGACAATTCTTGCCTTCGGAACTCCATATCTTTCCCAACATAAGTCAAACTCGGCTAGATTGAAACTACGTCGCTGACTTCTTCGGTTAAGCCATTTGTAAAATATTCTCTTTACGTGTTCATAAAACTTGCTTAAACTTCTGAAGTTTCCTATTAGCCCATAATAGTTGGTATATCCTCGCAGTTTTGCTATGAGTTTTGGAAAGAGCTTTCTCAGACGCTTACTTCGCATCTTTTTGCACCAATCTGTGAATGCTATTATTGATTTCCTTAATTTCCCTGGTGCTGTGCGTCGTTTGATGATGGCCTTTCCTTTGCGGGATACTCCCCAGCGAAATTCAAAACCCAGGAACTCAAACTTTGTCTTATCTTCTTGGCGAAATCGTGAGAAGATTATGATGTTGGTTTTCTCCTGCGCCAGTTCCAGTCCGAATTTTTCTAAGCGTTCTCCTAGTTCTTTGTAAAATTTCACTGCTTCTTGTTTAAATTGAAAGGCGCACACGAAGTCATCTGCATATCTGCAGATATAGGTCATGCCTTCGCAAGACTGCTGTACTCTCTTTTCAAACCATAAATCCAGTGCATAATGTAGGTAGATGTTCGCTAGAATCGGACTGATGACCCCGCCTTGCGGGCATCCAGTTACTGGATGTTTAACCATTCCATCGGTATCCAGTACTCCTGCTTTTAGCCATTTCTTGATCAGTCTCAAAAATGCTTTATCTGCTATACGCACTTCTAGCATTCGGATGAGCCAATCATGATCAATAGCATCAAAAAAACTTCGGATGTCTGCTTCCACGACGTAACCATATTTCCCACAGTTTAGTTCCTTGGTTAAGTCTTTTACTGCTTTTTGGGCTCCCGTATGAGGACGATATCCATAGCTGTGGGCACTGAATTCAGTCTCATATATAGCCTCTAGCATCTTCGCCGCCACGCGTTGGGTGATCTTGTCCGAAACCGCTGGGACGGTCACAGCAGACTGCACATGGTTACAAAAAGGATTTGGGATGCCTGACTATCACTCATCCTTTTCATCCATTGAAGGGACAAACTTTTAAGATTTTACAAGTCCGTAAGGTTAACGGTGTCCGCTTATATTCTGTAGCCACAGAAAGCGGATCTCTTAGTGTGCCTGAATCTTGGACCGATCATGACCCCCTTTCCGCAAACCCTTCGGATATGAACTTTCCTTTGGATGCTTTTGTCCTTAGAGATTTACTCAATTTAAGTTCTAATCTAAAAGATAAAACTCTCTCTCCGTCGAAATAATAGATCTATTGACATATTTAGGAGAAGGGGGTAAAATCTTATTAGTATGAATACTGTTAAGAATACTTTGAAATCTATTTCTACCGATCAACTTTTTGCACGGCGACAGGAATTAGCGGATTCCTTACCACTCCTTGATCAAGTCATTCGTGGTTCTTTAATTACTCGTTACGTCAAGTGTGGTAAGTCTAACTGCCGCTGTGCATCCGGTCAGGGTCATCCCAGTCTCTATTTATCCAGTTTGCACGAAGGAAAAACCAGACTGGTTTATGTACCAGCTAGTTGGGAGTCCTGGGTTCAACAACGCCTTGACAATTTTCACCGTACCCAAGACAGCTTGACTGAACTAGCAGAAATTAACCTTGAACTTTTAAAACGACGTATTCAAGACTAGCTATGTTACAGAAGGAGGAAGAACAGTATGTCTCAAGCTGCCATCTCTTCATCTTGGTCGGCTCAAGAGTCAGTTCTGGCTAGCTTAGTAGGTGATCGTGTTCAAGATTTGGTGAGCGTTTTTTCCTCGATTCTTCGCTCCTTCCTTGTAGCAATGCATGAGGAGGGAGCTCTCGACAATGTCAACAGTATCGATCGTGAAATCAATTCATCTGAACCGGACAGCGATTGTGTACATCCGTCAGTCGACGATTGCCCAAGTTCGGTTTCACAAGGAGAGTACCGAGCGCCAGTATGCGCTCCGGGAGAAAGCATTGAATCTGGGTTGGAGCGAGAATTTAGTTCAAGTGATCGACGAGGACTTAGGCATTTCCGGGGCCCACAAGTCCAACCGCCAAGGGTTTCAGCGTTTAGTGGGTCAGGTTTCTTTGGGAGAAGTGGGAGCCATCTTTGGTTTAGAGATCTCCCGCTTGGCCCGTTCCTCTGCAGATTTACTTCAACTGCTAGAAATATGTGCACTTTACGAGACCATTGTCATCGACGAAGATGGTTTTTACGACTTGAATGACTTTAATGACCGCCTCATCCTAGGATTTAAAGGAACCATGAGTGAAGCTGAACTACACTTTTTGCGCGCCCGTCTAATTGGCGGTAAGAAGAATAAAGCGCATAAGGGAGAACTTCATTTCCCTTTGCCTGTGGGTTATTGCTTCGATTCTGACGGTAGTACCTCCCTTGACCCTAATGAAGGGGTCCAAACTGCGGTTCGTCATGTGTTTTCCTCCTTCCAGGCTTCCGGTAGTGCCTATGGTGTGGTTAAATTCTTCGCCTCCAACGGTTTGCAGTTTCCCAAACGCGCCTATGGCGGCGTTTGGGCCGGTAAACTGATTTGGGGCACTTTAACTCACTCACGGGTACTCAGTATTTTATATAACCCCGCTTATGCTGGAGCTTATTGTTTTGGACGGTATAAATACCGCAAGAGGCTAGATAACCAAGGTGGTTTTAAAACTCATATGGTACGTCTACCTATGGACCAATGGGAAGTGCTCATTCATGATCACCATCAGGGCTATATTTCTTGGACCCAATATGAGGAAAATTTACTCCAACTACAACGAAACCGTACTAATATTGAGGTTAGTGGCGCAGCCCGAGAAGGTAATACCCTATTGCAAGGTCTACTTATTTGCGGCAAATGTGGTCACCGCATGACGGTTCGCTATACCGGCAACGGTGGTATTGAGCCCCGTTACGAATGTCGACGGCGGATCGCAGAAACTCGCACATGTACATCGGTTAATTATCTAATCCGTTTTTAACTCCTTGAATGACTTCTAGGTATTGTTTTTGCAAGATGTCGTTGATTATTTCGCCGTTGGTTCCTGCCGTATTACTGCCGTGGTTTGATTTAATGTTGTGAATGGCAGTGGTTATTAGCACCTCAGATTTTGCCAGTTCCAACAGGTCTTTAAAACTAGGCATAGTGCCTTTTTCAAGTGCCTGTTTGGTCGTAGCATATAAACCGTCAAGGATGGATTTTAGCTCTGTTTCGTTTCTCAAATTCAAGTAGACTGATTTTTGTGCCACAGGCATCCCTCCTTTCGGAAAGATTTTTGTGGGGTTAACCAGGATTGCGCAACGGCTTCCCAGTCGGGTTCAGTCATAGTGTCATTTGTTGCTTGACTATGCCCCTTCACTCCACAGGCATTACCCTGCTTCATCATTACTATGGGCTGACGCGTCCTGCATTCACCAGTCATTTCCTACTGGTTAGGTTTCATTACCTTTTATAGGTTCTACCTTGCAGGAGTCCGCTGTTCCGTGTTTCCTAACCTTGCATAAGCCTTTAGCCGCCTGCTATAACCCGGGGTTCAGCTTTTGCCCATGATTGGGGGACTAAGCACGCTTTTCATTTCTGATTTTCGCCGGTCTTGGCACATTGCATTACCTTGACCGTTCTCCCTCTATTCTGAGATAGATGGCAAAGTTTCCTTTGCCCTTACTTATCGAGCCGTACAAACGCAGGTTCCTATGATGAGTCGGCATGGACGTTTTATGGCAACCCGACTACTTTACCAACCATTTTACAGGTCGACGTTTCGCCGCCTTCACCGAGCTTCATACCATGAATCACTTTCACTTTTTATCACAGCATGTCGGAGTATTAGCCTTTCTGCACAGCCAATCTTCTGTGTATTCGGGGATTTCACCCAATGATTCAGAAACACAGTTCAATAGGTTCACACCTATTGTCTACTTTTGATTAGGCATTACTGCCTAGCACTGTGTAGAAACAGCGCGCGCACAATGAAGTAACACCAACGTCGTTTTTCGACTGATGCCTAGGTAAGGG
>Ga0074193_1002796_pt1 | contig 14672 bp, 6 predicted proteins | sample EPASupsiteHSE605_FD_64523 | JGI IMG/M metagenome (GOLD analysis project Ga0074193, IMG submission 64523) | Bioremediated contaminated groundwater from EPA Superfund site, New Mexico - Sample HSE6-05 | ecosystem: Environmental > Aquatic > Deep subsurface > Groundwater > Contaminated ... | reverse complement strand
CCAGGGGCAGAGCTTCTTGAGGCGCTTCATGAACGATGTCAGCCCCATGCTGGGCGAGAGTTCCAGTTTCTGCTGCCCCTCGCCGCCGCTCATGAGTTTGAAGTACCATTCGGGATCAATATTGAGGTTGCGCCACTGGATCATGCTCACGCCGTTTTCGCCCACCAGACGCGCCAGAGCGTCCAGCTCTTCTTCCGTATCCGTAACACCGGGGAAGACCAACAGGTTCAACGAAACCCAGATGCCACGGCTGCGGGCCTCGCAAATGGAGGCGCGCACATCGTCAAAGGAATAGCCGGATGGCCTGTAATAGCGCTCATAGAGGCCGCCTCGGGCGCTGTTCAGGCTCACTCGCATGCTGGTCAGCCCGGCTTCCGCGAGGCGGATCACAGCCTCGGGCCGGGAGGCGTTGGTATTGCAGTTGACCGTGCCGGGGCCATCGCCCGCGCGGAACTGACGCACGCTCTCCACCAGAAGATCGGGATTCATGAGCGGATCGCCCTCGCAGCCCTGCCCAAAGGAATAAATTGGCGTACGGGTTTCGCGCCCGGAATGGACGCGCATGACCTCGGCCAGTTCTTCCGGGCTGGGCGTAAAGGCAAGGCGGCACTGCGGCGTTGACTGAATGGGCGAATCTTTCTCCTGCGCGGAAATACAGCCAATACAGCTGGCGTTGCAGGCGCGGGACGACGGCAACGGGGCCTCGTAGCGGCCCAGGGCAAAGTTGCGGGCCGCAGGGCAATCGTAGCGCGCCACGCAGTTATCCATAATATGCCGGATAAGCCTGTTCTTGGGGTAATCGCGCAGCAGGGCGCGGGCGCCCTGCTCAATGCGGCCACGCGGAATATTGCTGAAAATCTGCCGGGGTTCGCTATCCACCCTGCGGGCGCAGATATAGAACCGCCCTCTGGCAAAGCCCACGGCTCCGTACGCAAACAGGGGCAACATGGGTGCGTTTTCGCCGCTTTCATAGGCAGGGTGGGCCGAAAGCGTGTAGCCGGGTGCGGCAAAGGCCGCCACGGCAAGCTGGGCCTCGCCCTCAGGGGGCGCGATGCGCCCGGTTTCGGGGTCAAGGCCCACAGCCTGCCTGCCAGGCAACAGAAAGAACTCGCTTTCCTCCGGCAGGGGAATCAGCTCGTCCGGACGCGGCAGCCCCCACTGAGCGCCACGCCGACAGACCATGAGCAGATCGGGATCGTCATAGATATTGCCGCGCTCGTCTGCCATTACAAGATGCGGTTCAATGTGTTGCGCGGCCATAAAAGCTCCTTGCCCAAGAGGTGTTGAACGTATATAAAAACTGCTGGCCGGGCCTTCCCGGCCCGTATTTTTGGAGGCCTGCCATGTTTTCCATCATGCTTTTCATTTTTTTGTGTTTTTTCGGAATACTGGCCGTGCTGTATCACATGCTGCGCAGCCAGGAAAAACTTTGCAGGGCGCTGCACGAAGAGCACGCCCAGATGCGTGTGCTGCTGCGCTCGCTGGAATCGCGCCTTGACGCGCTGGACATGACGGAACCTGCCGATGCAGAGTTCTCCCCCAGGGGAGCCGCCCGCCTTGCGCCCCGCCCTGCCCCGCAGCCAGCACAAGACCCCCTGCTGCATCTGAGTTTTGATGAACCCGCACAGAGCGTCAGCGTTGCGCCCGATGTAGACCCGGCGCTGGATCTGCATTTTGACCCGGCTGTGGGCATCCCTGCTTCATCGGGCAGGAACAGCAGAAATTAAACACCATCAACGTTGAGAATACCCATTCTCAACGTTTTTTTAATGCTCATTCCCGCCCTGTCAGCCCGAATTCTCCCTTGGCAGCCGCCAGATAGGCCTCGCTCAACCCGGTACTGCGCAACTCCTCGGCCCAATGCAGATAGGGCAAACGCAGGCAATCCTTGCGGATGGCTACTGCCCGGCCCCTGCGGCGCGCAACGCACTGCGGGTCGCTGGTCAGGAGGGCGCGCACCTTGTCGCTGAAAGCTCTTGCGCGGTGCACCGCCCTATGGCCTCCGTCTATGCAGGCCAGCGCGGCCTGCCCCATGCGCGCAGCAACATCCGGGTGCTCAAGCAGATAGCGCACCTGCGCCACGGCCTCGCCAGCAGCGGTTGCAGCATCCACAATGCTGCCATTGTCTGCCGTATCCGCCCCATAGCAGAGCATGTGCTCGCCCTCGGCAAAAATATCCGTCAGCCCGTGCCCGATGCGTGGGGTCACAAGGCAACTGCCGCAGCCCAAGGCCTCAAAAACCCGAAAGTTCAGGTCGCCGTGCTCGCAGTGGTTCAGCACCACCCGCGCCCTTGCGTATAAATGGCGGTAGGAGCCGGTTACAATCTGCAATTCCGGCAATCCGCTGCGGCACTTTTCCAGAAAGGCTGTGCGGCACGGCAGATTGGCATTGACCGTGCCCACAAACACGCAGTCCATATCCTTGGCAGTCTGCGGCTCGGGCGCATCCTGAGCCCAGGCAAAGGCAGGAGACCACCACACCCGATCTGCGGGCAGATATGCCCCTGCAAAACGCGGCAAATGATCGCGCAAAGACGCAATGCAGACATCAAAAGCCTGAGCGTAATACGGTTGCCACGAATGGATGTGAGAATCCACGCTGTAGAACACAGTGAGGCACGGAAAATCCTCTACGCCAAGCACATAGGGAGCGCGGCTTTTGTCGGCCACTACCAGCACGTCTGGCTCAAAACCCGCAATACGCACCAGATCATGCCAGCCAAACACGGCGGCATGCTCAAAATTGTGCCGGGCCACAGCATCCCAGCCGCAGGAAGAAAGGGCGTCGCTAAAAAAAGGACTGCCTATCCACAAAAGCCGCTTCATGCGCCCCCGGCAACAGTAATGTGGTTCTGCGCTAACTGCGCACAGTGCTTGGCATCTCATGCCTGACAGTTGCCAACAGGCCCGATTTGCAATAGGTTCAAAACCTAGCCTCGACGCCCCAAGGCGTCAAGACGCGAGAATGCACATGCTGCTCAACCCTGGCCGACTTCGCCTTCTCACGCGCATTTTTCTGGCGCTTCTGTTAACCCTGTCGGCTATGTCGGCGGCGGTCTTTTGGCTATTGCAACGCAATCCCGAGGCACTGGCCCAACATTATATTGAACAGATTGCCGCCAGCACCGGCCTGAATATTACTGTTGAATCGGTCAATGTGGCCCTTTTGCCGTTGCCCTCCCTGGCTGTCAGCAATGCCAGCGTGGAGGGCAAGAACTTTAGTTTTACCGTTGCCTACGCCACACTCCGGCCCGACTTTCTGGCGCTGCTGCGCGGCGAACTGCTGCCCCGCAATATCACCTTGCTGCGCCCCCGCCTCAAGGGCGAACTGCCCGTGGCGCTCAGCCTGCCCTTTCTGCTCCCTGACAATGCCGAAACCGCTCAGCCTGTTGCAGCTCAGGCCGCGCCAGTAAATAGCGGAATACCCAAAAAAACCTCCCCAAAATCCGCCCCTCAGCCTGCCGCATCCACAGCGGCAAAGGGCAACACTCCACCGGCACAGGATGCAACGATCCCAGCCGTAACCGATGCGGAGGTTCCCTCGCAAAGCGTTGCCGCGCAAGAGTCCCCTGCGCAGAATTCCATACAGTCGTGGCTGTCCCGGCTTGCCGGGGACAGCACTGGAAGCGCGGCTCTGTTGCCGGGCATTTTGCCGGGTCGGTTCAGACTGGCTGTTTCACAGGGCGAAGTGGACATCATCGGCGCGGACAAAACGCAAATGACGGCCAACGGACTGCAATGCGACCTGGAAACCGCCTCGGGCACACGCCTTGAGGGCAACTTTTTTTGCGCCACAGCGATTCTTCAGCCAGAAGGTCAAACGCCAGCCCGGATTGAACACCTCAATCTGGAAGGCAAGACAGACCTCTCGGCCCCACTGGCAAGAACGCCGCAACTGGCGGTCAAGGGCACCATGCAGTTGCCCAACTGGCTGGCCCGCCTCAACTTCGCACTGGGCCTCAAGGCTGATGCCAATGGCTGGAGCCTGACCAGCGACCTTGAAGGCGAACTGCGCAAGGATGAAGTGCTGCTGCCTGCCCACGTGACCGGCACCGTGGCCCAACGCAACAAGGAAGATCAAGGCATCAGCCTTGAAAACCTGCGCCTGCGGCTTGGGCAGGATGATGTGAACGTCAACGGCATGCTGCGCCTTGGCGGGCCGGACACATTCAGTATCGAAGGCCGCCTGCAGCTGCAGCGCGCAAGCCTGACGGAGTGGCTGGGCTTTGCCCGCAATCTGGCGCCCGGCCTTCAGGTGGCGCTGGACGAAGTAACCCTTGGCACTCTTGATTTTTCAGTGGACGGCAAAGGGCTGCGCGTTCCGCATATTGATGTAACCGCCGCTGGCAGCCGCTTTTTGGGTTCCGGCGGCGTTGCGAGCTGGGCCAGGCCTGAACTGCTGCTGGATCTCAAGGCCGAGACTGTGAATCTGGGGCGCGCCATCCCTGAATCTGTGGGGGTATTGCCTGCCGAGCCGCGATACGGCCACGGGCCGCTCACTCCCATGCCCGGCAAACCGGTCGAACCCGGCGAAATCGGTCTTGATTACAACATCCGCCTGGCTGCAACCCGGGTGAACTACGGCCCCATTGTTATCAGCGACGCGCTGGTCGTCATCAAGCAGGGGCTGGTCGACCAGGTCACGCATTTTGAAGACACGCTGCTGATTGTTGACGGCACGTTATACGGCGGCAGCGTCAAGGGCGACACCATCATGGGCGGTCACCCGGATACCCCCTACGCCATCCGCCTGCACATGCGTGACATTAACGGCGAAAATCTGGCGAAAGACCTCCCGGTCATGCCCGTGAGCGGCGGCAAGCTGCGCGGTGATGTGGACGTCATGAGCCAGGGACGGGAGCTGGATGTTTTTCTGGGCAGGTTGCGCGGCACGGTAAGCGCCAGGGCCGAAAAAGGCCAGTTGCGCCCGCCGAACAATATCCCCGGCAAGGCCTCCCCCGGCGCAGTGGGCTTTAAAGCGCTTGATGTAAACCTTAAAGTCCGCACGGCGGCCTGGGAGCAAAGCCGTCTGGGCCTTGAAGGCCAGTGGACCGCCACCATTGAAGATGAAGGCATTGACGCCAGCGTGGGCCTTAACGGCAGGCTCTGGTTCAGCGGCGATGGCCAGGGCGGCGGCAACATGGATTTTCAAAACCTGCCCGGCACCATCAGCCTGGGCCTCAGCCCGGAAAAATCCTTTCAGCCAGAGGGCCTGCAAGCGCAGATCAGCGGCAAATTCAGTTGTCAGGCGGCGCGCAACCAGCTTTCGGCAACAGATATGCACGTGAACGCCCTGGGGGCGGACATTTCCGGCGCAGGGCAACTGGGCATGGGCAAGGACGGCATGGTCTGGCAGGGCAAGGTTTCCGCCTTTATCCCGGACAGCACAAAAACACTGCGCCTGCTTGGCGCTGCCAACCCCAATGTGCCCCAACCCCTTCGCCGGATCGAGCTGGACACTGCCTTTAAGGGCGATAGTGGATCCCTGGCGCTGTCAGAGTTCCGCGCCAAGGTGGATCAAAACGATATTTCCGGCAGTATCAGCCTCGACTGGCGCAAGGAGCTGGCCCTGAGATTCAAGCTCTCCGCTCCGCAGATTGATCTTGACCGCTACGTGGGCGACAAGGCCGCCGGGCAGACAGATGGCGGCAAGAACAAAAAAAAGGCTGAGAGCAAACCGTGGGATCTGCGCTTCATGCGGGCATTTTCCGCTGAAGGCGAAGCGCACGTTGGCCAGCTCACCCTGTGGAAACTGCGCACCGATGACCTGCGCCTTAAAGCCAAAATGGAAAACGGAACCCTGCGTTATGAAAGCCAGGGCGGCAAATTTTATGGCTCCCCCGTGTCTGCTCATGGTGAAATGCGCTTCAACAAAGGGATGGGATTTGCCAATGCCCTGTCCATCGAGGGCTTTGACCTTGCCGCAGCAAGCAAGGATCGCGGCGGCAGCGCTGCCCTTGGCGGGCGCGCGAGCATAAGCTCCGAGGTTGACGCGGAGCTGACAGGGGCAAACCAGCTCCCTGCGCGCCTGAACGGCAAATGGCGCTTCAACGTTCATAATGGCTTTTACCAGTCGCGCGACAAAGACGGCCAGCTCAAGGGCAAACCCACCCGCTTTGATGCAGCGGGCAGCTCCGGCGCAATCACCAACGGCATTGCAAAAAGTGGTGATTTTTATCTCAAGGGGCAGGATCTCACCGTTACCGGCGGCGGATGGATAGACCTCAACAGTGAGACCCTTGACTGTAACTTTACCGTAAACATGAAGAATCTTCCAGAATTCCCCATGCGCCTTTATGGCAGCCTGGACAACAGCAAAACATCTATTGGCGCTGGCAAACTGCTGCTCAACACCATTGGCGGCATCACCCAGGGTTTTGTAGATGTGCTTGGCAGCGTGGTGGAAGGCACCTGGAAGCTCTTTCGGTAAGCAGCGGCCTGCGGGCTGCAACATGTCGAGCATTCTTCCCAGCACCCGTTGACAGGGCCTATTTTAGGGGATAGGGTGCCAGTTGTGTTCTTTTTTGCACAAACTAACTCGGTTCCGGCAAGGAGAGTACCAGTGAATATCCTTATTTTTGGCCCCAACGGCAGCGGCAAAGGCACTCAGGGCGACCTGATCAAGCAGAAGTACAACCTCGCCCACATCGAATCCGGGGCCATCTTCCGTGAACACATCGGCGGCGGCACCGAGCTGGGCAAAAAAGCCAAGGCTTACATTGATCGCGGCGACCTCGTGCCCGATGACATCACCATTCCCATGGTGCTGGAAACCCTGAAGACCAAGGGTCAGCAGGGCTGGCTGCTTGATGGCTTCCCCCGCAATACCGTGCAGGCCCAGAAGCTGTGGGACGCCCTTCAGAAAGAAGGCATGCAGCTTGACTACGTGGTTGAAATTCTTCTGCCCCGCGAAGTGGCCAAAAACCGCATCATGGGCCGCCGCCTCTGCAAGAATAACAACAACCACCCCAACAACATCTTCATCGACGCCATCAAGCCCAACGGCGATGTCTGCCGCGTCTGTGGCGGCGCGCTTTCCAGCCGCTCCGATGATCAGGACGAAACCGCCATCAACAAACGTCACGACATTTACTACAACACCACCGATGGCACCCTGGCCGCCGCGTACTTCTACAAAGACCTCGCTGGCGCTGGCAAAACCAAATACATCGAACTGAATGGCGAAGGCAGCATTGATTCCATCAAGGAAACCCTGCTCTCCAAGCTTGCCTAGTTAGCCATTCTACAGCCAAGAGCGCCTGCCTCGGCGGTCTGCCCAGGCAAATATTTTGCTGTAGGTTATGTATAGAAAAGGCCCTGCTTGTGCAGGGCCTTTTGCTGTTTTTACCAAGCTGACATGTGATTTTCGCACACGGGGCAGATCACACCACACCATTGCAACTGAGGCCTCAACAATATTTTAACTGTTAATCCATTATGTTATAATTTGTTACAAATAAACAACATTATCCAGACTATATATGTTGACAACATCTAGAAACCGCACGTAAACTCTAGAAAATATCACGACTACTGATGCTAATGGCACTTCCCAACGCATAACAGAAAAAGTACAGACAGAAGAATTTTTCCTTTCCCGGCTTTTAGCAGTGATACAGAGACTCCCCCGACACAGCTGGAGCGGCAGCAACTGATACTCAGCGGCTCTTTTGCAGCACCGTGCAGATACAAACTCCCGGGCAATGCCCAGGGGGTTCTTTCGTCTCAACGGCCTACCCTGGTTCAAACACCACGGATAATGAGACATGTCAGATATCTCCAAGCCTCTCATATCATTTGCCGTTCTTGTTCTCTTATTTCTTGCCCCCATTTTTTTTATTCATGATTACGCAAGCGATGTTACATCAAACATCTCTTCCACTACGCTTACGCGCCTCGCCGAAGTGAACGCCCGCGCGGGCAACAATTTTTATCAGGCTGTTCGCAGCAGCATGATGGAAATGAGCGGTATGACCAAGTATCTGGCCCAGCAGGAATACCGCGTCAGCAGGGAATACGTGCTCGGCCTTGCCCCCCTGTTTTACGCCCATGGCGTAAGGCGTTTCAGCATTGTTGATGCTGAAGGCAAGGGCTTTGACGGCGGAGGGGCGCAGACAGGCTACAGCAACGACCCGATCTTTTTACGCGCACGCCAGGGCTTGACCCATGTTGCCACCGCTGGCGGCACCACTAGCCCACGGGTTCTGATCATTGCCAATCCGCTGGTTGCCCACGGCAGTGTACAAGCGGTTCTTATCAGCGAATTCCCGGCAGAAGCCATTGAAACCAATATGGAAACGTGGGCGTTCAGCAACAACACCTACAACATGGTTTTTGACGATTCAGGCCAGCCTCTCTTTTGGTCGCCGCCCCCCGGCAAGGCCATGGATGACCTCTTTGCTTCGTTCACCGCATGCGGACTTCCCCCGAATGTTGCGGACATATTGCGGCAAAAATTTGCAGATGGCGCACAGCAGTCCGTGACTTTTTTTGATAAAGCCACGGGCCTTTTCATCGCCACTACGCCTGTTGAACGTTTTGGCTGGCGCATGGTTTCCTTTGTTCCGCAGCAAGCAGGCAATGCGGCAGCTTCAAAACAGTCGCTCATCACCAACGAGCTTGTCTGGCGGTTGATCATTCTGGCTGGCATAATCCTTACATTCCTGCTGTTGCTCGAGCGCAATTCCTCCCGCAAGCTGCGCCGCCAGCAGGAGGATTACCGCTCCATCATCACCAGCATGTCCGGCGGGGTGCTCAAGTTTTTCAGCCCTGACGGCATATTCCTTTTTGTCAGCCCCAATTATGTAAAAATGCTCGGCTTTACCGAGGCGGAATTTAAAAAAGCATACGGCAACAGTTTTTCTGCCACAGTGTATGAACAAGATCGTGAATCCACGCTGCGCACCATGCGCAAGCAGATGAAAAACAGCCAGCCCATAGATGTGGAATACCGCACCCGCAGCAAGAGCGGAGGCTTGATATGGCTGTACCACAAAGGATCTGTGGTCAACATTGAACACGGCCGATCGTACATACAAAGCATTGTCTTTGACATTACCCGCAACAAAGAAGCGGCGCTTTCCAAGCGCATATCCGATGAACGTTACCAGTTTATTCTGGAACAGCACGACATCAACATATTTGAACAAAATCTGGTCAACGGCTATTTTTCATGTTCGGCCCAATGGCTGCACACCTTCGGAGCTGTTTTCAATATCCTGGAGAACGACCCGGCCATCCCGCTGTTTCCTGACGATCAGGAACGCCTGGTGGCTTTTCAAAAAGAGGTGCGCCTTGCGCCGCACCAGCACAAATGCACCCTTGAGGCGCGGTTGCGTGATGCCGAAGGGGAATACCGCTGGTTTCGCATTGAGGCCTCCAACATTGCCAATACCCAGGGTTCCCCTATCTACTCCATTGGCATTATTACTGATATCGACAAGCAAAAATCTCTGGAGCTGCAATTACGCACCCAGGCCACGCGCGACAGCGGCACCGGCATGCGCAACAAGATGTCTACGGAGAAAGCCGTATCGCAATTTTTGGAAACGCACGAATCCCCCCTGCCGCAATTCTACGCCATGTTCATGGTTGATTTTGACAATTTCAAAGGCGTCAATGACCGTTTCGGCCATGCCATGGGCGACAAGGCCCTCTTTGACATGGCCCAGATCATCCGCCGCAATTTCCGTGGCGTGGACATTGTGGGACGCATCGGCGGCGATGAATTTCTGGTTTTCTGTACAGAAAAGATGTCGCTGCACGGAATACGCGAGCGCGCCCACATACTAGTGGAACAACTGCACACCCAGTGCTGCGACCAGCACTCATGCCTCACCCTGACCGCCAGCGTTGGCGTGGCATGCAGCCCACGGGACGGCACAACCTATGCCGAACTGTTCAATAAGGCAGACAAGGCCACCTATGCGGCAAAAAAACTGGGCAGAAACAGATGCGTGTTTTATAAAGAAATGAACGGCGATGCGCAGCAGGGCGACCCACTGCAATAAGGCTTGTTGCCTGATACTCAAGGATGCGGCTGTTCCAGAGAACAGCCGCATCCTTGTTTCATGCATTCACAGGACAGATGCCCAAGTTGGCGCAGATCAACGTGCCGTTTCCGCACTCCGCTGCCTCATGGCCTGCAATATCTCCGCTCCCAGAGCTATGGCATGCGAAATGGCCTTTTCGTTGTTCACGCTCACAGCAACGGCATAGCCTGTCTGACGGTCATAAAAATACGCCGTGCCAAAGCCGGGGAATAATCCAAGCTTGCCTGTCAGATCTATGCTGGGTTCGTTGAATAAAAAGAGTGTGCAACCATCAAGTTCACTGCTGACATAGTGATTATTCTTTGAGATGGATACGGCCTCCTTTCCATCTGGCAAAACCAGAGGCCTGAGAGGCAACGATTCAAGAACGTTGTTTTTCAGCACGCGGTCAAGATTTACAAGGCGCACCACATCATCCGGGGCGGCTTCAAGGTTGCCTGTGCCCTTGGCAATGGCAATACTGGCTGCCAGTGGCAGTTGCATTTCGCTCCCGTTAGAAGTGTAACCATTTGCCAGGCGAGTGACCACCGCTCCGTCCACGCCCACCATCAGGGACTTCATGCCCAGCTTGCCCACAAACATGTCGAGCACCTGCTCCCCATAGGGGCGGCCAGTAATTTTTTCGGCAATAACAGCAAGCATGAGGAAACCGGTATTACAATATTGCTGCCGTGTGCCGGGCCGGAACAGAGGCGGCTGCTTTGCCGCCATGTCAATAAGCTCCACTGCTGACCAGTAACGGGCCAAATTCTGCTGCACCTGCACAAGGGCAAGCATTTCCGGCATGCCCGACGTGTGCTCCAGCAGATTGCGCACGGTAATATTCTTGCCGTTGGGATAGGTGGGGAAAAATCGACTTATGGGTGTGTTGTAATCCAGCTTGCCCTCTTCAATAAGGCGATGGATAAGCGTAGCCGTAAAAACCTTGGTTACAGAGCCTATTTTAAACCGCGAGGCTGTAGTCATGGGCGTGGGATTTTCCAGCGAGGTATTGCCAAAGGCAGCGCACACGGGGGTATCCTCCCCCTTGCGCAGCAAGGCAACCGAAAGCCCAGGAACTTCCGGCAAGGCTGCTTTTTTTGCAGCCAGCGCCACTACCGTGCTACGGAGATCATCTGCTTCACGCGTTTTTATGCCAGCGCAGGCAACCATCATGAGACACGCCACGCCAAGGATGACCGACAGACAAGCAACACGTGGAACTTGAGAAAACCGGGACGAAACAGCGCGGCGGTAGATCATAATTCCCCCAAGGTATGTGGTGCAGGCCGCCCAGGGATTCAGCGTATGGCTGTGGGCATAGTGCCAAATCATAAGACACCCCTTATGCCTTGGCAATGCCATCAATACAGGCATCGCCCTCCCCCAGCAAAAAAACTGCCGCGCCCCGTTCAAACACGGAGCGCGGCATAACTAGCTTTCAGCCCATAAAGAGCGGTAAAACGCCTAGGCCCAGAGGATATTATCCGTTTCCAGCGGCGAAGCCTGCGCCGGATGCACGGGCATGATGCGTACGCCGTATCGGTAATGACCGCTGAACGTTGGAATGTAACTTGCGGTATAGCGCATGCATTCCTGTCCGTTTTCTCCTGCTCTTGGTTCAAGCCGCAATATTTCCGGCTTGTCGCGGAAGCTGCCGTTAATGAGCGCCTGCCCGATCACAAGCTGCACCAGAATTTCCTGCGGCTTCATTTCGCCAAGGTGCATGCGCAGTTGCACACTCACGGGTTCGCCGCAGACCATGGTGTTGTTTTCCACACCGCTGATGGTCAGTTCGTCCACCTTGACCGTGCCAAAGCGCGCGGGCAAGTCATTCTGCCAGGCGGCAAGCGCACGGCAGGCCTCCCAGTTGTTGTCGCGCAGCATGTTGCGCCTGCGCGCTGCCCGCAGATAAAACTGACGTATATAATCATTGAGCATACGGTTGCTGCTGTACATGGCCGTAAGGCTTTTGAGCGAACGCTTGGCCGTGGCAATCCATTCCAGGGGCAGGCCTTCTGCATTGCGCTCAAAATACAGGGGGACAACAGCGTTTTCCAGCAGTGAATACAGGGCCTCGGCATCGGCGTAGTCATTCTGCTCGCTGCTGGGCAGTTCTGTGGAAACCACCGGGCCAATGGTCCAGCCGTTTTGGCGGTTGTAGCCCTCGCACCACCAGCCGTCAGAAATACTCAGGTTGATGCCGCCGTTGACGGGCAGTTTCATACCGCTGGTGCCCGAGGCCTCGTGCGGCCTGCGCGGCGTATTGAGCCAGACATCGCAGCCCTGCGCCATAATGCGCGATACAGCCAGACTGTAGTTTTCCACAAAGAATATGCGGCCCAGAAAGCGCTCGTCGCGGCACATGCGCAGCACTTCCTGAATCATGTTGATGCCCGCCTCGTCCGCTGGATGCGCCTTGCCGGAAAATACCAGCACCACAGGCCGATTGGTATTGCTGAGTATGCGGGCCAACCTGTCCGGGTCTGCAAAAATCAGCGTGGCGCGCTTGTAGGGGGCGAATCTGCGGGCAAAACCGATGATGAGGGTATCGGGTTTGAGCATGGATTCCATGTGCTTGCGCTCATCCGCTGACAGATGAAACTTCTGGATAAATTCCGGGATCCGGCGGCGCAGGTCGTCAAGCAGGGCTTCCTTCTGGTGCATGCGGGCCGCCCAGAAGGCCTCGTCAGGAATCTGGTCCACCTTGTCCCATACGCCGGAACCGGGAGGCGACTGCATCCAGCCAGAACCAAGGTACTGGTGCAGCAGTTCATGCATCCAGCTGCCCACATAGGACGGCATGTGAATACCGTTGGTAACGTGCCCGATGGGCGTTTCCGCCACGGGCAGGCTTTTCCAGAGGTTGTTCCACATGTGGCGCGAAACAACACCGTGCAGGCGGCTCACACCGTTGGCCCAGCACGAATGCCGCAAAGCCAGCACCGTCATTTCAAAGGAATTGCTGTTGCCGCCCTCTATCTGCCCAAGCTGCACAAATTGCTGCCAGGACAAACCAAGGTTGGCGGCGATCCCGCTGAAATACCGTTCCATCAGCTCCAGAGAAAACGATTCGTTGCCAGCAGGCACGGGCGTGTGCGTGGTAAAGACCGTATTGGAGCGCACTCGCACAGTTGCCTCGGTATAGTTCATGCCCATGCTCAGGCATTCCTGAAGGCGTTCCATTGCCATAAAGGCCGAGTGCCCTTCATTCATATGAAAAACGCTGGGCATTATGCGCATCGTGCGCAGCAGCCGCATGCCGCCCATGCCCAGCAGCATTTCCTGCAACAGGCGTACCTCGCGGTTGGCCTCATAGAGCTTGTCGGTAATGCGGCGGTCTTCATCAGTATTGCGACGGGTGTCCGTATCCATGAGGTACAGGGTTATGCGGCCCACGGCCAGTTTCCACACCCTTGCAAACAGCAGACGGCCCGGCAGTTCAAGCTGCACATAGACCGGCTGGTTGTCCGCATCGTACACCATCGAAATGGGCATGAGGCCGAAGTTGTTGACGGGATACTGAGCCACCTGCCGCCCATCGGCGTCTATATCCTGCCGGAAGTAGCCATTTTTGTATAAAAGCCCAACGCCCACCAGGGGGATAGCCATATCCGAGGCAGACTTGAGATGATCGCCAGAGAGGACGCCCAGCCCGCCGGAATAAATGGGGATGGATTCGCTCAGGCCGTATTCTGTGGAAAAATAGGCAATGGGGGCTTCTGGCGTAACATCCGTGCTGAGCGAGCGGATGGGTTCGGCCATGTAGGCGTCAAACTTGGCGACGACCTCACGGTAAAGATTCATGTAGTCTTCATTTTCCAGCAGATCCCGGAAGCGCTCCGGGTCGGCCTGCTCAAGCATCTTGAGCGGATTACGCCAGCTTTCCCAATGGGAGGGGCTCAGGGCCATGAACAGTGCCTTGGCCTTGTCGTGCCAGCACCACCACACATTGCGGGCAATGTCGCGCAGGCGGGAGAGCTCTTCCGGCACCTCGGCAACAGCCATTATGGGCCGCAAAAATGGCGTAGCGGAACACGATGTGGAAAGCACCCTCGCCAGAGCCGCATGCCCGCAATCACAGTTAATCCGGGTGGAGGCCTTTTTGAAGGCTACTTCAAAGGCTCTGACGTAGTTTTCAAAAAAGAACTGCCACGATGATTTTTCTGCCAGCGCGCGCGCCTCCGCGCGCCATTGGGGCAAATCATCCACTGCGCAGGTGGCAGCGCGGATCAGATGCTCGTGCAGCACTGTGGCGCTTTGCTCAAAGTTCATGCCCCGGCGGGGCATAACGCACACGCCTTTAGCCGCAGCGGCCCCCTCCTGCAACTGTGTGCGCGCCCACATGCCAAAACCTGAAAGGTCCGTGGTAATGGTGGGCACGGCCCAGGCCGCGCTTTCCTGCGGCGTATACCCCCACGGCTCGTACCAGGAGGGGAAGCAACCCACATCGCAGGCCGACATGACATCATCGTAGGGCATATTCAAAAAGCCGTCTTCCCCATTGAGCATGGCTGGCACAAAGATGACCTTGACCCTGTTTTCCGGCCTGTTGTTCAGACCCAACCGATGGCAGGCATTGAGAATCGGATCTTGCGGCGCGTTCCAGGCGAAATGCGTGCAGATAAAGGGCAGGCCGTT
>Ga0074193_1002794_pt1 | contig 14685 bp, 10 predicted proteins | sample EPASupsiteHSE605_FD_64523 | JGI IMG/M metagenome (GOLD analysis project Ga0074193, IMG submission 64523) | Bioremediated contaminated groundwater from EPA Superfund site, New Mexico - Sample HSE6-05 | ecosystem: Environmental > Aquatic > Deep subsurface > Groundwater > Contaminated ... | reverse complement strand
AGAACTTGATTAGCTGAGTTGATTTCAAAACTTAGTGAAAAATGATTAAAAAAATCTTTCGTTCTATTCATACAATGATCGTTTAGTAGAAATGTGAGAAAAAGGATCCCATAGCACTATAGAAATTCGCTGGTTCTGATCTGATTTCGTGAATTTCATCTTCATAATCTCTTCTTATTGATGTTCGAGTTGGCAATTTAGTAATTGGGAAAGTACGTTTTGGATTCTTCTTAAGCAATCTCCATGTTGTTGGAAGTGTTTTAAAATCAATAGTGACACGCAATTCGCGATCTTTCAATTCATTATAGATACAAATATTAGAATCATCTTCAATATAACAATAAAGAAGAAATGTTGATTGATGTGGTCGTGGTTGATAATAGAGATAACACCAAACAAGTTTGTTTAGATATATTGCTGATTGAAATGAAACTTTTTCCCCTTTCAAATAATATAATGCAATCTTCAATGAATCCAAATTCGGCAAACTATCATTAATAATGAATCTTCGATGTTCGTTGAAGTACTTCTTATATATTCTGAGTAGCTGTTCGAAATCAATATCTTTTAAATGGTTACCCAAATAATCATTTCCTCTCAATAGGATCAAGAATACAATGTCATCAATTGCTCTTTCAAAATATTTTTCTTCTAATTCCAAAATATCATTCATATATTCAAACAAATCGCTTGATTTCATGATATTGAAGGATTCATTTCGCCCACTTTTACACCAATCAATGTTACGGTGATGACTTCTTAATAGCAAATGGAATAAATCACTATCATGTGACACAGCCAGATATCTTCGACTTGGATTCATTCCATTCTGGACTGTATCTGCCAGAATTGCAGAAATAACATGAATTTCTGCTTCTCCTGGGGGATTTTTTTTCCCTGAATGATGGTTACCATGCTTCATAATTGATCTAATCCCATCTTTAAGGTGAACTCCAACACAATCAGGAAGCTCATTTTTTAGAGCTTCTTCAACACCTTTTTTTCCACAATCATAAGCGACAAGGCAGTAATTCCTACCAATAAAATCCTCTTTGGATAATCTCATAAAGAGGCTTAATGGAAGGAACTCAGAATTATTTAGTATTCCCATTATTATTATTAAAGACAATTTTTTTTGAAAGGTTTCCTAAAATGATTTGAAATCATATGGATTATAATGAAAGATTTTCTGTTTTATCTAAGATTAAACAGTATAAAAATACGAAATTGCTTTCTGCTGAGAATAAGAAATATGCTGGAGTAATAATCTTTATATACAATATACTAAGTTGATTTGGAATCATTTGATTCAGAATCTTTTAGACTCTTATTCTATTTAATCAGATTGTTCTTTGCTTATGTACCCCAATATTTCAATCAAATCAACTCATTTTTTTATATTTAATTCAACTCTCTCAACAAATGCTAGATTTATCGAATCACCACCTTCATTTGTTATTTAAGAGTTCCGTTTGTTTTTTCTTAGCCATTTGCTTGAATGGTTAATTTATTACTGGGAAATGGTAGACTGCATTCTTTAAACACTCATAAACATCTATAAAGGAGGGCCTCTTTTTGTTCCTATTAGGCTCTGCAAATCGATATATCAAAGTTAGCGACTTTTTCGTTTGAAAATCTATGTCGTCGACTGTTCTGTTTATTGGAATCCCGGAATTGGAAAAAGTCCGATCCAAATTAATATCACTTGGAGAAAATAACCCAAAGAAGAGAATTTGAACAATCCAAATCATGAAGAGATGCATAGAATTAAATAGATAGCCCATTTCACAAAATGACAGTTCGTTAAAAAAATCGATTATTACACAGTATCAATCTCATTTCAAAAATTCAATAGTGGTCGTAGATTATGTGATTCATTTAAAAAATTGAACGTTTATTTTGGTAGTTGAATACTCAGTTTTTGCAAATGAATTTATTGAAGAAGAATTGAAAATAGCTGAATTAACTATATTCAAATTTTTGATAATACTGTAATTGAGATCTCTTATTGAGGTAAATTTGGTAACTTGTCGAGTTTTGGGGGATTTCCGAATAAAATTAAGATAATTATTTGTTATCCTGATAACAAATCTCCTAATTTTGTTTTCCAATCTCAGGATTTCTTATTTGTTCACCATTTTTTTCCGTAATTTTGTCCATTTGAGCTCTTTATATTCTTAAAGATTAGATTTTTCTATTATTCTGATTTTTTAAATTGTTTCATTGTCTTTGGTTAAGATGAAATGACCAATTATGTTCTCACATATAATTTTGGAATGTTTTTTGTTGATGGTATTGAGCATTCCTACTTTTTAAAATAAGAGAATGGCTTTTTGACTTTCAAAATCACAAAAAGAGTCCAAAACAAAACTGACCTTTTGGTTAATTTTAATAAACTCCACGACTTTGTTTTCGGGATGAGTTTAGAAACTTGGATAAAGTTTATAATCTCCAATAAAATGATTTTAACTTAGTCTGTTTAGGTTGGAGATATTTAAATGTTCAAAAATTTCACACTTCAGTTTCTATCAATTAGGGGCCAATCTCATATTTCCCCATTAATAAACCAAAACTTCAACATTGAAATCATTTCCTCTAGTTTCAATAAGTTTTTTAGTCCTTTAATATTATCCAATAACCATTTTTCATCAAAATATTCTAGAATAGTATTCCAAAATGCATTAACCTCGTTTTTATATTTGGATTCAAACCAGTTTTATGGTACAATTTACAGTTCATTGCCAATTCCACAAAAATCAGAGTATTTTGATTGCGGTTTTATTAATATATCATATGGAGCCACATATTTTATTAAGTATTCCCAGTCATCTGGTTCATTCAAGATGGAAAGATGCTCTTTTTTCAGGGTAAAATCAACAGTTACTTTGGCCGCGACTGTGATTGTGGAACCATGCAATGTGGTTTCTTATAAAGCAAATTGTTTTCAAGATGTTTTTGCTCATGTAATAACATTTTCTTCAGGCTGGAGTAACCAGAATATAAATTCTTTGTATTGTTCACAAGTCACATTGCAAGATTCGGGATATGGTCATACCTTTTTGATTCTGGGGAAATCATCATATACATGTTCTGAAGTTAATACTTCTTTGAATCAACATTCTGGAGGTCAGTGGTATCATAATTCGATTCTTGCATCAGCATTTACTCAGTATCATACAATATACAAGAACAATAACACATATTCTTACGGCTCAAATGTAAAAGCACCCATTAATATAAGATATATCAATATTATTGAAAACCAGAATCAAATGTGTCTTCTCTACAGCCATAATTCATATTCTGCAATTGCCACTCTTCATTATGTTTATGTTTCCAAATTATGTGTCTTATACAATTCTTTTGTCACACTGAAAGGAACAAACATATTTCTGGATTCATCTTTTTCAACAACTTCCATTCCTTCAATATGTACAATCATTAATCCTTTTAATGATCATGATCTAAGTTTTGTGCCACAAACTTTATGCTTCATAGATTACAATCCTGTACATGCTTCGAAATCAATGGGAATTGGGAGGAATTATTGGATATTTCTCTCCTTCCATGTTCATTTAATAGCAGGTTCATTTTAGGTAAAGATTTATTTATGTTTTTTTCCTTTCTCTTAGCAAACAGAGTAAGGACAGCTACAGGGGAGTCAAGTTTTATGCCTTCATTATCTTCTCATGAAGATTTAATTCTTTTTAGAAGCAGAAAAAACCATTCTTTCATAGTTTTTAGTGACCATAGATTTGTATTAGATTTTATGGACTTTTCGATCACCAAATTCCAGGAAAATGTCGGATTTGCATACGCTTCATTTAATTTATCAACAGAATTCGGTTGCACAAGGGCCCCATGCTTTTGTTTTTTTAAAGGTGATGATATTATATCACAAGAGAATCCTCCTGTTCATGCAATTAAATTTTTAACATGGATTAATCGACTAGTTACTCCAACTGTTAGGCATATCAGAACTTCTATCGAGGTGAAAGAACTTCTCTCATCCAAAGTTCCAACTGTTTTTCTTATAGGAGATCAATCAATTCCTAATGACTTACCACAGGATGTTAGGGTGAATTTTGTTCCCCAGGCAGTTTTCAAAGATATGGGAATTGATATATCTGCTGGAACATATGTATATCGGCCAAATGATAGAGAGCTTCTTCCTATGGATAGGCCATTTAAAGATCTCATAAGAACTAGTATCAGATCAAGTTTTGGAGCATCAAAACCTTATTCAGCATTTTTCTTCACTGATGATTCTAATATGGATAAAGCACACGCTGGGGTTATGCTAATGAATCGTTTAGCTGATAAATATGAACAGTTTTCATTTTCGATCCTTAACACCCAAATACACGAGGATATCATAAATAGAGGATCACTAAAGATCGTCAAGGCTCCATTTTTGGTTGTATTTGAATCGAATAACATCTCAAACAATAGATGGGTTGTACATAATTCTGAATGGAGCGATGATGGTTACTTTTTCTCTCTCTTTGACAATATATCATCAAAAATACAACCATATACACTGATTTCCAAGCCAGAGCCAGTTGGACAAGAATTATTAACATTCAAAGAATTAGTTGCAGATTCATTTGTTGAAAGAGTTACTGACCCAAGATACGATGTTTTTGTCGTTTTTACGGCTGCCTGGTGCCACCATTGCAATTCATTCAAGCCTATTTTAAACGAAACATCAACATCTTTAAAGGATCATCCAGTTAGATTCTATTGGATGGATGGAACTGAAAACGAAACCCCATCAATTGTTCCTGATTTCCCTGGTTTTCCTACAATGTTCCTATGGCCAGCAAACAATAAAAGCAACCCAGTACAATATGATGAAGAGAGAACAAGTGGTGGTATATTAAAATTCATTAACCAATATGCAACACACAAGGTGGGTGAGCAATAAATCGACATAATATTCGTTTTATATTATGAGTTCGCCAAATGAAGATAACAAATCGATGTCGAATCTTTTTAAGCGAGCAATATATTGTTCATTGAGTAGGGAAAAAAATAATATGATTATTGAACTCCAAAAAATGTTCTTAGAGAATGAAGACAGATTATCAAAACAAATAATAGCGAATAATGACAAACAACAATTCTTAAACGAATATATATCTAGATATAATGATTTAAGAAAAGATTTGGATATTGCTTCAACAAAAAGAAAAACATATGATTTGCTAATTCAAAGATCCGAATCAGCAAATTTAGCTCATTTGACGCAGAAAATAATGGAAAATGAATCTATAATATCAAAATATGGTGTGTTATGCAACCCTCATACAATCAACAGGTTATCTAAATCTAAAGAGTCATCCTTTGTTCAATTCATGAGGATAATTGAACTTAATTTCCAGAGATTTGAAGAATCAGTATATGCTTTGCAAAAAAGATCATTTATCATAGAACAAAATCAAGAGTTTAATGTTATTGTATCGCAAGAGTTTGGATCATTGACAGGTCTTGTAGACAATTACCAACGGCTTAACAAAGAGAATATATTACTTAAACAAAAAGAAATGGAAATATCAGGGGATGTTTTCTCAAAAAGAAGGAATCTTAAAGAACTGCCTCTCCAAACAATACGAGAGATCATTCTGTTTTATCAAAATGAATTGATGACAATAGAAAGAATACAAAGGTTGAGCTCAAAACCCGAAACAAAGAACATCTTAAAGAAAAACATGACTTTAGGAAAATCATTTAATAGTATTTTGTGTAATATTCTTGATTTCGATGATTTTTGTCGAGATATTAATTTCTCAATGAAGCCAAATCCACCAAGATCTCCAAACGCTGAAAAATCTTTGACTCACAGCTCACTTAATTTTTCTGAACTGTCTATTGAAGATGCCAGAACATCCATACAATTTGATTGCCAGGTAGCTCAAGAAGATATGAAAAAGTTAACATTGAGTCTTAATGAATTCTGGATGCAGGATGTTCAAATTGAAGAAAACCCAGTGAACACTTTGGCAAGACTTGAAACTATTAAAACTCAGTTATTGAACAAAATTCGCGATGCTCAGATTCAATTAGAGCATAAGAACAAAGAAAACAGCAAACTTTATGACCAACTTCATTCAATGAGTAATGAAAAGTCATACTTTTCTTTGGAGTATCATCAAATGTATCAACCATACTCCCGACTTCATCATTCTCATTGTCAACTGACCAAACTTTTTTACCAAAATGATTCTATATCGAAATCCATATTTGCAATTTCGTCTTCATTTGGTACTGACTTATTTGAAAATTTTTCGGGAAGGTATCAATTAATAAGGGATTTCTTATCTGGAAGTGTAACAAAAATGGTTCCACCTTTCAATCACAAGAATTCTTCATCAGATCCCTCACCTCGAGATGCCCTTCCAAAAATGATGGCAACCAGAAAAATTATCCGTCCTATTGCTAGTGTTGCTCTCTTTGTTAACCGCAGCAAAACCAAATTAACTCAAGATACAATCATCAAAAAATCTTATTCAATGAGCAAGAGCAATGATTTCTTTGCCATTAAGCCCAATTATAATCCATTGGATAAGTTTTTCCGTTTTAGTACATTGCTTAAAACGGCACAGTGTGGAGGATGTCTGAATCCGAAAAATGATTATTTGTGGAGAAATACCCACAGAATTAGACAAGACATTCTAAATTCTATTATTAATCATGTACATACAACTATTAACCACACATCATATAATCAAAGCATGGTTTTTGCGAGAATCAGAGCTATAAATGCTACTGTTCTATTAAAAGAAAAGGCTGACAAAGCAATTCAGGTTGAATTTTCTCATAAGGAAGACTCTGAGAGCCAGTACAACCAAACTGATATAAAACCAAAAAAGAAGTAATGCTGCTCCTCATGATAAAATCACTTCCTGTTGGAATTTTCCCTCAAGATAGAGATAAATATGAAAAAAATATTGATTTGTCCCAGAAAACATTTCGTTGTTTAAATAATAAACAGATGATTAATTTGTCGCAAGTGAACGATGATTTTGTGGATTGTAAAGACGGATCTGATGAACCTGGAACTTCTGTTATGAATTATGGATACTTTTATTGTCAGAATATTGGTTTTTTCCCGAAAAATATCAGTAGATGGAGTGTTGGAGATGGTATATGCGATTGTTGTGATGGATCTGACGAATGGAATAATAGGAATTCCCATTGTCCGAATAAGTGTCTTGACCTAAGAAATAAGTATGATGATTCAATTAAAAAGCTTCATAACCATTATGAGAAGGGTGTCGCTATCAAATTTAAGTCTAATATTGAGATAGAAAATGATATTTTGGTTTTAAAATGGCAAAAAAGCATATTAGTTACACCAATCTCTAATAATCGAACTCTATATCATGAAGGAATTAGTAGAATAATCAGTGTGTCCATTGACCAAAGAACGAAATTCCGAAAAAAAATGATTAAACACATTACGAGTACTGTGGAAATGCTTGAAAAGAAGAAAACCGAGCTTCAAAACGCCATTAACAGTGGTATTAAAAGCATTCAACAGGATACAATCACTGTTAAATATCATGATTTCGTTTTGGAGTGGCCCAAGGAGATCAGACAAGGCAATAAAGTAATAGGTAGATTTGATAGAGTTGAAGGAAACCAAGCTCATTTTACCAGAGGGGAGCACCATTGGAGAGTTGGGATGAGACAAGCTATAGTTAGACTTCAATGTTGGGATTCAAATAAGTTTTTGTCAATTATAGAGTATGATGAATGCAGGTATAGGGCCGTGTTTGCTTCTCCTCTTGGATGCACAAATACTTCATTGTCCGAATTGGGGTCTCTTGAACCCGAGAAACTCTGGGAACTTGAGGAACAGTTTAAATAGCCAATATATCACATACATATTGGGATTATAATAAAATTAGTTTTTTGTTGGTTCAAATGAATAGTATACCATCTCTAAATCCCACAGATTTTCAATATATTAAGACTTTAAGAGATAATAGGTTTTTTACATCGTCTGAAGTTGTTGATATTAATACAAAAGCTCGATATATCATAACTAAAATGCGTATTGAAAAAAATAAATTGAAAAATATGGATATTGTGATGGATATCCTTCAAAAATTATATGAAATGAAACATTTTACTATTAATAGAGTTGTAGGATATATCAAAGATAATTCTTTCCCTTTGATTGTTTGTGATTTGCCAACTGGTGGTGCTTTATCCTCGCTATTCCGATCAGATAAGCTTTATGGTAATGAAAAATTCATTTATATTTACGGTATCGCTAATGCAATGTATTTTTTGCATAGGAATGGAATTGTCCATTCAGATCTCAAAGCAAAATCCATCTATATAGGAGAGGATATGAATGTTAAACTCGGAGATTTTGCTCAATTCCAATTTGTGGATCACTTTGCAGACAAAGATTCTTCAATGAAAACTAATCAATGGGTTGCCCCAGAACTTTTTAAAGGGGAGAACTCAACTGAGAAATCAGATGTTTTTGCTTTTGGGTCTTTACTTTTGTATTTTTATACCCGAAAATTTAATTATGGCCGAAAAATCACTATGGTACCATTTGCTGAGTTGATTGTAGGTGGAATCCGAGCCAATATCCCTGAGTTTGTCCCACTTTTTGCCAAAAATTTAATTTCGAAGTGCTGGTCAAATAACCCTGAAGAAAGGCCATCATTTTCCCAAATCATTACACTTCTTGAGTCTAATTTCCTCTATACATTTGTTGGAATTGATGAAATGTTGGTTATGAAGCATATATCCAGAATTAAAGATGAAACCGGAATTGATAATGAACTAATGATTTATTTGGAAGATGATACCACCGAAACACTATTCTACGGTATTAGTTTTGATAAAATGAATACAGAAGTTGCTAACTATTCTAGAAAATGTATACAAATACAGTATTTATTATCGAATATGTCTCCAGGAGATGAATACTCAACATCCAAACTGATTCAGGAGTCCTTTTTTTATAATAATTCCAGCTTTCAAGAAGAACTTATAGATTTTATTTTCCAATCAATTATTTGTCAGTATTTTTGTATCGAATCGTTGGCAATATTGTCTTCATTATTAATTAATGGATGTAGTACTCTGAAGAATCTCATATGGAAGCACATTTTCGATGTTTCCACCTCAGATCGTGTTTTTCCTGACAGAATACCATCAATTATGTATCTTTATTTCCTGTTCAAGCATAATGTTTTCTCAAAAGAAGACATTGTCGAAAAGATTTTACAGACAACATATGATAATCAGATTCCGAATGTATTCAAGTATATTCTTTACTGCTATTTTTCACCAATTTTGATTGATGGGCATCTAAATGATGTTGAGTATATTTATAGTATGATGAATAATGAATCTGCAAATATTTTTTTTCCAGACTGTTTTAGGCTATATCTAGATAGTCTCGATATCTTAAAAGAGAATAATTGGCACCTTCACCGAGAATGTATTGAGAATGGGTACTCCGTCAATGAAATTAAGCGAATTCTTATCAAAGATGATTTTTTTGCACTTCGTGATTATTTGTTTTCTAATAGTTTCGACTCATCAATAAAAACAGTATCAGAAATTTTTGATCCATGTATTATTGCTCATGATAAACCATTTTTGTGCCTAGCAGCCGGGATATATCGTTCTCATTCTTGTTTTCAGCTTCTTCAAATGGTTGGGGCAGATTTATCAGTTAAAGATATGAAGTATAGGTTTCTCCCAATGTTTATTGTTGCAGGAGGGAATAGCGATTTGTTTAATGCTATTGATAAAAAGACAGCAGAGTTCGATTCTATCCTTCATATAGCAACCATTTTTCATCGATTTAATGTTTTCAGGCAATTATTAATCATGTACAAGTTCGATTTATCCAAACCTGATCGATTTGGGCAACTTTTAATTAATATATCTGTTATTTCAAATAATATGTATGTTTTTTTGTATTGCTTGTCAAATGGTGTTTCAATTAACCAAAGTGAGCAATTTGGGGTTTCTTTGATATTTATTGGACTCCTATTCACTGGGCAGCGTTTAAAGGAAGGAAATCAATATTGTTTTACATTGTTTCTCTCAGCATGGTTGATATTAATATAAAGGATGACTGGTTGAATTGTTGCATAATGGTGTTGATTTTCGTTTATTACAACTCCACTACATTTAGCTGCAGAGCATAGTAGTTATGAAATTGTTAAATTGCTGCTTTCTCATCCAAAAATTGATATAAATTCAAAAAATAACAAAGGTCAGACTTCACTTCATCGCGCTATTGAAACAAATAACCGAGATACAATCAAAGCTTTATTGTCAGATACCAGAATTAAACTCAATATAACAGATAACAAGGGCAGAACTCCTAGAGATTTAGCTTCTCACAGGGGTTTCCTTGATTTGTTAGAAAGGGGACTATAAACTTTATTCTCTTATTTACAATGTAAACATAATTATCGTTATTGATTCAAAAATGGATGTTGAAACAAAGTTAATGCAGTTAAGTAGTCTTAATCAGAATGAAAAGCGGATATTTATTGGCGAATTAGATATGATATGGAATGTATATGGGGTAGAAAAATGCATTTATGAAATTTTCCCATATTTTATCGAATACTCTTTGGTAAACGAACAAGATATTATTAATACGCTTGAATCATTGACAAAAATTGATTTTGAAGTTCTTTCATCCAATCAATTTAATCATTTCATGAGATTGTTAAGAAATTTTGCCGAAATTGATTCATTATTTGTTGTCAACGCTTTAGCATGTTTGATTTTTCATGTTTTGAAAGGAAGAAAAGCTGAAGATATAAGTGGGGTACTATATCCTTTTATATCCGAATTAATATTGAAGTCTGAGTGGATACCTGATCAGGTATCTGGAACTTGTATACTAAAACATGTATATTATCTGATTAATGATGAGTTGCTTGATGAACTTATTGCTAAGATATCTAAAAGCATTGGTAAATTCTCTGTTCATGGAAAACTGATCTATTGTGATTTTTCAAAAGTTGTTTATTCCAATATTTCTGATGAATCCAAGGATAACATACTTGATTCTATTGAATCATTGTCTTCTGAAACAAATGTTGCAGTTTTATCTAAGATTTGCTCTGTTTTATGCGCATTTCTTGATTCAAGTGATTTTTGTTTATCTATCATAAAAAGATTATCCAAGAATCCTCATTATTATGTTAGAATGAGCCTTGCAATAAATTTACACACCTACAAGACTTTGTCTGAATCCCATTTGAATCAATTATTGAAATTATTGGTCAATGATACAGAACCCGAGGTTCGTATAGGAGCAGCCCAATCACTTCCCCATATTTTTGAACATTCTCAATTTGAACAGGTTAAACCTTTTATAAATAACCTAATGAATGATAATCATGAGTATGTCAAGTCTGCTGCTCTTAACACATTAGAACATTTTGCCGAAGATGATCAATTATTCTTCAATGAGAATATCTTGTTAGCATTATCTGATGATAATACATCTGTAAAACAAACAGCAATATCACTTTTGAAACAAGCTCAAGGAATATTTAGTTCCAATTCGGATTTAATTCCTGTAATATTAACTAAGTTTTCTTTTAGAGAAAAGTACCAAGTTGCATCTCAATTAGATATGAATTTCGATATGTCTCTTTTCGAAAATTTATTGTTCGACGATTGTTATGAAGTAAGAAATCAAGCCATATTGTCTATATCCAGATATATTCAACTGATTGGAATCGATCTTTTGAGATCCAAGCTCATAATAACTGTTAATAAAACCTTTTCCAGCTGCGAGTATCAAATAAGGCAAACTGGCATTGAGTTGGCAGCAACATTGAATCTCTTTCCACACATTAGTGATCTGATAGATGCTGCAATACATGATCCTATCTCAAATGTCAGAATAGTTCTTGCAAAACACATTGATAAATTATCAAACAACCAAATCAAACAATTAATGTTGGATTCAGATCCGGAAGTCAAGGAATACCTTAAAAAAGATTAACACTCTAGCAATAATAAACAATCCCAAACAGCTAAATATTTAGAATGAAATTAATTTTTGTATAAATTTAACTAAAAATTTGAGATGGAAATCCTGATTTGGAGATCTTTTGGAGATTTTTTATAATCCCTATATCCATCCTATCTTGAACAACAATCAGAATTGAAAATTCCAGAATTGGTATCAAATGAACCGATTTAAGGGTGTAAAAATCTCATCACCATTTAAAAATGATCATTTATTCGTGTGTAATTGAATAATACTGCTCGAATTGATTTCTCTCAATATGCAATAATGAATCATTAATCTGCTTCCACACATGTTGTAATCCTAAAACTCAAATCAACTAATAATTAACAAAATCTGATATCACCAAAGATGCCTCTTTCCAGGATATTAATTCAGATTCAGCAAACTAATTAAAATCAGCTCCTTACTCATTGGAAAATATATAAAATTCTTTGTCGATTCTTAGAAAAAAAAAGCCAGAAATATGTTGGTATTGATTATATCATGTGTTATTAATGGTGGGAGTAGTAATCCATATACGGGACTGCTGCTGGAACAATCAGTGTTCGTACATGTTATTTCCTAAGATTTTTCAATTCTTGAAAAGGAGGTGCAATTTATGCAGAATCGGACCCAAATTCTATTGATGTGAGTATTATGGATTCCAGTTTTTATATTTGTGAAAGTGATAGTGCAGGAGGTGCCATTTATTGTTGGATACCTAGTGGGAAAACAACCATGAGGAGAACATGCTCATATACATGTGGGTCTGGGGCCTACAGTGATTTCTTCCATTTCAGAGCAACCTATGGAAGTACAAACCTAGTTAGTTATGTTTCGATAACCAATGCGTTTCGAGGTTTTTATACATTTCTTTTGATAATAATGCCCAAGTTAGCGAATTTTTATATTCTTCGAAAAACTCAATTGGTGGGTCAGTCTAGGGAGGCCATTTCTGTTATTTTGCATCTGTGGTTGTGAAATATTGTTCATATTCTGATAACAGTGCAGCTGGAACAGGTGTTCTTATTGTTGGACAATCATCTCTTGCTTCTATAGTGTTCAATATTGCAACTTTGTGAATAACAGGCAACAAGGATCAGGATCAGGTGTTATCAGGAGCTCTATCACAGCATTAACAGTATTAAATAGTTATTTTGGCTGGAATTTGATGACAGTGTTTAAAGCTGAATCTGGATCATTAATATGTAGTTACTCTGTGATATGTCAAGGTATGGGAACATTTGGAAATGTGAATTTGAATAATAATGCATACCCTAATGATGTTCAAACTATGTCATTATCAATTGTATGTCAAGATCAATCAATCATTGGAGATTTGTCCATGTCAACAATAATTGAAATCACATTAGGAGCAATAGTTATTCTATCAGTAACTATCATTTCTATTAACTGCAAATGCAATACTGCAGATGATTCAGGAGGTGTGATTTATCTGCTTTAAAGAAGTATCAATCATATTCTTTAATTTGTGTGTGGGATCAACAATTATCACTGATATTGTATATATATAGGATTGATAAAATGTCAAATACTCGAGCATTCTTCAGTGCTTAAGAAATTTTCCTTCTTTTTCAAGGTGAAAAGTGTCATTATACTGGAACACCTTAATCATCTCTCCAATAAAGAAGAAAAGGACTTTTTTGAGAAATACATTAATTACCTTTGTAATTATAAAAAATTAGATGACTTTTTGAGTTACATAAAGGAAACAATTAATAAAGATTATTATGAGCAGATTATTAAGAATAAGAAATTATTTCCCATAGCAGATTTGAAATTTCACTTTTTCTTTATGTTCCCTATCTATCTTTCATCGAGTCAGCCAAGTGATTCTGTTAACTCACAGACAAATTCTGCAACAAATGATTTACATAATAAATCATCGCTCCAAATCGATTCAAGATGAAATTAAAGATATAGTTGAGACTTTGAAGAGAATTAACATTCATATTAATACTTTGAAAAAAAATGCGAATCCAAAAGCTATGTGTTTATCTCCCAGTTAAATGTGGCATGTGACTTTATTTTGGCTAATTTAGATACACTTTAATCAAATAGATATAGGGATTTTATTGTTGAAAAACTAAAAAAAGATGTTGGATTTTATATGACATTCTTCCTTGTGAGTATCTATTATTCTAGTGATATTGGCCGTAATTCGATTAAAAGTTTTATTGGTTTTTGTAAAAATGGAAAACAATTGTCGGAAAATGTTTAAACTGCAACTTCTGATTTCAATACTGAGCTCGTTGACCTGTATAAAGCTCGAAGGCTCAAACTCAAAGAAATGGTAATTAATGCTTTGAATAAGTATTTTCATGATTTGATTAAGAAATCCATCAATGATAATGAGATAGTTGACAAAGACAATAATAATGAAATCTATTCAATTTTCTTGGATTTCAATGTAACCCTTAATGAATCAGATATTGAGCCCTTTTCACAAGATGAGCAAGCACTAATTACTTTTGTCCTATTATCCCATAGGCTTTGCGAATAAATAATATTCTCAAAGTAGTGATAGTATGACGTGGTCAGGGGTTTTGCTAAATTCATATTTAATTTGTTTTTTTATCTAGGCTTTTTGGAATAAAATTTTTGATATATATTTTTGATTGTTTTTTATTAGTCATTTT
>Ga0074193_1002791_pt1 | contig 14692 bp, 17 predicted proteins | sample EPASupsiteHSE605_FD_64523 | JGI IMG/M metagenome (GOLD analysis project Ga0074193, IMG submission 64523) | Bioremediated contaminated groundwater from EPA Superfund site, New Mexico - Sample HSE6-05 | ecosystem: Environmental > Aquatic > Deep subsurface > Groundwater > Contaminated ... | reverse complement strand
AATCTGGGACTGATTTATGATGTTCCGCTCCAGGTCAATGTTGAGCTCGGTAAAGCAATAAAAACGATCAAGGAAATCCTGGATTTGGGACCCGGATCCGTCGTTGAACTTGACCGCCTGGCAGGCGAGCCGGTCGATATGATTGTTAACGGCAAACTTATCGCCAAGTGCGAGGTTGTCGTAATCAACGAGACCTTTGGAATCCGTATCACAGAAATTGTGAATCCAAATGAAAGAATCGACACATTAAACTAGATCAAGGAGGAAGAGTAGTGGGTAAAACAGTTTTGCTTGTTGATGACGCCGCATTTATGAGAATGATGCTCAAAGATATCCTGGCCAATAATGGCTATCAGGTTGTCGGTGAGGCAGAAAACGGGATGGTTGGTGTCGACAAATACATGGAATTGAAACCGGATATCACGGTTATGGACATTACAATGCCCGAAATGGATGGGCTTCAGGCTGTGAAAGAGATCAGAACCAAGGATCCGCAGGCCAAAGTCATCATGTGTAGTGCAATGGGTCAGCAGGCCATGGTTATTGAAGCTATCCAGTCCGGAGCAAAAGATTTTATTGTCAAACCCTTCCAAGCGGAAAGAGTACTTGAAGCGATCGCCAAGGCGCTGAAATAGCCATGAACGGATATGAAAATCAGCCTTATCCGGGTGCTTCAGAAGCTGCAGCATCAGCGACAACCGCAACGGAACCTTTTTCCTGGGCCGGTCTGATCGGGATGATTGTCGTCTTTCTGATTATTCTCGTCGTGGCCTTATGGCTGATGAAACGTCTGAATCGCTTTTCGGTGCGCAATATTCAGTCTCCGTGGGTAAGAGTCCTTGACCGGCAGGTCTTAAACGGCCAACAGACCCTGTTTTTGGTCGAAATTGCCGGTAAGATTCAGGTGCTTGGCGGGACGGATCATCATATCACAAAGGTGGCCGAGATTGACGATCTTGATGTTGCTGCTGAAATTCTTGAAGAAATTGCCCGACAACCGCAGGAAAAAATGGACAGATGGATGTCCGGCATCTGGAAGAGGTTAAGAAGGAAGCAAAAGAATGAATCGTTCTCTGCTGAACTTGAGTACTATCTCAAGGAGGAGAAAAAATGAACATAACACTTGATGTAGGGCAGACTGGCTCAGCGGTTCAGATCCTTTTACTTGTTACTGTCCTTTCCTTTGCACCGGCTATTCTGGTATTAATGACTTCTTTCACCCGGATTGTTGTCGTTTTATCTTTTGTCCGTAATGCGCTGGGAACACAAACGCTGCCCCCTACCCAAGTCATTATCGGACTTTCCTTATTTCTTACTTTTTTTGTCATGATGCCAACGTTCAACGAAATTAATACCAATGCGCTTCAGCCTTACCTGCAAAGCCAGATAACGAAGGAGGAAGCCCTGGACAAAGCCCAACAGCCGTTGCGAACGTTTATGTTTAAACAAACCAGAGAAAAAGATCTGGCGTTGTTTGTGAATATGGCAAAAATTGAGCAGCCCAAAACGTATGGGGATATACCGACGTATGTTTTAATCCCGGCTTTTGTCATTAGTGAATTAAAGACGGCTTTCCAGATGGGTTTTGCGATTTTTATTCCTTTTATTATTATCGATATGGTTGTATCGAGTACGTTGATGTCGATGGGGATGATGATGCTGCCTCCGATGATGATTTCCCTGCCGTTCAAGATATTACTGTTTGTTCTGGTTGACGGATGGTCATTGGTGGTGAAGTCTCTGGTTTCAAGTTTCAGTTAAATGGATTTCCAAGAAATTTGCCAGAGGTGAAATGGAATGTCTGAAAATCAAATTCTTGCTATGGCCAAAGAAGCAATAGCGATAGCAGTCATTGTTGGCGGACCGGTCCTAGCAGTAAGCTTGCTTATCGGTCTTATTGTGAGTATTTTCCAGGCCATGACGCAAATACAGGAGCAAACGCTGTCTTTTATTCCAAAATTATTGGGAGTTGCCGTGATTCTACTTATCTTGGGTCCCTGGATGCTAAATGTCATGACCACTTACACGGCAACGCTCTTTACTGAGATTGCCACATATGCCCGGTATTAAAAGCAGCCCAATGGAGGAAGTAACTTGAACCTGTCTGATTACTTACAGTGGAATCTTACTTTATTCATGCTTATCTTTTCCCGCTGGGCAGGAATGGTCATGCTTGCTCCGGTGTTCGGCGCAAAAGGCGTTCCGGCGATGATAAGACTTGGTCTCGCCGCAGGACTGTCCGTTGTAGTATACCCACTGATTCAAGCCCAAAACCCTGTCATACCGAATGAATTGCTCCCTTTGATTGGGATTCTGGTGAAGGAGACGCTTCTGGGCCTTACGATAGGATTCATTATCAACTTGCTTTCCATGGTCATGCAGGGAGCTGGGCAGCTGATTGATTTTCAACTCGGGTTTATGACTGGGAATGTTGTCGATCCGATCAACGGTATGCAAAGTCCGATGACGGGAAGTTTCCTGGCTATGATTGCAACGATGCTGCTTCTGGCCACAAACTCCCATTACTATATCATCGCTGCGGTGACCAAAAGTTATGAGTTCCTGCCGATTAATCCTGCCGGGGTGAACTATGGCGCAGAATTTTTTATTGAAATTACCGGGAAGGTCTTAAGTTTATCGCTGCAGATTGCAATGCCGGTCTTTGGCGCCATATTACTGGCGGATGTCGGTGTCGGCCTTTTAGCGAAGATCGTACCGCAGCTGAATATGTTTTCCGTGATATTCCCGGTAAAGATCATTTTTGGCTTGGCCATGCTGTATTTGATGATTGCTTTCTTTGGAGATACGGTATCGAGAGTTTTCGATATTACGATGCAATGGATTTTTGAACTGTTCAGGGGGTGGAGTGTATAGCTGAGAAAAGGTTCCCGGCGACTCCCAAGAAAAAGCAGGACGCTCGTAAAAAAGGCCAGATACTTAAAAGTCAGGAACTGACTTCGGCGGTAATGCTCCTGGCAATTATCGGTTTGCTGAAAATATGGCTGCCATATATGTTTCAAAGGTTAGCTAACATTTTTACGTATACAGCAAGTCTCTCCGTGGACTGGAATATTCAGTCCCTCTGGAAGGTTGTCATCGATGTTTCCTGGCAGTGCCTGCTGATCCTGGCTCCGGTATTTGCTGTCGCGCTGGCGATCGCCTTTGCCGTAAATTTTCTGCAAACGGGGCCGGTGTTCATTACCGAGCCTATGATCCCGAAATTCTCAAGAATGAGTCCTGTTGAAGGGGTCAAAAGAATGTTTGGTCTAAAGGCCCTGGTCAATTTGGTTAAGTCCTTGTTCAAAGTGCTGGTAATTGGTTATTTTCTTATCGATGTCATTCGAAAAAACATCGATGTATTTTCGGCACTGCAAGGAGCAGAAGTTGGTCAGTCCCTCATTTTCCTAAGCGGGTTATTGTTTGAAATGGCCTGGAAAATAGCGCTGGCCTTTCTGGTTATTGCGTTTGCCGATTTCCTTTATCAATGGTGGGACTATGAGAAAAACCTCAGAATGTCCCAGGAAGAAATCAAAGAAGAATATAAACAGACTGAGGGAGATCCGCTCATTAAGAGCCAGATTAAGAAACGCCAGCGCATGATGGCCATGCGCAGAATGATGGAGGATCTCAAGCAGGCCGATGTCGTTATTACGAACCCGACACATTATGCAGTCGCCCTAAAGTATGATACAGCCAAATATCCTGCTCCCTATGTCGTCGCCAAAGGGCAGAATGAAATGGCTTTAAGAATCAGGGCGGTTGCCGAAGAAAACAATATTGTGATTATGGAAAACAAGCCTTTGGCCAGATCGCTTTATTCCCAGGTTGAGCTTGGGCAGTCCGTGCCAAGGGAACTATACAAGGCAGTCGCAGAAGTCCTCGCGTTTGTCTTCCGTCTTAACAAAAAGAGACGATCCTATTCAGCGTAGCGGGAGCTGGCACCATTATGTCGGGGCAAGTCTGCATGCCACAATTCCACTTTCGGCCATTGCGTCCTCCTTGACGCAAAAGGCCGCGCTGCGCCATCCAGGCTCCGCTCGCCGCGGAACTGTGGCACGCAGACTGATCTTATGCTTATTAGGGCCTAGCTTTTTTGCCCCGAATTGAACGTAAGCTCATTCACGTTGTATGCCATTGTGGAATTATGTACTTGCAGATCCATTCCAAGCTATGAGAACATGCAAACAGTAAACTTCTTGAAGAAATACCCAAAACAAAGATAGCTTCAGAGATAAGTCTCCGTAATATATAGCCAGCGTCAGCGGAGCATGGAGTGCGTAGCGCGGCCTTTTGTGTCAAGGAGGACGCAATGGCCGAAAGCGGCTATATATTACGGAGACCTACCCGAAAAGCGATTTTTCTTTAGCCAATAGTATAATAGATATATTCAAGGATCATTATTGAAAACACAGAATCAAGTAAAGGAGGATATGGCAAAATGGCCACGACAACTCGCGCGGGCAGATTAGCAAGAAATACGGATATTATCGCAGCCATCAGCATTGTCGGCATTATTATTGTCATGGTCATTGGCGTACCCGCAGGCTGGCTTGATTTTCTTATTACCTTAAACATTACTGGATCAGTTCTGATTCTTCTGCTGGCTGTCTTTACAAAGGATCCACTGGAGTTTTCCGTACTGCCTTCTTTGCTGCTGACCATGACACTGTTCCGACTTGCCCTGAATCTTTCCACGACGAAACTGATTTTACTCGAGGCTAAGGCGGGGCAGGTCATTCAGCAGTTTGGAGAGTTTGTCATCCAAGGAAATCCGATTGTTGGCTTTATTGTGTTCTGTATCCTGGTCGTGGTACAGTTTCTGGTCATCACCAAAGGTGCGGAACGCGTATCCGAAGTTGGGGCCCGCTTTACCCTGGATGCAATGCCCGGGAAACAGATGAGCATCGATGCCGACCTGAACGCCGGCATCATCACGGATCAGGAAGCTAGAGCCCGAAGACTGCATATCCAGCAGGAAGCAGATTTTTACGGTGCGATGGACGGCGCTAGCAAGTTTGTCAAAGGGGATGCCATTGCGGCAATCATTATCCTGCTAATTAACATTATCGGCGGCTTTATTATCGGGATGGTAACCAAGGGTATGGCGGTCACCGACGCTCTATACACCTACACGCTGCTGACAATCGGAGACGGTCTGGTAACCCAGATCCCGGCGCTGCTGATTTCAACCGCTACTGGCCTTATCGTAACCCGAGCTGCATCAGACAGTAACCTAGGGCAGGATCTGGCCAAACAGCTGTTCAGGACTCCAAAGGCGCTTTATATTACTTCTGGGGTATTGGTAGCTCTTGCAATTTTTGGCATGCCCCAGGTACCGATGCTGATGTTCGCCACCGCTACAGCAGGAATGGGTTACTACCTTCAGCGCAACACTGCTCAGGCAGCCAAGAAAGAATCGGAGGCAGCGGTTAGAAGCGATATTGACGAGACCAAAAAGCCTGAAAATGTAATGAATATGCTTGGAATTGATCATATGGAACTGGAAATCGGCTATGCGCTGATTCCGCTGGTTGACGCCGGTCAGGGCGGGGACCTTCTGGACAGGATTATTCTGATCCGCAGGCAGCTGGCCGGGGAACTCGGATTTATCGTTCCGGTGATCAGGGTCAGGGATAATATGAATCTGCAGCCGAATCAGTATACGATCAAACTGAAAGGCGCCGAGGTTGCTTCCGGGGAATTGATGACCGATCATTACCTGGCCTTCAGTGGGGGAATTGAGGATGATTCCATCCAGGGCATTCCGACAAAAGAACCGGCATTTGGTCTTGATGCCAAATGGATTAACGCGTCGGTCAGAGAGCAGGCTGAACTTTCCGGGTATACCGTCGTCGATGCACCGACTGTACTCGCCACCCATCTGACGGAAGTTCTAAAAACGCATGCCCATGAGATTATTAGCCGGCAGGATGTGAAGAAATTAATTGATCATGCCAAGGAACAGTCGCCGGCAGTTGTCGAAGAGCTTATTCCCGACCTGCTTAGTCTAGGGCAGGTTCAGAAGGTACTTAGCAACCTGCTGCGGGAAAGAGTATCGGTTAAAGATCTGGTGACGATCCTGGAAACGCTTGCTGATTGTGCCCCTCTGACAAAAGATATCGACAGGCTCACCGAATATGTCCGGCAGAATTTGGCCCGCCAGATTGTACAGCCCTTCCTGAATCCTCAAAAAAAATTGCCAGTAATTACGCTTGAGCCCAAGATTGAGCAGATGATTTTAGATAATCTTCGCCCCTCGGACTTCGGCAGTTACGTGAATATTGATCCGAATGTCATACAGAAGCTCTTAAAAAGGATAGGCGCCCAAGTAGAAAAAATTATGCTGCAGGGACACAATCCCGTAATGTTGTGTGCTCCTGTGGTCAGGATAAGTTTAAAAAGAATGACAGAGCGTCAGCTTCCTCACCTGGTCATCCTGTCTTATAATGAACTTGTACAGGGAATAGAGGTTCAGGCTCTTGGAATGGTGGTGTTGGATTAATGAGGGTGAAACGGTTCGTCGGTGACAATGTGGCAGATACAATGGGGAAGATTAAACGGGAGCTTGGGCCGGAGGCAGTGATTCTGCAGACCCGCCAGATTAAAGAAGGCGGATTCCTGGGCTTTTTTGCGCGTACAAAAGTGGAAATTACCGCAGCGATTGAAGAAAGACAGCAAAATTATGCCGCGATGAAGCCGGAGGATGAACCTGTCAAAGTTGTTAATACGGATGCGATAAAAAAGGCCTATGAAGCTTACAGAGAAAAAGAAAATGAAAACACTAGAGAGCAGAGTATTTCCGATGATGCCCAGTCCGAAATCAAACAGATGCACAATATTTTAAAAGAAATCAAAGGGCATATCACCAAAGGGGACTTAAGCAGCAGTGCTGAATCCAAACCCTACTCCCACTGGGTTAATTTTCTGACGGACAGAGGAGCCAGCAGAGAGACTGCCGCTGAGCTGCTCGAACCTATCAGAAACGATCTTGCCGAAGACCAGTGGAAAAACAATGCAAAAGTATTTGAACTTTTGAAAAATCAAGTAGAAAGATTATGTTCAAATACCGAGGTTATCAGGCCTAGCAAATCCAGGACACTGGTGGTCGCGATGGTAGGACCCACCGGAGTCGGGAAAACAACAACCATTGGGAAGCTTGCAGCAGGTTTCAGCATCATTGAAAGAAGAAAGGTGGCACTGGTGACTGCCGACACATTCAGAGTAGCGGCGGTCGAACAGCTCAGAACTTTCGGAGAAATCATCGGTGTTCCCGTTGAAGTCGTTATGACGCCGGAAGGGTTGAAGGAAGCGATTGATATCCATGCCGACAAAGAACTTATTTTTATTGACACAGCCGGACGCAGTCCACAGCACGACCTTCATATGGATGAACTGGAAGCTTTTTTGGACAAGGCCAAACCTGACCTGACAATGCTTGTCATGAGTGTCACGACCAACCTGACAGACCAGATGAAAGTTTACGAAAGGTTCAATGAGTTATCCACGCATCTGATCTTAACAAAGCTGGATGAGAGCTTTTCTCTCGGTTCCATACTTGATCTTCTGGCAAAGACCAATTTGCCTGTTGCATATTTAACAAACGGACAGAATGTCCCGGATGATATTGATGCAGCTACATCCGAGAAACTAACCCGGTACGTTCTTGGGGAGGATAATCCATATGCATGACCAAGCAAGTATACTCAGGCAGATGGCGAGTGAAAGAGAAGTTGCAATGCCAAGAAATATGCGGGTTATTGCAGTCAGCAGCGGCAAAGGCGGTGTGGGCAAGACCAGTTTTGTGGTGAACTTGGCGCTTGCTCTGACCGAATACAATTACAGGGTGATTATTCTCGACGGAGATCTTGGACTGGCCAATGTCGATGTAGCTTTTGGGATCACGCCGAAATACAATATTAAACACCTGCTGACTGGCGAAAAAAGAATTGAAGATATTCTTTACCCGATTGGCAAAGGAATCAAAGTATTGCCTGGAGCATCTGGAATGGTAGAGCTCGCAAATTTGGACAGAGGACAGCTGAAAAATGTTCTTGTTAATCTTGGCCGCCTTGAAAAAATGGCAGATATTTTACTGATTGATACCGGAGCGGGTTTAGGACATACCGTACTGAACTTTATCAGCGCGGCGGATGATGTCATTCTCGTTCTGACGCCGGAGCCGCCTTCCATGACCGATGCTTATGGACTGATCAAATCAATCAAAAGTCCGACCGGGAAAGTGAATCTCAACATTGTGGTGAATCGGGTTAAGAGTGAGGCAGAAGCCAAGCAGGCCTATGAAAGACTGGAGCATGCGGTTACGAAGTTTTTGGGTATGCCCATCAGTTTATTGGGATGGGTTTACGACGACCCATCAGTCGGACGTTCCGTGATGGAACAGAAGCCAGTCGGGTTATCGAATCCTGAAAGTTATGCCTATCGCTGCGTGCAATGGATCGCCGGAAATGTTGCAGGCGTATATATGCAGCCTCCGACTCAAAGCAGCGGAATCAGAGGATTTATTTCTTCTCTGCTGAAATTGAAATAATGAAATTAAGATAACGTCAGACATCAAACGATATGACTAGCCTGGTCAGAGCTATTTGGGGAGTGATGAAGATGCTTTATAAAGACAAAATATATGAAGGCTTAAGTGTCCAAATTGTTGTCCCTGAAGGAGAATATCAGGGCAGATATAAGACCAGGGTAGAAGAGGTTGGGCAGAAAATCATAACCATCGGGGTACCAGTCGCTGACGGCCAGTTTATTCCGCTTCGAGAGGGAACACAGCTGGAAGTGGTATTTGTCGACGACCTGTCGGCGTATTCCTTTTCGACCGTCCTGATTAAAAGGTTTTCTGTTCCTATTCCAACGTTTATCATCGAATTTCCCGAGAAAATATTCAAAGTTCAAAGAAGAAAATATGTCAGGGTCCAGGTGGTTAGGCCTCTCCAATACAGGATAGTGGAGAGAAACGGTTTAGGGATAGAGCAGAAAGGATTTATGCATGATTTGAGTGGCGGCGGTTTGCTTTTTCACGCTAGAGAGTGCATACCTGAAAAGACACCGGTTTTGGTGGAGCCTGTCATCGGGGATACGCCGATGCAGATTCCGGCAATTGTCGTTCGCTGCATGAAAGAAGAAGAAAAAGATTCTTATCTGGTTTCTGCGGAGTTTTATGAGATTTCTGAAAAAACGCGTGATAAAATTATTACCTATGTGTTTGAGCTGCAACGAGAGATGCGTAAGAAAGGACTGGTTTGAACATGGAGATATCTGCAATCAGGCTGGAAGCTTTAAAGGAAATTGGAAATATAGGTTCCGGGCATGCGGCAACATCACTTTCTAAACTGCTGCAGGCAAGAATAGACATGTCCGTGCCGAAAGTATGGCTTGTTCCGCTCGAAAAACTCGGCGAGGCGCTCGGTGAATACGATACCGTCCAGGTGGCCCTTTATCTGAAAGTCGAGGGGGACGCACCCGGAAAGGCTATTTTTGTCCTCCCGATTGAAAGTGCCAGGGTCATAGCCCAAAAACTGCTTTCACTTCCGGAACGTCCGGATATCTTCAGTGACGAAATGGCGCAGTCGGCGCTGCAGGAAGTCGGAAATATTCTGGTCAGTTCCTTCATCATCGCATTGTCCAAGTTTTCCGGAGTCCTCCTGCATCCGTCAATTCCGGCCATGGCCATTGACATGGTCGGTGCGATTATTGACGGCGTCCTGCTGGAAGAAGGAATAATCGATGACGACGTTTTGATCATTGATACGAAATTATCCGGGGTTAAAGAAGTGGAAGGGAAATTTTTCTTTATTCCGAGTAAAGGTTCTCTTGATAAATTATTGGGAGTATTTGGTATATGAGCAAGACAATCATTGTAGGAATGGCTGATTACAAAGTGGACAAGGCTCCTGACAAGCTGATGACGGCAGGACTGGGTTCGTGTATCGGGGTATGTGTTTATGATTCGTTATCCCAGATTGGGGGAATGGCCCATATCATGCTTCCCAACTCTTTGGAGAGCCTTCAGGGCAATCCGATGAAATATGCCGATACATGCCTGGCCATGATGCTCGAGGAAATGTTTAGGCTTGGGGTTATAAAATCGAGACTCAAAGCCAAAATGGCCGGTGGGGCTCAGATGTTTTCGTTTGGGAATAAGGCACCGCTCTTGAAAATTGGGGAGCGCAACGCCCAGTCAGTGGAACAGGAATTAAAAAAGGCCGGGATTCCGCTGCTCGTCCACGATGTTGGCGGCAACTTCGGGCGAACGATCACTTTTGACATTCAATCCGGCGATTTGCATGTGAGGACCATTAACCATGGGGAAAAGGTGATCTGATGGCAGAGCCAGAAAAAAAACTTGAAAAAAACGCATTTGGATTGTCAGTTATCACCGCCGGAATCGTTCTGGTATTCTCCATATTCAACGGTTATCGTTATCCTGCTATCATACTACGAACCGTGCTGGCTTTTTTATTTATTTATCTTTTGGGCAAAGGGCTTATTCTGTTATGGAACAAGGCCTCTCCTCCGGTCAAAGAAGAAAAAACACCTTCCAAAATTGATATCTTCCTTGGGGATACTGAAAGTCAGGACGAGAACGCCCCGAATAAGACGGGGCAGCCTGCAGAGAGCCCTCTGTCGCTAAAAAAACGGGTTCCGGGCCAAATCAACAACCAGATCATGGATCATTTACCGGATGCCGCGGCCAGAGCGGAGATTGTCAGAAAAATGGGTTGGGGCGATGATCAGTAAGGAGGTGTATGCTGCATGTATAAAGGACAATATGATACACCCAAACAAGCTGTATGGACAGAAGAGCATTTAGAGAAGTTCTTGCCGCTCGTGAAAAGGATTGCAGGCCGACTAGCCATGTCTCTGCCAGAACATATTGATCAGGAGGACTTATTTGGTTACGGCGTATTTGGCTTGCTGGATGCGCTTCAAAAATTTGACCCTTCTCGCGGCGTGAAATTTGAAACGTATGCAACGTTACGAATCAGGGGTTCGATTATTGATGGATTAAGAACGATGGATTGGGTTCCGCATTCAGCGCGCCAGAAGGTCAAGCAGGTTACGCAGGGTTATGCCTGGCTGGAAAACCAACTCGGACGCAGCCCAACCCTGGAAGAAGCAGCCCGGCACCTCGATATTTCCGTTGAGGAATTGAATGCCACCCTGCTGCAGGGACAGTATATGACACTCGTGTCGCTTGAAGATGTCAATTCCAACGATAACGAGGACATCACCGGTTCACCTCTTGATCTGATTATTGACCCGAGCTCACAGGATTCATTTGGCCAGATCGAAAAAGAGGAACAGAAACAGATTTTGACGGAAGCCATTGAGAGATTATCGGAGAAAGAGAAGCTGGTGATCGCTTTATATTATCGGGAAGAACTGACTTTAAAAGAGATATCGGCGGTGATGAGTTTATCAGAATCACGGATCTCACAAATTCATTCTCAGGCCATCTTACGATTACGAGGCTATCTGGGAAGACAGAAAAAGAATATTTTCTAAACCATTTTGGAGGACAAAATGGTTTTTTTATTTGGCAGAAACTAAAGTTCGGGTCAAAGTTCGCCGATATATTGAATAACAGTATACAGGAGGTGAAAGGATGAATGTAGCGAATGTTTTGACGCCTGTAAATGTTGAAGGAACAAAAACTGATTCTGCAGCAGGAAAAGAAGGTAAGGGCCTTGACCAGAACAACCTTCTGTTTGCGCTTTTTATGCAGAAATTGAATCCTTCCAACAAGGCTGATAAACAAATTCTTGGAGAATTAGCAGAAGCTGGTCCGGATTCCGATTCAGGAGAAGTCACCATTTCTGACGGGACTGTTTCGGAACTGAGCACTTATCTGCAAATTCTTCAAGACCTATTTCCGGCTGGCATGGAGGCCACTTCCGGATCAAATGGAGATCAAAATAGTTCCCTGGTATCAGGTTTAGCACTGAGAGGAAACGATGCTGCCTGGATGATGCTCGGACAAGCCTTGGAAGAAGTTCTTTCCTCAGGCGCAGGGCAAGCCGATAAGACTATGACCAATGGCCAAGGTTTACACCTCGGGAACTACCTGCAGGCTTTCGGACTTAAAGGGATTTCTGGTTCGACGGCCGATTCTCTCGATCCAGCGGAGTTGGATGATATATTAGGATATTTAAAAGAACTCTCTGGGAAAATTATTCCACAAAAAAACCAGAATAATCAAGCAACAGAACCTTTGGATACGAATGCGAAGCTGCTCAACTGGCTGTCTGACAAATTATCTCTGATTCAAGATAAGAACGGAGCGGACAATTCTGCCGTAACAACCCAGGATACAACCACTCAGAATACCTTGAGCAGTGTTGCGGCGGTGGACGATTCTACAGAAAACAAGCAGAATTCATCTTCTTCGGGAAACAACTCTCAAAACTATTTGATGGACAGCTCAATAGATCCGAACCAGATACTGGTTTCAGGAAACAAGACTGATGGCGCTCTTTCCAGTTCGGCAATTGATGTAAGCAGTGTCAAAGCAGGATTGGTCAGCCCAGGTGCGGTTTGGGACCAGGTTTTGGGCATCCTGAACAAACAGGAATTGAATTCTCAGGAGATTAAGGAACTTTCCATTCAGTTGCAGCCGCAGGACCTTGGAAAGTTGAATGTATCCATGAAGCTTGAAAATGGGCAGCTGCATCTGATCATCAATGCTTCTGAACAGGCTACGGGATCGCTGCTTCAGAATAATCTGCAGGATTTGCGGAACGGTCTGGCGCAGATCGGTATTTCATGCGGAACCCTTGAAATGGGTTACCGCCAGAATGGCCAGCAGTCTTCACAGGACAGGAATAACTACCGCAGTCAGCAGGAAACAGCATTAACCCTTCAAGAAGAAGCAAGCAGTATTTTACCGGCATTTACGTCTTACCTGACGACAAATAACCAGGGTAATCGAATTAATGTCAGTGTCTGAAACGAGGAGGAAACCATGACAAGCGTTTATAATGTAACCGGTACAACTTCGGATACAGCCACAAACGTCAGCACCAGCAGTACTGACGGTGCTACCTTGGATAAACAGGCCTTTCTTCAACTTTTGATTGCTCAGCTGCAAAACCAGGATCCGATGTCTCCGACAGATAATACCCAGTTCGTTGCCCAGCTTGCCCAGTTCAGTTCCCTCGAGCAGCTCTCGAACATGTCAACAGCCATGATGGAACTGAAAGAAAGTCTGGTTACTTTGAACAGCCAGTCTCTTCTGACTCAGGGAGCGGCCATGATCGGCAAACAGGTAACCTGGACTGACAGTGCTGGAGCATCGCAGAGCGGAACGGTCACTTCGGTAAAATGGTCCGATGGTTCGCTGGCCCTGGTGGTCGGGGACGCTGAATTGTCTTTAGAGGATATTACAGAGATCAAAGGCTCCACTACTGCACCGTAAGCAAAAAACAAAGAAAATGCGTCTGTATCAGAACAACTTTTGAATAAAATTGAACTAACAGGAGGAAACGCCTTATGATGCGTTCACTATATTCCGCAATTACGGGTTTAAAGAATCACCAGACCGCGATGGACGTTATTGGCAACAATATTGCCAATGTTAACACTGCCGGATATAAAAGAGAAAGAGCCAGTTTTGCTACCATGCTTGGACAAGCTTCTCAGGGAGCTTCAGCCCCCAGCATGACTAATCCTGCGGATATTACGACGACTACGGTAGGAGGAACCAACGGGATTACGATCGGCCTGGGCAGCGTACTTGGATCCGTCGATAAGATCATGACCCAGGGAAGCTCTTCCTATACCGGAAAACCAACCGACATGATGATCCAGGGAGAAGGAATGTTCGTTGTCGAGCAAGGGACGAACATCTACTATACCCGGACCGGCAATTTTGAGCTTGATAAAAACGGCATGCTGGTCGATGCCAACACCGGAGCGAAAGTCCAGGGTTACCTGAATACCGGCTTTGCAAGTCCGACCGCTTATCCTGCTGATCGGACTCTTCCAGCCTCTCTCTCCGATATCACAATTAATCAGGGGGATACTTATACACTTGGCGGTGTTTCCTACACGCTGGATAGCTATGGAATTGATTCTAAAGGTGTGGTAACCGGCATCTTTACAGATGCTTCCGGCAACTCAATCACCCGTGAAATGTATCAGATAGCACTTGCTACGTTTAACAATACGAACGGACTGAATTATGAAGGAAACAACTTCTATACGAAAAGCAACAACTCCGGTGACGCCAATCTTGGAGCCGCAGGCAGTGCCGAGAAAGGTGATATCATGACATCATACCTTGAAATGTCCAACGTTGACCTTTCCCAGGAGTTCACGGACATGATTGTAACCCAGCGCGGCTTTCAGGCTAACTCCAGAGTAATTACAGTTTCCGACACCCTGCTTGAAGAACTGATCAACCTGAAACGCAGCTAAGAATGAAGGATATTTGTCGTTGACGGAGAACTATTAAGCAGGTAAAGGAGATTGCGAACGATGAAGTTGTCAACGGAATATTTGCAAACGCTTCAGGATCGTATCGATATAATTGGCAGCAATCTGGCCAATGCCAGCACGACAGGTTTCAAGGAGCAGCTGCTGTCTATCGAAGAGTGTTACGACGTTCAGGACAGAAGTAATACGATGGCGCAGTACGGCGGTATGCCTGTGACGCAAAATCCGGTAATTCACA
>Ga0074193_1002498_pt1 | contig 14696 bp, 18 predicted proteins | sample EPASupsiteHSE605_FD_64523 | JGI IMG/M metagenome (GOLD analysis project Ga0074193, IMG submission 64523) | Bioremediated contaminated groundwater from EPA Superfund site, New Mexico - Sample HSE6-05 | ecosystem: Environmental > Aquatic > Deep subsurface > Groundwater > Contaminated ... | reverse complement strand
GGCCGACGACCCCGAGGGCCTCGTCGACCTGGTCGATCGAGTTCAGGATCATCGATCGGGGGACCGGCTCGCCGATCTCCTGCATCAGGGCCTTGAACTGCTCCCGGTCCTCGCCCCGGTAGATCGCCTCGAGAGGCGTGCCCAGGATCTCGACGCCCTCGAGCGCGCCCATCTCGGCGAGCTCGGCCGTCAGGTTCAGTCCGGTCTGGCCTCCCATCCCCGAGAGGATTCCGTCGGGCCGCTCCTTCTCGATGATCTTGGCGATGATCGAGGCCTTGAGAGGCTCGATATAGATCACATCGGCCGTGTCGGGATCGGTCTGGATCGTGGCAGGGTTCGAGTTGACCAGCACGACCTCGACACCCTCCTCGCGGAGGGCCCGGCAGGCCTGGGTGCCGGAGAAGTCGAACTCGGCCGCCTGGCCGATCTGGATCGGGCCCGAGCCGATCAGCAGCACCTTCCGGATGTCCGTCCGCTTCGGCATCAGATCCTCCTCATCATGCTATCGAAGAAATGAGACTCGGTGTCTCGGGGCCCCCCGTGGGCCTCGGGATGGAACTGGACGCAGTGGATGTCGAGGTCGGGAACCTCGAACCCCTCGACCGTTCCGTCGTTCAGGTTCGTGTAGCACGCGTTCGCGCCCTCGGGAAGAGACTCGCAGTCGACGACGAACCCGTGGTTCTGGGTCGTGATGAAAATCTGGCCGTCACGGAACCGGACCGGCTGGTTGGAGCCCCGATGGCCGAACTTCATCTTGTGCGTCGTCCCGCCGAGCGCAAGCGCGGTGAGCTGGTTGCCCATGCAGATCCCGTAGATCGGCATGGTGCCGATCAGGTCGCTGATGCAGCGGACCGCCCCGGTTGCGCGCACGGGGTCTCCCGGGCCGTTCGATATGAAGAGCGCGTCCGGGTTCCAGGCCTCGATGACATCGGCGGGCGTATCGTGCGGGAAGATACCCATCTGGGCGCCGCGGCGAAAGAGGCTGACCACCATATTCTTCTTGATCCCGAGGTCGATCACGGCCACGCGCTTGCCCGAGCCCGGCACCTCGTACGGCTCCGGCGTCGAGACGAGCGGGATCCAGTCCTGATCCGTGATCGGCTTCACCGCACGGGCCAGTTCGACCGCGTGTTCGGGGCTCGCATCGTCGCTGCAGACCAGCGCAGCCCGAAGGGCGCCGTGCTGCCGCGTCCTGATGGTGAGCGCGCGTGTATCGATCCCGGCGCACCCCAGGAGCCCGTGGTCGCGGAAGTATCTCGCCAGCGACTCGTTCGCCTCGGGCACCTCGGCCACCTCGCGCGCGACGCATGCAAGCGCCCGGACCTCCGGCGATTGAAAGTTCTTCGTGTCGACCCCATAGTTCCCGACCTGCGGGAACGTGAACATCAGGATCTGCCCGGCATAACTCGCGTCGGTCAGGGCCTCCATATACCCCGTCATCTGGGTCGTGAAGACGAGCTCTCCCGCTGTCTCGCCCTCAACCCCGAACCCCGTTCCGACGACCGAGGTGCCGTCCTCGAGCCCCAGCACCGCCTTCATGAATAACCAGATCCATTGGGCGTGGATCGGTATTAACCGTACTGAGAAGGCGAAAAAAAGAGATGGATGGATTACAGGCTCAGATGAGCTTGAAGATCGGGTGGTTGTCGTCCTTGACCTCGATCCCGAGATCGCGTGCGGCCTCGAGGATCGTGATGTCCGCATAGGACTGGGCCGTGATCATGGGCTCCATGTTCTCGATGGGGCCGAACATGATCAGGTCGGCGCCGAGCGTCGAGGCGATCAGGTTGCAGCCGATATCGGGAGCGGACCACGCGGCCTGAATGACACCCTCCATGCCGCCCTGGTAGTGGTGCAGGAGCTGGGTGACGTACTTGTCCTTGCCCTTCAGGGACTCTGCCAGCTTGGACGGGTTCTTCTTCGAACCCTTCCAGCGCTTGAGCCAGGTCCACGAGACGGTCATGTTGTGGTACGCGCCGCCCGTGGGGTAGCCGTGGATCGCCTTGCAGGCGAGGATCTCACGGTACGAGCCGCCCGAGCCGAGCCCGAGGGGGGTTGCGGCCGTGTCCAGGATCGGACGGGTGATCCCGGCCTCCTGGGCGATCTGGAGCATGGACTTCTCCTGACCTGCGACACCGCCCTCGTTCAGCACCTTCTGGCGCCCGGCGACCGACGGGTCGCCCGGGTTGAATGCGAGCACGATCGCGGCGTTCACATCCGACGCGGCGATCGCGTCGATGTTCTCCTGCGAGATCGAGCCGTTGATCGAGTTGTAGATCGCACGGTCGGCGATCCCGGCCTCGGTCACATACCGGGTGGCATGGGCCAGCGCTGCAGGTGCCGACGAGTCCATCAGGAACGCGGTCTTGTTGTCGATCGAAGTGAACCAGTCGAAGTACGACTCGAACGCCTCACCGAACTCGGCGATGATCTGAATGAAGAACGGGACCCCCGTCATATCAGTCAGCTCGAGACAGCGGTTCCAGAGCCCTTCGGCCGTGTCCTTGTCGATCTCGCCCGTGTGGTCGTTCTTCACAATCTCGTGCTTGTTGTAGAAGATCGAGGCGCCGAGCACGGTCGGGTACTCGCCGGGCTGGCCTCCGATCTTGGTGCCGTTGAAATCCCAGACACTCTGTTCCTTCTCAAACCTGAACATGGTTTCTCACACCTCCATAGTTATTGCATCAATAAGGCCAGCTTCGGCAGCAGGATGCTGATGATGATGAAGACCATCAGCCCCGCCACGAGGCCGTACAGGATCCCGATGTCGCGGCCGATCTTGCGGCCGACTCGCTGGGCGATCTCGGCATCCGCGAACTCGATCTTCTTCTCGATGCCGTCGAGGCGACGCTCGATCTCGAGGAACTGCGGGTTCGCAGACGCCGCTGCGACCTCCGCGCCGGCACCGCCGGCTTCCTTGACTTCGACGACGATCGCATCGCCGGCAAAGGCGCCGGGGTCGCGAGCCGTGAGCTCGGCGATCTTGCCCTTGATCTGACCGAGGTCCTCGGTCTCCATGATGTTGACGACCTCGACCTGCTCCTGGAAGCGCTTGATGGCCGCGTCATCGAGGTTCTCGATGAACGGGATCGCGCCCTGGGAGCCGACGACCTTCCCCTTGTCCACGCCGCCCTTGTGCAGCGCTTCCAGGGTCTGGCCGGAGAGGTGTCCCTTGACCTCGGTACCGCAGAGGAGCAGGAACCGGATGTTCGGGTTCGAGATGATGTTTGCGATGACCTTCTCGAGCCCGAGGTTCTCGGTCTTGCACGAACCGCAGATCGCGGCCCCTGCATCGCAGATGCCCTGTTCGTCAAGGTGCGAGCCCATCGTGGCAACAGCCACCGGGCTGTTCGCGTCCCCCGAGTGGAAATCGCCCTGAACGATCGGCCATCCGCTGGCTGGTGACTTCTTGTCCGCCATTCTCCTTCCCCTCAGATAAACAGTACCGGCACCAGGACCAGCACCATCGAGATTGCCGCGCCGGCCGCAAAGCCGACGAGCCCCGTGGACAGGATCCCGGATTCGAGTTTGTTCGTCCGGGCGAGGATCTGCCCTTTGTACTGGATGCCGGCGACCATGTTCTGGATCGCTACCATCCGGATCGGGCCGGCTGTATTGGTTTCTTCTGCCATCTCCTCACCTCACATCAGCAGGAACCCGATCACGGCGAACGAAACGATCAGCCCGATCATGATTCCCTCGACCTTCCCCGAGTATACCCCGGCTGCAAACTTGTCGCGGTACCCGATATCGGTGACCATTCGTTCGATCACCTTCATTCGGGCCGTGATCAGTGCGAGCTCGCCCGAGAGCGGGCGCGCCTCGCCGGTCGCCTCTTCTGCGGGACCGCCGGCTTCCTTGACCTCGACGACGATCGCATCGCCGGCAAAGGCGCCGGGGTCGCGAGCCGTGAGCTCGGCGATCTTGCCCTTGATCTGACCGAGGTCCTCGGTCTCCATGATGTTGACGACCTCGACCTGCTCCTGGAAGCGCTTGATGGCCGCGTCATCGAGGTTCTCGATGAACGGGATCGCGCCCTGGGAGCCGACGACCTTCCCCTTGTCCACGCCGCCCTTGTGCAGCGCTTCCAGGGTCTGGCCGGAGAGGTGTCCCTTGACCTCGGTACCGCAGAGGAGCAGGAACCGGATGTTCGGGTTCGAGATGATGTTTGCGATGACCTTCTCGAGCCCGAGGTTCTCGGTCTTGCACGAACCGCAGATCGCGGCCCCTGCATCGCAGATGCCCTGTTCGTCAAGGTGCGAGCCCATCGTGGCAACAGCCACCGGGCTGTTCGCGTCCCCCGAGTGGAAATCGCCCTGAACGATCGGCCATCCGCTGGCTGGTGACTTCTTGTCCGCCATCGCTCTATCCCATCCTGATCAGTTGAAACGCGATGATCCCCGCGATGAAGAGCCCGATCGCCATGCCGTACCAGAACGAGGTAACGCCACCGGCGATCATGAGCGACTTCTCACGGCCGGGGTAGGACGCGGCGAGCACGCCCTCACCCGAGAGCATGTTGACCAGGTCGTCCGCAACCGTCTCGAGGAGCGCGACCTGCTCGATCACAGGCGCATACGACTCGCCCATCGAGGTGACGAGGCCGACCAGGGGGTCGACGACAAGCCCGTACTCGGGAAGTACCTGGATATACATCTCAGTGTCCCTCCGCTTCGACGATGGGCTTGGAGTCGAGCCAGGCCGCTGCGTCGCGCCTCGAGAGCGCGATGTACTGCGCGTAGGTGTAGTACCAGCCGATCACCGAGACCAGGACCGAGACGATCAGGGCCCCGATGCCGATGAATGCGAAGCTGAAGATCGCGACCATGAGCATCGACAGGAAGCCGACCTCGGCCGTCAGCATGAGCGTCCGGTCCTGCTTCTCGGACGGGCCGAGGCAGGCGTTGAAGCCGTGCTGAAGTGCCATCGCACCGAGCATGAAGATGGCCGCGAGGAGCCCGCCGCCGATCAGCGAGGTCCCGAACGAGTTCGCGGTCGCGCCGAGCACGGTCACCGGGATGACCGAGAGGGGCGAGAACGTGAACGAGCCCGTTGCCATCGCCGAGAAACCGATCATGACCAGCGCACCGACCGCCGCGAGTTCGGCGATCGACTGGATCATGACAGGGATCTTCATGGCAAGGATGTTGTTCGCGATGAAGCCGAGGATCGCGCCGAGCACGAGCCCGAGCACGAGTGCGACGATGGGGGATGCAATCCCGAACTTCGTCGCGAGCAGCATCGCGACCACGCCCGAACCGAACGCGAGCATGCCCGCGGAGGGGACGCCCGTGCCGATACCGTAGCTGCAGAGCCGCTTGATGGTGCTTGAGCCCCAGATGAGGGCTGCAATTGCTCCCAGTCCCCCGAAGAACGAGAAGAGCTGGGTGCCGGTGACCGTGTTGAGGTAGGTCAGGTAGATCCCCACAATCGAGCCGACGAGTCCGTAGATCATCAGCGTGTTGTGCGAGATGCCGCCTTCAGTTACCGTAATCTGTGCCGTCATGTCGCCACCTCAAATGTTCAGGTTCACCACCACGATCAGGATCGCGACGAGTCCGCAGAGCGCCGAGGCGACGAGCGATGCCACGATTGCACGGGGGAACCGCTTGAACTTCGGGTCGTGCGGGCCCTCGATGGTGCCCGTGATGTTGTAGGCCGCAAGCACTGCGTTCACGAGGAAGAGACCGATCGCAAAGACCCCGGCGAGCGAGACTGCCATGGGCATGATCTCCTCGACCTTCGCATTGAAGATCGCAGGCAGGTACTGCTCGTAGACTTGGAGCAGCATCAGGTAGATCAGCGTGCCGCCAGCGCCACCGAAGAGACCGCCGACGACACCGCCGACGAACGAGATGAACGGCAGGCCGTGGCCTTCCGTGCCCTGGCTCTTGTACTCGGCCTGGGTGTCGCCCGTCAGGGGGTCCTTCGTGACCTTGCCCGATGCGGCCGGAATGCCCATGCCGAAGACGTAGATCACGTTGACCATCAGACAGGTGATGGCCATCATCAGGCCGCCGCCGATCGCACCGGTCACGGTCGCGACCACGACGCCGAGTTCAGCCGCCCATGCCCCGCCGAAGAGACCGGCAAGGCCGGCACCTGCGGCGAGCATCGCGACACCGGTCGCGATACCGGGGGCCTGCCCCATCGCAGCCGGCGCACCGCCGACCGGGACGAAGTGGACACCGAAGCCGATCAGCACGCCGCCGAGGATAATCCCGAGCAGGGGCATCAGGGCGGCCGGCGCCAGAATGAAGACGACGCCGATGAAGACGACGGCGAGCACGAGGCCGATCACCGAGGAGACCGGATCCATCGCCCCGCCCGGAGCGGGGCCCGAGCCACCGAGTGCGCTCATGACGAGGCCTCCTCGGGGGCCGTGTACGGGCCGTAGTTCTTGCGGGCGTAGACCTCGACCCAGCGGTCGATCACAACGAAGACGAGGATGATCGCAAGACCGACGATGATCGCGCCCCATCCGGCCGCGATGTGCTCGAAGAGGATCGTGCGCCAGAGTTCGAGGAAGACGATCAGGCCGAAGCAGACACCCGAGGCCGGGCCGCCGAGCTTGGCCGAGAACCAGCCGTTGTCAAGCGAGTTGCGCTGACCGGCCTCGGCGTACCGGACGATGTTGCCCGAGGCCGAGATCGGCACGCCGGCACCGAACTTCTGGTTCTGGTACTGCCGCTCCTTGCCGTAGAACGGGTTGCCCGTTGCAGAGCCGGCCGCACCGAGAGCAATACCCCAGACGAGACCGAGGAGCGGGAGCGGGAACGGGTGACCGAGCGTCGCGTTCATCAGGTAGCACATGGCCACCGTCGTGAAGATCGCCACGAAGGCGTGCGCCATCGTGACCGAGAGCATCGACTTGAGAATGTCGATGTACACCGGCTGGCCGAACTTGGCCAGACTTGCGGTACGTCCGAGGTAACCGGACGTCGCGTAGGCTCCCTGGACGAACGTCGCGATCGTCGCGCCGAGGATCAGCGCGAGGACCGGATTGACGTCCTTGACCAGGAAGACCCACGCAAGGCCGGCACCGAGCGCACACCAGAGACCGTAGGCCGGGGGCTCCCCAGCCACCGCCTTGTTGAAGATACGGTGGATGAAGCCCATCTGCGGAGCGAGCTGGACCTGCGAGTTCGGGTCACCCTGTGACCCGATATCGGACTCCGTGTCCTCCGCAGCACCGGCTACGGCGGCGAGCGCACCTGCCAATGCAGTGATTCCAATTCCGAATACGATGTTTTCTACCATTGAGCCTCCTCCCGTGCCAGTGAATAGGCGCATGAGAGTTTGGGAAATTGCATCGCCACGTATATGAGTACAAACCCTTTGTGGTTCATTTAACGGTTGGCTGAGAATGAGTTAAAGGTTTCGAAATCTTTTCCGGAAAGACCGGAGTATCGTGCTTAATATCGAAATTTACCCCGAAATTATCGGATTTATCATAATAAGTTGTGTTAACGAAAAAAAAGTTGCGTTGATTGGGCCCTTATCGGGCCGGGATGACGAGCGAGCGCTCGCCGGCGGGCATGAACTCGCGGATCGCACCCTTCGCGAACTCGCGGCGCGGCTCCGAGAAGTCGAAGACGAGCGAGGGGTCCGCGAACGTGATCTTGATCAGCGGGTTGAGCGTCCAGGCGTCGCCGCGGGCGTAGTGGCACGACCCGGAGATGGCCGCGTACTCGCCCTGGTGCCCGACGTTCATCGCGTAGTTCGGGTAGTTCGGACCACGGAGCTCGCCGATCAGACCCTCGTCGGGGCGGATCGAGAGCGAGTTTGCGGAACCACACTGGTCCTGCAGGTCGTAGCCGAAGAAGCCGAGACGCGACCAGCCCTCCTTGTGCATGAGCATCGAGAGGTACCAGGCGTTCAGGCCGGCGTTCGAGTTGCCGGTGGCCATGGACGTGGTCAGGCCGGATGCTGCCGCAATGACCGACGCACGCTGCGAACCGCCGAAGTGGTCCTCGAGCGCAGTCGGGAACTGCTCGTACTGCTCCATCGAGTAGAGCGTGACCTCGGTCGCGATGTCGTTGACCGCTTCCTGGGTCGTGGGGGCCTTACCGAAGCCGCCGAACTTGTCCGCGACGTAGTCCCTGCCGTAGTAGCAGTAGTCGTCGAGGATGTTGTCGGTGTACGCGGCCGTCGCGTACTGCGTGAACCCGACACCGCCGGACATGTACGAGCCGAGCCAGATCTGGTCGAAGAGCATGGCGCCAGCGCCGACGACTTCGAGCGAGGCCTTGACGGGGTCGTTCGGGTACTTGCGGTCGCCCTGGATCATGTCGCAGAAGTGACCGAACTTGATGCCACCGGGCTCGTTCGGGCCGCGGGCGCGGCGAGCGGGGAGGATGTCGGCCATCTGGATGACGCCGGCGTGCTTGGCGGCGTACGAGAGGTCGGCGACTGCTGCCTCACCGGCGCACATGCGGTACGCGGCGATGAAGGACATGCCGAGCTGCATGGCGGACCACCGCGAGGTCGTGCCACCGTCGCAGGTGCGGCTGACGATCGTGGGGATGTGGACCGCCTGGAACATCGACTTGCCGACGGCCTTCTTGAGGGCCTCCGCCGACTTGGCGGGGAAGAGCTTCTCGATGTTGAGGAGGAACTGCGGCTCGATGTCGTCCGCGACCTCGTCGTCACCCGTGAAGACCTTGACGTAGCAGTCGGCCGTGAGCGCGGGGTGCGTCTCGACCATGTGCTCCTGGACCACGGCCGCGCCGGGCATCGCGTGGTTGAGGATGTGCAGGTACTCGTTGATCGTCTCGGGCGTGACTTCCTTGCCCAGGCGCTTCTGCAGGGTCTGGTGGGCGAGGTCCATGCCGACGATGATCGTCCGGCGGATGTCGTCCCACATCTGCTGCATCGCGGCGTTGTTGACGAAGTGCAGGTCGTCGCCCTCGACGAAGGTGCCCGTGCCCGAGACCTCGTAGGTCATGAGCTGGCGCTGGCCGAGCGGGATACCGCCGAGGTGGCAGCGCTTGGGGTCGTACTGGGAGATGCCGCGCTCCATCTCGACCTTCTTGCCCTCCTTCATGAACTCGCGCTTGCGCTCGGACTGCTCCAGTCCGGCCCGGGCGAAGGTGGTCGATGTGCCGGCCGGGTCCTCTCCGGCGAACTTCTCCTTGAGCGCCTTCAGGAAGAGCTTCTGGGATCTCTCGATTTTTGCCATGTCAGATCACTCCTTCGGCATGTAGCCGTACTTGGTCCTGAGCGAGTGGATGCGCTGGATGTACTCGATCGCCTCGGCGTCGTCACGGTAGGCCGTGCCGACGAGCGAGTGGTAGATCGTCGTGTGCGCCTTGAGCCACTTCTCGTCCATCGGCTTGCCGACCTTGACCTCGCGGTCGAGGGCCTCACCGATCTGGTTCTTGACGTACTTGACAACGCCGTCCTTCTTGTCGAGGACGCAGCGCTGGAGCATGTCGAACATCATGCCGTCTTCGTCGAGACGGAGCGAGTGACCGTGAACGGTCGCACCGCGGGCGCCGACAAGGGCGGGGTCAAAGAGCTCGGTGTTGACGAGGTCCTTCGCGTACTTCTCGAGGTCGCGCTCGCGGCACTCGACGATCTGGCGACCGGAGAGCGTGCCCGGGTCGACGCCGCGGAAGCGGTAGGCCTCGAGGTACGACCGGAGGTAGGGCTGGGCGGGGGCGTTGTACATCGAGTCCGCAAACTGGATGTAGCGGACGCGGTCGCCGGCCTTCGCACCCTCCGTCGGGGTGACGATCTTGCGGATGGGGCAGTTCGGCTCGCCCTGCTCGGCAAGCGGCGGGTGAGCGGTCGGGTAGGCCGATCCGGGTGCGCGGTGTCCCATGATCAGCACGAGGTCCTCGTCCGTGACGTCACGGACTTTCTCGAGCTTGTACCCGGGGTTCATGTACTTGCGCCGGTTCTCGGCGACAATTGAGGACCCGGGTCCGAACTGAGGTGTGTATGCCATATTTGGTTTCACTCCAATGTGATCTCTTTCATCAATCTCATTACCTGTCGAATGACTTCTGCCATCTTCTCTCGCGTCGGGGTCTGTCCACGGGTCACCCCGCTGACAATCGCCATGACCGTCCCCTTCGTCCGAACCTTGTCGGGCGGGGGCATGACGTACGCGGTCTTCACCCCCTCCTTTGCCAGATCCTCGAAATCGATCGGGGCCTGTGAGACGACGATCGCCGGGATATTGCAGTATTGAAGGATGTATCTGACCTTGTGGACCACGTGCGAGCGGACGTTCCCGTGGTGCAGGATTGCAACTTTATGCCGTTCGATCTGCTGAATCTCCTTCTCGGTGAGGCCGAAGTATGCGCCGAGCACCCCTCCTGCTATACTGGGCGCGTCCGGCGGGACACCGCTGCCCGCGCTGAGGATCAGCGTGCTGATACAGTACTCTATCCCCTGTTGTCGCAGGGCGGAAGTGATGTCGCAGACCGGTTTGGTGACGTGGCGTCGCCCGGGGGACATGCCGACGACGATGACGTCGGGGGAGCGGCACTCGGATATGGTGCCTCGCTGGGCCATGCCGCCCCCCTTTCCCATCCCCATCGCCTCGCGGCAGTCGACCACCTGGGTCACACGTCCCATCGGCATGATTATTTGTATCCCTGCAGGATCACGGGGCCTTTCCGGCTCTTCGGGTCGACCAGCCCGAGCAGGATCTCGTCCGCGTTCGGGCCGTACTTTGCATAGTCAGAGACCGTCGGCTGCGTCTTCATGAATCGGCCCTCCTTGATCGAGTATGGAAATTTCGTGAAGACCTCGTCGCATGCGGCCTGAATGTCGGGCAGCGCATCCGCGGACTCGAGCTCCATGTCGATCGTGCCGACATGAGTCTGGAGTTCGAACTCCTCGCCGAGGACCACGATGGTCCGGCGCTTGGAGTGGGGGTTGGGCGCTCCCCGTGCAGGCCCGTACGGGACCGTCGCGGGAAGGCTCTGCCCCTTCAGGATGATCCTTCGGATCCCCTGGTGCGCGGCGAGACGGTTGAGCAGATGCTCGACCGTCTCGGGGTTGAGGAGACGCAATGGCGCGACCCTGACCTGAGGATATATGGCGTCTGTCATTCTTCCGGTGGGTTCAGTTTGGTTAGACGGACTGCGCGATGGTCTGCATCGGCGTCTTGAACTCCGGCAGCTGGCCGAAGGTGTCCTGGTAGATCTTGGCAGTGCCCTCGGGCGAGAACATCTGCGTGCCTGCGTCGAGCGCAGTCGCCGCAACGATACACGGGATACCGAAGCCGGCCGAGTGGCGCGTCACGACGTGGTTGCCGTTGAAGATACCGGGACCGCCGCCACCGTAGATCGAGTGGCTGAAGAACGAGAACCCGACTGCGACACCCATGACACGGCCGTAGTCCGTGCCGGGCAGGCCGGTCTCGTGCTCGAGCAGGTCGTTGAAGTACAGGAGCGTCGAGGAGACTGCCTGGGCGAACCGGCCCGCACCACAGTTGACCATCGTGGCGGCCATGGTACCGGCGGCGGCGTAGGCGTTCCACATCATCGGGTCCACCGTCTCGTAGAACGTGAAGCCCGACTTGCCCTTCTTGCCGGCCTTGATGACCTTGTCCTCGAGTGCCCGCTCGACGAGCGAGTGGACGACCGTGCCGATCGTGCCGGACTGGCCGTTCTTCTTGACGAGGTCGTAGACGAGGTTGTTCGCGTTCAGGCCCTGGTATGCGTACCCGAGGAGCTGTGCCCGCTCGAACGGCCCGATTGCCATGCCCATCTCGAACTCGCCGGCCTGCTCGTAGGTCGAGGCGAGCGCCGCGCCCTGCATCGCGTTCCGGTGGGTCATCATGACGAACTGGTTCGCCGCGACGTTCCGGAGTGCGTATCCCAGGCCTTCGTTGTTCTGGGGGATGGACAGGATCGAGACGACGTTCGCGCCCTGCATGTCCATGGTCTGGGGGTAGGTGCCCATGACACCGGCCTTGATGTACGAACCGTCGAACATGCCGACGTTGTACTGGTCGATGACCGCGAGCGTGGTCGCCATCGCGACCGAGGTGATGGCCGCATCGTAGGTCGCGGCAGCGCTGAGCCGGGCCGACGGGACTTCGACCATCAGCATCTTACCGCCACCGGCGACGGTGATCTTGGTGTCGTCGCCCTCGGCGACCTGGATCATCGACATGATCTTCTCGGAGATCGCCTGGTGATCCTTGACGATCGAGAAGTCCATGCCGCGGCCCAGGATCTGGTTCATCTTGCCGCCGACCTTTCCGCTCGCGAGCGCAGCCTCGAGTCCTCCGAGGTTCACGGCGACCGTGCGCTTGGTCAGGTCGATGATCTTCCGGATACCGGGGTTCGTGACAGGACTGATCTTGTCAAGAGTGACGCCGCTCTTCAGCAGCTTGCCCTCATCATCGTAGAGGTCAATTGTCTCGGAATATTTTGCCATAACGTTCCTCTGGTTAATGGTTCGTCTGATCCATTCGTGCCTGTAACTGAATAGTGAAGGTGCCTACAGGTGTTGCTGGCGATCAGTGACGGTAACTACTGCACGTCCCCTCTTGGGACATTCCAGTTATTCTCAATCGCCTTATATATGATTTCCGTTTTTTTTCTACACGTGAATAATATTAATACACATCAATAATGTCAATTTGAGGAAGAATGTTCAAATATACAGACCATATCCGGTTTCCTCAATCGACCAAGTATCACGAAAAATGAGGGAAGTAGTACGAAATCAAAAAACCGATGATAAATCTTTCGAATATCATGCGCGCGGTATCAGATGGGCTCCATTCGGGTCGAACCCGGCACAGACGGCCGTGCCCGGTTCGAGCCCAAGTTCGAGGTAGCGGAGGCGGCGGATCAGGGCCACGAGCGGAAAACCGCAGTCGATCGTCACCCGGACGAGCGGGCCATCGCTGGCGATCGAGGTGACCCGCCCGTGGAGATGATTCGCCGTCCCTGGCCGACAGGCGCCGCCCTTCGCGATCACGATCTCCTCGGGCCTGATGGCGACGGTAACCGGGCCCGCGATCGGCACGTGGACGGCCGCGGCGAGGGTCGCGTCACCGACCTTCACGAATGCGACACCCCGGTCCATTCTCTCCACAATACCCTCGACCAGGTTCTCGGCACCCACGAACTGCGCGACGTCGATGCTCGTGGGCCGGTAGAAGAGTTCGAGCGGGGTGCCGATCTGGATCAGGCGACCGCCGGAGATCACGGCCAGCCGGTCGCAGAGCCGCTGCCCCTGTTCGAGGTTGTGGGTCGCCATCACGACCGTGGTGCCGCGGTCCTTCCGTAGGTCCGCAACCACCCCCTCGATCACGTTCGTCGAGAGCGGGTCCAGGTTTGCAGTCGGCTCGTCGAGGAAGAGCACCTCCGGATCGGTCACGAGGCACCGTGCGATCGAGACGCGCTGCAGCTCCCCCCCCGACAGGGTCGAGGCGCGCCGCTCCTCGAACCCGCCCAGACCGACCATCTCGAGGGCGTCTGCGATCCGTGTCCGCCGAGCCCCGTGCGGAACACTGCGGAGGGCCAAGCCGTAGGCGACGTTGTCGAAGACGCTCATGCGGAAGGCGACCGGCCTCTGAAAGACCAGGGCCATTCGCCGCCGAAGAGCCACGAGGTCCGAAACACCGCGAACCACCTCCTCGCCGTCGATCCAGAGCTGGCCCCGCGTGGGAGAGACGAGCAGGTCGAGGATGCGGATCAGCGAGCTCTTCCCCCCGCCCGAGGGACCGATCAGCCCGAAGGCCTCCCCTCTCCCGATCTCGAGCGTGATCCCGTCGAGGACCGTCTTTTCGCCTGCATCCCACCCGATGTGCTCGCACCGGATCATGCGCGCCCGCCCCCCTGCAGGAGGTTGACCCCGATGTTGACGACCAGCGCGATCGCGAGCAGGATGATACCGAGCGCGATCGAGAGGGCGGTATTCCCCATCGAGGTCTCGAGGCTGATGGCGGTCGTCAGGACCCGGGTGAACCCGCGGATGTTGCCGCCGATCATGATGGCCACGCCGACCTCGGAGATGGCCCGGCCGAACCCGAGTGCGACCGCCGCCAGGATCGCGAACCGCGCCTCGCGGAGGAGGGCGAAGAGCTGCTGCCCCCGCGTTGCCCCGAGAGAGACGAGCGTGTCGCGAACGAGCGGGTCGATGGCAGCGAGGGCCGATACGGTCAGTCCGATGAGGATCGGCAGGATCAGCAGTGTCTGTCCGATGATCATGCCGGTGGAGGTGAAGAGGAGCCGGAGCGGGCCGAAGGGGCCGGAGGACGATATCAGCAGAAAGAGCATGAGCCCGACGATCACCGTCGGCAGGGAGTAGAGCGTCTGGATGAGGTTCATCAGCGCCCGTCTCCCCCGGAACTCCCGGGACGCGATCAGCCCTCCCGCCGGGAGTGCGATCAGCGTGCCGAGCAGGGTCGACGAGAGGGAGATGTAGAGGGTCCGCCACGTGATCTCGAGCACCTCGGGATTGAGCGAGACGATCAGGTCGATCGCCTGCAGAAAGCCTTCGACTATCTCGCTCATGCGAACCTCACGACGAACGGGCAGGTACGCCGATGCCCCGACCTGCACGGGTTGCTTTGATTACCAGTTGGTTGACCAGATGGTTCACCCTTTATGCTGAATAATAGAGAAAGATTCATCTATCTTATTAAACACATCGGTTCTGACTATTATGAACAGAAGCGCATTCTGGACAGGAACGGGCCTGCTCGCCCTCCTCCTTGT
>Ga0074193_1002788_pt1 | contig 14707 bp, 12 predicted proteins | sample EPASupsiteHSE605_FD_64523 | JGI IMG/M metagenome (GOLD analysis project Ga0074193, IMG submission 64523) | Bioremediated contaminated groundwater from EPA Superfund site, New Mexico - Sample HSE6-05 | ecosystem: Environmental > Aquatic > Deep subsurface > Groundwater > Contaminated ... | reverse complement strand
CATGTATGAAATGGAAAACGGGGAAATTACCCAGGTCAGGAAAGTTAAGGATCCAAGACCAGTCGAGGAGTACCTGAGGGCCCAGAAAAGGTTTAAACACCTCTTCACCATGGAAGGCGGTGAAGAAGAAATAAAGAAAATCCAAGCTACTGCAGACTGGAACATAAAACACTTCGGACTTCAGTGAAAACTGAAGTTTTAATTATTTAATTTTATTTTTTAGTGTACTTTTTTAATTTTAATTTATCTCTTTTGATTATCTCTTTTGATTATCTCTTTTGATTATCTCTTTTGATTATCTCTTTTGATTATCTCTTTTGATTATCTCTTTTGATTATCTCTTTTGATCCGTTTTTTGCTTTAGCATCAAAATACTACCATATGGAAGCATTTTCATGTAGTTGTACACATTATTCGAGGAATATAACGTTCTTTTTTGATATTGTGAATATTTGAAATACTGATTTTTGTCCGTCTACGAAAAATAAGAACATATCGATATATTAAAATTCTTAGATTTTAAATGATAAATAAGATCAAAAGTAATATTAAAAACAGTTTTTTCTGAAGGCTTCTAAAAATGACTAATCTGAGTTTTCCTATACAAGAGGTAACTGAATCTGGTTCTCAATTAGTCTCAACTTGTTCAAACATGAATGTTGAAGCAAAACTCGGAATCTTGGTTACTTTACTCTTAGCAATGATAGGTGCCTCATACACACTTTATAAAAATTATCAGGAAAAACAGAAAAAATTAAAGAGTCTATTTAACCTCATATGGAAAAATTCAACTTCAATAGGGAAAGAAGAAATTCTGGGAAACAGACCTTTTAACGAATATTATTTTTTAAGACCTGAAGATGAAAAGGTTTGGAATTGCCTGGATAATGGAAAAAGTGTACTGATAGTAGGCCCACCTCTTGCTGGAAAAACCAGAATGGTTTACGAATCTTTGAGAAAATCAAAAAAGCATGACCTTATAATTCCAAGGTCTACCGATATAGAGATAGAATCCTTTATTTTGCCCAGGCAAATGAAATCCTGGAAACCAAAATTGTTGTTTATCGATGACTTACATCGTTTTGCAGAACAGCAAAATTTTGAATATTTGTTTGAAGTCTGCCGGAAAAACGAAATTAACCTTATAGCAATATGCCGATCCGAAATAGAATATAACAAAACAAAGAAAAGGATGCTGGACAAAAATCTGGATTTAGAAACCGGAATTTTTGATCAAATTATTGAAGTAAACGAAATTTCGGAACAGCAGGGAAAGGAAATAGCAGACAATGCTGATCGACATTGGAATGAAATCAAATTCAATAAGACTGTAGGTTCAATTTTCATGCCTTTAGCAGAAATGGATAGAAGATTTAAAGAGTGTACTTCTGAAGAAAAATCTGTTTTAAAAGCTGTCAAAAAGCTTTACATCTGCGGTGTTTATGACGAAGACCAAATTTTTCAACTTGATAAAATACAGAAAGTTTCTGAGAATGAAGGTATAAAGAAAGAAAAATATCAGTGGGAAGAACTTATCGAAAAATTATGTGAAAAAGAGTTTACGAAAATAAAAGAAAAAGATATAGATAGGATCTGGGCAGAAGAAGCCTATCTTGAAGATATTGTGAAATTAAACCACTCTGAACTTTCTGTTTTTGAAGAATTGCTATCGATTTTTGCAGAAACTTCCCAAGAATTATTCAAAATAGGAAACCGAGCATATGAAATCGGCTCTGTAAAACTACAGAAAGCAAGCTACATGAAAGTCGCGATCAAAGCATATCAAGAAGCTCTGAAAATCACAACTGTAGAACAGTTTCCAATACAATATGCGATGACCCAGAACAATATCGGAACTGCATACAGAACACTGGCAGAAGTAGAAGAAAAGGCACTAAACTGCAAAAAGGCAATAGAAGCTTACAAAAATGCTCTGAAAATATTCACAGAAAATTCATATCCAGAATATAACAAAACAGTTGCAGGCAACATCGAAAAATTAACTAATTTCTGCAAAATGAATGAAATCAAATTATGAAACTTTGTTAGATAACGAAAATAAAAAAGACTCAGATACTAAATAATACAGGCATCTGTTTTTCGAAGATCGTTTTTTAAGATACCGTTTTTCAAAGGCCGTTTTTCAAAGATACCGTTTTTCAAAGATACCGTTTTTCAAAGATACCGTTTTTCAAAGATACCGTTTTTCAAAGATACCGTTTTTCAAAGATACCGTTTTTCAAAGACACCGTTTTTACAGATGCCTGGAAATCTAGATACCTTTTAATTATATAAAACTACGGATGTACTGAAAATGAAATATAAAATTCTGGAAGTACTGTAAAATACAAAGAAAGTTGAGATATAAAAGAGAAGAAATTTCCCTTCTTCATTCAATAAAAATAGAGTTTTGGAAGCATCTTCTATTCATGGGACTCTTAGAATTACTGGAATTAACAGAATTATTATGAGCTTAAAATATAAAAGAGTGGGGGCCTGATTTTGAATATGATGAAAAAGAGAAATTTAACAGAAAAAAGTAAGTTATCGGATGAATTACAGGTCAATCAATGGTAACTGTCTTCTCAGGTCAGGCAAATAGCCTTCTCTGTGCAGGGCTATTTTATAGTCGCTTATTGTTCTGCATAATTTACGAGTGTACTTTATGCAGTCGGTACCAACATCTCCCTTAAATAACAACTTTTCAGTTTTTTCTATGAATTCTGGATAGGTAAAAATAAGCTCCTCTTTGGTGTGCAGGAATAGAGCTGTAAAGTCTCTGTGAATGCCCATGCTTCTTTTAAGCAGTTCGACATTCAGGTGGTCCTCAGACAGATAGGGGTTGAACTTCACAAAGGTATGAAAATCTGCGATATTCTGGTTTAAGGAGTTAAGGATTGAGTATAGAACGTTGTCAGTCTCCGGAAGGGGAATATCCGGAAGATCGAGGCAGTCTCCATCAAAAGTCTCATTTTCTTTTATATTTTGGTCCCGGGTTGTATCACGATCCATTTTATCACCCTGATTGTAACAGTTTACTTTAGTAAATAGTCTGATGGCTTCCATTTTATATAACGGGTTCAATCACTTGCTTTAATATGATTTTTAAAACACTTACTGGATTGACTTAGGTAGCTCCAGATAAATCCATTGTGTTTAGTCTATCGGCGTATCCGTCGCTTCCCCACTCGAAACGGTTGTACGCGCATGGGTTAGATGCTTCAGATTCCGTTTTTATCTCTACAAATCCAGCCTAGAGAGGTATAGTACCGGATCCTGTGGAATTAATCAATTAAACGTTTAGGCTCTTACATCTCACCATATATAAACTTATGTCTTAATAAAACGGAATAAATATAATTATAATAATATTATGAAAGATTATGAAAAAATCCTCGAACAGCTACTTAACTAGTACTGGATAAGTACTGGATAAGTACTGGATAAGTACTGGATAAGTACTGGATAAGTACTGGATAAGTCCATAAATGTCCATTTAAAGCCTGTAAAATAAAACTCAGGATTTTTAAGCCCCTGAGTTCTTTATATTCTCGAGTATTTCCATCCCGAAAGAAACAACCCCATACACAAGGCTCAGTACGAGAATGATGGTTGCGCCGGATGGAACATCCAGGGCGTATGAAAGACCTATTCCCGTAACGCTGATCACAGTACCAAAGGCTATGGAAATCAGCATCATACGTTTCAGGTTATAAGTAAATTTACGGCTCAGAGAAGCAGGAATGGTAAGAAGAGCGATTACAAGGATAATACCCACGACCTTAATGAGTACTACAATTGTTAGAGCAATTATACAGAGAAGGAAAAGGTAAAGCTTTTCGGTAGGAAGGCCCTGTACTGTTGTGAATTCTTCGTCAAAACATAAGGTAAGAAATTCTTTGTAAAGTAAATAAACCGCACCTACTATTACTATATCAAGAGCTAGCATAAAATAAAGGTCGGAGTAGGGAACTGTTAGAATATTGCCGAAGAGATAGGTCATAAGATCAGGAGCATAACCAGGGGTTAGATAAACAAAAATTATTCCGAGTGCCATTCCAAGAGACCAGAGTATGCCTATAGCACTGTCTTCAGGGATTTTAGACTTCTTGCTCACTGTTCCCATCACAAGAGCCGAAAGCAAGCTAAAGGGAAGAACTCCGAACATAGGATTAATTCCGAGATAATAGCCCAGCCCGACACCTCCAAAGGAAGCATGAGCTATCCCACCACTTATGAAGACTATTTTTTTGACGACAACATAGACTCCTATAATCCCGCAGGCTATGCTTGCAAGAACTGCGGCTGCAAGAGCGTTCTGGATAAAATTATATTGCAGAAAATCAAACATTCTTATTTCTCCGTCTGTTTTTCGAATCAGTCCTTTTCGAACAAGTCCTGATCTTCAGGAGTTCTCCTCATGGTTTTTCAGCACCCTGTGAGGAATTCCATGAGCGATCAGCTCAACAGGGCACTGGTAGGTAGCTTCAAGATCTTCAACCGGAATTTCTCTGGAATTGTGATAATGAAGAGTGCGGTTTAAACAGGCTATTTTGTCGACATAAACAGAAACCGCACTGAGATCATGAGTAACCATGATAACTGCCATTTCCTGCTTGAGTCTGCTTAGCAGGCGATAGAGTTCATCCTGCATATGCGGGTCAAGCCCGGAATTAGGTTCGTCCAGAAGCAGAAGTTTAGGGTTTGTAGCAAGAGCTCTTGCAATAAAGACTCTCTGCCGTTGTCCTCCAGAAAGCTGCCCAATCTGTCGGTCTCTGTATTGAAACATTTCTACAGTTTTAAGGGCTTCTTCGGCAGCCTTTTTGTCCTCTTCTCGAAATTTCTTCAGAAAACCTGTATGGCTCATCCTGCCTGTAAGCACAACTTCCCAAACACTGATAGGAAAATCAAAATCAAAACCTTTGTACTGAGGGACATAGCCTACAAGTTCCCTACTCTTTTCCGGTGGTTTCCCAAAGAGTTTTACATTGCCTCTATAAGGTTTCAAAAGCCCCAGGAGCACTTTGAGAAATGTAGTCTTTCCTCCCCCATTAGGTCCGATAATCCCAAGCAGTCCATTGGGTTCTTTCAATTCAAAATTGATTGCCTCAAGAATAGTCTGGGTTCCGTAACGAACCCAGACATCCTTCAGTTCTATAACCTTCTCCATTGCCTTTCCTTCAGAATATCGTTTTTATTTACCGGATTACGAGCATTTGATATTAAGATAGTACTTGAGTTCTGATTAAACCAGGACTCGAGTACTAATTTTACTGAGTTCATACCTTAATGACTTCATACCTTAATGACTTCATACCTTAATGACTTCATACCTTAATGACTTCATACCTTAATGACTTCATACCTTAATGACTTCATACCTTAATGACTTCATACCAGGTTTCTGGCAAAAATGTCGGATACATTATCCATATTTGCAACATAATCCTTTGCAAGTGGGTCTACAGCTACAACTTCACCGCCTATCTCCTTAGCTACGGACTTTGCACTTTCCGTACTGAACTGAGGCTGGACAAAGATGACTTTAACCTGTTTTTCTTTTGCAAGACTTATAACCTTTGCCAGATCCTGAGCACTCGGCTCTTTTCCTTCAATCTCAACTGGAATCATGGTAAGGTTGTAGTCCGCTGCAAAATAGCCCCAGGAAGGATGATAGACCATGAAATTTCTTTTCTCTTTTCCCTCGAGCTTTTCGCGGATCCTTGAATCCAGAGCGTCAAGTTCCTTAAGATAGGTATCTCTATTCTGAGTATAGTAAGTTTTGTTCTCAGGATCTATTTTGGCAAGTCCTTCATAAATATTCTCGACCATTATTTTTGCATTTGAAGGAGATGTCCATATGTGGGGATCCAGTTCAGTTTCTTCGTTACCTGCTTCAAGTTCCTCTGCATGTTCTTCTGAATGTTCTTCTGCTCCTTCCTCTTCGTGATGATCGTGAGCAGCAAGTTTCCTGAGTTCGATTCCATTAGAAGAGTTTACTATAAGAGTTCCAGTGTTAATAGATTTGAATCTGTTGATCCAGACTTCCTCAAAGGGCATATCTACACCGACTGTAACATACATACTAGCTTTGCTCACTTCTCCCATCTCTTTAGGAGATGGTTCATAGGTATGAGGGTCTGCTCCTGGAGGAATTATGACAACAGTTTTCACTTTGTCTCCCCCAACTTTTTCTACAAACTCAGCCTGAGGAACTATACTCACAGCTACGATTACAGACTCGTTCGACCCTGATACTTCAACGTCCTGTACTGTACTCTCATTCTCATTAGTTTGGGAGTCGTCCTGACCTGTACAGCCGCTGGCAAAAAGGCTCAGACCAACAGTCAAGAGCACTAATAAAGGTAGAATTTTCAGATTCATATTGAAATCCCATTTCTTCATTTTTCAGTTTTTATTAATTCATGAATATATTTCTGAATGAGATAAGACCAACATTATTCAAAGTCTCTATTATCCAAAATCAGTAGGTATTCAAAATTTGGTATGCACTTAAATTTTTGAATTATTCAGGAAATTTTTTGGTGCAATACCAAATTTGTCTTGAAACCCATACTCGGCACTTGATTAGCACTTTAGCTCTTCATTTAGAATTTCATTTAATGTTCCACTTACAGGCATTCAATAGTGTTTTTCTTCATGCAAGCAGTTTCAATGGTGTTTTTCTTCATGCAAGCAGTTTTCATGGCTTATTTCTCCACAAACTCCGAACATCGGGTGCCCCATTGAGCTGCAGATTTTATTTATAGCATCCCTGGAGACAAAAGCTTCAAAACGCAAAACTTCACTACACGCTTCCTCCGACGACAGGCCATAGTGGGTTAAAAGAAGACTAAGAATCCTGTGTCTTCGGATGAGAAATTGTGTATATGCCTCCCCCATTTCCGTTAGATCCACACCCCTATAGGGAACATGATTCAGGTAGCCTGCACTTGCAAGTTCGTTTAAAGTTTTAGTCGTAGTTGAAGGGTCGACCTTCAGGACTGAAGAGATCTCTGTGGTTTTTACAGTGCCTCCTTTTTCAAGAATGAACTTAAGATAATCTACCTTTCTCGGAGAGAGCTCAAGGCCCGTAAATTCAGGATAATTTTGCTCATTCATATAGAGAAATATAAAAAACTGGTATTTATTATTTGCCACGTACCAAATTATGTGATCATTGTTGTACTATGACAAAATTAGAGAAACAATAGACGAAGAAATCAGTAAAAGAAAAGATAAACAGCAGATGTCAGCAGGAAACTCACAATGCCCATTACGGCACTCCCAAGGGTATTTGACCTGAAGACTTCAGAGGGTTCCAGCTCTGCAAGTTCTCCGAAAATCCGAAAGAAAGGATCACTGACATGTAAAATTAGAAAAATGCCTGAAGCTATTGAAAGGATAATGATTTCCAGAGGAAGCCCAAGTTCAGGAACCAGGGGTAGTAAAAGAGAAGGTGCAACAAGCATGGTAACAACCCTTGATCCCTGAACGGTTTGAAGGGCTGCGGCAATGAGAAAAGGCACAAGGATATGAGGAAGGCTCAACTGCAAGAAGAACCTGCCAAGAGCTTCTCCTGCCCCGGTCATGGCAAGGGTGCCCCAAGAGCATCTCCTCCACAAAGGTCAAGAAGAACAATCCCAATTCTCCTCACAGCTTTTTCGACCAATTCCCTTAGTATGGGAAACCTGAGCTTTCTGCCAGAAAAGATGGAGAGAAGGACTCCTATAAGGAGAGCAATGTTCGGATTCCCCAGAAAGGTGAGCACAGAATGAGGGTATTCAAAGTCTGTTTGAAGGAGAATAATGAGTAAAGGAAAAAAGATTGGAAAGTAAGCCTCAAGTCGACTTGGCTTTTCAGCAGGGTTATTATATATTCTTGAGGTTTTTTCCTGATCTTCAGCTTTTTTTCTTTTATTCTATTTGAAAAACCTGCAGTTTTAGACTTTTCTAGATTTTTAGAATACAAGTAGCCTACAATGGAAGTGGGAACTGCGATAAAAGGTCCCATAATAAAAAGCCTGTTCACGTCAGCCGATAGCTCTTCTGCTGCAGAAATTACTACAGGCGAAGGGTAGACAAGGTTAAACAAGGCAACAGCTCCCAGTGCAAGGATTGTTGCAGTGGAAATCAGGGGGGTTATCGAGTCTGACAGCCAACTCTTTAGCTATTGGAACAAAGATAACATAGGCAAGAATGTAACACATAAGGGGAACGGAAAAAAGAAAGCCAAGAAAATTAAGAGCAAGTAGAAGATTTCTGGAAAAACGTATAATATCAGAAGCTATTAAGAACATTCCTCCGGTTCCATGGAGCAGGATTCCAATAATACTTCCACGAGTAATAATAATAATAGCAAAACGAGAAAATACGTTGTCCAATTCTTCGGTTATTGCTTCGACTGTGGCCAGAGGCTCTCCTGCAAGAATTCCTGTAAGAACGGATACAAGGACAAGACTTAAGAAAGGGTGTAACCTGGTCCGGATGTAAAAATAAGATAAGGAGAAGGGCGAAAAGGAATATGACTACAGGATGCATGTTTAAAGCCTGATTGTGAATCTTTAATATTAGCTTCAGGAGAGTTTAATGTTAGCTTCAGAAGAGTTTAACATTAGCTTCAGGGGAGAACAAATGTTTAAATTTAAATACTTTTCTAAATATTCATTTTGGGTGAAAACTATTTAAGTGAGTTTAAGCTGTCGTTTTCTACAGAATATAGTTCAGCAAGTTTAAACATCCTCTTTCGTAGAGGCGGTTTACTCAGTTAAAGCAATTTCTTCTGGAAAAGACAGCTCACTGAGTTCTTCGATTTCTTCTTCTCCAAGTACTCGTGCAAGATTTAGTAGAATAATAAGCCTGCTACTTATTTTTCCAACTCCTCTTAGATATTCTGCATTGATTTTCGATCTGATCATCTCAGGAGGTTGTTGAATTGAAGAAAGTGGCAGGTTCATGATCTCTTTTACGGAATTTACAAGCATTCCAAGGACTGTATCTTTAACCTCAACTATAATAATTCTGGACAGGCTATCAGTTTCTTTCGAGCTGAACTCAAGCCGCTTGTTAAGGTCTATCACAACGAGGATCTTTCCCCGCAAGTTAATGAGCCCTTTTATGCATGCTGGGGCCTGAGGAATACGGGTGATCCTTGGAACCGGAATAATTTCGGAGACCTGCATGATATCTACTCCGAACTCTTCACCTGAAAGCTCAAAGGTCACTAATTGAAGATTTTCGGAAGAAAATCTTGAACCTTCATCTATTACTTCTTTAAACATTTGAATTCCTCAAATTAACTCCGAAATTTTAACTTGACATGTTTCCTGATCCTTCTTTTAAGTTACCAAGTTTGAACTTTTCCGTAGCTTTTTTCATTCTTTCCCCGAGCAAAGAAAGCTCACTGGCCATATTGGCAAGTTCTGACATTGAAGCACTCTGCTCTTCGAGAGCTGCAGCAGTTTCCTGGGTCCCTGCAGCGGACTGTTCCGAGATTGAGGAAATATCCTCCAGAGTGGAAGTGATTTCTTCAATGGACGAGGACTGCTCTTCTGTAGCAGCTGCAACATCTTCGATCATATTTGTAATTTCATTGATTGTAGTAACGATCCCTGCAACCATTTCAACTGCGTTATTAACAGATAGTGAGCCAGCCTGCACATCTTTTTTACTGGCCTCTATACTTTCCACAGTTTCGCTGATACTGCCTCTTATTTCTTCGATTAAGCTGGAAATGTTATTAGCAGCACGACCGGATTCATCGGCAAGTTTTCTGACCTCATCGGCTACAACAGAGAAACCCCGACCTTGCTCACCAGCTCTGGCAGCCTCAATTGCAGCATTTAAAGCAAGCATGTTTGTCTGATCCGCAATCCTGGTAATGAGAATTACAATTTCATTGATTTGTTGAGATTTGGAGTCAAGTTCTGTTATTACTTTTTTAGTTTCATCAACAGAGGAGCGAATACGGTCCATCTTTACCAGAATTTCTCTTGAGGCATTTCCAATGTTATTGACAGTACTATTGACAATACTAGTGTTCTTAGAGACTTTCTGAGTATTCTCTGCAATTTCCTGAATATTATGTGTCATATCCTGCATTGCATGAGTGATATCCGATATTTTTGTACTCTGCATTTCGGTCCCGTTTGAGATTTCAGTTGCAGTGTCAGAAATTTTCCTTGAAGCTGAAGCCACTTCCTCAGAAGAAGCAGACATTTCTTCTGAGAGTGTAGAAAGGTGAACCGAATTTTCCTGAATTCCTTTTATCAGGCTACGAAGATTTTCAACCATTGATTCAAAAGCTTGTGAGAGTTGAGAGATTTCACTTCTCGAATTTCTATTGATCTTAACATCAAGATTTCCGTTAGAAATTCTCTCGGATGCATCGAGCAATTCATAAATGGGTTTTCTGTAGAGGTTCAGAATTACAAAAACAAGTAAAGCGCCGATAAGTATTGAAAGAAGAGTAACGAGAAGAATCTTACTTATAGAATTTATTATTAGGGTGTCAAGTTTCCCTTTCTGATCGGCACTGGCAGCTTCAGCATTTTCTTTAACTTTTGCAGCTATGTCTGCCATGTTTTTCACATCAACTGCCTGTCTCTTTTTAAGAATTTCAAGACGGTCAAAATCATTCCGGATTTCTCTAACATTGGAGATTATTGCGTCTTCACGCTCAAGATTTTCAGGATTTACGGTCTGCTTATTTAAGTTCTTAGTAACTTCACTTATATTCTCCATAACTCGATCAAAATTTTCTGCATACTGATCTTCGGGAGTAATTATATAGTTCTGGTATTGGTCTCGAGCTTCCATTGCAAGTATGCTAATTTTCTGGGCTTCCTGAGCATTGGATAGTTTTTGCTGGAGAACTTCGCTTGAAGAACCGTTTTCTACATATTGCTGGTACTGAAGCATCTGATCTTGATAAATCTCATCTGCTTTCTGCAAAATAAGATCGCCTTTAGAGGTGATATTAGTTCTCAGGGCTATTTCTTCATTGTTTGCTTCAACATAGCTGTCAAAGCTTTCTTTAAATTTGTCAGAAATTTCCAAAATAGAGTCCATTCGATCCTGATTTGCAGGATCAAGGTAGCCAAGATATATTTCCTTGGATATAGCTGCTTGTGTGGGTACACGATCAAGATGTTTATAAGTGTCTTCCTTATAAATAGGATCACCATAAATAACATAATTTTCCTGCGCTTCCAGGGCTCCCTGCATATTATTCATGATAAAGGTCATGTTTTGAATGGCTCGGCTTTTTTTTTCCACATCATTCATACCCTGATAGCCTGTATACCCAACAAAGAAAATTAAAACCAGAAGAAGAGCAAAGCCTATTACTACATGCCCTATTTTTGTGTTTTTATACATCTATCTCACCCTTGCCTCCGGTTTCTCCGTCTCTATACCTCTTCTACCTGCATGGACTGTTAACGTGTCAGTAGTATCTGCTAAGGAAGGTGAACGGGCGGAAGTGTTTTTATGAAGATTGCCTGATCTTCCAACCGATCATTCAATACAGACTATTTAAGAGTTGATAAATTTTTTGATTAATTGAAAAAAGAAAACATAGTGAAAAATTTGTCCTTGTGATTTTAACCCTATTTTGCATACATCTCTTTAGATATCTACTGAGTCTGCCTTTTAGGCAACTGTTTTTATTTTTGCATATACACTGCAACTGTCTTTTTATTTGCGCATATATCATATTTTCAAGAGTCCGCTATTGTAAGAAAATCCTCAATCTGTGAGCCAAACTCACCAAAGTTTATGGGTTTGGCAAGAACAGCATAGCATCCAGCTTTAAGGTATTTTTCTTTACTTTCAGGATCGGAATAACCTGTGACTGCAACTACTTTTATACTCCTAGTTTCAGGGTTAAGCTTGATTTCTTGAAGCAATTCAAGACCATGCATTTTCGGAAGTTCCATGTCAAGCAATATCAGGTCAATTTTCACTTCATTGAGAATTTTGAGAGCTTCAAAGCCGTTTTTCGCCTTTTTCGGCTCGTGTCCAAAAGACTTAAGTAAATCTGCCTCAACGGTCAGATTAAGTAAATTATCTTCAACAATCAGAATTTCAGGCACTTAAATCAACTCCTAAGTGAGGTTGCTTGAAGATTTAGTAAGCTGGACTTTTTGTAAATAGGATTTTTTAAAAGTTGTTCTTTGCAAACAAGGTTTTGTAAACGAAATTTTGTCAAAGAAACGGTGAATAACAAATTTTCTAATGAATTGATATTCTAATGATACTGAATCATTTAATAAGGTCTAAGACAAGAAAAAATGAAATAAAATCTTTCCTTGTATCTTCAGTACGTATACCATCGTCCTCCCTAAAACCAGGACCTGAAAGTTATGAAATCAATATTTTTTCAACAGTTTACCTTAGGCCTACAAATTGTCCCAGGGTTATTCTCAAATTACAATAATACATGAAGTTTAAGAAAATATAAATTTATTTGTTAGATTTAGATACATAAATTCAATATAAATGTAGTAATGAAAACAATTTATTTGGATTCTGATATCATTTTGGATGTTATTTTTCAGAAAAAATTAAAGTTAGTTCCAGATTAAACATAAAACAAATAGGGAAGCATTTTATTTGTAAAAAAATAATATAATCAACGTTTTATAAATCTGTAAATTAAAAACCGAACCAGGCTGAAGATTAGAAAAGAGCCTGTAACTTTTGCAAATATTTTTTTAACATGTCAATTAACCAGAGTATCTAAATAAATTTCAGCCCTCTAATTTTATAAAGACAATTAAAAAATTTAATATAGCAGGTATAGTATATATTTTTCTACACAATTGGGATTAATATATCTTAACAAATAAACTACGATGGTTACAGTTGTTAACCTTACATAATTTTTAAATTAGGTCTTTGATTCATAGTATGAATTTGTGGAGAATATGCAGGCAAGGGGCGAGATTCGGCAAACATCGGAATAAGATGTCGAAAGATGTCGAAACATTCCAAAAAAAAGAAGTATATATCATCCGATATTGTCGCTTGTTCAAGAGCGGAAGAAGGGAAGTGCATGGCCAAAATTATGATTGTGGACGATGCCGAATTTATGCGGATGATTATTAGAGACATTCTTCTGATGCACGGACATGAAGTTGTTGCTGAGGTCAATGATGGAGAAGAGGCAATTCAGATTTATCTCGAAGTAAAGCCCGATATTGTGTTAATGGATATAATTATGCCAGATATGGATGGAAAAGAGGCATTGCAAAAAATTCTTATTATGGACCCTGAGGCAAAAATAGTAATATGTTCTTCTATTGGCCAACAGGCATTCATAACCGAATCAATGAAAATAGGAGCTATGGGCTTTATAGTAAAACCTTTTGAACCTGATGGAATGCTCGATGTAATAAGAAAAATTGCCGAACCGAATTAGATCCGGTCTAAATCTAGTGGTAAATAAAGCTGCTATTGCATAAAACTGCGTTAACTGAGGCTGCATTAAACAAAGCAATTAACGCTATATTGAGCAAAATAACTGAAGCTGCACTAAATCAGGTTGTGTTAACTAAAGCCCTACAAACTGAAATATGCAAAATCAGACAATTAGTAATATTTTTAAATAAACATTATTAGATAAAGTTATTAAAATAAATTTTTACATTTAATAAAAAATGCTTGAGATAACTATCTTTTAGACAATTTCATGTCTGTCCTTGACGGTCTTAAGGCTTTTACTCGGGGATTATAAAGGAATGTCCAACTCCGGTTGTGATGATTATAGTATATGCGAAATCAGAGAAGAACCGGATACAAACAAAAAAATAGAAAAGCACAGGCTCCAGAAAGAAACAACTGCTTCCGTACGAAATGTTTCTTGCAATAGGCGCATAAGATCTCTGGAGGAACTTTTAGGTTCGTTTGCCGTCGATATCCCTACGCAGTCCTGGTAGCACAGTATATGCGTACATGTTTTATGGCATCCTTTCAAAAAATTCCATAAACTCCATTAAAACTCTATTAAAACTTCATAGAAACTTCACAAAACTTCATTAAGACTCCATTAAAACTTCATTAAAACCCCATTAAAACTCCATAAAGCTCCATTAAAGCTCCATTAAAGCTCCATTAAAGCTCCATTAAAGCTCCATTAAAACTCCATTAAAGCTCCATTAAAGCTCCATTAAAACTTCATTAAAATTTCATTAAAATTTCATTAGAACTAGAAATGTCGTGATTAAATTGAAAACTAGCACGGAACTGGTGTAGGGATTAAGCCAGAAGTAGAGACTAAAGTAAGTATCGGGATTAAGCCAGAAGTAGGGATTAAAATATAATTGAACGTGGGACAGAAACTGGAATCCAATCCCGAATTGAATTCAGTGTTGAGAAACCGTCTAAAAAGGAAAAGCTGAACTTCCACAAAGGCAGGGAAAATTATGGATATGTCAAAGTATATGGACATTTTCAGGGCAGAGTCTGAAAAATACATCAAAGAGTTGAGCGACTCCCTGCTAGTGCTTGAGAGTGATCCTGAAAATACGGAACAGATGAATACATTATTTCGTGCAGTTCATACATTTAAAGGCATGGCTGCAACTATGGGGTTCAAGCAAATTGTAGAGTTAACGCATGAAATGGAAAGTTTGATAGACAGACTGCGCACACGGCAAATTGTACTTAATTCTTCTTTGATTGATGTTCTCTTGATATGTGTGGAT
>Ga0074193_1002787_pt1 | contig 14725 bp, 12 predicted proteins | sample EPASupsiteHSE605_FD_64523 | JGI IMG/M metagenome (GOLD analysis project Ga0074193, IMG submission 64523) | Bioremediated contaminated groundwater from EPA Superfund site, New Mexico - Sample HSE6-05 | ecosystem: Environmental > Aquatic > Deep subsurface > Groundwater > Contaminated ... | reverse complement strand
TGGGGGTCCGGGGGAGGGAACCCCTTTTCCCAAAAAGGGGTTCCCTCCCCCGGTTCTTCCTCCCCTCTCTCGCAAAAAAGGAATCGCAATGGCGTTGGAACGGTATGTCGGGCCGGGATGCCTGGTGGAATTCATGCAGGGCAACCAGTCCCAGGCGGCCTGGGTGTTGGAGGAATCCAACGGCCGGTTGCGGGTCTATACGCTGACCAGGCGTGAGGAAAAGCTGACCATGTCCCGGGTGCTGCCCTGGATGGGACCGCGTTACGACGGGGCCCGGGATCGCAGCGAGATCCTGGAGATCCTGTCCGCCCATCAGGCGAAGCGCGAGGCGGCGGCCAGGGCCGTCGACCCGCTGGAGTTGTGGGAGCTGGCCCAGGGCGAGGTGCGCGAGGAATCGGCCGAATGGTTCGCCGGTCTTGTGGGCGAATCGCCGGACGTGGACGCCGTGGCGGCCATGGGCCGGGCGCTGCTGGGCTGCAAGACCCATTACAAGTTTCATCCGCCGAAATTCGAGGTGTTCCCGGCCGAGCTGGTGGAGCGGCGCATGGCCGAGGCGGCTCTGGCCGAGGAACGCGAGAAAGTCGTGGTGGCCGGCCAGGCCTTTTTCAAGGAACTGTGGCAGGCCTGGGCCTCCGGCGAACGCAGGAAATCCGTCTCCCTGGCCGGCAAGCTCGATCCCGGGGCGGCCAGAAAGCTGGCCGACCTGCTGCGCCGCCTCATGGCCGATGCCGACGATCCGGAGTCGGCCCAGTTGTGGGCCATGCTGCGCAAGGGGCTGCCCGAACATCCCTTCCAGGCCCTGATCCTGGCCAGCCAGTGGGGCATCGTCTCGCCGCACCATAATTATCTGCTCGATCAGGCCGACTACGACGCCGGCGACGACTGGTGGCAGCCCCATGCCGCCGAGATCGAGGCCCGCCGGGCCGGATTGGCCGCCCTGCGCCGCGAGCCCGAGCCGATTCCCTTTGTCAGCATCGACTCGCCGACCACCCGGGACATCGACGACGCCTTTTTCGCCGAGGAAACCGCCGACGGCGGCATCCGCCTCATCCTGGCCCTGGCCGATCCGGCCCTGGACTGGGAGTTCGACGGTCCGCTGGATGCGGCCGTGGCCCGGCGGGCGTCGAGCCTGTATCTGCCGGAAGGCGTCAGCCACATGCTGCCCGAGTGCCTGGGCACGGACCTGTACAGCCTGCGGGCCGGCGAAGTGCGGCCGTCGCTGGTCATGGAGTGGGAGTTCTCCCCGGAGGGCGAGACGCGCGCCATGGCCATGCGCAAAACCTTCGTGCGGCTGGCCGGGAACACCACCTACGCCGCGGTGGAAGCCGCCCTGGACGCCGGGGCCGCGCCCGCGCACTACGTCCTTGGCTACCGGTTGGCCCGGCTGCTGCGGGAACGCCGCCTTGAGCGCGGGGCCGTCATCATCGAGCGGCCCGAGCCGGAAATCCTGCTAAGCGGGTACCCCGACAATACCCAGGTCGCCATGTCCGTGTGCCCGAGCTATCCGAAGTCGCAGATGCTGGTCAGCGAGTTCATGATCCTCGGCAACACCGAGGCGGCCCGCTACGCCGTTTCCCACGGCGCGGCCATGCTCTTTCGCACCCAGGACGCCACGCTTCCCCCGGAAGTCCGGGGCATTCACGACAATCCGCCCTCCATCCAGCGGGTGGTGCGCGAGCTGCCCCCCACCCTGACCGAGCCCGATCCCCGGCCCCACGCCACCCTGGCTGCGCCGGCCTACGCCCCGGTCACCTCGCCGCTGCGGCGCTATGCCGACCTGATCAATCTGGCCCAACTTGAAAATCTCCTGCGTACCGGCGCGCCGCGCTGGAGCCGGGGCGAACTCGAGGCCCGCATGCCGGAACTCTCGTCCCGCATCGACGCCGTTGGCCGGGTGCAGCGTTTTCGGCCGCGCTATTGGAAACTCCTGTTCCTGCAACGCCATTGCCGGGACCGCACCTTCGAGGGCGTGGTGGTGGATGTGGCCGGGAATTTCGTGTCCCTGTCCCTGCCGGACATGCAGATTTACGTCCGGGCCGGCCGCGACACCCTGGGCGACACGATTTACACCGGCCAGCGCTATGCGCTACGTTTGGGAAAAATCGATCCGTTGACCAATGAGTTGCGGGTTTTCGGCGCGGAAGAGATCCCGGCCACGCTGCCGGACGAGCACCTGTTCATGGATGCCGGCAGCGTGTAGGCGGCAGAATGCCTCCGGCGGCCGGGGCGCTGCCCCGGACCCCGCCGGGGGAAATGATTTCCCCCGGACCTCCCCGGCAAGAAGCCGGGGGGCGTATGCAATGGAGTGCAGACGATGGCGTACGTGCTGTTTCTTGGATTGACGTATGTGCTGGCCGCGTTTCCCTTTGGACTGGCCGTGGCCCTTGTCGGCTGCGGCATCGATCCCCGGCTGGCCGGCAGCCGCAACACCGGAGCCACCAACGTGTCGCGGCTGTGCGGCACGCGTTGCGGCATCCTGACCCTGGTCCTCGATCTGGCCAAGGGGCTTTTGCCGGTGCTGGCCGCCCGGGCCATGTCGGATTCCTGGCTGTTCGTGTCCCTGGTGGTCCTTACGGCCGTGGTCGGCCACATGTATTCCGTCTTTCTCTACGGCCAGGGCGGCAAGGGCGTGGCCACCTCCATCGGCGTGTTTCTCGGCGTCGCGCCGTTGGCTGCCCTGGTTTCCGTGGCTGCCTGCGTGGCCGTCATCCGGGCTTCGGGCTACGTGTCGGCCGGCTCCCTGGTGCTGGCCGTGTCCCTGCCGGTCCTGTGCCTCGTCTTCGGCCCGGCGGCCATGGCCCCGGCGGCTGCCGTCGTGGCCGGGCTGGTCGTTTGGAAACACCGGGAAAACATCGCCCGCCTGCGATCCGGACAGGAAAAATCCTGGCGCAAGGACCGTCACAACGCCGGAAGCCGCTAGGCCATGCTCCATTACCTGTACGCCGCCCTCGTCTGGGGCGCGGGTGATGTCCTGGCCGTCTGGGGCCTGTCCCGCCTGAAGCGGGGGCGGGGGCGCAGCGCCGGCATGGCCGGACTGGTGGCGGCCAATGCCGTCGTTGCCGTGCTGTTTGTCCTGGAAATCGGCATGGCCCTGTTTTTTGCCCAGTCCGACGGCTTCAACCTCACCATGTCCAGCCGCAACTGGTTTGCCCGCCATTGGCAGCCGGTCAACAGCCTGGGCTATCGCGACGTCGAACCGCGCCCCCGGGCGGCGGGGGAGAAGCTCGTGCTGGTGGTGGGGGATTCCTTTGCCGCCGGCCATGGCATCGACCGGGCCGAAGACCGCTTCGGCGACGTGCTGGCCCGGGATCTCGGGGCTGGCTGGCGGGTGGCCCATGCCTCCAGGATCGGCTGGGATACGGTGGACGAGGAGCAGGCCCTTAGGGCCTATCCGGCCACGCCGGATGTGGCGGTGCTGGCCTATTTCGTCAACGACATCTACCGGGCGGCGGAAAAATCCAAATTTCCCCTGCCGTTTGCCGTGCGGTTTCCCCAAAGCGCGGCCGCGAAATACCTTGTCGACCATTTCGCCCTGGCCAACTTCGTCTATTGGCGGCTGGCCAGGATAGGCAACCTGGACGACGCGGCCAGGGGCTTCTGGGACCGCCTGCGGGCGGCCTACGCCGATCCGGTCGTGTTTGCCGCCCATGCCGCCGAACTCGACGGCATGGTGGACTGGTGCCGGGAGCGCGGCGTGCGTCTGATCGCCCTGGTCATCCCCAGTCTGTCCGACGTTTCCGGCAGCGCGGCCATGACCGCCCGGGTGGCCGCCTATTTCAAGGACCGCGGCGTGCAGGTCGTGGACATGACGCCGGTGCTTGACGGCCGTGATCCGGCGGACATGGTGGTCAACGGGGTGGATACCCACGCCAATGTCCGGATCAACGCCGAAATGGCCGGCCTGCTGCGTCAGGCCATCCTCTCCCCGCCCGCTTCCGCCGACTGACGGATTTTTCCCGGGCTGTCCCCGGGGATGGCCCGACGCGGCCCGGGGCAGTGCTCCGGGCCGCGTTTTTTGGAGCGGCAACCAGTCGCATTCCGGCTTGGGGGACATGGGGCCGCCCTGCATCCGCGGCCGTCGGATGACGCCGGCGGCCTGTCCGCTTCGGTCCTTGTGCCCGGCCTATCTTCGGGAAACCACGTCCAGTCTGGTGAACGCCACCCGTCCGGCCGCCGGCGTCGTGTTGCCGCCGCGCTCGTAAATAAACAGCAAAATATTGCCGCCTTTGCGGCCGGCCAGGGCCAGCGCGCCCGACACGGGGGCTTCGGACAGGGTCCGGGCCGGCAGCTTTTCATGGCGCGCCACCTCGTCGCCGTTAAAGTAGACCGTAACCGACAGATCCTGCTCCAGGGCAATTATGGAGTAGGCCAGGACAAGGGCGTCCCGGCTGTCCAACTGGAAAAAAATGAGGCTCTCGCCGTAAAGCCCGTAGCGGAGCAGCGGCTGGCCGCAGTCGCCGGCATGGAGCTTCGACAGGTTGGTGACGTGGAAGGCCGGGGGGTTGTTGTCCCGAAGCAGGAAATCCATGGCCACCGGCGGCTGGAAGGATTTCCCCACGGACAGGGAAAAGGCGACGGCCAGGAGGATGCAGCCGACAAGCAGGGACAGGAGAACATACGGCGCGCGTTTGCTCACGGCTCTTGTCCCCGGGGGGAGGCGGCCGGCATGGCGGCAGGGCATTGGAAAAAGGCCCTGACATGCCGGATGGCCAGGGTCCGCAGGTTGCCACCGAGATATTCCGGGGTCTTGGGGGCGCTGGTCATCTCGATTCTCAGGCGCAGTTCCCGAAATGGGGTTGTTCGCACAATGTGGATCGGCACGGCATGGCGCGGGTCCGGGCCGCGGCTGGCAAAAGACAGGACTTCCGGTTCGTCGTCAAAGGCGTGTCTGACGACAAGCTGGTTGTCGCGGCCGGTGTTGTCGTATTCGAGAATGAAAATGCTGTGCGTGGGGTACTGATTGCCGGTGGCGGTGAATCTGTATTCAAAAAAGCCGGGCGTGTCGTTGGCCACAGTGATGACCCGGCCGCCGGATTCCGGGTCGGCCATGACGTTTTGCAGGGCATCGGCCTTGGCGTGGAGCTCGAAAACGGAAAAGGCCAGGTCAAGGTCCCCCGGCAGGGCCGGGATGGCGATGGGGCCCTGCTTGGCGATGCAGTACCGATAGAGCGCGAGTTTGTTGTCGGCATAGAGCGTTTCCGGTGTCCCGTGGCTGGCGCGCAGGGCTTCGGCAGAGCCGGCCAGATCGCCGAATCCGGATTCCGTCCAGGCCAGGACGACCGGCGTGCATTGGCGGTCGGACGACACCTGGGGGACGGGCAGGGTCCGGGTCGTCGTATCATAATACCACGCCGCGCTATGATGCCAGAGCGCGTTTGGAAACACCAGGGTGTCGCCCGGGGCGGTGTGGTCGCGGAGGATGGCGGCTGCCCGGCTGTAGTCGCTGTAACTGGTTTCCTCGTAATATCTTCCGAAATCCGTGTGGAAAATGGCAACGGACGCGGCCAGACAGAGGACGGCCGGCACAAGGGCATGGTCGCCGGCCACGGCGGCGATGCCGCAGGCGGCCAGGTACAGGGTCGGCGGCACAAGGAAGAAAATGTGCCAGGGGTTGAAGTACGAATTGTAGCCTACGGCAACCAGGGCGGCCAGCGGAATGGCGATGGACAGGACCAGCTGCGCGCCAAGCCGCGGATTGCGGCGGCAGAGCGCCACGGCTCCCAGGACGATGGCGCAGGCTCCGGCCAGCAGCAGCCCTGTGGGCGCGTTGCCGAAGACGGCGTCCAGGTATTCTCCGGAAGCCAGGACCAGGGTATCGGCCAGGGGGGCCGGTTTGCCGATTTCCGAACGCCGGTTGAGGAAAAAGATCAGCGTGGGGGCGCAGAGGGCAATATTGGCAAGAACCACATTGGCGGCCGTGGCCGGACTGACCCGGCGGGGCGGCCATAGGGACAGGAGCAGGAAAAGCAGCAGCTCCGTGCCGATGACCAGGAACGAGACGAAGTGCAGGCAGTAGATGGCAAGATTGGCGAGGCTGAACCAGACCGCGTCGCGGAGGGTGAAACGCGTAACAAGCCGGGCCAGGAAATACAGGGAAAGCAGGATGGCGGCCAGCAACAGGCTGTAGGGCCGGACCTGTCTGGAAAGCAGGATGTGCAGAGGATTGACGGCCAGCAGGGCTGCGGCGAGCAGGCCGCAGTTTGCCGAGAAGAGCGCCCGCCCGATGCGGTAGGTCAGATAGACGCCGGCGATGCCGGCCAGGGCCGAGGGAAGGCGCAACAGGGTTTCGGAATTGCCGATGCACAGCATCGCCTTGATAAGCAGGGCAAAATACGGAGGGTGCACGTCAGAGATGATGCTGCGCTGGACAATGTAGTCTACGGGAAAACGGGCTGTCAACGGCACCAGGATTTCGTCAAACCACATGGCCGGCAGGCCGAGATGGTATACTCTGAGAAATGTCGCTATAGCGATAATTATGATGAGAATTATGGAATGCCGCGTGGCCTTGAGCCTGGATAGGCGGCTTGTCGAAGTTGTCGCAGCGGCTTGGTCTGGAAAAGGCGGCATGGCTATTCGCTGTCCTTCAAAGCTGGCTTGGCGTGATGGGCTGGGGTTGTAGAAGATACTTCGGAATACTGCAAGATATTTGCGTGAATACGCAGATGCGATGCATCGCGTCGATCGGATGCACCGTCGCAGCATCGGGAACGGCTGGGCGGGAAAGGAAGCGGAACAGCGGAAGAGCGGAGGGGTCAGGCTGTCGGCGGCGTGTCGACTTCGCTCATGGTCAGGAGCATTCTGCCGTCAGGCAGGGCGACGGCTTTGAAATCGAGCATCCGGGTGACGCCGTCGGCGCAGCGTACCGGAAAAATGCGCCGGCTGTTCTGCCCCTGGGCGGACTGCCAGTCGGCAAGCACTCTCTGGCGCAGGGACGGATCGGGGTAGGCTTTGGCCAGCCAGCGTTCCTGGTCCGGAATGTCGTCCAGGGTGTAGCCAACCAGATCGATGAAGCGTTGGTTGAGGAACAAGGTCCGGCCGTCGGCGGAAACGAGGCTTGCGGCATAGGGCACATAGGCAAGCACGGTGCGCAGGGTGTCGCGTTCGGCATTGACGGCCCGTTCGAGGGCTTCAAGGGTGGTGATGTCGAGCGAGATGCCGCAGAGGGCATAGATCTCGCCGGCCGCGTCGCGAAGCGGCGTCTTGGTGGTGAGGAAGCGCCGGGAGCGGCCCAGAATGGGGATTTCCTCCTCGAAGGTGGCGGGGCGGCCGGAGGCAAGGATGCGGCGGTCGTCCTCGGCCAGCCGGGCCGCCGCCTCCGGGGGGTGGACGTGAAAGAGCGTCTGGCCGATGATGTCTGCCTTCGGACGGCCGAGATGTTCCTCGGCGGTCCGGTTGACCATGATGAACCGGCCGGACATGTCCATGAAATAGATGGCGCAGGGGACGTGCTCAAGGATGCCGCGCAACTGGTCGGTCGTGCGCCGCAGGGCTTCGCGGGTGCGGGCCAGGGCTGTTATTTCCTCGGCATGGAGCATGACCGAGTCCGGGGCGGCAAAAACGAAGGTCATGTCGAAAATGCCGGGCTCGCCGGCTCCGGGCGGGCGGAAGAACAACCGGCGGCGTTCGCCGCGGCGGCCTTCCACAGCGCTCCACAACGCCAGGTAGACGTCCGGGGCCTCGGCAAAAATGGCTTCGGCCGTGCTGCCCAGGCAGGCGCTGATGTGCCCTTTGAACAGGGCCTCGGCCGCCTTGTTGGCGTCGGTCAGGCGCAGTTCCCGGGCCTGCAGCCGGAAGGTCAGGGTAGGCAGGGGAAAGTTGCGCAGATGGGTTTTCAGGCGTTCCTCGCTGGCCAGGAGTTCGGTTTCCGCCTGTTTGCGTTCGGTGATGTCCTCGATGAATCCTTCCACCACCTGTTCGCCGTCCTCGTCTGTGGTCAGCCGGGCGTGCAGATTGCCGATGAAAACAGCGCCGTCCTTGCGGCGGTAGGGATTTTCAAAACTGAGCAGGCCCTGGTCCCGGCCCGCGGCAAGGCGGCGCACGACCTCGTCCCGCCGGGCCGGGTCGGCATAGATCAGGGCGGTGTTCTGGCCGATTTGCGACGTCATTTCCTGGGGCGAGTCGAAGCCGAACAACCGGGCCAGGGCCGGATTGGCCGCGAGCAGGCGGCCCGGCAGCGTGGCCCGGAACATGCCGAGCACCGCATCGTCAAAGAACCGCCGGTAGCGGGCTTCGCTCGTGGCCAGGGCGTCGGCCGCCTGCCGCCACTCGGTGACGTCGCGCCCGACGGCGCAGATGTCGACGCTCCGGCCGGCGGCATCGCGCAGGGGGCCGCGCGAGACGGGCAACCGGCGCTCGGTCCCGACAGCGGCGACGTCCCGGCCGTAGAGGTTGGCGTACCCAAGGGCCGGCAGGGGGACGATGGTGAAGGCAAACGTGAGGCCGCCGGCAACGACGTCGAGTTCCCGGCGTGCGCTGTCGCCAAAGGCCTGGATCAGGGCGTCGCTCAAGGGGCTGCCCACGGGGTGTCCCAGGGCCATGCCCAGGGCTGCAAGCAGGGGGCCGGAGGCCGGGTTGGCGTAAGCCAGCAGGCCTTCGCGCGTGACCCGCAGCACGGGATGGGGATTGTCCTCGGGAAACCGGGCCACTGTGCGCAGATCCTCCAGGGCCTGGCGCTCGGTGGTGATGTCCTGCACCGTCCCAAGAATCCGGATGACCCGGCCGGATTCGTCGCATTGGCCGTGGGCCACGGCTTTGGCGTGCCGCCAGAGGCCGTCGCCGCGACGAAATCGGTACTGATAATGCAGCGGGCCGCCGCCGGCCAGGAGCGTTTGCCGTACGGCCATGACCGCATCCCTGTCCTCGGGATGGACCAGGGCGTGGAACTGCTGGAAGGTCGGCGTTGAATCGTCCCGGGGAATGCCGAAGATGGTAAAAAATTCCTCGGACCAGAAATCAGCCCCGGTTTCAAGGTTACGGCAGAAGCTGCCGACCCGGGCCAGACGCTGGGTCTCGCGAAAAAAATCCGACAACGGCCCTGTCTGGCGGCAGGCTTCCAGTTCCTCGTCGGGCCGGTCGGCCAGGGCGCGGATCAGGGCGGCAAAGGCTTCGGGCCGGTCAAGCAGCACGCGGCGGACGTCGGCCGGGATCTTGCCGGCCAGGGCCAGCAGGGCATCGGGGTTTTCTTTTGGCTCCCGGGCCAGGGCCGTGATGTGTTCCTCGGACAGGCCCGGGGCGGCGCCGCGTTCCAGACGGCTTGGATGGGACGGCTGGATGCCGAGGCGGGCGGCCGGTCGGCGCAGGGAAAAGCGTTCGTTCCGGGTCCGTAGAGCCAGACGTTTCGAACGGATGCGTATACCAAAAGAATGTTCAGCCATGGCCTGTACACTATAACGTGAACGGTCAACGCTGACAATGTCGGAAACATTTTATCCGACCACTATACTTTGACGTAATAAAAAATATCTATTGAAAAACGACGCCACGCGTCTGTTCAAAGAGACAGACGGCGTTTTGGCGTATCGAACGACGGCTGGCGCAGGGGATCAGGCCGGATCGTGGTCCGGCACAAGGGCGGTGGCCCGGGCCGCCAGTTCAAGCCCGCAACGCAGTTCGGCCGGGTCGGCCGCCTCGGGGGCGGACAGCCGCGCCGCAACGTCCCGGGCGACAGCGGCCAATTCCGGCCGGGACGGATCTTCGAACGCGGCCAGCACCGAGGCCGCCCGTTCCCGTTTGTCCAGGGCCAGCAGGGTCAGGCCGAGTCCCAGCCGGGCAAAGGCCACGTCCGCGTCGTCAAGGCGCAGCACATGTTCGAATTCGACCCGAGCCTGGATGAACTGGCCCGTGGCGTAAAGCGCATAGCCGAGCCGGGCCCGGGCCGACGGGTTTGACAGGTCTCCGCGCACCGAGGCCCGGTAGGCCGCCACGGCCGCCGGGAAATCGCCGGCTTCGTAGGCTGCGTCCCCGGCGGCATGGCGGGCGGCGTCCGGCTGGCGGGCCGGTTCCGCTTCGGCCGGGGCTTCGCGGCCAAGCAGGGCCCGGAACAGATGGCGTCTGGACACGGTGCGGGGGGCGTCGCGGCTCATGGGGACTCCTGCTTTGCCTATTGGGCGAGGCCGGTGGATTCCGTGAAAAAGACGGATTCGATTTCGCGGATGCGGTTGTCGCCGGTGGCGGCCACCTCGGCCAGGACGGTTTCGGACAGCCCCAGGGACGCCCAGGCCTTCTCGTGCAGGGCCGGCACGGGCGCGCCGCCAAAGGCCGGCCAGGCCCAGGCCGTGGCCAGGATGTCGGCGATGTGGACCAGGGCGGTCTCCCGCGATTCCGGCCGGCCGTCGGGCTTGTGGTGGTTGGCGGCCATGTCGGCCAGGGTGTCGGGAAAATTCCACCGGGCCAGCAGGACCCGGCCCACGGCGGCATGGTCGAAGCCGAGCACGGCGGTTTCGGCCTCGCTTATGGGCAGGCACTCGACACGCGAGAGCAAAAGCGCCCGGCCGGCCGCTGCCGGCAGTTTGCGCAGGATCACGAGCTGGCCGATGTCGTGCAGCAGGCCGCCGACGAACACGCGCTCCCCGGCCGCGCCGGGACAGAATCCGGCCAAAAGCCCGGCATAGGTGCCGCAGGCGGCGGCATGCCGCCAGAACGCCCGCATGTCGCACAGCCCCGGGGCGATGTCGGAAAACGACGACAGGGCGGCCAGCCCCAGGATCAGGCTGGTCAGCTCCGTCTGCCCCACCATGGACACGGCCCGCAGGATGGTGTCAACGGGGGTGCGGGAGGCAAAGTGGGGGCTGTTGACGAGTTTCAACAGCTTGGCCGTCAGGCTCGGGTCCCGGCCGATGATGCCGGCCAGCTCCTGGGCGCTGGTGTTTTCGGAATGCAGGGCCCGCAGCAGGCGCACATAGATCTCGGGCAGGGTGGCCAGCTCCACTTCGCCGGTGACGAGGCTGTCCGGGGCAATGCCCCTGGCGCCGAACAGGTGCTGCTCCGGGGGCAGCGTCGAGAGCAACGGCGCGTCCTGGAAGGCGTCAAGGTCCAGGTTTTCCGAAATGACGCAGTCCGCCGCCCGGCGCACGGCCAGATCGAAGACCTCCTTGCCAAAGGCGGTCGAGAGATCCAGGGCGGCAAACCGGGGCCGCAACATCTCCCGGCAGCGGGCCTCGTTTTCGGCGGCCGCTTCCGCCGCATCCTCGACGCCGGCTGCCGTCCCGCCGTCGGCCACGTCCACATAGCGCACCCCGAAGGCGCGCAGGGCCCGCAGGTGTTCCTCGGACAGGGGCGTGCCCCTCGCGGCCAGGACCATGCCGTTTTGGCCGCTGACATCCTGGCCGGGCACCATGCCCAATTGCACATCGTCAATGGAGATCTTGCCCACGGTCGTCTGCCTCCGCGAAGCCCGCCGGATCGTGAGGATCGTCGGCGTCATCCGTGTTGTGGTCCGGTTGCGGCGGAATGGTGCGCCCTTCCGGTTAAGATTGTAATAAAGCTAATCAAAAGGAAAGGGCCCCCGGGCGGATTGTCCCGGCCGATCATCGCCTGCGACCGGTTTGATTGTGTATTGCCCTGAAATAGCAGACTGATTTTTTTGCAGCCGAATCTGGCCGTTTTGGCCCCGGTTTTGCTCATAGGAAAACAAGGCCGGCGGGAAGAAGATGGAATCCGCGCCGGGCAAAATCACCTGGCCGTGGCGGTCACCCCCTAGCCTCCTCCCCCAACACGCCACCACGGCCTTTTTAGGAAGCCGCTTGGGCCACTCCCTGGGCCTGGGCGGCTTCCGCTTTTCCAGCCGTCGGGCATGTTCCCGATGCCTTGAAGAACGGGCGGTTCCTGAGTATAGCCTTTAGCCACCGCCCGCGGCCGTTGCGCCCGCGGGAGCGGGGACACGCGGCCGCAGCGGCCTTGTTGCATCTGTTCGGACTTTTGGGAGCACTCTTTGGATAGCAAGGAATCGGGACCCCAGGCTTTTTTGGACTTTGTCAGCCAGCGTCTGGCCAAGCGGCAGCGCGAGCTTGACGAAGCCGTAAAATTTTCAAGCCATTACCTGCAGGTGGAATCCATCATTATGGAGCTTAAAACCGTGCGTTCCAAATTCGTCACCCTTATGCGTCGCGAGGGGTTGCTGTGATCCGGCGGCTTGCGGCCGCCGCGATCCTTGCCTGGGGCCTGATCGCCGTCGCGCCCGGGCCTGTTTCCGCCCAGCCTCCGGTTTCGGCCCAGGCCCGGGCCGTCGGCGACATCGCCGGCGACTGGGCCGCCTCGGTACTCGGTCAGTCCGTCACGGCCAGCTTCACCCGGCAGGGCGACATGATCCACGGCGTGGTCGTCATCCCGGACATCGGCGGCGGCAGCAACACCTACCATGTGGCCGGGGTCGTGCTTGGCAACGATTTCGCCGCCCAGCACGGCAGCGGCCATCTGCTCAAGGGCGTCATGACCGGCCCCGACGAGGCCGAGGCCGTCTTCACCCCGAAAAACGGTCCCGCCCTGCCGCTGACCTTCAAGCGCCGCGCCGCCCCCTAAGGCCTGTTCCCCATTGTGGTTGAGGCGAAGGGGAACGAAACGAAAGGCTGCCTCCGGCGGCCGGGGGGAATCATTCCCCCCGGACCTCCTGGATAGTGGGGAAAGGGGCGGGAAGGGACGAGGGCTGGACGCGGAAGGTCGCTGGGAAAATTCAGGGCGGCTGTTCCGTGAACGTCCTTGTTTCCCCTTTTGCGGAGGGTCCGGGAGGGGATGATCCCCTCCCGGCCGCCGGAGGCGCTATTGTGAACAGACCTTATTCGGTTGCTGTCTTTTTCTGCCCCAGGGGCACCACCGGCAGGGTTTCATCCTTGGCCCGCTCGGTCCAGGCCTGTTTGACGGCGTCCACTTCGTCGCGCGTCAGCATCCGCTCCATGGCGTCAAACATCCGGTTGCGGAAGAAAACCAGGTCCTGGTAGCTCTGGGCCTGCTTGATCAGGCCGATGTAATGGGCGACGTTGTTCTCCGGATTCATGCGTTCCGGCCTCCCTTTCCTGCGATGTTCATGGCCAGCGATGTAGCCGAGGCGGCGACGGCCGGCAACCTCGGGCCGTTGCCGGATTTTCCGGGAAGCCTGTCATGCAACAGCCGGGCCAGCGGGGGTCAGCCCTCCGGCCCGTTGAACGCGCCGCACTTGACGCAGACAAACCCGGCATAGCGCGGTTCGCCGTTCTCGACCCAGACGTCCACCTCATTGCGCTCGGAGCAGTTGGCGCAATAGACCAGGGCGATGTGGGCCTCGGGGTCATAGTCGCATTCCACGCCGGCAAGCACGATGATTTCCGTAAAGGCCATGGCGTTCTCCTTGTGCCGTCACAGCGGCAGCCAGACCATGGTAGCACGGTTTCTCCGGGGGACAAGAGGCGCAACCGGAAAACGCGCCAACCCATTGCCAGACGTCGCCGGCCACGCTATCCCCGACCCCGGCCCACGGCCAGGAGACGCCATGTCCGATCGCCCCATCGTTTTGCACGACGCCTTCGCCTTTCCCGGCGGCGGCGAGACCGTGGCCGTGACCCTGGCCCGCGCCTTTGCCGCCGGCCTCGTGACCGGCCGGTTCGAGCCGGCCGCCTTCCCGGACGGCTATTTCGGCGGGGAGGCCCCATGCGACCTCGACGCCCGGGGCCGCCATCCCCTGGCCGCCCGGCTGTCCATGACCCTGGCCATGTGCCTGGCTTTCGAGACCCTGCCCCGCGTGGCCACGGAACTGGCCATCCACAGCGGGGCCCTGGCCCCCCTGGCCCATGGCCGCATTGCCGGGCCGCAGATCCTCTATTGCCACACGCCGCCGCGCATTCTCTACGATCACCGCGACTTTTACCTCGCCCGGCAGCACCCGGCCAAACGGCCGCTGTACCGGCTGCTCCTGGCCCGATACCGCCGGGCCTACGAGCGGGCCGTGGCCGCCATGGACGTGGTCGTGGCCAATTCCGAGACCGTGCGTCGCCGGATCAGCCGGTTTCTGGACCGCGAGGCCGTCGTCGTGCATCCGCCGGTGGACGCCGGGGCCTTCCGCCATCTGGGCCAGGAGCCGTTTTACCTGTCCACGGCCCGGGTCGATGTTCTCAAACGGGTGGACGTCATTGTCGAGGCCTTTCGCCGCCTGCCGGACAAACGGCTGGTGGTGGTGTCCGGCGGCTCGGAACTCGGCCGTGTCCGCGACATGGCGGCCGGTTGCCCCAATATCGAGATCCGGGGCTGGACCGAGGCGGCCGAGCTGCGCCGTCTCGTGGGCACCTGCCTCGCCACCGTCTACATTCCCCGCGACGAGGATTTCGGCATTTCGCCGGTGGAATCCATGGCCGCCGGCAAACCCGTCATCGGCGTGCGCGAAGGCGGACTGACCGAGACCGTGGTGGACGGCGAAACCGGCATCCTGCTATCGCCCGATCCCGCCCCTGACGACGTGGCCCGGGCCGTGGCCGGCCTGACGCCGGACGTGGCCACAGCCATGCGCCAGGCCTGCGAACGCCGCGCCCGGGTATTTGATACGGCGGTCTTTTTGGAGAAGATGGCAGCGGTGGCCGAAGCGGCCAGGGGAGCATGCAGGGGCGCTGCCCCTGCACCCCGCCGGGGGGGATGATCCCCCCCGGACCCCATGAGCGCTAACTTTCATTGAAATGCCGTATGATATTTGCTATTCTCGCCCCACGGGGGTGAGCAATGGGAGAACAAATTTTACCGATTGAAGAAGATGACTGGATGGCGT
>Ga0074193_1002786_pt1 | contig 14726 bp, 12 predicted proteins | sample EPASupsiteHSE605_FD_64523 | JGI IMG/M metagenome (GOLD analysis project Ga0074193, IMG submission 64523) | Bioremediated contaminated groundwater from EPA Superfund site, New Mexico - Sample HSE6-05 | ecosystem: Environmental > Aquatic > Deep subsurface > Groundwater > Contaminated ... | reverse complement strand
GTTCACGGAAATATGCTTCAACAGAATTGACCAGGGCGTTACTATTGAATAAAGGTAAGGGCTCCACTATGGAAAGAATAGGGTTATGATCCATGGATATAAGGTTGTGTACGGGATTCAGAATTTCCATAACTGCGGGATTAATACTCTTTCTTTCAAAGCTTGGTTTGGCGACAAAGAATCCCTGTACGTAATCCACCCCCAATTGGACCACAGTGCGCATTTCCTCTGCCGTTTCTACCCCTTCAGCGATGATACGGCACCCAATACGCTTAGAAAAAGTGACGAACGTCTCCAGCAAAGCCCATTTGATAGGATCAGAATTCACGCCCTGAATTAAAGATCGGTCTACTTTGAGAAAGTCTGGATGTAGTTCCGCTACGGACTGTAAAGAGGAGTAGCCGGCTCCTACATCATCTAAAGCAATTAGATAACCCTGATTGCGATAATGATCTAAGGCATCACGGTAAGTAGAGAAATCCTCTATGGCACTTCGTTCAGTGATTTCTAAAACAACATCAGAAGGTGACAATCCTTTTTCCCAAAGCAATTTTCTCGTATGACCGGAGGCAAATTCGGAATCGATAAGGACCTGGGGATTAATATTAAGGAAAAGCATTTCCTTGTTTTGGCCAACAGTGGGGTAGGAAGATATGGCTTGACGTCGGCATAGGGTCTCGATTGGATAGAGTTGCCCTATTTTTTCAGCAAATGGGAAGAGATCAGCAATATTGCTAAAACAAGTGGATCCGGGGAGACGGGCCAATGCTTCAAAACCAAACACCTCTCCACTTCGAGAATCAATAATTGGCTGAAAGGCAGCTTTTAAGTATGTATTAGGTTCTTCAATTAGGTGAGTAATCTCTTCTCGACGGGCAAAAAAATGGGGGTCCGGTTCTGATTTGTTGAGGAGGAAGGCCTCTTTCACAGCCGCATAGAGTAAATAATCGGCACTTCGACCGGTTTCGTTAATACACTTGGCAAGCCCGGAACGCAACCGAATTTTCTCGTTGACGAGTTTTTTAAGTCTACGGTTAAATCGCTCTTCCATAGGAAGAACCCACCGCTCGATGACTTCAGAAATATTCCAATGTATAGTTTCGCTGGGGACAAAATAAACAACGAAGTCATCTCCGCCCCTGCTTTCTAAATGCGAAAATAGATAAAGACTGCGTTGTTGCTTAAGTGTAAGATTAAGTTCATTTTCAAATTCGGTTAGAATTTGGTTGCATATTTTATAGCCGTAACGAAACTCCACCTCATGGAACTTAATAATGTCTAAGTATAATACCCAGATAGTTTTTTTGGCCCTAAGTAGACGGTATAGTTTTTGTTGGCTTAAATCTACCGACTTAAACATTCCAAAACTCCTTTTTGTCCGGTACTAGCTGCTAAAATTTAAGTCTATTTATATCTTTTTATCCATACTAATAATAATGGTTTTTTGTAAAATTTTAATGAATTTAATGTTAAGTTTTTGTTAAAACATCGTTGTAATTCTCCTTTATAATTCGACATGGAATTAATGTCAACAATGATAATAACGCAAGAAACATATATTTAATAAATAACTTAAATTTTACAATACCTAGTTGTTTCTTAACATGAGAATAATATCCACTTTACAGTTATGCCTTAAAATTATCACGAAGTACTTGATGAAAGGTGTTGACTGGATATGTATGAGACAATTATTGGACAGACGCTTGGTAAGATGACTAAGTTTCTTCTTGCCACAGCGAGCCCTTTGCAATATTTTCTCGACTCCCCAGGGGTAACCCACGTTCATTGTCTGGAGCAGGCATATATTACTTTGAACCACGATAAAAAAGAGAATGTGGCCACATTATTCAGTGCTTATCACTCAACCTTGACAAAAGGGCTCTATTGGGCTGATCAGGGTTGGAAAAACGTTAATCATTTTTACAGCCATCCCGATAAGCAAGGTATCATTGGTTGGCCGGGTGCAACGGCTGAATGTCAGTACTATTTTAATAGGGCTTTCACTTTTTTCCCTAAGAATATTGAAAAGGGTATGTTCTTTTTAGGAGCAGCCATACATTTGATCCAAGATATGTGCGTACCGCACCATTCCTTGGGCATTCTTTTTGATGGTCACAGAGAGTTTGAGTCATGGGCAACTAAAAACTGGAATAGATTTCCGGCAGAAAGCGGTCTTTATTTGCCCTTTTTTCATCCGGCTCAATGGATTGATTATAATGCCAGTGTTTCGGCTCCGCTTTATCCCTTAGTATCGCAGGACGCAGGATGTTCTGAAGACAGCTATAAGAAGGCGTCTAAAATATTGATTCCTTTAACTATTGCTACGACAGCAGGTTTTTTATATTTTGTTAGTAAACGATTTGAAGAGTTAAAAGTTCAAGTTATCTAGTTTTTAGATTAGTAATTTTCCGGCTAATCAGTTGGAAAAAATGAGAAAAAAGGCCGTTGAGAGGGAGGGCAAGCGTTGAAAAAGTTAAGAGTTCTCGTATTCTCTGCAGCGTTTGGAAACGGACATTTGCGGGCGGCAGAAGCTGTAATTGAAGGCATACGCAGTAAGGAGCCTTATGCATCAATTATTCATTTGGACTTTGGTGATTTTCTGAGCAAGCGGTTCAACACCATGGCTAAAAATGTTTATCTTGAGTTGATTAAACATACCCCGAAGCTCTGGGGGAAATTTTACTATAAAACCGCTAAACTCCAACCGGAATCAAAGATTCAACGTTTCTTGACTCAATTGGGCCGCAGTGATTTTCTTAAGTACATACAGGCCTTTGAACCAGATCTTATTGTATGTACATATCCCACAGTTTCTTCGATTCTAGCCCAATTGAGACGCGAACAAATTCTTCATGTTCCGTTGATCACAGTAATTACGGATTATACAGTTCACAGTCACTGGGTTCATCCCGGTGTTGATTGCTACATGGTAGCTTGTGAGGAAGTAAAGAAAAGTTTGGTATCTTGGGGAATTAAAACGCAATGTATCCATGTGACAGGAATTCCGGTTAGCCTTAAATTCGAAAGGGAAATAGATCATGGACGCATAATTTCTCAATTAGCTTTGAATCCGGATCTCCCCACTTTTCTGGTGATGGGAGGAGTGTACAAAGGTTTACAAAGCACGAAAAGAATTTGCAATGTATTAACCGATTCGAAGATACCTGTCCAGTCGATTATTGTTTGTGGAAAGAACAAGAAACTGTATAACTCGTTAGAAGAGGTGATTCAAGAGTCCGTTAATCCTATGGTGCGGTTAGGCTACGTGCATAATATCGAGGAGTTAATGTCAGTTTCCAATTTGATAATTACTAAGGCCGGGGGGTTAATAGTTTCCGAAGCTCTCACGAAGAGCTTACCACTAGTTATTTACAATCCGATTCCAGGTCAAGAAGAAGCAAATGCAAATTTCGTGCAACGTACTGGGGCAGGACGTGTTGCAGGCACTGAAGTCGAATTGGAATCTCTGCTAAGACGTTTCTTGAGTAATCCCAAGGAAATCGAGAAAATGCGTAAAAATGCTGCCTTCGCTTTACCAGGTCGCTCCACAGAACAGGCTGTCGAGAGAATGCTTCAATTAGCGATAAATTTGAACACCAAACAAAAGATTGGATAGGGGATTGTTTTTCTTTTAACATCAAATTTACATTTATTTAATTTAAATTTTACATTAGCCTATTAATATATAAATAGGTTTACAATCATAAATCATACTTTGTAAAGGAGGGCCTTTATCGCGTTTTCTAGACCCCCTTCTTCTTCCTATAAGTGGGGGTGGGATCTTCGTACACTTCAGGTGGGGTAGAATCCCCATCTGAAGCCCCGATGTTCAGCTTTAGCTGAACGAGTTCACTGGAGGGAGTCATGTGATCAAAGTACTACTTATCGAGGATGACATTCAAATTCAAGAACTAGTCCGCTTTAATCTGGAAAAAGAAAGGTTTGGAGTTTTGAGCGCCTCTGATGGGGAGCAGGGGTTAGATCTTGCTAGGAGAGAAAAACCAGACCTTATAATCCTGGATCTCACTCTGCCAGTGATCGATGGCTATGATGTTTGTAAAATACTACGGGCGCAAAAAGATACTGCAGGCATTCCAATCATAATTTTAAGTGCTCGTAACGATGTAGCAGACAAAGTAATAGGGCTTGAGCTAGGGGCTGACGATTACATAACTAAGCCGTTTAGCCCTAGAGAATTATCGGCTAGAATTAAAGCGCGATTAAGAGAGGGACAACGGAATAATGAATTATCAAATGGTCCACTGAGATGGGGGGACTTAGAGATAGTCCAGGAAAGTTACATCGCTACCATAGCTTCAAAGCCATTAAACTTGACGGTGAAAGAATTTGAACTATTGGTGCTCTTTGTAGCCAATCCTTACCAAGTATTTAGCCGTGAATACCTAATACAGAAGGTCTGGGGCTACCTTTCCAGCACCGATAGTAGGACACTCGATGTCCACATAAGCCATTTGCGCAATAAGTTAAAGGCTTTAGGACCGGTCCTGGATTCAGTTAGAGGAGTGGGCTATCTGTTTGCTCGCAGAGAATAAATTTAACTCAAACTTTACATTCTTTTCATGGGAATTTTACAAACTTCCAGTATAATCAAGTTGTACCAAGGAAATTTTAAGGAGGAAATAAAATTGTTTAAAACGAAATCGAAAATTGCACTTGTAAGTACTACTCTAATTGCGCTGATGGTCTTGGTGGGATGTGGACAAACTGCTGCTCCGACTCCCGAAACCAAAACACCAGCTCCCACCGCTACAACCATCGACAAGAAAACCATTTCCGCTGCCGGTTCAACAGCAATCCAACCACTCGTTAAATTAGCTGCCGAAGAATTTATGGCTAAAAATCCCGGCGTACAAGTTAATATTAGCGGCGGTGGATCTATGACAGGTATTAACAATGTGGCCAGCGGTGCTATCGAGATTGGTAACTCTGACGTTTTAGCGCCAGACTCTGTTACAGGATTGGTTGACCATGAAGTATGTGTAGCTCCTTTTCTACTTATTACTAACAAAGACGTTACAGTTGACAATTTGACCAAAGCTCAAGCAACAGATATCTTTACTGGGAAAGTAACCAACTGGAAAGATGTTGGCGGTCAAGATCAGAAGATTTCAATTATCGGTCGTGCAGCCTCATCCGGTACCCGTTTGAACGTAGAAAAGATCGTCATGGACGGTAAGAAAATGACTGATGCTGCTGCAGCTCAAGATTCAACTGGTAACTTACTTACAGGTGTAGCTCAAACTCCCGGTGCAATCGGTTATATCGACTCTGCTTACTTAAAAGACACAGTTAAGGCTCTTAAGTTCGAAGGTGTAGAATACAGCGCGGATGCCGTAACAAGCGGAAAATATCCAATCTATTCCTATGAGCACATGTATACTAAAGGAGAAGCAACAGGTACAGTGAAACTCTTCTTAGACTATATCATGAGCCCAGAATTCCAAGATAAAAATGTTGAAAAGTCTGGTTTCATTCCATCTAATAAGATGAAGAAGTAATACGGTTTCCTGCCTCACATCTCTCATATCGACAAAAAAGGAGCAAGGTCCTTCCTTGCTCCTATTTCATGCAATTATACTTTAGCTCTGTCTTGCGGTGAGACTATACTTTGAGAGAAAGTCTCACTTGTTGTTGAAGAGAAGATAAGTACTTCCTTATGATTTAACCTAAACTTAACAATCCCTTAATTTTATGTTTACACAAATGGAGTAGACTATTAACAGAGCTAGTAGTTATAGTTATAAGGGAAACAGTAGCCCTTGGTTTAACAGCCGAGAAATTAGAAAATCGGGAGGTGTAGAAGATTGCCTCACAGTAGGTCCACTGTGTATTTTACTGACCGCTTGTCACGTTACTTATTTATTAGCAGCGCAGTTTTGGTCTCTTTGATTATTCTTTGTATAATTTGGTTCGTCGGAATGCAGGGGTTATCCACCTTTCGGCAAGTAAGTGTGCTCGAGTTTTTCACAAGTAGTAAGTGGCATCCTGATACCGATCATTTCGGTGCCCTCACTTTTATCGCTGGTTCGATTGGAACAACTTTATTTGCAATCTTGCTTGGAGGGCCTGTGGGATTGGCTGGGGCCTTGTTCTTAGCCGAAATTGCTCCACCTTGGGTAAGGGGGATTATGCGTCCGGCTACTGATCTTTTTGCAGGAATACCTTCGGTTGTTTACGGATATGTAGGGCTCACGGTTGTTGTTGGTTTCATAAGAGATACCACCAGCTCTTCAACAGGCTTCGGCGTATTGGCAGCAGGAATTGTTCTTTCCATCATGATTCTGCCAACGGTCATCAGTCTTTCAGAAGATGCCATTCGCTCCTTACCGGGAACCTATAAGGAGGCTTCCTTTGCTTTAGGGGCAACACGTTGGCAGACTATGTACAGGGTTCTCGTTCCTGCAGCTATGCCGGGAATATTAACGTCCATCATTTTAGCGATGGCTAGGGCTATAGGTGAGACAATGGCGGTGCAAATGGTTATCGGCAATTCTCCCCGCTTCCCCAATTCCTTAGTAATTCCAACATCGACTTTAACCAGTAACATAGTAATGGAAATGGGTAATACGCCCTTTGGATCAACATGGAATAATGCCCTATTTTTGATGTCCTTTATTCTGCTGATTATTGCTTTGGGCCTGATTATTCTTGTCCGAACGTCAGTACGAAGGGGGGCAGCCCGTTGAAAGCTCGTCAAACCAACCGTTTAGCCAGTATTATGCTTTGGTTAGTTGCCATAGCCATTGTTGCTTTATTGGTTGCGTTTTTAAGTTATATTTTAGGACGTGGCCTACCTTATTTGTGTCCTGAATTTTTCAGGGGTCCTGATGGAATAAGTGGGCAATTATTTAACTCCTTTTATCTACTGATTCTTTCCTTAGTATTTTCTTTACCAGTGGGTATGGGAGCCGGAATTTACTTAGCCGAATATGCCCCCAAAAACAAATTGACAGATCTAATTCGTTTAAGCACGGAGAGTCTTGCTACCGTTCCGTCCATAGTCTTTGGCCTCTTTGGCATGATTGTTTTTGTGAATATGATGGGTTTGGGATTCACGATCTTAGGAGGATCTGCAACTCTGGCTTTACTCAATTTACCAATCTTAGTGCGCGTCACCGAAGAGTCCCTGCGGACTGTGCCAGGAAGTTATCGAGAGGCCAGCTTGGCTTTAGGTGCTACAATGTGGCAGACTTTACGTAAAGTCATACTGCCAACTGCTCTACCGGGGCTTATTACAGGAATAACCCTCGTCGCTGGTAGAGCCTTGGGAGAAACGGCTATCTTAATTTTTACAGCTGGGATGAATGTTTCACGTAAACCATTTGACTTAAATCCTTTCGCTGCCGGAGAAACTTTAGCAGTGCATTTATTTGCTGCAAAGTCAAATCCGCTACCAGGGACGAATGCTGATCAAATTGCTGACGGGACAGCAGCAATGCTCATTATTATGGTTATTATTTTTAACATTTGCTTGACACTACCCAGCCGATGGCTGCAATCCCGGCTTCTAGGGAAAAGTAAGAAGTAAGACTGTGAACTCGGTCAGCTAACGCTGAACATCAAGAACATCCACTTAAAGAAGTGCGTGTCTCGGAAGAGATTAAGTGTGTTAAGGAGAAATTGAAATGGATAAGATCGTGGTCAGTAACCTCGACCTTTTTTATGGTGAACAACAGGCCTTAAGAAATATCAATTTGGCGATGACAGAGAAAAGTGTGACGGCCCTGATTGGACCCTCTGGTTGTGGCAAGTCCACCTTTCTGCGAACTCTTAATCGGATGCAAGATTTAACCCCTAGTGTGAAGATCTTAGGGCATATTAAAATTGATGGAAAAGATATCTACGCTGCCGACACTGATGTTGTGTTATTGCGAAAAAAGGTGGGTATGGTTTTTCAACATCCTAACCCCTTTCCGAAATCCATTTATGAGAATGTCGTTTACGGTCCTCGTATCCATGGGGAGACAGATAAGAAAAAACTCAATGAAATTGTTGAGGTTAGTCTTAACGGTGCTGCTTTGTGGAACGAAGTCAAAGACCGCTTGCACAAATCAGCGTTGGGTCTGTCAGGCGGACAGCAACAACGTCTCTGTATTGCCCGGCTATTAGCGGTGGAACCGGAGATCCTATTAATGGATGAACCAACATCAGCGCTTGATCCAATTTCTACCATGAAAATTGAAGAGTTGATTGTGGAATTAAAAAACAGATACACGATTATTATTGTTACTCATAATATGCACCAAGCATCACGTGTTTCTGATCGAACTGCATTTTTCTTAAGTGGTGATTTAATCGAAGAAGATGTAACGAGTATCCTTTTTACTCGCCCAGCAAAGAAGAAAACAGAGGATTATATTTCTGGGCGATTCGGCTAATCGCCACAATGTAACAGTCGCCTAAGAAATAAAGTTTTGGAAGCAGTTTATAAACAGACACATAAATCTATACTTTTGACTTATATTATATAATAAGAGGGGAGGGCTAAAGATACCTACTCGCCAGAAATTCGCTAATGATTTAGAGGAACTGCGGTTAAAAATCTTAGACTTAGGGAAGATGGTAGACCAACGAATCGGTCTGGCTATTCAGTCTCTAATCAACCAAGACCTGGAATTAGCCAATACTATTGTTGTAGAGGACCTTGCGATTAACGATCTTCAAGCGATTATTGAGGAAAAATGCATCCTTTTGATCGCTACCCAGCAACCCTTCGCTCTTGATTTGCGCAAGGTTGTAGCAGGTTTTAAAATCTCCATTTACTTGGAAAGAATGGCTGATCTGGCAGTTGATTTGGCAAAATTAACAATCAGAATAGGTCAAGAAGAATTGATTAAGCCCTTAATTGACATCCCTCGTATGAGTGTTTTGGTGCAGGAAATGCTTAACCTTGGGCTTAAAGCGTACGTGAAGGAAGATTGTACGGCTGCGTCAGAAATGGCTATGATGGATGATACTATCGATAAGATTTACGCACACGTCTTTGAAGATTTACGAGTCATCATGATGGAAAACCCTAACAAAGTAACTCAGGCAAATTATTTGCTCTTTGCTTGTCGTTTTCTAGAACGAATGGGGGACTACTGTACCAACATTGCTGAAGAGATTGTTTATCTCTGTAGCGGGGAGAGAGTAGATTTAAACGAATAGAATGGAGAATTTCTTCAGGAACAATAAAAATAACAAGACCGAGGCTTTTGCTTCGGTCTTGTTATTGTACTTTGCGACAAAAATATATATGGATATAAAATAGAAGTCGGCTCTAGTCGAAACATAAGGAATTTAAGAGAAAAATTAGAGATAATCTAGTGCAAAAGTGTGAATTATATGTTATCATAAAACGGTCAGGTGGTCAGACCATTTACAGGGTTTAGGTGTTTTTGCAAAGTTTTCTCTTACAACCAATTAAAGTTTGTAAGATCTTTTTTTATACAACGACTAAAATATCGAGGGGGTTAATTCATGGAAATATTAGTTTGTATCAAACAAGTTCCAGGAACAACAAAAATTGAAGTTGATCCAGTAACAGGGGTTTTAAAAAGAGACGGTGTAGATTCAAAAATGAATCCCTATGATCTATTTGCAATAGAAACAGCTTTAAGAATTAAGGAACAAACAGGTGGAACGATTAAAGTTATCAGTATGGGACCACCACAGGCCAAAGATGTGATTAAAGAAGCCTTTATGATGGGTGCAGACGAAGGCGCTTTGGTATCCGATCGAAAATTTGCCGGAGCAGATGTTCTTGCCACTTCTTATACCATCTCCCAAGGTGTTCGAAAGATGGGTAATTTCGATCTTATCCTTTGTGGAAAGCAGACGACCGACGGAGATACTGCCCAAGTAGGGCCTGAGATGGCCGAGTATCTGGAGATACCGCATATTGCCAATGTTTTGAAAATCATTGAACTAAAAGAAAAATCCGTCATTGTTGAAATGGACATGCCTAATACGTTGGAAATAGCTGAAATACAATTCCCCTGTCTATTAACGGTAGAAAAAGATATATTTCAACCAAGGCTGCCATCCTATAAGAAAAAAGTTGCTACAAAAGATCGAGAAATCAGCATGATAACGTTAAATGATTTTGAAGACAAAGATGAAAAGAGATATGGGCTTACTGGCTCACCAACCCAGGTCGAAAGAATTTTTCCGCCCGCTGTGAATAACGACAGAGAAACTTGGACAGGTACAGGAGAGCAGCTAAGTTTTAAAATTGCTGAAAAGCTCAAACAGCTTAAGTTTGTGTAAAAAGAAGTGGAGGTAATCAGATGAGTAAATTAATTTGTCATCAAGATAAAGTTAATGAGTTAAACATTCAAGAATTGATCGATGTATGTCCATTTAAGGCTATTGAAAATAATAACGGGATTATTGAAGTAAATGCTGCCTGTAAAATGTGCAAGATATGCATCAAAAAAGGTCCTCAAGGTATCATGGAATTCATCGAAGAAGAGGTTGTTAAGGTTGATAAGAGTTCCTGGAAAGGTATTGGAGTCTATGTTGATCACGTAGAAGGGGAAATACATCCAGTCACCATGGAACTGATCGGCAAAGCAAAAGAACTGGCTGCAGTCGTTAATTTCCCTGTCTACTGTGTATTTATTGGGCATCATATAACGGATAAGGCTAAAGAACTGCTTTATTATGGGGTAGATGAAGTCTTTGTCTATGACTACGAAGAATTAAACCATTTCAGAATAGAACCTTATACAGCTGCTTTTGAAGACTTTGTTAAGACGGTTAGACCATCGTCTTTATTGGTCGGAGCCACAACGATTGGTCGGTCTCTTGCGCCCAGAGTAGCCGCGAGGTTTAGAACTGGTTTAACAGCAGACTGTACAGTCCTGGAAATGAAAGAAGATACAGATCTTGTGCAGATAAGACCTGCTTTCGGTGGTAACATTATGGCTCAAATCATCTGTCCTAACACAAGACCACAAATGGCTACAGTCAGATATAAGGTCATGAATGCTCCGGAAAAACAATGCGAGCCAAGTGGCAAGATTACTGTATGTGAACTAGACAGCGCCAAATTAGCGTCAAATATTGAAGTCTTAAAAGTTACAAAAAAGGAAATTGAAGAAAATATATCCGATGCAGAGGTTATCATAGCGGTTGGTAGAGCCTTGAAGTCAGAAAAAGATATGTTGATGATCGAGGAGTTAGCCAATCTTCTGGGTGCACAAATTGCGGGAACCAGACCTCTCGTTGAATCGGGTTGGATCAATGCCAAGAAACAAATCGGTTTATCAGGCAGAACGGTTAAGCCAAAGCTCATCATTACTCTTGGAATTTCGGGTGCCGTCCAGTTTACTGCCGGAATGAACAGTTCAGAACGCATATTTGCGATCAATAGTGATCCCAATGCTTCGATTTTTAATATTGCTCATTATGGAGTTGTCGGTGATATCTATGCGATTGTTCCTCAACTAATTGAAGATATAAAGAACACCGGCGCCGAAGTTTGTGCTGCTCGCTAATCTGTAAAGTTTTCGACCCTTATTCGATAAATAGAAACTGGAGGGGATTTCATGAAGGACTATAAAACGCTTGATGCGCAGGATATAGAGTTCTTAGTATCGGTCTTAGGCAAAGATAGAGTTTTTACGGGAGAGGCTATTAATGAGGATTTCAGCCATGATGAATTGGGTGGAATCAGTAGAATGCCTGACGTTTTAGTAGAAGTTCATTCTACGGATGAAGTGTCCAAAATAATGAAGTACGCCTATGAAAAGACGATTCCGGTCGTAGCTCGAGGATCGGGAACAGGTCTTGTAGGTGCATCCGTGCCGATTTTTGGTGGAATTATGATCAATATGTGCGGGATGAATAAAATTCTTGAACTGGATGAAGAGAACTTAACCTTAACTCTTGAGCCTGGTGTGCTTTTAATGGAAATTAGTAAATATGTTGAACAATACGATTTATTTTATCCACCCGACCCGGGTGAAAAATCAGCAACCATTGCGGGCAACATCAATACCAACGCAGGTGGCATGAGGGCTGTTAAGTACGGCGTTACAAGAGACTACATTAGAGGATTAGAAATCGTTCTGCCTAATGGAGAGGTAATTAATGTTGGTGGGAAAGTTGTCAAGAATTCCTCCGGTTATAGTATCAAAGACTTGATCTGTGGATCTGAAGGGACATTAGGGATTATTACTAAAGCAATATTAAAGCTTATCCCACTGCCTAAGAAAGCAATCTCGTTATTAATACCTTTTCCAAATCTTGATATGGCGATAAGTACTGTTCCTAAGATCATCAAATCAAAGTCGACACCTACTGCGATAGAATTTATGCAGAGAGAAGTTATTCTTGCTGCAGAAGAATTTTTGGGCAAAAAATTCCCGGATAATTCGTCAGATGCTTATCTTTTGTTAACGTTTGATGGCAACAGCACAGAAGATATCGAAAAAGATTACGAGAAAGTAGCTAATATCTGTCTTGAAGAAGGCGCTCTTGATGTCTTCATCATTGATACCGATGAAAGAAAAGAAGCTGTTTGGTCAGCGAGAGGCGCGTTCCTTGAGGCTGTGAAGGCAACAACAACTGAAATGGATGAATGTGACGTTGTTGTTCCCAGAAATAAAGTGGCTGAATTTATTAAATATACCGACGAGCTGCAAGAGCAATTTAGTGTAAGAATTAGAAGCTTTGGACACGCGGGCGATGGTAATTTACACGTTTATGTTTTAAAGGATGATCTTACAGAGAAGGCCTGGAAAAAGAAGCTAGCAGAAGTCTTCGAAGCTATGTATAGCAAATCTGTAGAACTACAAGGCTTAGTCTCTGGGGAACATGGGATTGGGTTTGCGAAGAAAGAATATATGTTCGAGCAATATGGATCTGAATATGTAGGGTTAATGAGAAATATCAAGTTAGCGTTTGATCCGAAAAATATTCTAAATCCAGGAAAAGTCTGTGAATAGGATATAATTGGAAGGAGCAATACCTAACAAAAAGAATGATTAATATTGTATAATAGCATTAAGGACTAAGTCCTCATCTTTTTCATGTAATGCTCCTCTTAGTCCCTCCGGGACAGCAATCGGAGGGTTCTTTTTTGGAAATGTTCGTTGCCAAGGGTTTTTATCAAGAGCCGAGCTTTATATTGACAAGGAGTCAATCTTAGAGATCCCCGATGACGGGGATCTTTTTTTATAGTGCGTCAGGTATGGCCTTTACGATTAATTTCTTAAGAAGATCTTAACATAGTCATCGAACAATATTAACAACTTTATTGTATTCTTAGAACAGAAGATCTTAAATAGATAGATCTTAAATAGATAAAAACTACATGAAAAAGATGAAAAACCGTCCTTGCTGTGGGACGGTTTTTCGTGCACGAGAGAGTTGAAATTTGTCTAAATGGATTTCTTGAAAATTGACCAAGGCGTATCGATTGCTATACCCTTTTCTAACATTTCTTGAACTGTTCCTGGGTCATAGAATCCTGCTTCCTCAGTCCTGAATAAGCACTCTTCTAAGGTTATTTCTTGCCAAGTATCTTCGCCTTTAAGCTGTGTTAAAACTTTCATTTGACCATCCTCCAATGATGTATTAGATTTTTCTATCCTAAACATTATAGCAGGAAAGAAGCCCCAACGAAATCCTATCCTACTCAGACAAACATTTCTTCAAGCGTTTTAACTTTTCATGTTTAGTGTCTGCGTGGAGCAGTGTATAATGAAGGAAATTGTACTATGCAGTAAAAGATGGAGCAATGGATGTAGGGGGTTATTTATGAGTTCAAATTTGAAACGTTCTGTTTGTCCGTACGATTGTCCAGATACGTGCGGACTTATAATTGAAGTAGTCGATGGTCAAGCTTGCAAGGTTACAGGTGATCCGGAACATCCTTTTACTAGAGGGACTTTATGCCCTAAAATGGTTCATTATGAGCGAACGGTACACTCTCCGCTCAGAGTGAAGCACCCTCTACTGCGCACAGCGGAAAAAGGAGCAGGTCAGTTTAAACCGATTACTTGGGACGAGGGGATAGAGCGGATTGCGGATCAATGGAAAAGAATAGTTTCTGACTATGGAGCAGAAGCCATTTTGCCCTATTCCTATGCGGGAACGCTAGGGCTCGTCCAACGCAATTGCGGGGAGGGATTTTTCCACCGCTTGGGAGCCTCACGATTAGCTCGTACCATCTGTTCCTCAGCTAAAAGCTATGGCTGGGCTTCGGTTATGGGAGAAACCCTGGCACCACACCCTGATGAGATTAAGGAAAGCGATTTAGTTATCTTATGGGGTACAAACACCTTAGCGACGAATATTCACCTACTGCATAATGTCCGAGAAGCGAAAAAGCGGGGTGCAACGGTTTGGCTTATCGACACGTATGAAAATCCCACGGCCCAAATTGTCGATAAGGTTGTCTTAGTACGACCCGGGAGCGATGGTGCTCTGGCACTAGGAATAATGTATCTCCTCGTTCGTGAGGGACGGATTGATCAAGCTTTTGTTGATCGATATGTACAGGGATTTGAACAGTTCCGAACAGAGATTTTGCCTGATTATTCTCCGGATAAAGTCAGTCAAATAACAGGAATCGATGTAAGTTTGCTCGAAGAAATTGCGGCTCGTTACGGCAATGCTCGCGCGCCCTTTATATCCTTAGGTTCAGGGCTTTGCCGCTATGGCAACGGAGCCATGACTGTCCGTACCATTACCTGTTTACCTGCTTTGGT